>Ga0315338_1000928_pt1 | contig 47070 bp, 36 predicted proteins | sample ASW8metaG_FD_204518 | JGI IMG/M metagenome (GOLD analysis project Ga0315338, IMG submission 204518) | Ammonia-oxidizing marine archaeal communities from Monterey Bay, California, United States - ASW #8 | ecosystem: Environmental > Aquatic > Marine > Coastal | place: USA: California | collected... | reverse complement strand
GCAGGCGGGACTTCGACTTGTCGCCGAACTCGCAGCCGGATGGACCAGCACGACGACCACAAGGCTGCGTGACTTTGTGTTACTGGTCGAGGAAGCGGGATTCGCCGCGCCGACGACCGCCTCGGTTTGCGTGATGACTCAGCACAAAGCCAAGGGTCTCGAGTTTGACGAAGTCATTCTGCCATGGCTCGACAATGGGATGGCACCGGACCGCGTCGCGCCGTGCTTTCCGTGGTCTTCGGAGCCGCTCGCCGACATCGCGGCCATTGCACCTCACGTGAGGAAGGAATTGCGAGTCCACGCTCCGATTCTCAAGGCCTTCCACAATCAATCATGGGCCAGCGACTTGGCCGATGCGCTGTCGCTGCTCTATGTGGCCATCACGCGACCGCGTACTGGACTGCACCTCATATTCCGGAAGCTCAAGAATCCCAAGCAGGTCAATGAATCACTCACACCAGCAACATTCCTTCGCGCAGCCATCCCCGAACTTGATCAAGCGATGGAGAACGCCGACCCAGATGACAGAGACCACTTCTGGGCGTTTGACGGCAGCGTCAACACAAGGCCGGATGACCGTGCCCGCGACGCGCGTCCGCCCACAAAGCCAGTGCGAGTGACACCAATCGGCCCGCGAAGCGCACTGGTCACGCCTTCCTCCCACGAAGTGGTTGGTTCCCTGGCTGAACGATTCCGATTGGTTCCGGGACGCGCCCGCCGCGATGGCGTCATCCTGCACGAGCTCTTTCGCCTCGTCCAATGGCTCGACGACGGCCCTCCCGGGGAAGCGTTGATTGAACAGGCCTTTGACGAAGCCGCCATTCAACTCGGCCGGCCGGCTGGAAGCGACTTGCGAGCGGCGCTGCTCGATCGATTCACGGAGTCGCTCGAAGGCGAAGTCGGCGACGCGCTCCGCCGCGCAGCGCACGCCAACTGGAACGCCGCCACCCTTGAAGCCCTGCCCGAACACCCCGTCCTAGTCCGCCTCGACAGCGGCATGCTCCGCGGCCGCATCGATCGTCTCGTCCTCGGCCGCGACGACAGCGGCACCATCACACGCGCGGCCATCCTCGACTACAAGACCGGCCGCGCGGGTACTGAGGCCGAGCGCCAAGCCGCCACCGAGTGGTATCAATCCCAACTCGACCGCTATGCCGAAGGCGTCGCGGCTGTCTACGGCCTCTCCCTCGACGCCGTCGAGACCGAGTTGCTGTTTGTGGAGTAGCCGCGACCCGACCCGGTTTCCTACAGTGGACACCCATGGCCCACGAGCAGCGGATCATCGTGACCGAGCCTCTTTCCAGGGAGGCAACCGATTGGCTTTCGGATCGCGCATCCGTACAGCAGATCGCCGTGGAGGATTCTGGGTTCAATGACGCTCTGGAACGGGCTTCCGGGCTCATCGTCCGAACCTACACCACGGTGGATCGGGACATGCTCGACCGGGCCCCCAATCTCCGCGTCGTGGGACGCGCGGGAACCGGGCTGGACAACATCGACGTCGATGCCTGCCGCGAGCGGGGCATTGAGGTTGTTCACACTCCAAACGCCAATCGCCAGGCGGTCGTGGAGTACGTGACCTCGATTCTGGCGACAGTCTTGCGGCCGTTGCCTCCTCCAATCGATCGCGGGCACACACCAGCGGATTGGGCAGCGGCCCGGCGCAGTGCCACGGCGCAGCGTCAAATGAGCGAGTGCCGTCTTGGCATTTTGGGACTGGGCGCGATTGGCAAGCGGGTGGCGGAAGTGGCGACGGCGGTTGGCTTGGGCGTGCAGTATCACGACATCGAGGAGATCCCTTCGGCGCATCGATGCGGCGGCGTTCCCGTCGCGCTTGACGTGCTTCTTCACAGCAGTGATGTGTTGACGATTCACGTGGACGGGCGGGCCGACAACAGGCATTTCCTGAGCACCGACCAGTTCAATCAGCTGCTCCCCAATGTCATGCTCATCAACACATCTAGAGGATTTGTCATCGACAGCCGAGCGCTGACGGCCATGCTCCGAACGCACCCTGACAGTATGGCCGTGCTTGATGTACATGAACACGAGCCGATCGCAGCCGATGATCCGTTGCTGAGCGTGCCCAATGCCACCCTGCTTCCACACGCCGCCTCTCGCACGGCCGCTGCCCAGTTGGCGATGTCCTGGGTCGTTCAGGACGTGTGGATGGCCGTCGAAAGATCGCCGTAATTTGCTGAAGTTCAGTTGCCTGGGGTCTCTGGCAGGGATGTTTGGCGGGTGGCCATTGCACCGGAGTGCATCTGATATGCTGCTGCCAATGAGAAGTCCGGCTGGTTGAACCCCCCGATTGGGCTCCGGGCTGTCAGAATTGAGGCGATGAGGATCAGGGCAATGTCCCCGAACAGGAGAGCAGACAACGTGATACAGACACCAATGCATGGATTGATTGGCGGCGTCATCGTCGCAGCGGTCGTTGGCAGCATGGCTTCTATGACAGGATGTCAAGGCGGCTCGAACTGGCGAGTGCACGAAGAGCAGTCATTAGTGGGGCAACCCTCGACTCCAAATGCGCCCGACTGGGTGCGGGGCCACATTCCAATGGGTGAGGACCGCATCTTCTTCATCGGCCGCAGTCATACACCGGACCGCCATCGAATGGTAACGGGGGCTGGCCAGCAGGGCCGAACACCCTCCGCCCGGGTTGGTTATACCGTCATGGATGAGCGAGATGCTGTTCAGAGCGCTCGCAATGATGTCTACGATCAAGTGCGACAGCGCCTTCAACCGCGGAGCGTTGGCACCGTTGGCCAGATCGCCACCTCGTCAGTTGACTTCGGGACCTGTTCTGATTGTGGCACCGATGTTTCACTGGTGGTCACGCCACACCAGGCCCCATGCAACGAACCCTGCCTACGTAGCCCGTTGACGAGTTGGCCGAATTCGGCCGCGACGGGCAAGTGTGGATCCTGTACTTCACCTAGTGGCAGCGGCCAGCCAGCTGAATTCGTCGGAAGTTGCAGTGGATGCGGCGAATCCCACCTATTCGCCGTCGGAACCGACGGTACGCCCTATGTGTCCGTGATGGCCACACTGACGGAGTTGAATCGCGTCCCGGACTACCTTCCAGCCCCTTCAAGTGGGATGGCGCGAGACCTCAATGTCATGAACATTGGCATCGAATCTGTGATGCCAGCGCTGTTTGCCAACCTGCAGGAAGAGGACATCCACTTCGAGCGATGGCAAGTGCACGAGGGCGATGATCACTGGGACCGACCGTTCGCAGTGGGACGCGATGAGTGGGTGTCCTACAAGTGCTGGATTCTCTGCTCCCTTCCCCGTGACGACTACATGCGGATCTCCGAGGAATTCCGCGGTCGATATGTAGAGTTGTACGACCTGACGATGAGTCGCTCTGAGGAGGATCGGTCCCGGCGAATTGCCTATGAAGAAGAAGCCCTGAAATTGCAATTGCAGTGGCAGCAGGAAGAGCGAGCATGGAACCGCGAAGACGAGTTGCTGCTGCGGGACCACACCATCACGCTTGACAAAGATCGTCATCCCATGCCCGGTCGTCGCTTCAGCGTCGTCGGTGCCCAGTGAAAGCAGAGATTCTCATGCAGATGAAAGCAATTCTCATTGCAGCGGCTCTTCCACTTTGCGCGGCCAGCTGTACTGAATGGCAGTCGAGCAATGCTGGCTCGCACTGGGAGGGCGGTCGGTCCGGCCATGCTGGCTGGCGCGCCAACGGTAACCGGCACTTGCAGAAGCGTATAGTCGTTCTGGAGTCGATCCAGACGGCCATGCCGACCGTAGACGCCAACTATGAGCAGACTGCGTACAACGCCATCAGCCACATGTTGTCAACCGCGCGTCCTCCACAAGGCAATCATGTCGAGGACGTCCAGGGACCTGCGGATGATGACGGAATGGTGGGTGGCGATGCGTTCGACCCGACCCGACCGGTTCTGTATTCGACTGCTGTCAACCTGAATGACTATGACGAGACAACCAATTTTGGTCGTCTGATGTCCGAAGCGCTGGCAACCGCGTTGACCCAGCATTGGGAAAACAAGGTCATCAACATGAACCTCCGGCAGGGCAGCCTGCCTGTTGTTCCACGTCAGGGCGAGTTTCTGCTCTCGCGGGACATGAATGAGCTGGCGGTGGACTTCAACGCGGGTGCGGTGATGTTGACGACCTATTCGGTGGCGCTCGACAAGGTCTATGTCAATGTGGAACTGGTCAATGTGCACCACAACGCAGTCGTAGCGGCTGTGATGTTTGATATTCCCCTTGGACCACGAACCGAGGCCCTGCTGCGAGGAATCGAGTTTCCAGAGGCCATGGCGGCCTTTCTAAAGGACAAGCGATGAAGACTGGGATGATCACATTGATGCTCATCGGCGCGTTCGCATGGCCGTTGGCGGGATGTCACAGTCCCACTCGGGTTGCTGACTCGGTGGCGATGAAGCGACACTCGATGCCAGAATCCTGGGTCTATGAGTCCAGTCGGTCGGGCAAGGTCAAGGCACTGCCCAGAGCGCTTCGGGACCGCCTCCAGGCCCTCCGCGATGACATGGTGGTCGAGCAGGGCACTCGGTACTTCTCGTTCTATGGTCACTACACACCCGAGATGCAGGCCCGCATCGACTCCATGAACGCCGCGTGCACCGAGTCCTATCTTGTGAGCGACATAGCTATTGCGTCGAATCTGACACCCGAGCTGCAATCCATGACGATGTCCGATATGGACATGTGGTGGGATGATCAAATCAGCTTCGACATACAGAGACGAGAGTTTGTGGACGATTGGAGATCACTGTGGATGACCGATTCACCGTCGATCTTGAATCGTCTTCCAATCGTGGATACCGCGCACCCCTGATCGCACCGGGCTCGGTGGTTCTACCCATGGCTTCGATACCATGCGTCTCCACAGGAGACCGCCGGTATGCCATTCACCATCGATCACATCGCCGCTCGTCAGGTTCTCGATAGTCGGGGGAATCCGACTGTTGAGTGTGAGATTGGGCTCAGCGGCGGCGCAATGGGTCGGGCAGCAGTACCCAGTGGCGCCAGTACGGGGGAGCATGAGGCGGTTGAGCTTCGTGATGGAGGCGAGGCGTGGGGCGGCAAGGGCGTTCAGAACGCCGTGTGCAATATCCACGAGGAGATCACCCCGCAGGTTCTCGGGCTCGACGCGCGCGATCAGGAGGGGATTGACGGCCTGATGATCGAACTTGACGGAACGGCCACCAAGTCTCGGCTCGGGGCCAATGCCATTTTGGGCGTGTCGATGGCCGCGGCCAAGGCGGCGGCGACGCAAAGCGACCTGCCGCTGTTTCGATATCTCGGTGGGGCCAGCGCCCATGTGATGCCCGTACCAATGATGAATATCCTCAACGGCGGCAAACACGCCGACAACACCGTCGACTTTCAGGAGTTCATGATTCAGCCGCTCGGCTTTGAGTGTTTCGAGGAAGCCATGCAGGCCGGCGTCGAGATTTATCACGCCCTCAAAGGCGTGCTGCACGATCGAAATCTCTCAACCGCTGTGGGTGACGAGGGCGGTTTTGCACCAGACCTTGCCACCAATGAGGAGGCGCTTGAAGTGATCGCCGCCGCGACTGAGAGGGCCGGCTACGAACTCGGCAAGCAGATCGTCATTTGCCTCGATCCCGCAGCCAGCGAGTTGGTGTCCGAGGCGAAGAAACTCGGCAAGGAGGGCTACTGCTTCTTCTCAAGCGACCCAAGCCGAGTGGCAAGCAGCGAAGAGATGATCGATCTGTGGGCGAACTGGTGCGAAAAGTGGCCGATCTGGTCCATCGAGGACGGGCTCGGCGAGGAAGACTGGGCAGGGTGGGTATCGCTGACCAAGCGGCTCGGCGATCGCGTACAACTTGTGGGTGATGACCTTTTCGTCACCAACGTCGACTACCTCACTCGCGGCATTGAAGAACACGCTGCCAATGCCATCCTCATCAAGGTCAACCAGATCGGCACGCTCACCGAGACGTTCAAGGCCGTGCGGCTCGCGCAGCATCACGGCTTCAACGCCGTCATCAGTCACCGCAGTGGCGAAACCGAGGATGCCTTTATCGCCGACCTCGCCGTGGCGACCAACGCCGGACAGATCAAGACCGGGGCGCCCTGCCGCAGCGACCGGACCGCCAAGTACAACCAATTGCTGCGGATCAGTGAGATGCTCGGCGCGGATGCAGCCTACGGCGGTTAGTGCCTTCAGATATTGAACGACAACAGTGCACCAAAGACGCCAAGCGACGGAAACGCGCAGACGATCACCAGCATCCGCACCGAGAACGCGCTGTCGTCTAAGTAGTCTGGCGTCTCGGTCACAACGACCCTCTTTCTATCCCATGACTTCGCAAGAACGCTGCGATCGCCGCGCGTTGCTGCACGGCGGCCTCTTCCGACGCGACGGCGTTGTGCGTTCCGTCGATGATGATCAATTCGCTGCTTTCGGCGAGGTCATGCAGCAGTTCTGGGTGGTGGGCGGGAATGATTTCATCGTGGGATCTGGCAAGGATGAGGACGGGGGCGTCGAGTTCACGTAGCACAAGATCTGAGCGGAAAGGGTGACGCACCAGAAATGGTGGCACGCCGACCTTCCATGACATGGTATCGAGCCGCGCAGGCGGCATCATCAGTATTAGTGCCGCGGGCGGCGTGGTGGCGGCGACGCCGGTTGCCACGCCGCAGCCGATGGATCGACCGATGTAGGCCACATGGCTCGCATCGACATCGGGTCGCGCTTGCAGACGTGCCACGAAGGCTGTTGCGTCTTCGACGATCGCGCGCTCGCCAGGTGTGCCGCCGCTGCGGCCATAGCCACGGTATTCCGGAAGCAGCACATGTACGCCGCGATCGGCCATGGCCTGTGCAGTACCAATCAGATCATCGATCAGTTCAGCATTGCCATGCATCATGACAACAGCAGGGCTCGGCTCATGGGACGTTGCTGGCACGAACCATGCTTCCACAGGTTTGTTGCCGCCGATGTCCAGAGTCCATGACTCGGCGCCCTTGGGCGCACCAGGCAGGGCGCGATCGTTGGCCATGCTCCGCGGGAAGATGATGTACCCCTGCAGAAACCACGCCGCGACCATCCACGCGACCCATACCAGCAGCAGAATGATGAGGATGGATGTCATGCGTTGAATCAAGGTTCGGTGGGGCGGCGAGGCCATGTGTTCAGCCTATCCGACCTCCTAGACCCGAATCCGCGGATCAACCCATGCGTACATGACATCGACCGCCAAGTTGAGTACCACCAGGAGCGCCGAGTAGACCAGCACAACACCCATGATCATCGTGAGGTCCTTGCTCAACACCGCATCGACGAAGTGCATTCCGAGCCCAGGAACGGCGAAGACTTTTTCTATGACGAAGGAACCCGTGAGCGCCGCCGCGGTGGCGGGGCCGAGGTAGGAGAGCACCGGGAGCAGCGCATTTGGTAGCACGTGGTGCACCACGACCACCCGCTCGGACACACCCTTGGCCCGGACCGTGCGGATGTAGTCGGCCTGCATCTCTTCGATGACGCCCTGCCTGGTGAGCCGCGCAATCCACGCTGCGAATGGCAGACTGAGCGCGACAGCCGGAAGCAGCAAATGCTGCAGTGAACCCCACCCGCCGACCGGGAACCACTGAAGCCACACTCCACCGACAAGCAGCAGCGCTGTACCGATGACGAAGGCTGGAATGCTTACGCCGATGATGCTGATGGAACCAGTTGCGCGGTCAAGCCAACTGCCGGGCCGGAGTCCACCCAGCGTGCCGGCGCCCACTCCGATGAAGAGCGCCAGCAGGATGGCAGAAATACCAACCATCATCGACACCGGCAACTGCCCGGCGATGATCTCGCCCACTGACCAGTTTTCGTGGCGCAAACTCGGGCCAAAATCAATGACCGGTCCGGTTCGATCACCCAGCAGCCAACTCACGCCGGAAATGTCGCCGAGATAGGACCAATAGAAACTCCACGGGTCGTCGAGATTCCACTGGGCCTGCATGGCTTCGGCGATGGCAGGCGGGGGCCGGCGTCCTTCGTCTTTCTCAAGTGGATTGCCCGGAATGAGCCACGCAAGCAGAAAGGTCAGGGTGTAGACCGCAAGCAGGATGAGCGGAATCTGCGCGAGCCGGGAGAACACCATTCGTTTCATCGGGCTCATGGCATCCCGCCGCCGGAAGTTCCATCGCCCCCGGAAGCCGCCGATCGCTTGCGGACATCACCGAGGTACTGAATGAGCCTCGGATGTGTGGTCATGCCATCAAGGGCGTCTGGGTCATGCATCGTGACCTCGACCAATTGGCAGATGGGCAGCAGTGGCATGTGAACTTCAAAGAGTTCGCGCTCGGTCTTGGCGAGCATGGCCATTCTCGCCGCCGGATCGGTTTCGGTTGCGGCCGCGTCAAGTTGGGCATCGATGCCGGCGTTTTTGAATCGGCGGTCGTTATTGCCATTGGTGCTACGGAAGAGTTCCAAGAAGGTGGTGGGATCACCCCAGTCGCCGTACCAGCGTCCGCGGGCGACCATGAAGTCACCTGCCTGCAGGTCCGCGCCGAATGACTTGCTGTCCTGACCGCTGAGCCGCACATCCACGCCGAGCTGCGCTTGCCACTGGCTGCGAAGGGCTGTGGCAATGCGGCGGTTGCGCGGCGATGATGTGGTGTACTTCAGGTCGACACTTGGGAATGCCTCGCCAGCATCGTTCACCAGCGTGCCGGCTGTGTTTCGGGTCCAGCCGGCGGCCGCAAGTTCTTCCAGAGCGCGGGTGGGGTCGAATTCAAGCCCTTGGGGGGGCTCGTAGCCGGCAATGGAGTTCTTGGGCGTGAACGAACCACTGACGGGCTCGTGCAGGCCGGTGACATGGTCCACGATCATCTGTTTGTCGGTTGCCTGTGCGAAGGCCCGGCGGACCCGTGGGTCGCTGAATGGATTGGGGGCACCGCGAGCGAGCGTGTCACTGCAATTGAAACTGAAGAACTCGGTTCCAAAGGCTGGGACTGCGTGGATGGATCGAACCAGGATGTCGTCATTGTCGGGGTCGGCGTTCTTGGCGTCCAAGAGGTCTTGGCGGACGTCGGCCGAGACTCCCGTCAGCCAATCCACCTCGCCGCTGCGGAAGGCCAGGAGCGCCGTGTTGGGATCAGGAAAAGACCGCACCAGCACACTTTGCACACTCCCGGGGTGATGAGCGTGTGGGTTCGGAACCAGACGCAGGTCGCGTCGATACCGCCACTGGTCGAGCATGTACGCCCCATTACTCACCAGCGTGCCCGGACGCGCCCAGCGGTGATCGGCTTGCAGTCGTCCCGTCTCGGGCACGAGCCTGACAAACTGCCTCGCCGACCACGGTGGCGGCGTGGTGGTGTCGGAGGACGCAGGCCATCCTTCGACGGCTGGTCGGTACACCGGCATGAGTGGCGCGAATGCCAGCAGGTCGAGCAGATAGGGTACCGGGTGGGTGAGCCGGATTTCAAGCGTGTGGGCGCCCAGCGCGGTGAGGCCGACCTTTTTTACAAATTGGCGTTCGGTCTCGTCCATGAGTGCTTCGGCGGCGGTGGTTTCGGGGGCACTTCCGGGGGTGAAGCGAGCCAGTGCGTTGGCTCTCCAGTCCCAGAATTCCTCGGCGCCTTCGACGATGAAGAGGAGGTTGGAATAGTCAGCGGCGGTATCGGGCAGCAGGAGTCGCTGCCAGGACCAGACAAAGTCGTGTGCCGTGACAGGCGCGCCGGTTGACCACTTCGCCGTGTCGTCGATGGTGAAGGTCCACACCAATCCATCGGGCGAGACCGACCACGACTTCGCAGCGGCCGGCTGCGGCGAAAAGTCCTCAGGGTTCCATCTCACGAGCCCCTCGAACAGGGCGTAGGCAATTCGCATGTCGCCCAACCAACTCATGCGTTGGGGGTCAAGTGTGAAGATCTCATTGTCGCTGGCGAGCACTAGGTCGGCCTCACGCTCACGTTGGTCCAATGACAAGAGCCCGAGCAGAATCAGAAGCAGAATGAGTGGGGTGATGAGCAAGCGAGCCATGTTGGCCAGAGCGTAGCAGGTGTCCTACGCCCCTCCATCACGTTGGTGGGGAGGTGCCGCGGCTGAGTGGGCGTCTTCCCGATTGCTCGCATCACGATTGGCCCGGAGGGCTGCTATTGATACACCCGGCCGTTTCCAATGTCGCCCCACTTGGCCTTGCCGGCCTCGACGGGCGCGCGGTTCAGCGAGGTGAGGGCGTTCTCGTATTGGGGTGCCGAGGACTGGGACTGATCGGTCAGGTAGTTGTCCATGAGGACGATCATGACCTCGGCCTTTTGAAGGGACCGGCCCGCCAGCCGGGCCGACTGATCGTTCGCCACGATGGCATCCCAATTGGTAAGGACCGCGTCATATAGGCCACTCAACGCCGGGACGGTGCCTCGGGCCTGCGCTTTGAGCGCGTCCGCGTCATCTTGATCCAGAAACTGTTCCTGAACACGACGCATGTGGGGCTCCAGAACCAACAGCATGTCCAGGTCGCCGTTCTTCAATCGCTCGACGATTCGCGTCACCACGGCGGCTTGCTGGGCGCGAGCGAGATCCATCAGCGACACTTGTCCGCCGTCGTCGCCTCGCTGATTTGACGACGCTGCCGCGATCGTTTCAAGTTGTTGTCGCAGCACGGGCCAGGCCGGTTCGGTGAGGGCGGCTTGCCCAAGGTTTCGGATGACGCGGTTCAGTCGGGTCGGCGTGACATTGGCCTGAGCGATCAATGGTCGAAGGCTGGCGGCCGTCCAGACTCGGACCGCGTCATTGGATTCTTGACTCGGAGTCAGGTGTCGCGAGAGCAGGCTGACGGCCGAGTCGGTTCCGAGCCCGCCGGCGACCTGAGCCGCTGAGATTCGCCGCGGCGCGGTCCCTTCCGCCAGGATTATTTTGAGTCGTGGGATGAGTTCTTGTGCATAGAGCTCGCGAAACATCGGTGTCGCTCGGCGGCCCGTCAGGCCATAGACATCCGCCATGAGTTTCAGCCGCGCCTTCGGTCGCGCTGCGGCATCACCCTGCTCCAACTGCCCGGCGTGCAACTCGACGAAGGCGGCGATGGCGGCTTCATCCGCTGGCGACAGGACATTCTTCTTGGCGACGCTCGCCAGACTCGTCGGCGCGATGACATCTCCGGCCGTGGCCAGTGTGGACGCGACAAGAATGACGGTGGCAAGCGTGAGGATTCGATTGAAGAGGGCACAGAATGGCTGCATGTGGGTCGGTTCCCTGGGGCCCTAAGGAGGGGCGGCTGGATGATTGGACGCACAGGATACGGGGTCTCCATCAGCACGGCGCGGCCGAGTGCGTCTCGCGTGACGATGGTGGCATTGGGCACACCCCCGGCGTACCATCACTCCCGTCGGACCCTTCAGAAGGGCCTGTCCGGCGATGTGGAGGGCGACTTTGTCGATCGCCGAGTGCGGGCTTCGCGGCCCAGGACAATGATCTGCCAGGCCATGCTTCGACCCATTCACTGTGCCATCCTGCTTGCTCTGGTCACGGCAGTTCCGCCGACCGCCGTGACAGCGGCCCAACTGGCCGACGCGACCGATGCTTCGGCCGTTGATGAGCGTGCGAGCCGCTCGCTGCGAGTGCGGCTTGCCGCCACCCTGACTCGATTTGCCAGAGAAGTGCTGGGAACCGAGCCATTGTCGGTGCAAGGACTCTCTGCCGGCACTTCGTTCCTGATCGATGCGACGACATTGGACCCGGCGGCCGAGGAGTCGTGGCGTCTGCTGCTCGACATCGCCATCTTGACCGAGCGTGAAGATCTAATTGAGCGGGCGCTGCCCGCCATTGTTCGCTTGGCACCTGGTGACACCACGGCCCGGTTGAAGCGGTTGTGGCTTGCGATCGACAAGGCCCGCACGCTGGAGTCCAAGTCAACATTGATCGAACGCTTTGTCAGCGACACGAATCGTGACAGCATCGGCCCGGTCGTTGCATCTCGGCTGGCGTTGCGGCTGGCGATGCTGCACCGTCGGGCTGGGAATATGGATCGGTTCGGCAAGTGGCTCGATCGAGCCATTGCGTGGGATCCGGTCTACGTCGATGCGCTTGGCATCTACACCGGAACTCAACAACACCTTGAACAAAATGACCCGGCCGCTTGGGCGTCCCAATTGCTTGGCCTGTATCGCGCCAATCCCACTGACTCGGCCACGGCGGCGGAACTTGGCCTGCTGATGTTGGAGCATGGCGCGTATCGCGCGGCGGCGCGGATGCTGCAACTGGCGAGCGACATTGAGCGAAAGGCGGGGCACGATACGGGCACGGACCTCGACGCGGATCTCGCGATGGCATGGTGGGCCGTCGGTGAGAACGATCTGGCAATTCGACTGCTCGAGCAGCGTCAGCGGCGACTGAATCAGCTCTTCCAACGTATCGCCGCCGAGGAGTCGGGAGGCCGGTCCTCGACGCTGGAGGTCGCCCAGTTGACCGCGCCGGTGACGCCCAAGATGGCGGCCTTTCAAGCCATGATTGCGACGGACTCCGCCGATCCGACGGTCTTGACTGACGCGATTGGTGAGGCCATCCGTTCTGCGGGCCACTTGGATCAGCTGCGTGAGACCGATCAGGTGCCGCCCTCGGCCAGAGCGGCCAACTTGAAGCGGCTCCTGTGGCTGCTGCTGGCGGTTGACGCGGCACCGGGGTCGATCGAAGACACGGCGCACCGCATAGCCTCGATTCAGCCGCTCGATGCTGATGAGCAGACCCTGATTGATGTGTTGACCAAGCCGAATACTGACCCGGCGGAGATTCGACCGCTTGCTGAGAAGTTCAAGCTCGCCCGGCTGAAACTGGCCCAGATGCTCGCCTCACAAGGCGATCAACACGGTGCAGCGATGGAACTGCTGACCATCTGGCGGCAATCACCAGGCACACTGATGGGCATGTTTGCCGGGCACAAGCTCGCGCAGGTGCTCGGGACAGACGAACTGCCGATGAGCGAAACGGCCGCCGCGATGTCGCAGGTCATCGACACGCTTCCGACGGTGTTCAATCGATTTCCTGACGAGCCAAGTCTGGCCGTGTCGCTGCGAGTGACGCCTCGGTCGAGGGTGGTGCCCGTCTACGATCCGGTGACAATCGACTTGCAGATTACAAACCACACTGCCGAGCCGCTCACGGTTGGCCCAACAGGACCCATACTGGATCTGCTGCTGATTCAGCCCAAGGTCAGTGTGCCGTATCACGACATGCAGCCCGGCCCGCCAATCCTGATCGACGTTGGCCGCGGACTGCAGTTACCACCGCACGGCCAGTTGGAATTCTCGATCGATCTCCGCAGTACTTGGATCGGAACGGCACTGGACAGCATGCCACTGAATGGGGCCGTGGTCGAGGTCGATGCGGTACTCAACGTGCGGGTTGCGACAGCCTCGACGTCCATGATGCCCTCGCCCGTACCCGGTCCGCTTGGCAGCGAGTATGCCACAGGGGAAATGCGCGTTGACGGCCAGCGGATAACGGATGCATGGATCACGTCGACGTTGGAGCGACTGCGGGGCAGTAGCTCGAGCAAGGACGTCGTGGACGTCGCACTGCTGACGAACGTGGTGAGCCGACAGGATGCGCTTGAGGGCGGCAGCCGCATTACGCCGCAGCAGGCTGGTGAGATCGCGGCGAGTCTGACGGAGATGTGGCCGCGGCTGGGCCCGCTCTCCCAAGCATGGTTGGTTTCGGCAATGCCACGCGTTGATCGCCTCAAGGCGTTGTGGTCGCTCGTGGAGTCGAGTACCGAGCCACTGGTCAAGCGTGTCGCGCTCATGCGAGTAGTCGGCGAGTTTGGCAACCCAGCGCGGGCACTGGGTGATCCGGCGGTGGCGGCTGGACTGCGATCGCCAGATCGCCCGGTTCGGTTGCTCGCCGAGTGGATCGAGGCGACGTTGCAATTGCAGGCCGAGTCCAAATTCGGAACCGATATCGATGCTATCGGCGAGCCCTGATCAGGCCGGTGGCCACGTGGTCAGGACGGGCTGGCGGTGGCACCGTTGGCGACTGGTTGGCTCGCTCATTGGACTGGTATTGTTGGCGGCCGCCATTTGGTTGGTCGTATCACATGCTGGCGATATGACCCAGGCGTGGGCGGCGCTGCAGCAACCCGACCCATGGGCCATCGTCGTGCTGGTGTTGGTGACCGTTGTGCTCATTCCGATCTCGGCAGCAGCCCAGTCCTTGATGCTTCGACGAACCTCCGGAACGTATGTGGCAATGGGCGAGATGTCGGCGCTTGTCAGCGTGGCGACGCTGTTGAACATGCTGCCGCTGTGGCCCGGGGCCATCGGTCGGATCGCCTATCACAGGGTGGTCCACGGCATTCCGCCCATGCAGGCTGGGGCGGCGGTGATCGCCATCCGCCTGCTTGGGCTGGTCACGGGAGGCGTGCTGCTCGCGGCGGTGTGGATATGGCCGGCCGAGGCGATCGGAATGTGGCTGGCGTTGTTGTTTGGATTGTTGGTGGTGACTATCTGGCCAAGGCTGCGACTGGTGGGGTGGGTTGTGATCCTCAAGTGGATCGACTTGTTCTTACTTGCGGTGCGCTACGCCGCCGCATTCTGGCTGCTTGGCGTCGAACTGGATCGTTCGGCCGCGGGCGCCTTTGCGGGCACGGGCACCGTGGCGTCGAGTGTGCCGTTCATTGGCGGTGGTCCCGGCCTCCGCGAGTGGGCAATCGGTTGGATGAGTGAGCGGATGTCACAGTTGCCCGATGCGCTCGTGGTCGGTGTGATGGCGGACCTGCTGGTGCGGGTTGCCACGCTTCTGGTCATGCTGCCTCTGGGATTCGCAGCCTTTCGATGGCTCCGCCGCCGTCTTCAGTCTTCTGCTGGGTCGATACCGAAATCTCGCACGGTAAACAGCGACTCGAAGGTATAGCCGCCACCCTCGATCCGCTCGCGAGCGCCCTGCAACCGATCGACCACCGCGATAATCATGGTGACGGTGGCCCCGGTCGCAGAGATCTCAGAGGCAGCCTCCAAGACCTGCCCGCCCGTGGTCGCGACATCCTCAACAATGACGACCCGGTCACCCGGCCCTGCCGAGCCTTCGAATCGCTGGGCTGTCCCGTAGTCCTTCTTCTGATTGCGAATGAAGAGGCAGGGGAGTCCGGACGCCATCGATGCGGTCGTGACGAGCGGAATACCTCCCAGTTCGGCGCCGGCGAGCAGGGTGGTGTCGTCTGGAAGACGTTCGGCGAACATTGCACCGAGATCCCGAAGAATGTCCGGCTGCGTGGAGAATCGATACTTGTCGATGTACCACGAACTCGTCCGTCCACTGCGAAGTGTAAATGTCCCGCGAAGGATCGAAGTTTCGGCGATGCGATCGGCAAGCGTCTGGGTGTCCATACCAGAGGAATAGTACCTCCACCGACTCCCGGCTACCGACTACCCTACGCCCCGTGACTTCTGTCTGCTTCTACTTTCAGATCCACCAGCCCTACCGGCTGAGGCGATACTCGGTGTTTCAGACCGACCCTTTCTACTTCGACAGTGAAGCCAACCAGTCGATCATGGAGAAGGTGGCGGGCAAGTGCTATCGACCGGCCACCGCCCTGCTGCTCGATCAGATTCGCAAGAATGATGGTCGCTTCAAAGCCAGTTTCTCAATCACCGGAACGGCCATCGAGCAGATGCAGGCTTGGGCGCCAGATGTCATCGATCTGCTGCAGCAGTGCGCCGCAACTGGCTGCGCAGACTTTCTGGCCGAGACCAGCCACCACTCGCTGAGCGCCCTGTATGCCCCCGCCGAGTTCAAGTCGCAAGTGGACCAGCATGTCACGCTCATGCGGGATCTCTTTGATATCGATCCCATCGTGTTTCGAAACACAGAACTGATCTATTCGGATCGCATTGCCCAGTCCGTTGTAGAGATGGACCGCTTTGCCGGCATGGCCTGCGAGGGTGTGGATCGGATTCTGGGCGACCGCTCGCCCGCGTGGGTGTATGCGCCCGAAGGAAGCGGCGAGCATCTTCCATCGGCTCCGCTGCGGCTGCTGCTCAAGAACTACCGGCTGAGCGATGACATTGCCTTTCGTTTTTCCGATCAAAACTGGTCCGAATGGCCGCTTGATGTCAAACGCTTCGCTAGCTGGGTCGATCAAATCAATGGCGATGGTCATGTGTGCAACCTCTTCATGGACTACGAGACCTTCGGCGAGCATCAGTGGGCGGACAGCGGCATTTTTGGGTTCTTGGAGGCCTTGCCAGCTGCGGTTTTCGATGTCAATCCGGGACAGAATGACTTCGTGACCGTGCGGGAGGCAGTCGAGCAGCACGACCCGGTCGGCGTGTACCGCGCGGCCCAGCCCATTTCGTGGGCGGACTCCGAGCGTGACTTGAGCGCCTGGCTTGGCAATGCGATGCAGGAAAACGCGGCGGCCGAGTTGTACCGCTTGGAGTGTCCAGTGCGTGATCGGCACGAGGGGGGCGATGAGTGGATTCTCGAAGATTGGCGCAAGCTCACGACTTCTGATCACCTGTACTACATGTGTACGAAGTACTGGGCGGATGGTGATGTTCACAAGTACTTCAGCCCGTACGACAGCCCTTACGATGCCTACATCAACTTCATGAACGTGCTCGACAATATTCGAGTGCGATGCGGGGCGTGATGCGATGACCGTTACGATCATCAGTAGTCGAACCATTGTTGGCATGGAGATTCACGTCGAGTTAGCGACGCGGACGAAGATGTTCTCCCGCGCCCCCAACGTCGCACATCCTGAGAACTACGACGCCCCGCCCAACACGCTGTGCGATCCGGTGTCCATCGGTCTTCCTGGGGCCTTGCCGACGATGAACCGCGAGGCCATAGAGATGTCGATGCTGGTGGGAATGGCGCTGGACTGCCGAATTCCTGATCGGTGCAGCTGGGATCGCAAGAACTACTTCTACCCGGATCTTCCAAAGGGATATCAGATCAGCCAGTACGAGCATCCGCTGTGTGCCGAGGGTGCGATCGACATTCCACTCGCGGCTGGCGGCTCGGGTACGATTCGCATTACCCGGGCCCATCTTGAGGAGGACACCGGCAAGTCCGGCCACGAGCTTCCGGGCGGCAAGCCTGCCGCGGGATCAATCATCGACTACAACCGATCGGGCACGCCACTGCTCGAAATCGTGACGGAGCCCGATCTCACGTGCGCCGACGATGCCGTGACCTTTGGCCGCGAACTCCGCGCCATCTGCCGGACGCTCGGAGTGACCGAAGGCATCATGCAGCGGGGCCACATGCGGTTCGAGCCGAACATCAACGTGGTGCTCACGCTCGATGACGGCCGCGAGGTGGCAACGCCCATTGCCGAGATCAAGAACCTCAATTCGTTCAAAGCCGTGCACGGCGCCATCGAGTACGAAGTCACACGCCAGAGCGAGCAATGGCTCAAGGACGGCATCGAGATGGGCCCTGGGGTCAAGTCGACCCGCGGCTGGGATGATGTCAAGCAAGTCACGGTATTGCAGCGATCCAAGGAAGACGCCCATGACTACCGCTACTTCCCCGAACCCGATCTGGTGCCATTGGAGGTGGATGACGCATGGCGTGATGCTGTGCGGGCGCGGCTTCCCGAGCTTCCGATGCATCGACGGGCGCGCTACGAATCGCAGTGGGGCCTCTCGACCAAAGATGCGGTGGCGCTGACAGAAATGCCTGCGACAGCGGTGTACTTCGATGTGTGCGCCGCTGCAACGGCCATGGCAACCGATCTGGATGATGGGTCTGCCGCCCGCGAGTCCGCCAAGTGGATTCTGAATGCCGCCGCCAAGTATGCCCGCGAGCGCGGCGTTGAACCACACGAGTCCGGCATCACCGCCGAGCAGCTCGCGGGGATCATTGCACTGCGCGCAAGCGGCGATGTTGGATCAAGTGCTGCGGCGAGTCTGTTTGAGACGCTGTGCGAATGCGATGACGATCCGCGGGCACTGGCCGAGTCACGCAATCTGCTGCAAGTGAGCGACTCCGCCGCGCTCGATGCGTGGATCGATGAGGCCCTGGATGCTCAGCCTCAGGCCGCCCAGGATTTCGCCGCTGGCAAGGATGCCGCCGCCGGCCGCATCATCGGCTGCGTCATGAAAGCCAGTGGCGGGGCCGCGGATGCAGGCAAGGTTCGGGGCCGGTTGGTCGAGCGGCTGCGATAGAGCGTTACTCAGCCTTGACGCTCACCATGCCGGCGGGCTCGACCGGGCGGTCGCCAGAATCGGTTTCGCTTTGCCCAAGGGACCGCACAGCGTCAATGCCGTCGGTCACCTTGCCAAATGCCGTGTAATTGCCATCGAGATGCGGGCAGCGGGCTAGGCAGATGAAGAACTGGCTGCCGGCCGAGTTGGGGTCGGATGAGCGAGCCATCGACAGAACGCCTTCGTCATGCTCGCGGTCATTGAACTCGGCGTCGACGGTCCATCCCGGACCGCCCGTGCCGGTGCCGGTGGGGCAGCCCCCTTGAATCATGAAATCTTCGATGATCCGGTGGAAGTCGAGACCATCATAGAAGCCGTCCTTGGCCAGTTTCTGGAAGTTCTCAACGTGCTTGGGCGCCACGTCGTCCCAGAGTTCAAGGGTCAGTGTGCCATGAGTTGTTTCAATCGTTGCAGTTGGGTATGTCATGGTGGGATTGTAGGGTCGTTTCCCCCGCGGCGAAGCCCCGACCTACCCCCGGCCGCCCGGCTCAAGCGAGGCCACGAGTTTTCCGGCCCGCCAGATTCGCACGGTGCCGTCGGTTGAACTGACGGTGAGCGCAATCGACTTCGTCGAGTCGGTGATGCCGGCAGCAGCGGCGTGGCGGGCGCCGAGACCGGACTCGACGGGGTGTCGCGAAGAGGCCAGAACACGCGTGCCTGCCGATTCGATGACCCCGTTTCCTCGAACCAGGATGGCGCCGTCCAACTGGGCGTACTCACGAATGGTCTCGGTCATGCGTTGATCGAGGATGTTCCGGCTTTTCTCGGGATACCCTTGGAAGGGATTGAGAATCATCTGCTCGGACTTGGACAGCACCTCACTGGTGTCACCCACGATGAGCAGCGCTCCAATTCGTCGGCCCTCGCGTCCGTGGGAGCCCAGATGAAGCGACAGATCGAGCGCCCGCTGAAAGACCGTGCGTTTGATGTGCTCGGCAATGGTGGGTTGTTCGGTCGCGTGCAGCAGTTCGTATTCGCTTCCGATGTGAAGCACGACCAGACTGTCGATGAGTCCTCGGGCCGGTCCAGTGAGAAACACGACGGTGTCGGCGAAGTCGACCAGTCGCCGAGAGACCGCGACAAGCGCGGCGAGTTTCACCTGCCCCATGCGATCAAGTTCGACCTGCGGCACTTGTAGCACCTGCGCCTGGTCAACACCCAACTCCTCGACTCGCCGCTCATCTTCCGGTCGGCGTGTGAGCAGCAGGGTGCCCTCGGGCGGCTCGCACCCTTCGGGCAAGGCGTCCGCCGACACAACAATGGCCTTGGCACCAGTTGAACGCGCAATCGCAGCGGCCGACTTGATCAGCAGGTTGGCGACCAGTCCCGGTTCAGGCACAAGTGAGGTCTCGCGTGTTGTTGTTCATCGGCTTAAGTTCGGCCGCTCACGCAGGCCACTGATCGCCGTCGGGATCAAGAATCGACGTCCGTGGTAGTGGCTGATCGCACCGCTCAAATGAACGGGCTTGCGGTAGTCGCCTTGCTGACCCATCGCGATGAGCGTATGGAGTGTCGGTGATGGAAGCAGCACGACGGGCGCATCGTTCACGCCCCACGAGTCGGCATCGAACACAAAGATCCAGGCGCCTCGCCGCCCACGAAGCAGTCGGCCTCGGCGGGACAAGATGAGCGTGCCGTCCGGTGTGTTATCGGTGTCTTCGGCAAGCGGCTGCCCGTCGTCCAGCGAGCGTGGCATCGTCTTGATCGTCGCTTGCAGGTCGGCCACGATATCGGCAATGCTGTCACCGGCAGATGTGCCGGACCGCATGCCATCCTCGGCTTCGTTTGGATCGGGTGGCTCGACCGTGGGCTCAGCCCGTCTGGCGTGGACCGTGTCGGTTTCGACGTGCTGGGGCATCAGCCAATTGCGGCCGTCGAAGAGCGCTACGGTCCCGGTCACCGTGAAGGTCGGGGCGCCGCTCGTGGCGGCCTCCGCACGCTCCATTTCCTCCAGCGCCCGCGAGGGCATCAGAATGAAGTCACGCACCGCCCCGGCTCGGTCAGCAGCGGCGCCGACCAGCCGAAGATTCCACGGGTCGCCCGGGGCAGGCCTCACCATGATGCCCTGAACATTGGTCAGCAGGGCCCCACTCGGGACCAGCGGGGCTGGCGGGGGTGTGCCGCCGGCCGCCACCGACACGCTGAGCATGATGCATGGGCCAATCATCACTGGCCAGACTACCCGAAGCCGGTTGGTCAGACCTTTGCTCCGTGGCCCCAAGGCCGGTATCCTTGCTCGCTCGGCCGAGTGCCCAAGTGGACTAAGGGACCGGATTGCAAATCCGGCATTCGTGGGTTCGAATCCCACCTCGGCCTTCGTCCGCTGCCAAGCGGGCGACGCTCGACTTTCAACCTTCTTGCCGCTCCCCGCCCAGCGCCAAGCCGCGCCCCTGAGACCCGAGCCCCCCAGAATGCCCCCAACGCACACCATCCTCATCGTCGAAGACGAACCAGAGATCGGCACGCTCGTCCGCCTCAATCTCGAGAAATCCGGCTACCAGACCACGCTTGTCGAAACTGGCGAAGCCGCGCTCGAGCACATGCACTCCAACGCGGCGGACCTGATCCTCCTGGACCTCATGCTCCCCGGCATCGACGGCCTCGAAGTGTGCAAGCGGCTGCAGTGGGAACCGCTCACCAGGCAGATTCCCATCATCATGCTGACCGCACGCGGCGAAGACGCCGACATTGTCACCGGCCTTGAACTCGGCGCGGTCGACTACATCGTCAAGCCCTTCAGCGCCAAGGTGCTGGTTGCCAGAGTCCGAAACGCCCTCCGCCGTGGTCAGGATGCAGCCAACACCGACCCGTCGACGCTCGACCCCATGATTGAAATCGATGAGGACCGCTTTGAGATTCGCGTGCAAGGCTCGCCCGTCGACGTGACTGCCAGCGAGTTCCACATTCTCAAGTACCTCGCATCCCGCCCCGGATTTGTTCGCACCAGAGCACAGATCATTGAAGCGACACACGGCCCCCGGGTTGTGATGTCCAATCGCACGATCGATGTACACATCACCTCTCTCCGCAAGAAGCTCGGAGTTGCGGGAGACTTGATCGAGACGGTGCGGGGGGTTGGGTATCGGCTTGAGGAAAGCGAGCCTGTTGGCTCATGAGAAGAGACCCCGGCACGCGCGGCTCACTGTTTCGCCGATTGGCGATGCCGATCGTGGTGACGCAACTGCTGGTGTCGATTGGCGCTGTCTGGCTCTTCGTGGCATTCGTCGACGCACCCAATCGTACGTCGATCTTTCTCTGGGCAGCGGTCTTGATTGCCATTGTGTTGGGGGCAACTCTGACGACCATTCACCTGGCTTCGCGGCAGATTGGCCGCCACGTGCGGCGATTGGCCGCCGGTGTCCAGTGTGTGGCAGATGGTGACTTGGGGTATCGATTCGAACAGGGTCTTCCTGGGGTGCTGCGGGAGTTGTCCGATTCGCTCAATCGCGTAGCGGAGTTGCAGGGAGAGCGGATCCAGCAACTCGCGCTGCAACAGAGTGAGATGCAGGGCATTCTCCATGCAATGAGTACCGGTGTGATCGCCATGAGCATCGGTGGCAGGGTGATCAGCATGAATCCTGCCGTGTTGAACATGCTCTCGCTGGGCGAGATGGACGTCCGTGGCCGGCGCCTCGATGATATTGATGTCGATGAAGCGTTGGTCCGATTCGTCGAGGGTGTGTTGTCGGCAGATGGCCAGGCGCACAGCGAATTAACGTTCGATTCGCTGGGTGGGCAGCATATGGAGGTGCGAAGCGAGCCTATTCACGATGGGCAAGGGGCGCTCGTTGGCGTTGTTCTCGTGCTCGATGACGTCACGCGACTGCGGCTCCTGGAGCAGGTCCGTGTGGACTTCGCGGCCAATGTGTCACATGAGTTGCGGACGCCGATCACATCGATTCACGGCTATGCCGAGTTACTGGCCGATGCTAAGGATGAGTCAGAGCGACTGCAGTATGCCGAGATTGTGCTGAAGAATGCTGCGAGGCTCTCATTGATCATCGACGATCTGTTGTCGCTGGCGCGGCTTGAAAACCCCGCCCAAGCACAGTTGCCAACGCGAGAGATGGTGCAGATTCACGAATTGCTCGACGATGTTGTCCGAGCCTGTGCGGGCGAGTCGATTCCGGAAAATGTCACGTTGAAGATCGAGTGCCACGAGCAGATCGAGTGCCATGGAAGCCGGCAGCTGCTTGAGCAGGCCGTCAGCAATCTGGTCGTTAATGCCATTCGATATGGACCTGCAGACTCCACGGTTGTCCTGGCGGCTGCAACCACGCTCGAAGGCGAAATTCTGATCAGTGTGTCGGATCGCGGCCCCGGCATCGAGCCAGCCCAGCGAGACCGCATCTTTGAGCGCTTCTACCGCATTGATCGGGGTCGAAGCCGCGAGGTGGGGGGCACGGGGCTGGGTTTGGCCATCGTGAAGCACATTGCGCTGGCCCACGGCGGCCGGGTTGAACTGGAGAGTGATGTCGGACGTGGCTCGGTCTTCAGCATCAGATTGCCGGCGCCTGTCTCTGAACCCGATCTTAGCGCGCCGCTCATCCATTCTTGAGGGCTTCGTGTTCTCATGCCGCCCATGTCGTCGGAGTTGAAGCAACGGGTTGGCCACTCCTTCTGGTTGAATGTTCTGTTGGCGCTGGCGTCGCTGTACTTCTTCCTGTGCGCCATCAACGTGATGGGTGCTGGCCTCAAGTCGATCGGCAACGAGTCCAGTTGGCTGGCCGATGCGATCGCCCAGGGCGACAACCCGATGGTGGCCTTGATGGCATCGGTGTTGGTGACGTCGATCGTCCAGAGTTCGTCGTTTACGACCTCTCTGATCATCACCCTTGTCGCGGCGGGAGAACTGAGCGCTGGCAATGCCGTGTTTGCGGTCATGGGTGCCAACTTCGGAACCAGCATCACCAGTCTGATCGTGTCGCTGGGCACCATGCGGATCAAGCGGCAGTTCCGCCGGGCGTACGCGACGGCCCTGATGCATGCGATTCCAAATGTGCTCACCGTGCTACTGCTCTTCCCACTGGAGTGGGCGACCAGCACAACCAGCGCCGACGGATTTACGGGAGGCTTCTTGACGCGAGCATCGCGGTGGATCACATCACTCTTGGATCTTGGATCCGGCGAGAAATTCTTTAATCCGATCAAGGCCATCACCCAGCCGGTTGTCACGATCGTCAAGGACGCCGCAGGCTTGATCTCGGGCGAGAACGCCACCGCCGCCGCCACTGTTGTGGCGATCGCTGGACTTGTGATTCTCTTTGTTTCACTTCTTGGACTGGTCAAGAATCTGAAGGATGCGTTGCTTCAGCGACTTGAAGGTCTGTTTACGGTGCTGATCTTCCGGAATGACTTGCTGGCTTGGCTTTCGGGGATTGGTTCGACCGTGGCCGTGCAGTCGAGTTCGGTCACGACAAGCCTGATGGTGCCGATCGCCGGCGCCGGCGCCGTGAAACTGCGGAGGGTCTTTCCCTTCATGTTGGGATGTAACATTGGCACGACCGCAACTGGCCTGATCGCCGCCACCGCCAATCCAACCGAAGGGGCGGTTATTGTGGCGATTTCCCACGTACTTTTCAATTTGGCCAATAATGTGATCTGGTATCCACTCCGGATCATTCCGATTCGACTCGCGAAGTGGTACAGCGACCTCGCCGCACGGCGACGGAAGTATGCCTTCATCTTTCTGGCCACCGTATTTCTCATTGTTCCGATCGTGGCTCTGATCATTTCGGAACTGATATTCTTCAGTGACTGACGGAGTAGAACAAAATGTTTGGTCAATTGATTGCAGCATTGAAATCCGGTGACAGACTCGACGCCGCCTTTGCGGAGTTCTTGCAGATGGTCGACGCTTCCGAGTGGATGTTCCACGAGGCCAATGATGTGCTGCGCGGGAAGAAGCGTGAAGAAGATGTGGGCCAATTGTTGTACGACAAGGACAAGGAAATCAATCACCTGCTCCGATCGGTGCGGGCTGGAATTTTGACGCACCTCAGTGTCAATCCGGTTGCCGACATTCCAGGATGCCTGGCGTTGATGAGTGTGGCCAAAGATGCTGAGCGGATCGGGGACTACTGTAAAAATGTGTTCGAAGTGGGGCGGTACTACGAGGACGACTACAGCATCGAGCGATATCACGACCCGCTTGAGGATGTCCGCAAGCGGACGGGCGAGTTGTTTGGATCCGTACATGAGGCCTTCGAGAAGTCCAGCGTCAAGAAGGCAAAGTCGTCGATCAAGGCAGCGGACCGCATTCGCGGCGAATGCGATGCCATCGAGGAGACACTGCTGAGAGATCGACGGGAAGTCCCGACCCACGTGGCCGTTGCCTACTCACTGCTTGCGCGACACTATAAGCGTGTGGCTTCACATCTGGCGAACATTGCAACGGCTGTGTTTGGCAAGATTGAGGACCTCGACTTCCGCAAGACGAAGAAGGACATGACCGACGACGTCGACCCGGCTACCTAGGCCCCCGCGGAGGTGGCTCACATTACTGATACCAGACTGCCACCTTGGCGATCGCCGCATCAAGCGCATCGGCCCGGGCCGGATCAACTGCCTGCTTGCACTTCATCGCGGCAACCATGACAGCGTGAAAATCCTGCAACTGATCCACATAGGTGGCATACTCGGGCGAGTCGACCGCGGCGACTTTGACCCGCTGCGTGAGGAAGTAGGACGCGACGATTTCCTGGATATTGGATGCGGAGCGATCCTTCTCGGCCACCCAGCGTGTGGCTTGATTGAAGTCCACAGCTGTCGATGCCGCATTGAGCTCGATGATCTGCGTGGTCGCCTTGCGAATCGTGGCGACATCTTCACGCATCGTGGTGATGCGGCCGGCATCATCGTAGATGCCACACGGAATCTGGCAGTGCGCTCGAGCCGGGTTGGTAGCGATCAGCGTGGCGATGCAGATCAGCAGGGCAGTCGATGCAATGATGATGGCGCGATGCATGGTAGGTGTCCTGTCAGGAAACGCGGTCAAAGGTGTCGGGGCTGGAGTAGTCAAGCCACTGCTTCCAGCGGGGATGAGTGACACTCTCAAGAAGCTCTCTAGGCTCAAGGAAGTCATAGATAGCCGTGTATTGCCTGACGTCGGTTGGCGTGACTCGGCGGGCGATGTGCTGCGGCCCGAATTCATTTGGGTGCATGAGCCCGGCTGCAGCAGTGACCTCGGCAAGCGCATCAAGCGTATTGCAGTGGAAATTCTTGACCCGATCCGACTTGTTCGGCACATCGAGCCCGCGGAACAACTTTGGGTTCTGCGTGGCGACGCCCACCGGACAGGTGTTTGTCTGGCACCGCTTGGCCTGAATACAACCGACGGCAAACATGAATGCGCGGGCCGCATTGCACCAGTCCGCGCCCATGGCCATGCGTTGCGCGATATTAAAGGCCGTAGCGACCTTGCCGCTCGCGGCGAGCCGCACATGATCGCGCAGACCCATGCCGACCAGCGCGTTTTGCGCAAAGAGCAGCCCCTCGGTCAGCGGCACTCCCATGTGATCGAGGAATTCAACCGGGCCGGCACCAGTGCCACCTTCGGCGCCATCAATGACGATGAAGTCGGGATAGATACCGGTTGTGTGCATGGCCTTGCACACGGAGAGGAAGTCATGCGGATTGCCAATGCACAGCTTGAATCCGGCTGGCTTGCCGCCACTGAGATCTCGCAGTTGGGCCACAAACTCCAGCAGACCGGTTGGTGTTGAAAAGGCCGTGTGATAGGCGGGGGAAATGCAGTCCTTGCCGACCGGGACGTGGCGGACCCGCGCGATTTCCTCGTTGACTTTGGCTCCCGGTAGGACGCCGCCGTGGCCGGCCTTGGCGCCCTGCGACACCTTGATCTCGATCATCTTGACCTGCTCGAGCGTGGCCTGCTCCTTGAAGAGATCTGGATCGAAGTGCCCTTCGCTGTCGCAGCAGCCGAAGTATCCGGTGCCGATTTCCCAGACGAGGTCGCCTCCGTTCTGGCTGTGATACGGGCTGATCCCACCCTCGCCAGTGTCGTGATAGAACCCGCCCATCTTGGCACCTTTGTTCAGGGCGAGCAGGGCGTGCGGACTCAGGGCCCCGAAGGACATGGCCGAGATGTTGAGCACACTGGCCTCGTAGGGCTTGCTGCACTGCTCATTCCCAACAATCACCCTGAAGTCGGATTCCTGCTTTGGCTTGGGCGCAATGGAGTGGGTGATGTACTCATATTCGGTGGTGTAGACATCGAGGTCGGTGCCGAATGGCTTGGCTTGCTCCTGGTCCTTGGCACGCTCGTAGACGGCGGTGCGTTGCACCCGGTTGTACGGCTTACCATCTTCGTCAGTCTCGACGAAATACTGCATCATCTCGGGCCGGATACTTTCAAAGAAGAACCGAAGATGACCAAGCAGCGGATAATTCCGAAGAATGCTGTGTTGTTTCTGCGTCAGATCACGCAGGCCCACAGTCGCGGTCGGCACGGCCCAGATGAGCCCAAGAAACCACAGGCTGGAAAACAACAGTCCCAGCACCGTGAATGCGGCGGCGGCCAAGACTGATCCGAAGACCAACGAGAGACTCAGTGTGCGCATATATCCACATCTCCTATCAGAGATACTATTCCCAAACGCCCCGCTCAGCGCGCCGCCGACTGAAGTGGATCGATGGACCAGTCGTTGGCGAAGAAGCCAAGTGCGACGATGCCATCTTCTCCTGCTTTGAGTGAGGAGGGCTCCACCACCATCCAGTCGGGCCAGCCGACCCCCGAGAAGAAGATCGGCATGGTGGCCGCGAGCCGTTCGCCGGCACCCGAAGTGCCTGTGACGACCCCAACACTGGCCAGATCGCTGCCCGGTCTGGGCCGTACAAAGGCGGCGGCCAGCGGGCCGAGCAAGGTTCGGCTGCCCACCACAACCGTCTCACGGTCGACCTGGATGGGCGAGTCGCCAAGCATGGCATCCCAGGCCCCATTGGTATCGCGGTTGCCATAGAGCATGAGCCCGCGGTCCGGCGCGGCGGTGGCGTCAAACGCAGCGTCGTCCACAATGGTGACCATCCCGTTGCCGCGGTACCACCACCGCTCGGCATCTTGTCGGGCGCGGGCTCGGTTCCAAGCCGTCTCTTCGTCCGTGCCCGAGGTGCCCACAACCAGCGTGATGCCGTGGTTCCAGGCGCTTCGGAGCCGACCAGACCGCGCCGGGTTTTTGTGGTCGGCCGAGATTGGCTTCGCCGCGGACCACACGCCATCGGCACTGCGATCAAGATGCGCGAGGTCGCCTCTCACAACGATCGGTTCGTGTCCATCCAGCGCCACTCGAATCATGCCATCGGCGTTGATGTCAGCGTGCTGGGTGTCAAACGCGAGCCGCGACACATTGTCGGTGGATCCTTGAACCAGCACGCCCTCGTCATCGCGGCTCACGCTCAAGTCCACGCGGCTTGGGCGGAGGGAGCGGTATTGCTGCTCGATCGTCGCCCAGTCGCAGGTGGCAGACGCCGACGGATCAACGGTGACGAAGGTGAGTCGGTCGCGGTGGCCACTGGTTCCGAGCGTATGTCGCTTCAAGAACGAGAAGAGCGGCGGCCAGTCCATGCACTGATCGCCCCACCAGTGTCCGGCGCCGGGACGCTCGTAGTAGGTGAAGTCGCCGTGCCCTTCGGCCAGTCGACGACGCATGGCGCGGGCCTCGCGGACCGGCACATTGTCATCTGCATCGCCGTGCAGAATGTACACGCCGAACCGACCGGCGTTCGGAAGCAGCAGATTGGTATCACTCGGGTTGGCGGCGGCGCGGAGGATCCCACGGACACCATCGTCATCGGGGTACCGGTCCTGCTCGCTGTAGGTCCAGAAACTGGACCATCCGGCGCTCGGGGCGATGGCGGCGAAGCGGTCGGGCAGCGTCAGCCCGATATTCCACGTGCCATGCCCGCCCATGGAGTGTCCCGTCAGCCAGGTTCGGGTGGGGTCATTCGGATACCGTCGCTGCGCATCAACGAGCACTTCCATGGCGTCGATGCGACCCCACTCTTCCCAGTCGAACCCGAACGGCCGGCGGTTGGTGGGCGCAGCGACCATGCACCACGGCCTTGGCTTGTAGCAGGATGCCTGCTTTCCACCTTGGACCGATGCGCCGTGCAGTGACAGCACGGTGCCGGGGAGGCCATCGCCGTTTCCAACAGCCGGCACCAGCCCGTAGTACTGCACGCTGCCATCGATGTCGCTTCGGAAGGTGTGTTTTCGCCACTGGTCCACTGCGCGCACCCGCAGTGTGAGCGTGTCGGCATCGAGCAGTCTGCCGCTTTCGTCCCGAAGCCGCAGCGTGATCGGCAGTGTCTTATCGTTGGCCGCACCAGCCCGCACGCGAATGGGAACTTTCAAGAACGAGAGGGCGGGAATCGTGGGAGCGTCGCTCACGGTCACCAGCCCATTGGACTCGGCTTCAATGTGCGCGCCGCGGAGCGGCTCGGGGTCGACGTTGTGGATCAGCACCGCGGCCCACTCATCAAGTGGTTCACCGGCAATCGCATCGGGCAGCGTGCGATCGCGCGGGCTCAACAGGGCAACACGCGAAGCGCCCGATGTGGCCTGGGTTCGCGCCAGTTCTGCGGCTGTTGTCACGGTGGGGGCTGGGCGACCCCGTCCCGATCGCAGCACGACTTCATTGCGGCCAGCCCGCAGCATGAATGGCAGCCGAGTATTGCCATCACCGTAGATGTCGCCTCCACGGGGCATTCCGTTGATCCACGCATCGCCAAAGGCCAAGGCATCGAGCACGGCGGGTGTGTCCTCGTCCGATTCAAAGACGAAGAGCCCCCACCCGCCGCGTGGAATGCTTGTAGCGCCCGATTCATCGACGGTGGCCGGCTTCCAACTGGGCGCGCCCATCATCTTTGAGGTGAGTGGCTTGCCGGAGACGATCCACGCTTCGATGCTGTCGATGTGGACCGGTCGGCGCCAGGCATCGCGGACGTCGTCGGTGACGCGGACGATGGTAGGGCTCAGTACGACCGGTGCTGCGTCAGTAGTGGTGGATAGCAGTAACGCCAGAAGCAGCGGCGGAATCATGGGCGGAGTTCCTCGGCGGTGGTCAGCAGCCCGGCGGTGGTGATGGGGTTGGTTCGGTGCCTTTGGCTGGCGGTGGCGGTGGTTTGGCATTGGACCGGGACGGGACGGCCAGCGCCGGATTGAAGGTTCCGCCGGGGACGGTGACAACGGGCTTCTTGAACATCACCGAGGACGCCTCTGGGATGGACCAGTTCGAAAAGGCGATCCGGGTAAAGACTTCGACGCCCGGCGGAATCACATCCAGTTGGGACGGCCACGGATCGCCCTCGCGCGGGACGAAGATGCCCAGGCGGAGGCCTTCCCGCAGCCGCTTGGACCAATTTCCAATGCGGAGGATCAGCAGGTCATCCTCGCCATTCTGGACAGCCGAGACTTGATCCACTTCCTTGAGCAGCTCGGCCAGCGCATTGGACGAGAGGAGGGCCGCGATGAGCCCGCCGGACCCTGCAATGCCGCCGTTGCCAAGCGCCCGGAACTCGGTGATGCATCCGGGCAGGTCGGCGGGCGCTGGCACCTCGTCATAGGTCGTCCCTTGCTGCGGGACCGTCCAGGCGTCGGTGCCATTGCAGACCAGAAACGGAATTCTGTCTTGGAACACACTGATGCGATTCGGCTTGAGAATGACAATCTCCCGCACGCTCTCGTGCAGGATGGTCTTGTTGGGGGCTTCAATTCGGTGTTTGGCCGTGGCCTTGATGCCCGGAAGCGGGGCGAAGTGGGTAATCATCCGGTCCAGCACGACCTTGGCGTTCGCCGGGATCGCAGGCAGCGGCTGCGGGGCGAGCTCGGCGACTTCGGGCTCGGCCGGAGGCGTGTGTGGAGCCGTCTGGCCTTGGCAAAGGATGGTGGTACTCAGAACAAGGGCGTGCAGCATGCGTGGTGGGTCCTGTATGAGGGTCGGAAAGTGGGAGCCACTGTGGAACGGGGCAGCGACCATCCTATTCCATCATAGAGGCAGACACCCATGCAACAGACCCTCTGGACATGCGTCCAGGGGGTCTGATTGGGTTTGAAGTATCACAGTTACTCGATGGTCAATGTGCCCGGTCCGGTGGCAGCGATCCACCCGCCAAGGCGGATGTAGTAGGTGTTGCCGGCGGTCACGTTCAAATCGATAGCGGAGTAATAGGCTTGACAGCCATCCTCGCCACTGGCATCACCATTGCAGGCGATCTGGTTGTCACACGAGTTCTCGTAGATGACCATCGATGTGTCGTAACTGTTCGGATCGCAGGTCGTGAAGTGTGTGGCGCCGCTCGATGTGGGCATGTATAGGAACCAGACATCCTGGCTGCCATCCCAATCGAGGTAGGTGCCGCTGCACATGGACCCGTCCGGCTCGGGTGAACTTGGCGTAGCGGAACTCGTATCGAACGGGTTGGCGCCGAACGAGGCGATGAAGGACGAGTCACACTCGTCGCCAGCTCCTTCCACAGGACAGTTGACGTCTTCACAGTCGACACCGTCGCCTTGATAGGTTCCGGCACAATCACTTCCCATGACGAACGTGCAGCTACCGTCGTCTGCGCAGCAGGCGCCGGGTTCTGGGCAGCCGGCTGAACCACATGAAACACCCTCTGACCAAGATCCAGAAACTGCATCACAATCAGCCTCCGTGCCCACGGTGCATCCACCGTCGGCCAGACAGCATGCGCCCACGGGCGAGCAGTCCATGTTCCAGTTGCCGACAACCGCCAGGAGGTCATCGACGGTAACGCAGCAGTCACCGTTGATATCACCAACGGGCCGGAAGGTGCCATCGCCGCACTGGCCGAAGGACCCGAGTGTTTCAAGCATGTCATCGACGTTAACGATGTAATCTCCATTGACGTCATATGGGCAGTAGCCCAGCGGCAGATCACACGGGTCAACCGGTTCAGCGGGGGGGGCAATAGTGTCGGCGCTGACCGATGTGGCGCCTCCGGGCCTGAACATCCCAAGTGTAATCGGGGCGATTTCAGGCGCGACGTTGGCATCGAATCGGAAGTTGTACATGGTCGCCCAGCGAATTGCATTGGCGTTTGGATCTTGCTCGTAGGGTGTCGTGGACCACGTAATTGAACCGGGTTCAACAGAGGCAGTCCAGTCAGTTGAATCGTAGACCTCACCACTGTGGTAATCGACATCATGGAAGCCGATATTTGTGACTGTGGCGCCGCTCGGTACAGGGACACTGAATGAGCCCGCTGAGGCGTGGCAGTTGTGATTCCAGACAGCGTACTCGTAGTGCCATGTGCCACCACCGAGGTCGGTGGCCTTGGCACCGACGATGAAGAAGCCATCGTTTGGCACATGCACGTCGGTCATGTCCACACTGGGGTCCCAGGTGGCCCACTTGCGGATGGCGGCCTCGCCCACCTCCGTGCTGCCGGTGGACGACACGCTGCCGACGCCAGTGAAGTTGACAGCTCGCCACGAGGCGTTGTTGGCGCTATTTCCAGCAGGGGCATCATCGGTGCTGAGGTAATAGGCTTCGAAGAGATACTGCGCGCCGGCATTCAGGGCCGGGTCCACATCGTCGTCGCGAATCTGAAGATTGCCGCGGAGTACAGATGGCCCGCTGCTTGAGACGTTGAAGGGATAGGGGTAATAACCCGAGAAGGCGTTGACGTCCGAGCGGGGACCGCCTGGGTTCGTATTGAGGCCGGCACCGTAGGTGTCGGCGCATCCAATGCCGAGCGTCGAGCAGTCGGTGGCCTGGCAGTCGCCGCAGCCGGACTCACTCAGGGCGCAAAAGGAATGCTTGAGCCATGACATGCCGAGCTGCTCGAAACGGCCATCCTTGAGGCGGTAGGCGTTCTGACCAATCAGGGGTGTGTTGTTCGTGCCGCCGTACCAATCGGCCTCCTGATCGCCATAGTTGCACGAGGTGGTGCTCATGGCGTATCCACCGATGCCACCTGATGAGCCGAGGTAGCTGATGTAGTTGGCGGTGTAGAAACAGACGACATCGGGGCCGATGCTCCCTGCGGCCACAATGCCGGTGGCGATGGCGGCTGCAGCAATGGCCGCGGTTCGAATGGCTGAATGATTCACAGGAGCTCCTCTCGGGTAGTCGTTCTCTCAACTGCCTTCCTACCCTAACGCGGGCCGATGTGGCGTAGCACCTCACATTAGGGCATATGGAGGCCAATGCAAGCATTCGCTGACCCCATGAGGGGCCAGTCCTGCCCGTTGTTCGGCCTGTACGGGCAACGGACGCACCGAATGTGGCGAGAAAGCGGAAGTCGGCGGCTCCGCCCACGCCGGCGGGAGTCGGGAGTCGAGGCCGCTCGATATGGTGTGGTGATGCTCTCAATCGTCCAGATCGTGCTATTGGCGGCGATGGGTCCGGTGGCAGATCCGCCCAACATCGTCCTGATTCTCGCCGACGACCTCGGCTGGGGCGAGGTGGGATGTCAGGGGCAAGAGAAGATCCCCACACCCACGATCGACCGTCTGGCGTCCGAGGGTATGCGGATGACGGCCCACTGGTCTGGGTCGCCAGTCTGCGCGCCCTCGCGGTGCGTGCTGCTGACAGGCAAGCACCCCGGCCACGCCGTCGTCCGCAACAACTGGGAGGCCGGGGGGTGGGGCCCAGATGAGACGGAGGGGCAATTCGCCCTGCCCGATTCCGAGGTCACGCTGGCCGAAGTGCTCGGCGGCCATGGCTACACGACAGGCGTTATTGGAAAGTGGGGCCTCGGCGGTCCGGGCACCGAAGGGCATCCGAACAACCAGGGCTTCGATCACTGGTTCGGCGCGCTATGCCAGCGGGTGGCGCACAACTACTACCCCACGCATCTGTGGCGAAATGGGCAGAAGGTGCCGCTGCCGGGCAACACCTGGTTCAGCGCCCACCAGAAGATCACCAAACCTCTCAACAACGAGCAGGCCTATGAGGACCAGTACCTCGGCCGCACCTTTGCGTCCGATCTCATGCGAGACGAAGCCGTCCAGTTCATCGAGCAGCACGCCAAGGACGGGCCGTTCTTCTTGTTGTACGCGAGCCCCATCCCGCACGTTGCCTTGCAGGTGCCGCCGGATCGGCTGGACGCCTTCCCGAGGGCGTGGGACACCGAGCCGTATCTCGGCCAGAAGGGGTACGTCCCGCATCCACGTCCCCGCGCTGCATACGCCGCGATGATTGCCGGACTCGACGCCGAGGTGGGCGACATCCTGAGCGCACTTGAGCAGCAGGGCGTCGCTGACAACACCATCGTCATCTTCACAAGCGACAACGGTCCGACCTATGCGGGCGGTGTTGACCACGACTTCTTCAACAGCAACGGTCCGTTCCGGGGGCTCAAAGGCAGTGTGTTTGAAGGAGGTTTGCGCGTGCCGATGATCGTCCGTTGGCCCGGTCATGTGCAGCCCGGCACCACCACCGATGTGCCCAGCGGATTTGAAGACCATCTGCCCACGATCTGCGAACTGACGGGCACCACGCCGCCGCCAACGATCGACGGCATCTCGCTGGCCGGCACGTTGCTGGGCCATCAACCCGCGGAAGTCTCTGACCGCCCCTATCTCTACCGAGAACTCGGCGGCCAGCAGGCCATTCGCGCCGGGAAGTGGAAAGCCGTCCGCCGCCACCTCCGTCGCGGCGATACCACCATCATGCTCTTCAATCTCGATACCGATCCAGCCGAGTCCACCAATGTCGCCAAGTCAAACCCAAATGTCGTCGCCCAACTCGCCCAACTCATGGACGAAGCGCACGTGCCATCACCAGACTTCAAACTACCAACAATCGACGAAGAGTGACCGTCGACGCTGATACGCATCTCCCCGCTCCGGAGAGCGCAGGGCGGGCTCCCACTCAACTCCCCGTAATCTCGTCAATCACTGTGTTGAGTTTCTTCTTGGTGGCGTCTTTGCCGATGAAGCCGATCTCGACCGAGCGGACGATGCCGTCGGGGTCGATGACGACGGTATGGGGAATGCCGCCGACACCGTACTTCTGAGAGACCTTGCCCTTGGCGTCGAGGAGGACCGGGAGGCTCCAGCCTTTCTTCTTGATGAAGTCAGACACCTTCTTCTTGGATTCGTCCAGATCGACTGCCCATAGGACGACGCCGTCTTTGGCGCGTTCCTTGGCGACTTCCATCAGGACTGGCAGACCCTTGCGGCACGGACCACACCAGGTGGCCCAGAAGTCGAGGATGACGGTCTTGCCTTTGAGGCTGGCAATCGAGACGTCTTTGCCGTCGAGGGTTTGGAGCGTAAAGTCAGGGGCGGGCTTGCCGATGGTCTTGTGATTCGTGTTGTGCGTGTGGGCATCGGTGCCGTCGTGGCTGTGCTCGCCCCCGTCTTCACCCATGCCACCCATGTTCGCCATCAGGGCCTCCCTGAGGTCGTCGACTTTCTTCCAGTTGGCCTTGGGCGTGAAGGCGAAGGTGGCCTTGGACGCATCGGTGTTCTTGACCGTCGCCCACTTGGTGAACTTCATGACCATTTCTGAGGGGATGCCAGGGCCACCTTGGCCTTCTGGGATGGCGATCGAGAGCCGCTTGATCCACGGCGCCTTGGCCGGGCCGATTGTCAATGTGATCGGCATTGCTGGCATGAAGTCGGTGCTGGCCGTGATGAAGCGGAGCAGGTCGTCCTCGCCCTTCTTGCCGGCATATTCGACCGTTTCAAACTGCTCAAGAATATTCGCCCGCGCATTTGGGGCGAGCATTTCCAACACGAACGTCGCCGGACCTGCCATCTCCAGCGCGGGTGTTTCCCCCACATCGAGCGTCTTGGGCGCCACGCTTTGAGACCACATCTGCATGGCGGGCATGGATTGCCAGAGGGTTGTGCCATCGGAGACGAGTTCGGGGGCCATCATGCCCATGGCGGCACCGGAACCGGCTTCTTCGGTAATGGAGAATCGGTTCGGCTTGAGCACCATGACCCTAGTTTTGGTTTCCATGGCGGGCATACCGGGCATTTCCATTTTCTGCACGAGCACCGTGGAAGCCCCGGGCAGCCCTGCATACCAGGCGAGCGTGCGATCTAGCACCGTGGCCGCTTCGGCCGAGACGGCGGTCGCGGCTGGGGGCGAAGCGTCGGGATGATCTTGAGCAAGGGCCAGTGACGAGAGAGAAACGCTCGTCAGCATGAGCAGAGCGGTGGGGCGCATGGGGGTGAATTCCTTATGAGTGACGGGCAAGGATAGCCACCCGTACACTGCAGTGGGTCCGTGGCGGAATTGGCAGACGCAGCGGCCTTAAAAGCCGCAGTTCCGACAGGAACGTGTGGGTTCGAGTCCCACCGGGCCCATTGCGGCGGGTCCGCTTCGGCGGACTCGCCATGCTGCCCCGCCCCCGCGAACTATCCTCTCAGCCCATGAACCCGATCGCGGCCCCCATGCACCCACCACGACGCGGTGGATTCGCCGCTCTGCTCGCCACGATGACTTGCGGTGCGGTCAATGACAATCTGCTGCGAGGGGCCTTGTTGCTCAGCGTGGTGGAAGGCGGTATGTGGGGCGGCGCGCTTGGCGAGGGCGGCACCGGGTGGATTACCGTCATGCTCTACCTGCCCTTCATCCTGCTGCTCGGGGTGACCGGACAACTCGCCGATCGATACAGCAAGCGGACCATCATCGTGTGGACGCGGGCGGTCGAGATCGGGCTGGCGGTGGGCGTGACGGCAGGATTCTGGCTGCAGGACCTCTGGGTGGTGTGCGGGTTCTTCATTCTGCTGGCCGCTCAAAGCGCATTCTTCAGCCCAGCCAAATACGGTTCGGTTCCTGAACTCGTGCCGGACGATCGATTGAGTCGCGCTAATGGACTTCTGAGTTTGATGACCAATGGCGCCATCATCCTGGGTACCGCCGCCGCTGGGTACATGCTCGGGATCGGACTCGTGGTGCTCGGACTGACCATGATCGGTGTGGCCATCGTGGGTTTGGTCAGCAGTCTCCTCATTCCCAAGTCGCCACCTGCGGATCCGAGGCTGACGGTGTCCGCGCGAACGTTTACGGCGCATTTCCATGTCGTGAAGCGGATGCGGGGCACGCCGCTGTTGACTGTGTCGCTTGCGTGGTGCTGGTTTTACGCTGTCGGATCCCTCGTCATCACGATTGTGCCGCTATGGCGGGGCCCGCTGAATCTCACCGACTCGGCCGCCGGGGCGCTGCTGGCGGCGCCTGGCGTTGGGATAGGTATTGGGGGGCTGATTGCCGGCTTTGCATCTGGCTCGGGCATTCGCGCCGCCTATGTTCCGGTGGGCGCCTGCGGCATGACGATCACGTTCGTGCTGCTGGGCCTTGTGTCGGACACCTGGTGGGAAGTGTTTGTACTGCTTGGTGTCATTGGTGTGTTTGCTGGCCTGTACCTCGTCCCGATTCTGGCAATGCTGCAGCATATGCCCGTGCCGACCTTCAGGGCCCGCGCGATCGGCACGGCGAATTTCCTCACGTACCTGACGATGGCTGCGTCTGCAGTGACCTTCGGGGTGGCGGCGCCCGTTGTCGGAGATGATCCGGAGACATGGGTTTTGATCTGCGCCGGCGGCATGCTGCTCATCTCCATCGACTCGATTCGGCAGCGGCGCATCTTGGTCCGGGCCGCTGCGCCAGAGTCCTTTGAAACGATTGGCGGCCTGTGATGTACCGCGCCTTGCCAGACATCATGCTCTTTGATTTGGATGGCACGATCATCGACTCGGTGCCGGACATTGCCGAGGCGGTCAATGCCATGCTCACCGAGTTCAACCTTCCGGTTGCATCGGTTCAGCGGGTGCGGGGATGGGTGGGCCGCGGGCTGTCCACACTGATGCACCGCGCGCTGACGGGCGAAGACGACGGCACCGCCGCTCCCGGCGCTCACGACGAGTCGATCTCGGTGTTTCGCAGGCACTACCAGCACTGTTGCGCGCGGCAGACGACGGTCTTTGCGGGAGGCGAGGCACTGTTTGGGTGGCTGGCGGACTCGGCAGTCAAGGTCGCCATCGTGACCAACAAGCCCACCAACTTCGCGGTGCAGATCGCGGCGACGCTCGGCATCACCGGGCACTTTGATCTCATTCTGGGCGCCGAACCCAATCGGCCGCTCAAACCCGATCCGGCGGCCCTCCTCGAGGCAGCCGCGCGGCTTGGCGGCGGCGTGGCATGGATGGTGGGCGATACGGTCTTTGATCGCGATGCTGCGGTTTCCGCAGGCATGCCTTTTCTTGGTGTGCAGTTGGAAGGCGATCAGGGCCGAAACATCGCCGACATCACGACGGGCGATGAGCCCGTCTTTGAATCGCTGCGCGATCTTCATGTGTGGCTGCAGGAGCGCGTGGCGTGAGCGGCGAGATTCACAAGCGATTCGATCGGCTCGCCGATGGGTACGCGGCCTATCGACCGACCTGCCCACCGGAGTTGGTGCAGATTGTCGCGGCGCAGTGCCGGCGCCACCGGCGCGCGTGGGAACCTGGATGTGGAAGCGGTCAGGTCACGACGTATCTGGCGGAAGCGTTTGATGAGGTTCTGGCAACCGATCCAGCCCGCAGCGCGATAGAGAAGGCCCCGAGACTGAACGGAGTCCGGTTCGTGCAGGGTGATGCGTCCCGCTGCGATGCACCAGATGGATCGGTCGATTTGATCGCCTCGGGGCAGGCGGCCCACTGGTTTGACATGGAGACCTTCGGGAGGGAAGCCAGGCGGGTCGCGGCGGCAGATGCGGTGGTTGCGTTGTGGTGCTATGACCGACCACGGGTCAGTGCTGAGGTGGATGCGGTCGTGGACCATCTGTACTTCGAGGTGCTCGATGAATGTTGGGCGCCGGGCCGGCGATACATCGACAGCCGCTACGCGGACCTTGTGTTCCCCTTTGACGAACGCGCGCTCGACATCCCGGACTACCGTGCGCACTGGAAGGTCGATGACATGCTGGGATATCTGCGGACGTGGTCTGCCGTCGATGCCTTCAAGGAAGGGACGGGGGGCGATGCCGTCCTGCTGATCGAGCCTCGCCTGCGAGCCGCGTTTAGAAGCGATCGGCGTCCTGTTGTGTGGCCGACCGCCATTCGCGTGGGAGTCATGGCGTGAGCACCCACCAGATGCGGTGCATGGAAATCAGCGGCGGCACATCGGCTCACGGTGCTCGGAAGCATCGCAGGGGTGGCCGGGGCTTGTTTGGGATGGTGGATCGCTGAGGGGGTGGGCTGTATTCTTGTGCACCAGAAGGAGAACGCCAGATGCCCTTGGAACTCACTTGGCTTGGACACAGCGGCTTTCTGATGAGCGATGGCGACTGCACGGTTGCGGTCGATCCGTTTCTCAGCGGCAACCCCACGGCGCCGATGGAGGCCGGAGACGTCAAGTGTACGCACGTGGCACTTACGCATGGCCACGAAGATCACTTTGGTGACACGCTTGCGATCGCCATTGCCAACACCGCGCCGGTCATTGCGGCCTTTGAGATCACGAACTTCGTGCAGGAGCAGGGGCACGAATTGGTCGAGCCGGGAAACCCCGGCGGGCAGATCGACCTTGGCGGCGGCAACTGGATTGCCTTCACGCAGGCCTTTCACTCGTCCTCCTATGAGGGTCGATATATGGGCATGCCGTGCGGGCTGGTGCTGCATGTCGGTGGCAAGACCGTGTATCACTGTGGTGACACAGGTCTCTTCAGCGACATGGCGCTCATCGGTGAACTCTACACACCGGACATTGCGCTGATTCCGATTGGCGATCGGTTTACCATGGGTCCGCAGCTTGCGTCTCGCGCCGCCGATCTCATCAAGGCGCCGCTCACCGTTCCGATTCATTACAACACCTGGCCGCCGATTGAGGTGGATGTAAGCGAGTTTCGGCCCGCATCGAGCATGGTGCATGTCCTGACTCCCGGAGAGGCGTGGGTGGTGTGATGCATGATGCGCATGGAGATTGGGGACTCGTGTGCCGCGCTGCGGCCATGGCGGCTGAGGCGCACGCTGGGCAGGTTCGCAAGAACGGAACACCGTACGTGCAGCATCCGGCGCGGGTGGCGACGTTGCTCGCGTGGGCTGGTGGGGATGAGGCGGTCATGGCGGCTGGCTTTCTGCATGATGTCATTGAAGACAGCACCATCGACTACGACGACATTCTTGAAGCCTGCGGCGAAGACGTGGCCGACTGGGTGGCGTTGATGACCAAGGACATGCGTCTGCGAGAAGACATCCGTGAGCCCGCCTACATCACACAACTCGCCGAGGGTTCATGGCAGGGCCGCGCCATCAAACTTGCCGATCAGATTGACAACTGGCAAGATGGATTGACTGACACCGCGACGCTTGCCAAGCGGCGAGAGAAGGGCGAGTGGGCAATTGAGATTTCGGCGGGGGACACCCAGAAGGTGGTGGAGTCGCTGCGAGCGCGGCTCCAATCGTTGCTGGACGCTGTTTGATCAGGCGAGAACACGTTTCGCGAGGCGATTCCGATGAAGACGCCGTAGAGCGCCAGTGTGACTGACACACCAATTGCCCAATACACGCCGCGGCGTGCGAGAAGCGTGCTCGCAGCGATGGGCACCGCCGCGGCGATGCCCATGGCGAGGATTTCCTGCCATGACGACTCTATGCCGAGCGGTCGAGCAAGCAGCAATGCAGGCGGGCCCGGTAGCACTGGCCATGACTTCATCCAGTGCCACCAATAGGAGGTGTTGGACCCGCCCATGAACAGAAGCCAACTGAATGGGGCGTAGATGAGCAGCAGCTGGACAGTCACCACCCTTCAGCGATGCTTCACGATTCGTCGCTGGCTGCGTCCTCGGCGGCTGCCGCCGGGAGTTGGGGCGCGAGCGTCACCGCCATGGGGTGGTCGAGCTGTTCGCCCTGCACACCAAGATCGTGCAGTCGACGACCAGAGACTAGGAGTCGCCGCTCAAGCGATCCGACCGACTGGTTGTAGGCCTTGACGGCGCTCTCGAGTTTCTTGCCAACCGCGGCATGGTGTGAGACGAAGGTGCTGAGCCGCTCGTACAACTCCTTGCCGACCTCCGCGATTTCGCGGGCGTTGTCAGCCAAGGCCTCTTGCCGCCACCCATAGGCGATGGACCGCAGCAGGCCGACGAGCAGGGTCGGCGTGGCAATCAAGACCTTCTCGGCCATGGCATCGGCATGCATGGTGGGCTTGATGTCCATGGCGGCCATGAGTGCCGACTCAATCGGAATGAACATCACCACCAGGTCCGGGGAGCCCGCGACTTTTTCCCAGTAGGACTTCTTGGCGAGCGTCTTCCAGTGCCCTTGCATGGCATCTGCATGCGCAGCCCGGCGTTCGGCGCGCACCGCTTCGTCGTCTACGGCGTCGAGATAGGCCTCAAGCGGTGTCTTGGCGTCGACTACGATCCGTCCGTCGCCTGGAAGCTTGACGATCAAGTCTGGTCGCTGACTCGAGTCGTCATCGCGAATGGTGGCCTGCTCGGTGAAGTCACAGTGTTCGGTCATGCCGGCGAGTTCGACAACACGCCGCAATTGGACTTCCCCCCATTTGCCGCGCTGGTCGGGTCGACGCAGCGCGGTCGTGAGCCGGCTCGTTTCGCTGCGGAGATCCTTGTGCGTCTCCATCATCTGGGATATGGCTTTTCCCATGTCGCCATAGGCTTCGGCGCGGGACTTTTCCAACTCACGGACAAACTTGCTTTGCTGCTCAAGTTGTTCACGGAGTGGCTTTAGGCGTTCGGCGGCTTGTTGCAGGAAGCGTTCGTTGTTGTCCTGGAGGGCCTTGCGGCTTGATGCATCGAAGGTCTCGACCAGCTGCTTTCGCATCTCCTCGATGTTCGCCTTCTGTTGCTCAAATTGTTGTTTGAGGTTGTGTTCGCGTTCTGTGAGCGTGGCCACCTTCCGATCGGCGTCTTGGCGGGCGGCGCGTTCTGCGTCGAGTTCGACTTGGATTGAGTCCCGATCTGCCTCAATCATGCGGGCTTCCACCGAGGTGGCAATGGCCTTGCCACCGCCGTCGCCGCGGCGGGCGACGAACATCACCACCGAGCCGATAACGGCCCCGACAAGCACTCCGACGATCAGTGAAACCGGATCCACGGCGGCATCGTACTCCCGCTGCGATTCGCCGTATCGTGGTTGGCATGTTGATACCACTGCTTCTGCTCACGGTTGGCCTGAGTGAGACATCCCTTGCCGAAGATTGGGACGCTACCCCCGACCGCGTCTGGATTGGGGAGGACTGGTGGGCCAATCGACTGCAGGACTGGCAAATCGAAGACGGGGCACTTCGGTGCGTGCAGACGCGTCCGAAGATGGCAATGCGGACAGCGCACCTGCTCACCCGAACCATCGACGCCGGCTCGGGCGATGTGGTCATTCGGGTCGACATTATGCCGCCGGAGCCATGGCCGGAGGGTGCGATGGCCGGTGTACTGATTGGAGGCGGCGGGGCGGATATCGATTATCGACTCACCGCGCAGACCCATCATGTGCCCGCCGAGGACGGTGGCATGCTGGTGCTCGTTGAGTCTGATGGAAGCGTGCGGGCGCGGTCCTTTGAGCAGCCGATGAAGACCGCTGGGTACTGGTCGATCCAGTCTCCGGTGAGCACCGATGATGTGCCGACGATTGGAAGCCATACGGCGAGCATCATGACGTCGGGCAGATCGCCCAAGGGCGATGGCGTTATTCACCTCCAAGTTCGTATGAGTGGCGGCGAACTCAAGGCCGAGGCGGTCACGAGTCGCCGCACCGGTAAGTGGTCATCGATTGCAGAGACGCCGGCGTCCATGCGGCAGGGCGCGGTGGCCCTCGTGTCACATGGCGCCCCCTTCGGCTTCGACAACCTGAGCATCGCCGGAAGTGGCGTGCGGGCCCATCCCACCCGGGCCTGGGGCCCGGTGCTGTGCACGTTGTATACGGTGGACGATGGCGTGTTGAACCTGACGGCTCAGTTCCCCCCCATGGACGTTGCGTCGCCAGGCTCCGCGATCCTTGAGATTGACCATGGGGAGGGCTGGGAGGCGGCTGGATCGGCGGCGATCGATGCCGATGCCTGGACGGCGAGTTTTCGGGTGACGCCATGGAATGCCAGTGCAGCCGCGTCCTACCGGGTACTGTTTGACGAGCCGACGATCAGCGGCGCGGCTGTTCAAACCGTTAGCGAGACAGGTCGCATCACCCCCGAGCCGGTGGATGGCGAGGTCGTCGTGGCCGCCATGAACTGCCAGAAGGTCTACACCGGTGACCTCAAGTGGAATCACGACGGACTCTGGTTGCCGCATGTCGAAACCGTGGCGGGCGTGGCCTCCCACAAGCCCGATTTGTTGTTCTTCGCCGGCGACCAGATCTACGAGGGCGATCTGACGCCGGTTGACAGGGGGAATCTCACGCTGGATTACCTCTATAAGTGGTACCGCTGGTGCTGGGCGTTCCGGGAGTTGACCCGCGACACGCCGACCGTCGTGATTCCAGACGATCACGATGTCTACCACGGCAATGTGTGGGGCGCCGGTGGCAAGCGGGCCGTGAAGACGAAGGAGCTCTCTGCGCAGGATGCAGGCGGCTATCGCTGGCCGGCCGAGTTTGTCAATGCGGTGCATCGCACGCAAACGGCACATCTTCCGGCCGCTGTTGATCCCACGCCGATCGAGCAGGGCATCAGTGTCTATTTCACCGATCTGGACTGGGGCGGCGTGTCGTGCGCCATCATCGATGATCGGATGTTCAAGTCATCGCCGAGTGTGGCGGTGCCGGCGGGGAAGTTCCGCAACGGCTGGCCCCAAGCGACGGGCTTCAATGCGGCCACGCAGTCTGATGTGCCCGGGGCAGAACTGCTCGGGCAACGGCAGGAGGCATTCCTGGACGCGTGGGCGTCTGCCGACGATGACCGATGGGCGAGCCTCGTATTGGGCCAGACACCATTCTGCAACCTCGCCACGCTTCCTGAGGGTGCGACGTCGGGAGGAGTGATTCCCTCGTTGCCACTGCTTGAGCCTGGCGAGTATCCGCAGGGGTACCACCTTGCTGCCGATGCCGACTCGAATGGTTGGCCGCAAACCCCGCGAGACCGCGCTGTTCGGTCGATGGCCAAGTCGAATGCCATCCATATCTGCGGTGATCAGCATCTTGGCGCCGTGGTGCAGTACGGCGTGGAATCCTTCGACGATGGCAATTGGGCCTTCTCGGTGCCGGCCATTTCCAACAGTTGGCCTCGCCGTTGGTTCCCTCCAGCGCCTGGGGCGAATGCCGTACCTGGCCTTCCCTATACCGGAGAATACTTCGATGGCTTTGGCAACCGCATTCGGGTTCACGCCGTGGCCAACCCGGTCAAGAGCGGCCGCCACCCAGCCAATCTCCACGACCGGATGCCCGGCTACGGCATTATCAGGCTCGACCGCAATGCAGGAACCGCCACCCTCGAGTGCTGGCGCCGGCCACAACTCGGCGTGGACGAACCACCATCGCAATTCCCAGGATGGCCTGTTGAAGTGCCGCTCGGCGACTAGAATGGCCTCCCTTTCCAGCAGGAGCTAGGCATGCTTGCCATCACCATTGCGATCGCCATGACATGTCCCGATATGGTTGCTCAAGCGCAGCCGCATCACGGCGGGGGGACTGCTCAGGCGCCAACGCCTTCCGTGGGCGGTGCGCTTGGAGCACACATTCAGCTTACGTTTGGAGATCAGTTCGTCAAGGCCGGCGAGGGGTACATCTCGGCCGATGGCAGGCAGGTGATCTTTCAGGCGGTGGCGGCGCCACCGGAGGGCGAGCAGCCCGCTGAGCACTACACCATGTACCTCGGTGATCTGCATCACCAGAACGGGTCTTGGCGGATGGACAACATCCGCCAGCTCTCGCCCGATGGCTCAGCCAATACATGCGGCTGGTTCCATCCGACCGACCCCGGGAAAGTGATCTTCGCCAGTACCGTGACCGAACCAGGCGGCGGCGAAACGCCTGGATACCAACGCGGAAGCGGCAAGTACAAGTGGTCCTATCCGCCCCGCATGCGCATCGTCGAAGCACGGATTGACGGCGCGTTTCCGCCTACGCTCACGCCGCTTGAGGGTGGCATCGAGTCATATCAAGCGGAGTGCTCAATCAGCCCGGATGGGCGGCACCTACTGTATTCCTCGCACGAGACGGGAGATGGTGACATCTACATCCGCGATCTGAAGACCGGCGAGCGGCATCTCGTGGTGGGCGCCCCCGGATACGACGGCGGCCCGTTTTTCTCGCCCGATGGGAAGCGCATCGCCTATCGCTCCGATCGCAATGGCGACAATCTGCTGCAGGTTTTTGTGGGCGAATTGGAATTCAACGAGGCTGGCACGATGATTGGACTCGACGAAGAGTTTCAACTCACCAACAACGAGCACGTGAATTGGGCGCCGTTCTGGCACCCCGACAACACGCGGCTCGTCTACGCCACAAGCGAGGTAGGGCATGACAACTACGAAGTCTTCGAAGTTCAAGCGCAGCAAGGTGGCGGCGTTGGAAAGCCCGCCCGCTACGGCACCGGCAAACGGCGCATCACAGACATCGCCGGTTTCGATGGTCTGCCGGCCTTCAATGCCGAGGGCACGCTCATGATCTGGACCAGCCAGCAAGGGGGCGACGGCAGCCAACTTTGGATGGCTCCGTTTGGTATTGATCAGACCGGGGCGGTCGCCGGCGAGTGCCCTGTGGCGCACTGAAGGGCTCCTCACCGCCTTTGTGGCGCCTCGACCGACACTCGACTCCGCAGCGGCGTTTAATTTCGGTCAGAATGCGTTGTTCCACAGGAATCCACCATGTCCCCGACCAATGAAGAGGAAGTCAATCCCATGATGCTCGAATCCATGATGCTCACGGCCGTCGCCGCCGCGGCCGACGCCACGGAAGCCAAGGCCCCAGCCACCGATCTCATTCCACGCGAAGTGCTCTTTGGCAATCCGGAGCGGTCTTCGGTGAAGATCAGCCCGGACGGCACAATGCTCGCCTTCCGCGCGCCGGTCGACGGGGTGATGAATGCCTGGGTGCAGCCGCTCGAAGGTGGCGAGCCCCGCGCCTTGACCAGTTATACCGATCGTCCCATTGGCAGCCTTGGGTGGGCATGGAATGGCGAGCAGTTGCTATTCAGCAAAGACGAGGGCGGCGACGAGAACTTTCACGTCTTCTCCGTCGACGTCGACGATGCCGAAGTGCGCGACTTGACGCCGGTCGATGGCGCCCGGGCAGGCATTGCGGACACATCACGCGATCACCCTGACGAGATCATGGTCAATATGAATGACGAAAACCCGCAGTACATGAACGTGTACCGTGTCAATACGCGCACCGGCGAGCGATCACTGGTTGAACGCAACGATGGTTATCTGGGGTACATCCTTGATGACGACTGGGTGGTGCGTGGCCGGGTCGCCATGAACCAAGACGGCGACCTGGTCAACGAACTCCGCGATTCCGGAAGCGACGAGTGGTACGAGTTCATGACCATCCCGTCGGGCGAGATGATGACCACGACTATTTCCGGTTTCTCGAAGGATGGCAGCAAGCTCTATGGGGCTTCGTCGATCGGTCGTGACAAGGCCGCCTTGGTCTGGTGGGAGCCCCGCAAGGGCGGCGCTGCATCACCACACGTCGTTTTTGAGTCTGACAAAGCGGATGTGTCGGGCGGCGTTGCCAATCCAGATACGTATGAGCCCGAGGCCGTCACTGTGAATTACCTGCGGCCCGAGTGGCACGTGTTGGACGAGTCGATCGCCGCAGACATCGCAGCGCTCCAGAAACTCGATCAGGGCGATTTTGGAGTCAGCAGCCGTTCCAAGGACAACACCAAGTGGATCGTTGCGTACAACCGTGACAACGGTCCGCCTCGATTCTGGCTGTGGGATCGTCCGAGCCAGCAGGGCACTTTCCTTTTCACCACGTGGCCAGCGCTTGAGGGCGCGCCGCTCGCAACCATGAAGGGCGTCGAAATCCAGACGCGAGATGGCCTGACGATGCCCTCGTACCTCACGGTGCCACAAGGTTCCAGCGGCAAGAATCTCCCGATGGTGCTCTTTGTGCACGGTGGCCCGTGGGCCCGGGACAGTTGGGGCTACAACCCGTACCACCAGTGGTTGGCCAACCGGGGCTATGCCGTTCTGAGCCCCAACTTCCGGGGATCGACAGGATTCGGCAAGGAATTCGTCAATGCGGGCGACCGCGAGTGGTACGGCAAGATGCAGGACGACCTGAATGATGCGGTCGCTTGGGCCGTCGAGCAGGGGATCGCCGATCCAAAGCGGATTGCCATCATGGGCGGCTCGTATGGCGGATACGCCACGCTGGCTGGCCTGACGCGTGACCCAGAACTCTTTGCGTGCGGCGTTGACATTGTTGGACCGTCGCATGTCGCCACACTCATCAAGTCGGTCCCGCCGTATTGGAAGCCGATGATGAAGATGTTCGAGAACCGCGTCGGAAGCCTGGAAGAGCCAGCCTTTCTCGACGCGGTTTCTCCGCTGACCCACGTCGAGTACATCAACAAGCCGCTGCTCATCGGGCAGGGGGCCAACGACCCACGCGTGAAGATCGCCGAGAGCGACCAGATCGTGGTGGCGATGAACAAGCGTGCCTTGCCGGTCACGTACGTTGTCTTTCCTGATGAGGGGCACGGCTTTCACAATCCCACGAACAGCATGGCGTTTAACGCCGTGATCGAGGAGTTCCTCGCCAAGCACATCGGCGGCAACGCCGAGCCTGTCGGGAATGATCTTGCCGACTCCACAGCGCAGCTGAGGGACAAGGGCGGGCTTCAATTGGCCGGCACCGAAACCTACGTCGCAGTTGAAGGCGAGGATGAACCAGCTGAGCCGGACACCATCACGCTGGACCAACTGTCACCGCAAGAGCAGCAGCAGGTCCAAATGGTGCTGGGCCAACTTTCGCAAATGCCGATAGAGCAACTTCCC
>Ga0315338_1000927_pt1 | contig 47079 bp, 38 predicted proteins | sample ASW8metaG_FD_204518 | JGI IMG/M metagenome (GOLD analysis project Ga0315338, IMG submission 204518) | Ammonia-oxidizing marine archaeal communities from Monterey Bay, California, United States - ASW #8 | ecosystem: Environmental > Aquatic > Marine > Coastal | place: USA: California | collected... | reverse complement strand
CATCGTGGCGCCGTTCTTATAGGGTGTATGGTCTGGTCGCGGCTTGCGTGTAAATCGGCCGCTCGTCTGAGCGGTTCAAGCCGGTGGGTCCGGTTCTCAGAGTGTCCGGGTCCCGTTTCTTCGAAGTTACGTTCCTCAGTAGCACTCGGCTACACGATCAACCTTCCTCGGGAACTATCCTCTTAATTCCGGGCGGCGACCAGACCACCGCCTGACGGACTGGGCGCAGGCCGTGACAGCTGTGTCCCGAGATACCCCGGCCCGCCGAGAACGCCACGGTTACCTGATCCGTGCGACACTGGTCGCGCTCGGTCCGACGGGATCCCACGGAGGCGCCCTGAGTCAGGCTGAGGACGTCCGGGAGTCGGATCGACAGCACGCCGGAGAGAAAGAATGACCGAGGGTCTCGAGATAGCGAGCGTGGTGGGCCAGGAGATTCTCGACAGTCGGGGGAACCCGACCGTTGAGGTCGAGGTGGCGTTGAGTGGGGGAGCGACCGGGCGGGCGGCGGTGCCGTCTGGCGCGTCGACGGGGGAACTCGAAGCGGTCGAACTGCGAGACGGCGATGAAGGACGCTACCGCGGTAAAGGCGTGACGCGGGCCGTGCAGCATGTGAACACCGAGATTCGCGAGGCGCTCGTCGGGCTCGATCCGACCAGCCAAGGCACGATCGATGGCACCCTGTGTGACCTCGACGGCACCAAGAACAAGGGTCGGCTCGGCGCGAACGCCATCCTCGGCGCGTCGCTGGCTGTCGCGAAGGCCGCGGCCGTGGCGGCCCACTTGCCGTTGTACGAGTATCTGGGCGGTGATGGCGCGCGCGATCTGCCCGTGCCGATGATGAACGTGCTCAACGGCGGCGCCCACGCCGACAACAACGTCGACATTCAGGAGTTCATGGTAATCCCGGTCGGGGCGCCCACTTTCTCGGAGGCGCTGCGCATGGGCACCGAGATCTTCCACTGCCTGCGTACCGTGTTGCAGGAGCAGCACCACCAGACCGCCGTGGGCGACGAGGGCGGGTTCGCACCCAATCTCGAATCGAACGAGGCGGCCCTCGACATGCTGCTCGTGGCGATCGAGCGGGCTGGGTATCGGCCCGGCGGCGACATCTATCTCGGGCTCGACGTGGCGGCCAGCGAGTTGTATGACAAGCGCACGGCGCGGTACCGGTTGTCGGCTGACGGCGACGCGGAGCGCACCTCGACAGACATGGTCGATTGGTGCCGGCGGTTGGTGGACGGCTACCCGATCCTGTCTATTGAAGACGGGCTCGACGAGAGCGACTGGACCGGGTGGTCCGAACTCACGGCCGCACTTGGCAACCGCGTGCAGCTGGTCGGTGACGACCTCTTTGTGACCAACACCGAGATCTTCGAACGTGGCATCCGTGAGCCAGTCGCCAACGGAATTCTCGTCAAGCTGAACCAGATTGGCACCCTGACCGAGACCCTGGCCGCGATCGAGATGGCACAACAGGCCAACTACACCGCGATCATTTCGCACCGCTCGGGCGAAACTGAAGACACCACGATTGCCGATGTGGCGGTGGCGACCAACGCGGGGCAGATCAAGACGGGGTCGCTCTGCCGCACCGATCGGATTGCGAAATACAACCAACTGCTCCGAATTGAGCGTCGGCTCGGCGCCCGCGCCAGATACCCGGGGGCGGCGGCGTTCTACAATTTACCAGGTCTACCAGATTAGGATCACTGGTCACGATGACGGGTCCTGTAACCGCGGCCCTGTTGAGCGCATCGTAAGAGGTATGACGGTGTGGACTCTGATGTCGACCAGGGTCCTTCGCGGTGACCCGTCCGTACTTGCAGGTGCCGGTCGAGAACTGAGTCGCATCTATGAGACGCAGAATCACTACTCCCGCCGGTTGGACGCTCGCCTGGCTGCTCCCTCCTTGCGCCTGGCGAGACGAACGCCTCGCCCGGAAACCACGCCTCAGCGTTTCTTAGCACCCTGCTAGGATCGGGGCCGCTACTGGATGGTTTGGAGCTGATTGTCGACTCGCAGCACGCCCTGGGTCATCCGGGCGATTCGCTCCATCTCGCGTCGCTCGATCTCACCCTGGACCCAACCCACCAGCGTGACCGAGGACCTTTCCACGATGATGTGGAATGGCGGGTTTCGTGCGCCCTGAAAGCGCTCGAAGTGGGTGCTTCGGAAGATGGATCTGGAGAGGCTCCGCCGCAGATTGGTGTCGCCGGTGGACGGCGTCATCGTCTGGATCTCGTTCCGTACGTCCTGCACTCCACGGATTTTCGCGACCCGTTCAAACAGTTCACGCGGTTTGTTTCGGTCCGACGTCACCCGTCCCCAGAGGGACACCACCCCGGCTTCGACGGCGCCGTCGAGATAGTCGTACAGCGAGTAGTGCGGGTAGTTCTGTACCGCCTCGGCAACTTGCTCAGCGAGCTCCTGGTCGGCCTCGACCGGTGGAATCTCAATTTCGGTGGCCACGGTGTCGACGCCATCTACCTCGAGACTCCTTCGGATGGCCTCACTCTTCTGCCAGAACGAGTCGAGCTCCCCGGTGAGCGTCACCTCGGTGCCGACGACGGCCACGTCCAGCCGCAGCAGCGACCGCTCCTTCCGCAGAGCCTCGCGGACCTTCTGCTCAAGCGGGGGGCCGGCCTGCGCCAACGCCGAGCTGGCCGGAAGACTCAGGGCGCAGACGAACAGGACGGCATGTGCGGCCGCGGTGGCATGACGCTGCATAGCGATCTCCTTGTGGCGTAGCTCAAGACGTTTGTATCACACTGGCGTGCCTGGTGGACACGGGTCCAGGCGGACGACCCGGGCGCGGTCGCTACGAACGGCTGCGTTTCCCGAACAGCGCGCTGAAGATCTGCTGTAGAACGTCAGGCCGTTGCCCCAGCAGATCGTAGAGGTCGTGGCGGTCGATACGCAGGGCGCTGCCGGCCTGAGCCACCACCAGGCGAGGGGGCTCCGCCCCGGCCTCACCATCCTGGCCGGCCAGCGCCGTCAGCAGTCCGATGACGTTCCCCGGTCCGGTGGGAATCGGCGGCACGGACGTATCCGGCACCTCCAGCGAGAGGGCCCCGGAGAGTACCACGTAGACCATCGGGGGGCGGTGTTCCCGGAGACTACGGCGTCCGCTTCAAGCTCGAACTGGTGGGCGATCGCCGCGAGATGGCGCATCTCGATGGCGCTCATTCTCGAGAAAACCGGAACCCGCTGCATGGCCAGCCACGAGGATCATGAACGGTAGATTCTCGGCCCCGAACTTCGCGATGAACACCCCCGCGGCCAGCGGCTTGAGGAATGCTGTAGGCGGTCATCGCCAGGAACGAGTAGAGGAACATCAAGAGGAGCGTGCGGCTTTCCTCTTCACGAACCTGAACGACCGGTGCGAGCAGGCGATGCACGCTGGCTCTGGGTCAGGATACTAGCTCTCGGCTCGTGCCGTCGACGCTCCGTGGCGCTGATAGAGGTAGGACGCGCCCATGAGCAACAGTCCCAGCGCGATGCTGCTCAGGATGCGATAGATGGAGTCGAGCTGGGAGAAGTCGACCGTGAACACCTTCACTACGGTCACGCCGAACACCGCAATCGCGAGATACCGAATGGGCGCATATCCCTGTCTGAACCCTGCCGCGGTGAGGGCGGTGGCATACGTCCCCCATGTGGCTGACAGCATCATCTGTCGGATCAGCTCCGCGTTCGATCCAAAGCGTGGCCCGGTCGCCCGCAGTTCCCAGAAGGCGTAGATCTCCGTTGACAAGGTGACGAGCATCAGCACATTCGCCGTCACCACCGCCGTGGCCAACGCGACCGGGTGCGCCTGTTGACCGTCAGCGGCGGTTCGGGCGTGAAGCCAGGCAACGTAACCCAGTATGCCGACCACGAAGAAGCCCAGCAGCGCGCGTCGGTTCAGGATGACCGTGTAGGCGGCGGGCACCTGGTCGAACTGGATCGCGAGGAGTCGCATGATGGCGACGGCGAGCAGCAGTGCCCCGACGCCGCGAAGCCAGGCGCGTTCTTCCCGCAACCCGATCCAGGCCATGCCGGCCGCCTGCGTGGCCACAAGGATCGGTGTCCACGCGCCATCGAGGAGCACGGCGACTGCGACCACGGCCAGCGTGACGGTCACGCTGAGGGTGTGCCTCGCCGCTCGCGGATCGAGACGCCGGATCGCAACCGTGACCCCCGCGTACGCCGCGGCCAGCAGCGCCGGCACGAGTCCGGTGAGCGCGTACCGCGATGGCGCGAGCACGGCGTCCAGACCAACCAACAGACCGAGTCCGGTGGCCGGTACGAGCAAGATGTCGGCCGCGTGCAACCCGGGGGCTCGGACTCGTCTGATGAGCTCGACCTGTGCCGCGACATGGATGCCGGCGACCGCGAGCCAGGTCACCGCAGCCGGTACCAGCCAGGACTGGTCCGGCCGGCTGTCGGCCCAGTCGAAGAGCGGCACTGCGACGGCGACCCACAACAGCAGGCGGGTCCACATGCCTTCTTGGCGGACCGAGAGGACCACGCCCACACCGGTCCCGATGATTAGATACACGAGAAAGGGGAGTCGGTATGGTGTCAGGACCCAGAGCGAGGCCAGGTGATACCAGGCCGGGGTTGTCCAGAGCGCGAGACGAATCCACCTGGCCTGTGGATGCGACGACCGCCCCATGCGATACAGCACCCACAGGAACAGCGCCGCGTAGATGGTGAAGAACAGCTCGGTCGTCAGGTAGGCGTCAGGCCGATAGAGTCGGACGTGCCAAATTGGGACCGTGAGTCCGGTGAGCAGGAAGCTGAAGAGGTTCAAGGACGGCCAGTCGCGACGGTGCGCGAGGTAGACGATCGCACCGAGGAGCAGCGTCGTGTAGCAGAAGAGACTGAGGTGGCTCCCGGCGTTGAAGCCGACCAGAAACGGCGTGCCAAAACCGCCGATCAGGGCGACGGTGACGAGCGGTTGTGACCGCAGACGGTCCGCCTGGGCCGCGGCCAACCCGGTAATCGAGACGAGTAGCCCGAACCCGATGACGGCGTTCAGCAGGCCGTACAGGTTCAGGGCCGCGTACACGGCCAGGTACCAGATTGCGATGCTGCTCCCGACCAGCGTGGTGCCGAACCGGGCGTGACCGACGGTCACGGCACGACGACCGGCTATGAAGACGAGCGCCCCGGCGAGGCCGCCGAACGCTACTCGAAGCGGCGGGGTGACCCACTGACTCGCGAACGCGTACCGGATGAACAGGCCGACGCCGATGACCAGGGCGGCCACGCCGACGTACAGCATCCACCGCGTCCCGATGCGGGCCTCGAGTCGTGTCGCCGTCGACTCACGGGGGGGAGTCGCCGGCGCGCGAGGTGGTGAGTTGGGTGCCCCCTCCGCCCCGGACGTCGCGACGGTCGTGGGGGTGGCGGTCGGGTGTCTCGACGCATCACGGTCGTCGGCCGTTCCCGCGACGTTCGTGTCGTCGGATGGACGGGGGCCCGGGCGATCGCGACGGAGCTGATCCTCCAGGGCCGCGATACGACGCTCGAGTCGAGCCATGGCGTCTCGCGCCGCCGCGGCTCGGCCCAGCGCCACGGTTAGAAGCAGCGCCAGGATGATCGTGATCAGGAATCCAAGCATCGGCTACCCAAGTCGTCCGAGCGCTTCGGAGGCCGGAGACTCAGGCCAGACCGGGGTGGGGGCGGCGACGTAGCCGACATGGGCCAATTGGCTCTGAAAATAAGCGGTTTCCGACGCGTAGAACAGGAGTCGGCCGGCACACCGCGCCACCAGACCCAGCAGTGCCGCGGCTAGCGTGAGCCACTCGGTCGGCGCCGTTCCCACCAGCACGAGCGGCGTGGCGGCGACCACGGCCACGAGCAGCAGGCCGTTCGCGGCATACAAGCTAGCGCACGCGACCGGCCGCCGTCGCACGAACCGCCACCCAGCTAGCACCGCGCCGACCATGCTCCGGCGGTCCTCGACGACCGCACGCACCCGCGCGTAGTCGAAGACGAGACCGACCAGGCCGACCAGCAGGCCGAAGACAAGATAGAGGCCGATCCGTACGGCGGTCTGGCCGGCGGTGGAGATACCGTCGGCGAGCCACGGGAACAGTGTGCCAAACAGCACGCCCTGGACCAGACCGAACAGCACGCCGTAGGTCAACCCGACGATGAGGCCGAGCCGGATCAGGCGCGAGCCATAGAGCCCGCAGGCGGCAAAGAATCCGACCGTGCGGGTGGGCCGACCGCGCGCGAAACGGTCCAGAAAGCCGCCTGACAGAAATGTCCACAGGACCAGGACGCAGCCAAGCAGGTAGCCGAGGAGGACGGTTTGGTGTGGTTGAATGTCTGGGGATCGTGGGGTCAGCCCGGCGAGTTGAGTCGTGCATCCGATGATCGACGATGCCAGTGACCGCGCCACGCCAACGGCGGGTGCGGCGCACGGACTCCACCAGTGGCTCGCCCCTTCAAGGTGGATATCCCCGCGAGTGGGAGAGGGTGTCCCGCCATCCAATACTTCGTGGACCGGCAGCGCGAGCGAGAGCATGAGCACCGCCGCGCCGGCCAGAATCACCGGTGCCCCGAGTACCCGGCTCACACCGTCGCGGAGAGAAGACGTGATCGGCATCACGCGGTTCCCGGGCGCCTACCCCGGACGCCTGGCCGTCGACGTCCTTTCGATGTCAGGACCCACGCAGGCGGGTGTTGACCAGCCTCGCGGCCGCTGGGCCGGTACTTTGACACCCCCAAGTGGTCAACCGACTCCTGGACGGGTTCTCAGCGATAGTCGTCTCGAACGGGGTGGAAGACATCGATGATCCGGCACTCGGTCACGGCGCGCCCCGAGTGGGTCACGTTCGGCGGCACCACGGCCACCATGCTCGGACCCAGGCGTTGTGTCTCGTTGCCAATCGTGAGCTCGAACTCCCCGGCGAGCACGTGGGATATCTGTTCGTGCGGGTGTGCGTGCTCCGGCAGCGTCGCACCGGCCGCAATCGTCCAGTTGACCGAGGTCATGGTGAGCCCGGTCGAGAACCTTCCCACGAAGCCGGGCATCGGTTCGCGGTGGGTCTGCTCGCTTGGCGAGAGAAACGGCACGGTCTCAGTCCCTGAGTCCGAACGTGTAGACCACGTTCCCGGCGGCGATCGTGATGTACTGCTGGCCATCAACCGCGTAGCTCATGGGAGACGAGTGCACCATTCTGCCCACGTTCATGTGCCAGAGCTCATCACCGCTCACCGCGTCGAGGGCAAAAAAGTAGCCGTCAATACTGCCGCTGAAGACGAGGTCGCCGGCGGTAGCCATGATGCCGGCCGTCGACCTCGGCTGAATCTCATACTCCCACCGGAGGTTGCCCGTCTTGGGGTCGATCGCCCTGATCGCGCTCTGATAATTGTCGATGGGCAACGGTCGTTGGCCACCTCCGCCGGTGAATTGGTCGCCCTCGACGTAGTCCTCGTCCCGTTTATAGAAGATGTCCTCACCGTCGTAGGCCTGCACGTAGAAGAGCTCCGTACGCGGACTGTAGGCAGGCGAGAACCAGTTGGTGGCGCCACCCACCGATGGCGACACGGTTGTGCCTTCGGCGGTCGGAAACGTGCCTGGAATCCGAATCGGCCTGCCATTCGAATCAAGACCCTCGGCCCAGGTCTGTTTTGCGAATGGCTTGCCCACGAGGAACTCGCCGGTCACGCGGTCGATGGTATAAAAGAACGCGTTCCGGTTCGCCCACATCATCACCTTGCGCATCTCACCGTCCATCTCGAGATCCGCCAGAATCGGCACCTGAATGGCGTCCCAGTCGTGGACGTCGTGCGGGGTGAACTGGAAATACCACTCCATCGCGCCGGTGTCGTGATTGATCGCCAACGCGGAATCGGAATACAGGTTGTCGCCCATCCGGACGTCGCCATTCCAGTCTGGACCCGGGTTGCCGGTGCCCCAGTAGACGAGATCGAGGTCTGGGTCGTAGGCGCCGGTGATCCAGGTGGCCGCGCCACCAGTGCGCCAGGAGTCGCCGGCCCAGGTCTGGTTATCCGGGTGGTCCGGGCCGGGAATCGTGTCGGCCCGCCATTCGAGTTCCCCGCTTTCGGCGTTGTAGGAGTCGATGAACCCGCGCACCCCGTACTCGCCGCCGGCCATGCCGGTCACGACTTCGTCCTTGACGATCAGCGGGGCGGCGGTCTTGCTGTAGCCCGCTCGGTAGTCCGCCAGTTCCTTGTCCCAGACCAGATTGCCGGACCGTGCGTCGATCGCGACCAGATGGGCGTCGAGCGTGCTCATATACAGCGTCTCGCCTAGAATGGCGACCCCGCGGTTATTCCGACCGCAGCAGATACGAAGATCGTCAGGCAGCTCGTGGTTATAGCGCCAGTACTGCCGGCCGGTGGCGGCGTCGACGGCCACGACGTTGCTCGGGGCCTCGGTGATGAACATTACGCCGTCGACCACGACCGGAACGGTTTCGGCGCGGTCGAGCTGGGGAATCTGATACGCCCACTTCAGCTCCAGGTCGCTCACGTTCCGGTTGTGCACCTGGTCGAGGCCGGTGAAATGCTGGCTGTCGAGCGTGCCGGAATACATCAGCCAGTTCTCAGGCTCATCTGCCGCGTTGAGCAGCCGTTCCCACGTGACGGGAGAGAACGACGGCGTCGCGCCGGGCTGCGACTCGGTTTCCTGGGCAGCGGAGTATGTGGCGCCCGTGGCGAACACGCCGAGCGCGATGACAGTAGCAAGCCGTTTCATGTTCAGCTCTCCTCCCGCCGAAGCGAGTACAGATACGCGATCAGGTCGTCTACTTCGCCGTCTGTCAGGACGTCATCGGCGCTGGGCATGGTCGACGTCTTCACCCGGTCATACGACCGCACGCCGCTCTTGGAGAATGACCACAGGTCTTCGTTTTCGTCCATCAACCGCATCGAAAAGGTATCTTCGTTCATCCGCAGCCCCTCGACGATCGACCCATTCTCCCGGGTCACCCGCAATGTCCACCAGCGCGGCGCCACATCTTCGTCCGGCGTGCGCAACGCGCTCACCAGCTCATCCGGCTCGAGGCGATCGCCCACCCGGCTCAGATCTGGCCCGCGCCGGCCACCGTCACCGTTCACCATGTGACAGCTGGTGCAGTTGCCTTTGCCGGCAAAGAGCTGTTGCCCGTTGCTGGTGCTGCCGGGCAGGTCGACATCGGCCGTGCTGTTCAGCGAATTCAGGTAACTCACCACCATCCAGACCGACTGGTCGGTCGACCGTCGGCTGATGCCGATCATCTGGGTGTTGGGGAGCCCTTCTCGCACGATCTTGAACAGCCCGGCGTCCGTGCTGGCGCTACGGAACCCCTGTGTTAGATCCGGTCCCAGCTCGCCGCCCGCGCCGTCCCGCCCGTGGCAGCGGCCGCACTGCTGTCGGAACACACGCTGACCCATCCGGACATCGAGCGTGCCGGTAAAGACATTGTCCGCCGTTGCCTCTTCTCGAGGTTGGGCGTGCACGGCGGCTGGGGCCGTCGTCAGGAATAGCAACGCCACGAGCATCGGCGTCACGCTCGCCCACAGACTACGCATCGACATAGTGCCCTCCCGGGGTTCAGAAATTTGCTGCGTGCTGGCCGGGGCCGGTCCCCCAGCCTACCAGCATCATAGCTGTTTTGGGGGAGACGTTCCGGCGCCCGGGCTGATCCGGGCGACGATATCACGCGCCCGGCGCACGATGCTACGCTCGAACCGTCCGATGGCTCGGAACCGCTCGGCTCGGCGGTGCACCAGCTTCTTCGGCTTCAGGGCGGACAGCTCGGCGAGGTGGTGGACGATCCGTTCAAGTACCTGACGGGCCGCCGCGTCCACGTCCCGGTGGGCTCCACCGGGCGGTTCTGGCACCACGTCGTCAATGATGCCCAGTTCCAACAGGTCGTGCGACCGGAGTTTGAGGGCCGGCAGCAGTTCCTCGCTGCGGGCGGCATCGTGCAACAGGATCGCGGCGGCGCCCTCCGGGGCGATCACCGAGTAGATGGCGTTTTCCTGCATCAAGATCACATCGGCGAGACCAAGCGCCAGCGCCCCGCCGGAGCCGCCTTCCCCGATCACGATGTTGACGATCGGTACTGGCAGGCGGGACAGCATGCCGAGGCACTCGCCAAGGGTCAAGGCAATGCCGCGCCGCTCCGCCTCCATGCCTGGAAACGCGCCGCGCGTGTCGACCAGCGTCACCAGCGGCAGGCTGCACTTCTCCGCCAGCCGCATCAGCCGCTGGGCTTTCCGGTAGCCCTCGGGCATCGGCATCAGCTGTCCCGCCTGGGCAATGACCACGACCGGGTGTCCCTGCAGGCTGGCGATGCCGCCCATGATGGCCGGATCGTCACCAAAACACCGGTCGCCGTGGAGCTGGCTGAACGATTGAAAGACCCGCTCGACATACGCATCAGCGCGGGGGCGAGTCGCGACGCGTGCTAGTTCCAGCACGGCGCCGGCGGTCCGAGTGGACTTCGGGGTTGGGGCGAGTTGGACATGCGGCCAGGAGTGCGGGCGACCGGGCGCGAGCTGCGAGACCAGTATTGCCAGCCGGTTTCGCAGAAATGGGCGCTCGACAATCATGTCGATCATCCCGTTCTTGATCACTGCTTCGGCTCGTCGCTCGCCCTTCGAAATCTTCTCGTCGATGGTGCCTTCGACCACACGCGCGCCCACAAATCCAATCTGCGCGCCTGGCTCTCCGATGAGGATGTCGCCGAGTGAGCCAAAACTGGCGAACGTGCCGCCAAAGCTTGGGTTCGTGAGTACGGAGATGTAGGGGAGCCCCGCGGCCTGATGCTCCGAGACGGCGATGGCGGTCTTCGCCATTTGCATCAGGGCCAGCACGCCCTCCTGGATCCGAGCGCCGCCGCTGGCGATAATTGAGACCATCGGCAACCGGCGTCGGGTCGCAACGTCAAACGCGCGCGCCACTTTCTCGCCCACGACCGAACCCATCGTGCCGCCGAGAAAGTCGAACTCCAGGGAGATGAGTACGACCGGTCGGCCATCGAGTTTCGCCTCGCCCGCGAGCGCCGCCTCCTGCATACCGGTCCGTCGCTCGGCCTCGCGGAGCCGTTCGCGATAGGGTCCGCTCACACTGAAGTCGAGTGGGTCGGTCGAGAACAGGCGCTTGCCAATTTCTCGGAACGAGCCAGCGTCCGCCAGATGGTCAATCCACTCCTGCGCGGCCAGGGCGCTGTGATGCCCACACCCGCCGCACACGCGCAACTCCGCCGCGAACCTAGTCTCGTCTACCTCGTGCCCACATTTGCGGCAGGTTTGAGTCTGCGGCGCTGGTGCGGACTCGACGACGACAGCCTCTTCTGTGACAGCCACGGCGAACCTCGTTTCGATGAATGCCCGCAACAACACGGGAGAAAGCAGGCAGGTGAGGCTCGGACGATGTCGCCCGGCTTCACGTGCGGGTGGGTCCCTGTGTGTACTATCGGCTCAGGACCTGCTCGGGACAGGCAAGGTCGTCCTGAGCGGGTCCTGGCTCAGACCCTGACAATCCAGATTATCAGGCAATACGCGGGGAGGACGGCCGTGGGCAATGTAATAGTTGTGTAATCCGGTCGCTCAGTAGAACAGCCCTTTGAGCAACTGGAGCCCAATCAACAGGACCATCGGTGAGAAGTCCAGACCGCCTACCGGGGGCACGAGCCGTTTGATCGGGGCGAGCGCCGGTTCAGTGAGCGCGTACACGAACTGCGCGATCGGGTTGGACGGCGGCAGTCGCATCCACGACGCGACGATCGCCACGAAGACGATGAGCGTGTACAACTCAATGATTTGGACCATGACTCTTGCAACTCGGGTTCATCAGCGTTCCTAGAGTAATGCATGGCTGACCGTCACCGATACATCTGGCGCCAAATTCCGCTGCCAACCAACGCTTCTCACAGCCCCATTCGCTCTAGGCCTGCGGCGCGCCGCGCATCGGCCAATTGACCGCGGTGCTCCTGTGATAGCCCTGGTCCTTGGGCGGAGCGAGTCGCGATTATGGCGACCGGCGCTGCTGTCTCGACTCCCGCCGCCAACTTGTTCGACACGCCAGAATTTGGTTCAATTCGTCAGCCGAGCAAATGACGTCTGCGATGGCAATGTTTCCAGGCCTCGGCGAGGCGATGCAGCGCTTTCAGGAGGAAGGTAGCCAGATTGACGGCACCGCGATGCTCACCGAGATGACCTTCGAGAACGTCAAGGGTGCTGCTCAGGTGGAAGTTCCCCCAGAAGAAGAAAAGCCCCGTCGCGGCCAGTTCGGGGGAGGGGTGGTCTCGGGAATCGATTAGGACGAGCACTTGGCGGCGGCGGTGGCGACGCTGTGAACGAGCCACGGTCGTCGTTTCCACCACGAGCGAGCTGCTGAATATCGACGACAACCCGGATACGAGCGTGGTCGCGATTCCTGCCGATTTCAGGGAGAAGTAGATCCAGCCGCCGGGCCTCGGGGGCGTGTGAGTTGATCGTGTCTCTTCGAATTAAGACGGTACTGGCAGTGCTGGTCGCGCTGGCGCTCCTGTGGGCGTATCAGACCCGAGAGCAGCGGGCTCAGGAGCGGCTGGCGGCGGAGCGGTCCGCCTTCGCTCCGACCGAGGTGGTCGACATGGGGCGGATGCCGACCGAACTGCGCGAGTCGTCGGGTCTCGGCGTGAGTCAGTCGTACCCCGGCGTGTTCTGGACCCACAATGACTCCGGCGATGGCCCTCGGTTGTACGCCATCGACGACTCGGCGACGCTGCTGGCGACCGTGACGGTCGAGGGGGCCATGGCTCGTGACTGGGAGGCGATGGACCTCGGTCGGTGTCCGGCGGCGGCCGATCGGTCCTGCCTATACGTCGCCGATATCGGGGACAACCGGTCGCAGAGAGAGTCGGTCGTCATCTACATCATCGAGGAGCCGGACCCGTTTTCCGGTGACCATGCGGCCGCCCTGGTGGGGGTCGTGCCGTTCGTCTATTTAGACGGACCGCACGATGCCGAAGGGCTCGCCATCACCGCAGATGGCGATGTGGTCGTGGTCACGAAAGAGCGCGAGCAGGAGACCTTGCTGTTCGAGATACCGGCTGCCGACATCGTTGACGCCATCGCCAGCGGTGGGATGCTCTCGCTCGGCCCCGGACGGCCGCTGTCGATCTGGCCGGACGTCACCGCCAGTCGCTACGTTACCGGTGCGGCGCTCAGCCCTGGCGGAGATGTGCTTGCCGTTCGTACGTATGCCGAGATCTATCGCTTCCTGTGGCCTATCGGTGACACGCCGGAACAGATCGGAGAGGCCTGTTTCCTCGGCGACGCAGAACCACAGGGCGAGGCGATCGGATTTCGCGGGGATACTGAAGACTGGTTGGTGCTGACCAGCGAGTCACACATCAAGCAGGCCGGATTCTTACGGGCCGTACGCTGCTAGCAGCCCATGGCAAAAGCGCCGCTGTATTCGACCGGCGCTGAGTCCGCTCGAATCGGCGTTGTTCGTCGGTCAAATACTGTCGGTATTTCCCTCTTCTCGCCTTGTTCGGCCGGTTCAGCGCCGCTCTCGGTGCAACGCGGGGTTTTTGCCACGGGCTGCTAGTGGCCTGTAACCGTAATTCGCAACATCAGTCGGTAGCGCGGGTGCGCGCCTGAATGCGTTGTTCTGCGGTCACAAATACCCAATTTGCTCCCTTGGCACGCCTTTTCAGCCGCGGGCCCGCGCTACCGACTTCTGCAGCGAATCACAGTTACAGGACACTAGGGCAACGTCAACGCCAGTAACTCGGCCTCATCGCCGGTGCCGACTGCCACTACCAAGTACTGTTTACCGTCGTGCAGATAGGTCGCCGGGTTTCCGCCCGGCACCGCCGGGAGGTCCAGCGAGCCGAGATGGGCGCCACTGGCCTTGTCATACGCGCTGATGGTACGAGAGCTGGCGGCGATGTCCTCGTAGTCCCGGCCGCCGTGGTTCATGATCAGGAGCGTCGGGGTCACCAATGGGCCGGACGAGATGCCTCCACCGCCGCCGAGCGGGGGAAGGTCCAGGTCCACCAACGCGGGGTGGTTTCTGGGGCCGTCCCCGTGTGCCTGCATCCAAGCGTGGTCACCAGTATTTAGGTCAATCGCGGTTACCCGCTTGTAGGGTGGCTTGAATAGCGGGAGCCCCTGCGGCCCGGTCAGGCCCCGGCCCCACGGATCGGTGAAGTACCCGATGGTGGCCGGTGGCTCGTACTCGATCAGGTCAGCGAGGATCAGGGTCTTCGACGACGAGACAAAGAGCCGGCCGGTTTCGATGTCGACCGCGGACCCTTGCCAGTTCGCGCCCCCCCCGGCGCCTGGGGCCTGGATGAACGGTAATTCGCCTCTGAGCACCGGTGGGGAAAAAATCGGTCCGAACCGCGCCCGGGATTCGATGATCTCGAGCGCTTCCGCCCGCAGCTCCGGGGTGAAGTCGAGGACGTCCTCGAGGCGGCTGCCCTGTTGTTCGAATGGTGGGGGCTTGGTTGGGAACGGCTGGGTCGGCGAGTACCACTCGCCAGGCACGTTGCCCTGTGGCACCGGACGCTCTTCGATGGGCCAGACCGGCTCGCCGGTGGCGCGGTCGAGCACGTAGGTGAACGCCTGCTTGCTCACCTGGGCAATCGCCTTGATGTCGCGTCCGTCGACGTTGATCGTCAGCAGGTTCGGTCCCGTCGGGAAGTCCCAGTCCCACAGCCCGTGGTGAATCGCCTGAAAATGCCAAGCTCGCTGGCCGGTCTCGATGTCGACGGCCACGATGCTTTCGGCGAATAGGTTGTTCCCCGGGCGCATCCCCCCATACCAGTCGTTGGACGGCGTGCCGGTGGGCAGATAGACGAGGCCAAGCTCTTCGTCGACCGCCATGTAGGACCACACATTGGCGTGCCCGCTGTATCGCCACGATCCGTTCTGCCAGGAATCGACCCCGAACTCGTCCCCCTGCGGGATCGTGTGGAAGATCCACTTCATCTCCCCGGTGCGCGTATCGTAGGCGCGCACGTCGCCAGGGGAGGCTTCGCGCAGTCTGATGTTCGTGTCCTGCACGACGCTGCCCGCGATGATCGTGTCACCCGCGATCGCGACAGGCGACGAATAGGTCATCCGCGACGCATCGATCTCCCGGCTGTAGCCCTGCGTCAGATCGATGTACCCGTTCTCGCCGAAGTTCGGGTAGACGGCGCCGGTCCGCGCGTTCAACGCGACGAGCTTCAGGTCGTGGTTCGCCATGAAGATTCGGGCGTCGTCGCTTTCGCTGTCTTTCCAGTAGGTGAGTCCACGGTGACGCCAGCCCATGTTCGGCGGCCGGTCCATGTAGTCGTAGATGCGGGGGTCGTGGGTCCAGACCGTCTCGCCCGTGCCGGCGTCGAGCGCCGCTGCCTGTCCGAGTGCGGTGCTGACGTAGACGAGACCGTTGGCCATCAGAGGTGACGACATGAACGCGCTCGGGCGAATCTGCTCGTGCTCCGCGACCACGGCTTGCGAGAGCGACGTCCACCGCCACGCGATTTCCAGATCTCCGAAGTTGTCAGCCGTGATCTGGTCGAGTGGCGAGTATTTGGTGTTGGCACCGTCCCGGCCAAACGCATGCCACTCGCCGTCGGGGATGCGGGACTGGGCGGCGGCGGACCCGGTCGCGAGCAAGGCAACCATGGCGACCAGCCATGCGCCAACAGTGAGAGACTGAAGTCGTGGGCCCGTGTGCATGACGGTGCTCCTTGAGAAGCTCGAGAATGCCACGATCATAGTTGACGAGAATGCCCGCCTCCACGACGAGCGGTTTCCTGGCGAGGCGTAAGGAGGGAGTATGCAGGCGGCATGTGACCGACGCAGCAACGCTGCCAGACGGACGCCTCGCCAGGAAACCTAGTTGGTGTTGCTAAGTCGCCATAGGTGCGACCGTGTCCGGATGAACAGGCTCCCCCTGACGATGGCCGGGCTCGACATGGCGACTTCGCCAAGGTCATTGCTGCCAACAACGGTGAAGTCATCCGCCGGGTCGATGACATAGGCACTGCCTTCTTCGCTGAGCACGAAGATCTTGTCGTTGTAGGCCCAGGGCGATGCCGTGAACCCGCCGGCGCCGACCGCGACGCGCCGACGCACTTCCTGGTTCAGCACCTGCTGCTCGCTGTAGTACTGCTCTTCACCGGTGTGGGCGTCGTGCACGGTATAGAACCCCTGGTCGAGCAGGGTGAAGTAGTAGTCGCCGTAGACCAGCGGCGTCGGGTGATACGGTCCGGCACGGTCCTGATACCAGACGACGGCGTCGTTGCTCGCCTGCCCGGCTTGCAGCGTGATATCGCCTTGGGCCCCCGGGCGGATCGCGAACACCGGCCGAACCGCGTCGCCGACATATCCGGACGTTACGTAGAGCAGTCCGTTGGCGCTGAACGGTTGGGGAATCGAGATCGTGTTCAGGCCGCTGAAGCGCCACAGCTCGTTCCCGTCGAGGTCGTACGAACGCACCTGGTCGCTGCCGGCCGTGACCAGTTCCGTCCGCGCGTCGTGCTGCCACACGAACGGTGTTGACCAGTTCGTGCCCTCGTTCCGGTCGACGCGCCACCGCTCGGTCCCGGTCGCGGCATCGAGCGCGACAACAAATGACTGGTTGTCGTTGTCGTTGACGATGAAGAGCGTGTCGTCGTGCAGCACGGGTGAGGCCGCGGGACCCCAACCCAGCCGGGTGACGGCCGGGTCGAACCGCTGCTCCCAGACCACCTCACCTGCCATGTCGAGAGCAAAGATCCCCACGTTGCCGAAGTAGGCGTACACCCGCTCCCCATCGGTCACCGGTGTCGACGACGCGAAGGTGTTCTTCAAATGGCGGTCGAATGGCGGCTCACCGACATTGACCTCCGAGGTCCACTCGAGTTCGCCGGTGTCGAAATCGAAGGCGTACACCAGCCAATGGTGGACGTCCACCTCGCGCTCCATCAGGTCGCCCGGCTTCGGGTCGGGGAATCTGCCGTCGTCGGTCGTCTCGGGGGAACCAAAGGGGAAGTAGAGCCCCATGCGTGGCTCCTGGCTCTCGCCGTCGCTCACGACCGTCGTGAGGAAGATCTGGTTGCCCCAGATCACGGGCGACGACCAGCCCAGGCCATCGACGGGCGTCTTCCAGACGACGTTCTCCGTCGCGCTCCAGGTGCTGGGCAGCCGCGGGTCGTCTTCCGCGATCGGCAACGCGTTTGCGCCGCGGAAGGCGGGCCAGTTGTCGTTCTCGGCCGAGAACGTCGTGACGGTCGCGACGAGTGTCAGCAGCAAGAACGCAAGAAACGATGTTCGGATGGAACGGGGTCGGTTGGAAAGCATGGAGTGTCCTTTGCGTGTGGCGGTCCTTTCGCAATTATACGCGGGCCATCACCGCCGAGGACTCGGTCGGGTGCGCGAGTGACCACTCTAGGGGACATCTGCTATGTCGATCCAGATACCATCGATGTCTCGCAACCACCGCACAACAAAGGGTTAGGGATGAACTCGCAGTTGAGTTCTGGTTGGCATGCTACGTGAAAGACTCCGGAGTGAGGGCGGCGCCGGGGCACGCCGTGCGAGAGTGGGCGACCGGCAAGACCGTCGAGGGATACGGCAGGGAGGAACACTATGAGAGCGATGACACTCGAACGATGGAATGGACGCGGGACGGTGGCGGTCGGCATGCTGACGTTACTCTTCGCCGTGCCCGGCGCCGCTGCGGGCGGCACCGACGCCGAACTGCAGCGCGAGGTCGAGCAACGGTTCTCAAAGAAAGAAGCGGTCGCCGCGAGGATCGACGTCGTCGTCCGTGATGACGAGGTGACGTTGACCGGCGAACTCGCCACGCTGTGGGAGAAGGAGTGGGCGCTCGACCGGGCCCGGAACACCGATGGGGTCGCGGCGGTGGTCAACTACCTGACGGTATCTACCCCGGAAACAGACCCGGAGCTGGCAGGGGCGGTCTCTCAGGCGATCGGGCGGTACCCCTACTACACGGTGTTCGACCACGTGACCGGCACCGTCGAGAACGGGATCGTCACGCTCACAGGTGATGTGACGCCCTACCGGGACAAACCGGCGGACATCTACGAGCGAGTCGCGAAGGTGCGCGGGGTGCAGGGTATCGTCAACCAGATCGAAGTGCTGTCGCCCGGCATCGGCGACGCCCGGCTGCGGGCTTCTCTCGCCCGGCGGCTGTTCAACCATCCCTCACTGAATCGCTACACCGGCTTCAACCCCGGCATCCACGTCATCGTGAAGACCGGGTATGTCACGCTGATTGGCACGGTCTACGATCAGGCGGACAAGCTACTTGCCGACAGCGTGTCCCGCCGGACGTTTGGCGTGATCCGGGTTTACAACGAGTTGAAGACTCGCGATGAGCTGAAGAAGGCCGCGGCTCCGTCGGCCGGCGCCGGTGTCGTGAACTAGTCGCCGCGGGTGGGCGTCTCACCCCGAGGCGCTCACCCGTGTTTGCCGTCTGCTCGCCTCGTTAGACCCTCCCAATATCGCAGCCATTCACGGCGATCCTGAGCCTTCATACCCACCCGGCTCAGCGGTTCGGTCATAATGCGACCGGTATCGATCACACGGGAGAGCCAGCCATGACAGTCACGTCCAGAACATCGATTGCCGCGTTCGTGCTACTTGCTGTCGCCGCGACCGCGGTCACCGTCGAGACGCAGGAACCGCGGAACCCCCGCAACATCGAAGAGTTCAACGCGTTGTTCCAGGAACACAACAACTGGGGCCGGTGGGGCGCCGATGACGAGCTCGGCACCATGAATCTGATCACACCCGAGAAGACGCGGCAGGCGGCGGCGCTGGTGCAGAAGGGCATCACCGTGTCGCTCGCGCACAATCCGATCCCGGGCGTGGCGCCGGACAACCCGGACGCCGCGTTCAATCACACCATGGGGCGAACCCTGCGCAGCGACACCATCGAGTTTACGTATCATGGCTACGGCGTCAGCCACATCGATGCGCTGTGCCACTTCCTCTGGAACGAACGGCTCTACAACGACACGCCGCCGTCGGCGAGCACGACCGAGGGGTGTGGCAAGTTCGGTATTGAGAACCTGAAGAGCGGCATCGTCACGCGCGGCATCTTGCTCGACTTCGCGCGATTGAAGGGTGTGCCGTATCTCGAGCCGCAGACGCCGATCTACGTCGAGGATATCGAGGCGTGGGAGGCGCAAGCCGGTGTCACTGTGTCACCGGGCGACATCATTTTCGTGCGGACCGGCCGGTGGGCTCGCCGCGCCGCGCTCGGACCGTGGCAGGTGTCCGGCAACAGCGCCGGTCTTCACGCATCGGTGTTGCCATGGATCAAAGAACGTGGCGTCGCGGCGGTCGGGAGCGATGCGGCCACCGACGTGATGCCGTCGTTGGTCGAGGGCGTCGGGCAGCCGGTGCACACCATGTTGATCGCCGGCTTCGGTTCGAACATCTTTGACAATATGGATCTCGAAGCGCTCGCCGAGACGGCCGCGGCCGAGAACCGTTGGGAGTTCATGCTTACGGCTGGTCCGATTCCGGTCGAGGGGGGCACCGGCTCGCCCTTGAACCCCATCGCGGTGTTTTAAGAGCGACCGAGCGTTCAGGAGAATGCGGCGAACGCGGACAGCCGAAGAGGAGGTCGACATGAATGTTCGAGGGACGGTGTGGACGTTGATGGTGTTTGCCTTCTGGGCGCTCGGTGTTGCTGGCCCCCACGCCCAGGCGCGGCGGGCCGAGATGCCGCGCACGGCGTCCGGCGCCCCAGACCTGCAGGGAGTCTGGGACTTCCGGAGCCTGACGCCGATGGAACGCCCCGGTGACCTCTCAGAGAACGAGGTGTTCACCGAGGAGCAAGCGGCCGCGTTCTCGGCCGATGAAATCGGACGACGCAGCCGCGACTCGAGTACCTCGGACCGGGCGGCGAGAGTGGCCCAAGGCGACATCATTCCCTACAACGACTTCTGGTTCGACGAGGGGACGGTGGTCACGACACAGCGGACGTCACTCATCGTCGATCCACCGGACGGACGGTTCCCGTCGCTCACGCCAGCCGCGACGGCGGCGGCGGCCGCGTTAGCAAGTGCCAGGAACGGCGTGTCCAGCCACGAACCGACGCCCGGAGGCTTCGTCGAAGATCTGGGGCCGGGCGGGCTGCAGGTCCGGTGCATCCTGGGGTTCAACTCTGGTCCGCCGATGACGCCGAGCGCCTACAACAACAACGTCCAGCTGTTTCAGACAGAGGACACGGTCGTGCTGCTGGCCGAGATGAATCACAACGCGCGGGTCGTGCCGCTGACTGGCAGCGACCATGCGCCCAGCTCCGTCCGGCAGTGGACGGGCGATTCGCGGGGCCATTGGGACGGCGATACGCTCGTGGTCGAGACCACGAACTTCCTGCGCGAGACTAACTTCATGCAGGGGGTGACGAGCCCCGATCTCACCCTGGTCGAGCGGTTCACGCGCGTCGATGCGGCCACACTCCGATACGACGTTACAATCGACGACCCGAACGTGTGGACCGCGCCCTGGACGTTCTCGGTGCCGATGACGAGGAACTCGCAACCGGTGTACGAGTACGCCTGTCACGAAGGCAACTACGGGCTGTACAACATCCTGGCTGGCGCCACGATGGACGCCGCGAAGTAGACGGCGCGGGCGTCAGCCACCGGTTCCGGTCACACCACGGCCCTCGCGGTCATACGCAGACCGGTGCGCTGCCTACGGGGTCGCCGCGGCGCGCTCTTCAGACCGCGCACCATTGAGAATATTGTAGAGACCGTAGTTGCCTTCGTGGCACGCGTATTCATACAACGGCAGATCGCTCCGGGCCATCGGGAATCGGGCCGAGAAGGTTCGGGCAAAGACCGACGGATTCGCGACCGTAAATTCGTAGGCCAGCGTGTCGGCGTTGACCCGGGTAAACCGTTCCGTCAGACGCAGGTCCGCCCCGGTGCCCCACGATTGTCCCGTCGTGCTGAAACTGCCGATCCGATCGGTGAAGTTCGTGGTTTCGACCACGAGCGTGTCGCCGTCCCAATGGCCCCGTGAGTCGCCGAGCCATTGCCGGACGTCGGGAGCCACGTGCCCGGGACCGTCTAGCGGAATGATGCGCACGTCGTGGATCATCTCCACCACGAGGGCGACGTACCCGGGGGCCTGCAGGATCTGAACGTTGTTGTTGTAGCCGGCGGGCAACATCGGTGGGCCGGTGCTGAACCCCACGATGCATCGCTCGGCCAGGCCGCGGTCCTCCGCGCGGTCCGTGCCGATACCGCCGGCGCGGGTGCGAACGGGACGTCCACCGGATGACTGGTGTGCGGCCACCCGGCTCGTTTCGGCCGCGGTCAGCGCGGGAATCTTGCCATCGGGCGGGTCGACGATCAGCGACGGCTGTGTGAGCGCCGTGGCGCGCGACCGCTCGGTCCAGACTTCCTGCCCGTACGCACCGGGATTGCCGGGGGCGGGCCCATCCCGGTCTGTCGCCAAGGCGGCCGCTCTGCCTTGCGCACCGATGAGCGCCGCTTCTTCGTCGGTCAGCGCGTCCCGGCCGGCGAACTCGTCGGCACGTTCGAGCGGTGTGAACGTCCAGTAGTCCCAGACCCCCTGGAGATCCGGATCGCCCCATGGCGTCGTCGGAGCTTGACCGGCGGCCGTGCGCGGCAGGATCAGGACCATGACAAGGCCGACCGCAACCACCAGCCCGCCGAGCCGTGTGCCGGGAAAGCGTGTCATGGCTGGATTATGTCGGCTGTCTGCGGCGCTGGCCCTCTCATCCCATCTGCGAAGCGCATGACTGAAGCCATGCGCCACATAGAGTGGCGAGTGCCACGCGAAACGCTCGGCGTCAGGGCTACTCGCCGATGGCAATGATCTCGTCGACGGTGCGGACGTACCACACGCCGTCGACCAGAGCCGGCGAGGCGAGCGTGCGGGCGCCGATGTCGTTGGTGTGCAGTAGCTCGAACGTCGGACCGGTCTTCAGGACGTAGGTCACCCCGTCGTCGTTGGTGATGAACAGCTTGTCGTCGACCACGACCGGCGAGGCCGAGATCGCTTCCCGCTGCGGTCGGCCCAGCCGCTCCTGCCAGACCGTTTCGCCCGTCCGGGCGTTCAGGCAGGTGACGATGCTCGACATGTCGTTGAGTGTGTAGAGGTACTCGCCGTAGAGCAGCGGAGAGGGGACGAATGGGGAGCCTCGCGTCGTCTTCCAGGCGACATGGCTCTCGGTCACGTCGCCGCGGCCGCCCGGACGGATGGCCAGCGTCGGCCCGGCCCGGCCCGAGGTGCAAAAGACCAGGCCGTGGCCGACGACCGGGGTCGGGATCACTTCGAACAGGTTGCCCCCGCAGCGCCACAGTTCCTCGCCCGTGGTCGGGTCGTAGGACTGTATTTCCCGGCTGCTGCTGACGATGACCTCGTCGTGGTCGCCGAGCGAGATCGCGATTGGCGAGCCCCAGCCCACGCTGGCCGACCGTTCGGTGCGCCAGCGGGTCTCGCCGCTCTCGGCGTCGAGCGCAATCACAAACGCACCGGTGGCGTCCCGGTTGATGCCGCCGGCGCCGAATGAGGCTCCCTGGTCCTGATAGATGATGACGGTGTCGCCGTACAGCAGGGGAGAGCCGGCCGGGCCGTGGTAGTTCTCGATTTGGCCCAGGTCGCGGTTCCAGGCCACGTTGCCGTCGAAGTCGACCGCCAGCAGCCCCCGGCTGCCGAACGACGCGTAGACCCGCTCGCCGTCGGTGGTCGGAGTGGCCGAGGCCGGTGTGTTCTTGCCGTGATGCCGTTCCACGCGACCGGCGGGCGCGTCGGTCTCCCACAGCAGCGTCCCGTCGGACCGACGGAAGCTGAGCACGGAGAGCCGCCGTCCGCCGTCGCGGGAGGTCGTGAGAAAGATCCGATCGCCCCAGACGATCGGGGACGAGTGTCCGGAACCAGGAACCGGTGCCCGCCAGCGCACGTTCGTGGTCTCCGACCAGGTGTCGACATAGCCGCCGCCGTCGACCACGCCTTGCCCGGACGGGCCGCGCCAGCGCGGCCAGAAGCGTTCTCCGTCGTTCGGTGGCGGCACCATCCGGACCCCGGATGGCGCCTGGGCCGCCGCCGGCGCGCTGGCCAGCACGGTCAACAGCACGCCGGTCCACACCGCGGTTCGCGAGGATCTCATCAGCTTGCCTCCAGTCTACCAGACGGTCGCATGAGCCCATGCTAAGGCATTCTGCTATCCTCGACCGAACCGTGGACACAGTCATCGGAGTGAAATGATGAGAAGGCAGACTTTGGTCGTTGTCAGTCTCGCCTGCGCGCTGGGCATCGGTCTCGCCGGCTGTGGAGCGCGGCCTGCCGACGTCGGCCCCTCTGCGGATCTGATCTTCGTTGGCAGCAACATCGTTACGATGGACCCGAACCAGCCGACCGTCGACGCGGTGGCGGTACGGGGCGAGACCATCACTGCGGCTGGCGCGCTGGACGACGTGATGGCGTTTCGAGACCCCTCGACCCGCGTGGTGGATCTCGGAGACGGCGCGTTGTTGCCCGGTTTTATCGACGCGCACGGCCATTTCCTCGGGGCCGGGCGTGCTCTGGATGCATTGTCGCTCCACTCGCCCCCGGTCGGCGACGTCACCAACATCGATGACCTCGTGCGGAAGATCCAGGCGTGGATTGTCGAGAAGGAGATCCCGCCAGGCCAGGCGGTCTCGGGGGGCGGTTATGACGATTCGCTGCTTGCGGAGGGGCGCCATCCGACGGCGGAGGACCTCGACCGCGCGTCGACCGACCACCCGATCGTCCTCACCCACGTGTCGGGGCACCTGAGTGCGGTGAATTCGGCGGCGCTGGCCGCGAGCGACATCACGGCAGACACCGCCGATCCTGACGGTGGGTACATTCGCCGTGTCGAGGGTTCTCGGCGACCCAATGGTGTGCTGGAGGAAACGGCGAGCCGTCTCGTCAGAGTTGACCGTGGTGCTCCGCGGACGTCGGACGAGACCGACGCGCTGATTCGCGAATCTATCGACGTGTATACGGCGTATGGCACCACCACGATTCAGGACGGCGGTACCAGCCGCCAGTTCGCAGAGGTGCTGCATGCGGCCGCCGACAGCGAGCCGTTCAAGGCGGACATCGCCGCGTTCGTCCGCGTCGGCTCGATGGAGGACATCGACGCGCTGCAGTATGAAGAGACCTATCGTGGCGGCGTACGCGTGGCCGGGGTCAAGTTCGTGCTGGATGGCTCGCCGCAGGGCCGCACGGCCTGGGTGACCGAACCGTATGCTGAAGGACCGCCGGGAGCCGCACCCGACTATCGCGCCTACGGCACCATGGACCCGGATCTCTACAAGGCGAGGGCGGCGGCGCTGATCGAGCGCGGGGTACCGTTTTTGGCCCACGCCAACGGCGATGCGGCGATGGACGTCATGTTGGACGGGGTCGATGAGGCGCTCGCCGGCATGGAGGTGGCGCCGGATCATCGGTCGGTTATCATCCATGCCCAGCTCATGCGCGCCGACCAGCTGGACCGCGCCGCCGCACTCAACGTGGTGCCCTCCTTCTTTTCAGCCCATGCGTTCTTCTGGGGCGACTGGCATCGGCGGAGCTTCGGCGAGGAGCGGGGCAACAACGTCAGTCCGGTGCGCTGGGCGATCGACCGGGGCGTGCACTTCACCGTACACAATGACGCCTCGATCGTCCCGCCGGACATCATGCGGCTGGTGTCGATCACCGTCAATCGGAAGACCCGCAGCGGTCATGTGCTCGGACCGCACCAGCGAGCCACCGTTCAAGAGGCGCTGCACGCGGTCACGCTCGGGGCGGCGTACCAGTACTTCGAGGAGGACACGAAGGGTTCGATCACCGTTGGGAAGCAGGCGGACCTGGTCATCCTCGAGGCGAACCCGCTGACGACCGATCCGACCGAGCTCGAGCACATCCAGATACTCGAGACGTTCTCCCGGGGCCGATCGGTACACCAGCGGTGAGTCGGCTCGACGATCTGCCGTTGCTGATCCACAGTATCGTCCCGCTAGCGCAAGAAATCGAGGGTCCGGGTCCACGCCAGCCGGACGGCGTCAGTCACCGTGACGCTGGCCGCATCGGTTTCCGACTGTCAAACCTCTACCGTATAACGGCGATGCCTTCGTACTCGAAGAGAGCCGTTTCGGCGTAGAGCGAGCGTATGCCGAGTAGTGTCGACGCGGGCAGGTTCTCGGTCGGGAACCCGTTCGCCTCGCGGGCACCGGCGATGCCTGTGTTCCCCGGTGTGTAGCCCGGCAGGTAGTAGATCACCTTGACCAGGTCTGCGGGTGTGGCCCCGGCCAGCGCCAACCGCTCCTGCATTCCAGCGAGCGCCTGCTGGGCCTGCATCTCGAGCGACTCGCCCGGGCGTCCCACCTGCCCGGAGACGTAGATGGTCTTGGCGCCCTCGCCCTGCACGGTCACGACCTGGGTGAAGCTGCCGGCCGGGTCGAGGAACTCCGTGGTCAATCGTTCGCCGCGACCGCCGTCCTCTATGACCGCGACGGCATCCACCTCGATTTGGGGCTGATCGCTGACCAGACGGTCGATCCCGATGAGCGTGCTCGTCGGCGGATTCTCGCCGGACACCGACGCCCGCCCCTGGCTGTACGGACGCAGGTCCTCGTCCGGCTGGAAGTCGACGATGTAGGTGTTGGTCTTGACGACATCTTCCATGGTCGCACCCGCCTCGGCCAGGCGCTCCGATACGCGGTCGAACACGACGCTGGTCTGCTCGGCCAGGTCGTCGCCACGCCCGACCTGACCCGCGATCCAGATCGTCTTGATCGCGCCATGTCGGGCCACCACCGCTTGGCTGAATCCGCGAGACGGTCCGATGCGTGTCAGTTCGAAATCAGCGCCCGGATCCGCGACGACGGCGGTCGCTTCGATCTCGACCCTGAGGCCCTCACGCGCGAGCGCGTCGACCCCGAGCATGGTGCTCGCCGGCCACGCATCCTCAGGAAACGCCGCCAACCGCGCGGCGCTGATGACGCCGTAGTCCGCCGGATCGAAGTCCGTCACGTAGATCCGGATCTTCACCACATCGCGCATGGACGCACCGGCCGCCGTGAGCTGCTCGGCCACCCCGCTGAACGCCGACTCGACGTGCGCCTGCAGGTCCGCGCCCTGTCCAACCTGGCCCGACACGTACACCGTCTTCACGCCGCGGTCCTCGGCCGTGACCACGTGGGTGTAGCCGCCGGCCGGGTTGATGAACGCTCTGTCGACCTGCGCTCGCGCCGGTGTCGTCCCCACCGCAACTACTGACAGCGCCCCGACGACCGCCAAGCCTGTTCGATTCCGCATAATGCACCCCTTCGGTTTCCTGCTGCCTCCCAGCAACGTACACAAGAATACGACGCACGGTTGTCGGGGCTGGCCGCCGCCGGGAGGCCTTGCCCGACCGCCCCGTCTCACGGCACCGCCAGCGCGACGAGCTCGGGTGGAGCACCCCGCGCGCCGCGTACCGTGACCGCCACATACTGCCGGCCGTCGACCTCGTAGCTCATCGGAGCGCCGATAGCCCGCCCCGGCAACGGGATCTCGGTCAGTAAGTCCCCGGTCGCCTTGTCGCGCGCCGCCAACACCCAGGCGTCGCCGTTCCCCGGTGTCTGTTGCGCGCTGAAGAGCAGCGTGCGCGTCAGTAGAAGGAAGTCGCGACCGCCGCCGAGCGGCGGCAGGTCGAGGCCCCGCAGACGGGCATGCTCCCGGGTCGCCGGAGACCCGCGGCCGTTCGCCCGTTGCCACACGATCTCGCCACGGTTGAGATCGATCGCCGTGATCCGTCCATACGGGCCCTTGAACAGCGGCAGACCGTCTGGTCCGCCTGGCGGTTGCATGCGCCCACGGGAGTAACGCAGGTTGGATCGGTCCGGTCCCAACTCGACGAGGGCCGGGATGATCGGCTGCGTGGTCGAGGGAACGTAGAGGACGCCGGTCTCCGGATCAACGGCAGCCCCGTTCCAGTTAGCCCCTCCGGTGTAGCCGGGCAGCTCGATCGTGCCTCGGGTCTCGTTCGGACCGGTGCCGATGAGCGACGGCGGTGTGAAGATCGGCCCGTGCACGTAGCCCTGCAGGATCTCGACCGCCTCGGCCCGTAGCGCCGGGGTGAAATCGATCAGATCCAACTCCGTGACACCCTGCCGATCGAACGGCGGCGGCTTGGTCGGAAACGGCTGGGTCGGTGACGTGGTTTCGCCGGGCACGGTGGAGGCTGGCACTGCCCGCTCTTCGATGGGCCAGACCGGCTCACCGGTCACGCGGTCGAACACGAAGGTGAAGGCGTGCTTGGTGACCTGGGCTACCGCCTTGATCGGCCGCCCATCGACAGTAATGTCGACCAGGTTCGGTGCCGCCGGCGGGTCGTAGTCCCAGAGATCGTGATGCACGACCTGGAAGTGCCAGACGCGCTCGCCGGTGGAACACTCGACGCAGACGAGGCTGTTGGAGAACAGATTGGTCCCAGGGCGATGCCCGCCATAATGGTCGTTCGTGGCGTTGCCGACCGGCAGGTAGGCGTAGCCCAGCTCCGGGTCGGCGCTCATCATCGTCCAGACGTTGGCGTTGCCGGTATAGTCGGCCGAACCATCTTCCCAGGTGTCGTGGCCGAACTCGCCCGGCTGCGGGACGGTGTGGAACGTCCAGCGCAGCGCGCCGGTGCGTGCGTCAAAGCCCCGGACGTGGCCGGGTGGCGACTCTTTGAACCGCGGCTGGTCGGACACCGCCGAGCCGACAATGATGATGTCGTTGCAGACCACCGGTGGCGACGTGACTGAGTAGTTGATCGGCGGCGGGTCGCGCCGCGCACCCGGAATGCCCCGCATCAGGTCGACGCTGCCGCCATCGCCGAACTCGCTCACCACCTCCCCCGTCCGGGCGTCGACGGCATGCAGCCTGGCGTCACCGGTGGCCCAGACGATCCGCGCCTGCTCCCCGTCGGTCCAGTACGCCAGTCCGCGGCTGCTGAACCCGAGCACCATGATCGGGATACCCGCGGCGTAGCTCTGCGGGTCATACACCCAGCGCGTCTCTCCGGTCGCCGCGTCGATGGCGGCTACCTGCGACAGCGGCGTGCTGAGGTAGAGCGTGTCACCGACCATCAGCGGGGTGCCCTTGAGCCCGTTGATGCTGACGTTGCCGGTGTCGTTGGCGACCCGCAGCGCGGGGTACTGGGCGCGGAGCGCGTCCAGATCGAACCGCCCATCGACCGACACCCATCGCCAGGCTACGGCCAGGTCGTCGACGTTCTCCGGCGTAATCTGCGCCAGCGGCGAGTATTTGGTGCTCCCGGCGTCTCCGCCGTAACTCCGCCACTCGGCGCCGTCGGCGCCGAGTTGGCCCGCCGTGGCGGCCGGGACGACGACGAGCGCCATCAGCGTTGCCAGCGCTGCGAGCGTTCCGCAATCTGTCCGCGGGATCCGACGTGCGACCTTGGTTTGCATCTCCAGTGCCATGGCGCCCGGCTACGGCAGCGCCAGGGCGATCAGTTGTTCGGTGACGTCTCCACCTCCGATCGCCAGCACGATGAACTGCGTGCCGGCCGCCAGATAGGTGATCGGGGCCGCGGACGAGCGCGCCGGCAGCGCCATCTCGAACACTTCATACCCCGTGTCCTTGTCAAAGGCGCGGAGCGTATTCGACTCGATCCCCTGGCCGATAAACAGCAGCGTCTTGGTCAGCAGGGGGCCGCCGCTCTTCTCGTAGTTGCCGAGGGGGGCCAGGTCGAGGCCGCGTAGCGCCTCGTGGTCGCGCGGGCCGTCGCCCAGCGGCACACTCCAGAGCAGGTCGCCCGCGTTCATGTCGAGGGCCACCAAGCGCGAGTACGGCGGCTTGAAGAGCGGCAGTCCCTGGGGCCCGGGCAGGTTGCTCACCCGCGGCCGGATCGTCAGATCGGAGCGCGCGGGGTCGCCGGGCTCCATCACGACGAATGAAAAGTGCGACCAGCTCGGAACATAGAGCCGCGCGGTCTCCGGGTCGAACGCCGCGCCCCACCAGTTGGCGCCCCCGCTCCAACCGGGTCGCACGATATTGCCCCCGAGCGCCGGCGGCGTGTACAGCGGCCCGGCCGTGTGTTGGGCATAGATCTTCAATGCGTCCGCGCGCAACTCTTCGGTGAAATCGATCAGATCCACCTCAAGCGCACCGTTGGTCAGGTAGACGGGCGGCTTCGTCGGGAACGGCTGCGTGGCCGACGTGCGCTCCCCGAGCACCGCCGACTGGGGCACCGGGCGCTCTTCGATCGGCCAGACCGGTTCGCCGGTCGCCCGGTCGAAGACGAACGTGAACCCCTGCTTGGTGATCTGCGCGACCGCCTTGAGTTCGCGTCCTTCGACGGTGATGTCGATCAGATTGGGCGCGGCCGGCAGGTCGTAGTCCCACACCGTGTGATGGACGAACTGGAAGTGCCACACCCGCTCGCCGGTCTCGGCGTCGAGACAGACCAGCGAGTTGGCGAACAGGTTGTCGCCGGGTCGGTGGCCACCATAGTAATCGGTGACCGGTGACCCGACCGGCAGGTAGATGTAGCCCAGCTCAGGGTCGGCGCTCATGTTCGACCAGACATTGGCGCCACCGGCGTGCTGCCACGACTCGTTGCCCCACGTTTCGTGGCCGAATTCGCCGGGCTGCGGAATCGTGTGGAAAATCCATTTCATCTCGCCGGTGCGGACGTCGTACCCGCGCACGTGGCCCGGCGGAGCTTCTTGCCGGCCGGTTCCCTCGGTCATCGCCGAGCCCACGACCACCGTGCTGCCGGCCACGAGTGGCGCGGAGCTCACCGCGTACTGGCTCGGGTCGATCGTGCGGCCCAGTCCCCGCTTGAGATCAACCCGGCCGTTGCGACCGAAGTTGGCATCGGGCTCGCCGGTCTTGGCGTTGACCGAGACGAGATAGGTCCGCCCGCCGGCATAGAACAGCCGTGCCGCGTCCCCGTCGGTCCAGTAGGCCAGTCCCCGCGTCAGGAACCCGTGCACGGCCGGGCGGCCTTCAAGATAGAGGCCGGGGTCATAGCTCCACAGCGTCTTGCCGGTCGTCGGCTCGATCGCGGCGATCTGGCCCAAGTTGGTCGTGGTGTAGAGGACGCCGTCCACCACCAGTGGCGTGACCTCGTGCGCGTAGGTGCGGAACATGCGCCCATCCCGGATGATCGGGTTCTTGGCGCGCAACATTTCGTCGACCGACGTCCAGGTCCACGCGACCCGAAGCTCGCTGACGTTGTCTCTGGTGATTTGGTCGAGCGGCGAATACTTCGTGTGTCCTGGGTCGCCGCCGTAGGAGCGCCACTCGTCGGGACGTGAGCCCGTCTGAGCCCGTACCGCGAGTGGAAACAGACTCACTACGACCATCGAGATCGCCGCAACGGTCATCCAGCGTCGGGATGCGGTCAACAAGGACTCTCTCCAGAATGGTCGTCGGGTGGCCGCGAGCGTACCACCCCCGACAGCAGTGGCAGACATCGACGCAGACGCGCCGGTCGGGCGTCCGCCACTTTGCCCTGAGCGCTCCGTTACGTCGAAAGCGGTGTTACCGCGACGCACGAACCGATTCGGTCGTGGTACACGACGTACGGGCCGACAACGCTCGGCGATTGTGGGAACGATCCCCACTCATGGTGCATCCTCCGCTCTGGACCCCGTTAGCATATTCGGGACCGAGTGATTGCCCTCGTGGCAGGCGTACTCGAAGAGCGGACCTCCTGACGGGTTCATCGCGATAGCGGCCGTCCACGGCGCGGTCCACTCCGCCGGATCGGTCACCGTGATCCGATAGTCGATGGTGTCGGCGTCGACCCGCGTGAACCGCTCCTCCACCACGCGGTCCGACTCCGGGAGATTGGTCGTCTCGACGACGAGGGTGTCGCCCTCCCAGCGGCCCCGGGCGTCTCCCATCCACTGGTCGATCGTTGACGGCAGGTGGGACGAGCCGTCCAGCGGGATGACCCGGGCGTCGTGGATCATCTCCACCACGAGGGCGACATGGGTCGGCGTCTGCAGAATCTGGTAGTTGTGGTTGTAGAAGCCAGGCGTCATGGCGCCTGGCATACCCCGCGTGAGGCACCGGTCGTAGGTGCTGAAGTCCAGCCAGGTCTCGAACCCTTCCTGGGCGAACGAGCTGCGTACCTGACCTCGACGCTGCATCGCCTCTGGCGTCACCGGTGGGTATTTCCCGTCCGGCGGGTCCACTAGTAGTGATGTCCGCAAGGACAGCTCGCCCTTTTCGAGCCAGAAGTCGTTGTAGGCGCCGGTCGGCATGAGCGCGGTCAGATCCTCGGTCGAGATACCAGACCCGGGGTTCCTGACCGCCCACTCTTCCTGGGTCAGGAACTCGCGGCCTGCGAACTCGTCGGGGCGCACCATCGGCGTGGTCGTCGCGTTGGTCCAGGTGCCTCGCAGGTCGGGATCGCCCCAGGGCGTGCGCGGTGCCGCCTCGGACTGGCTCGAGGTCGCAGGTGCTTGGGCGGCGACCGGGGTCGATGCGATGCCGGACCCGACCACCAGCCACGCCGACAGACCGACGACGGAGCGACAGGTCATGACAGCCTCTCGCGTGACGGCAACACCCGAGGTCGGACGGCGCCACCGGAGCACGTCGGCGCCCAGTATAGTGCCCGACCGGCGCCAGGATCTGCCAGACAGCTTGGATCCGCCCCGCGACGAGCTTTGGGCTCCGCCCCTCCACTGTGGCCGCCCGCGCCTCTGGATATCCGTCGCGCCATATACACGTTCGGATCGTGCGTGGTCTCTCGGTCAACTTTCTTGGCAATATCGCGAGGGTTCGTGACCAGTTTTCCTGCCGCGACGGAACGCGTCCGACGAAGAAATACTGCTGCGGCAATGAGACCTGCAGACCAGTTTCGATTATCGAGTGAACGTGAACATACGTTTCACGTTTGGCTCCATTTTCAATAACATCGTGAATCCGCGTTTCGATTCGGGCGGAGGTAACTTCACCGTGTTCTTCTAGGTTTTCAGACGAGGTGCCCGTCTGGACGGCGTTGCTTCCTCGGTCACAGCCCACCTGGCCGCTCCCTCGTCGCGCCGTGCCAGACAGACGCCTCGTTAGAAAACCCCCGCGGACCGTGGGTCCCGCGTTAGGATCGGGTCCTTGTGCGGTCCTCGAGTCTACCCAGTCGCCTATGGGCGGCGCTCTCCAAGGAAGCCATTGTGCCCAGATATGTCATTGAGCGAGAAATACCCGCCATTGGTTCAGCGGATCGGGATGCGCTGCGAGGGACTGCGCAGAAATCGAACGCGGTGCTTGCCGAGATGAAGTCGGAGGGCAAGCACATCCAGTGGGAGCACACCTATCTCACCGGCGACAAGACCTTCTGTGTGTATATCGCCGACAACGACACACTCATCCAGGAGCATGCGCAGCGCAGCGGGTTTCCCGCCAACACCGTGACCGAGGTGCGGCGGGTGATTGACCCCGTGACGGCGGAGGGGTAACTCGACCTCGACCGGGGCGCCGGCCGGACCTCGGTCGCGGTGGCGTCTTCCAGGTGGTCAGCCAGCTCGGCCAGCATCCGTTCCTCGGGGTGCCGTGCCATCTGGCGGGAGCCTCACGTGGATCCGGACGAAACGCCTCCAGTCGGGCCCGCGGGACTCAGGCATGGGTGGTGCCTCTCGTTTACTTCGTGTCGAGATGTTTCGTATGACGAAGTATTTCGAGAAGGCGTCTGCCTGTCGAGGGCGCGTCCTGGTGTCGGTGCGCCCTCGGTCCTACTCCGGCAGGGCGAAGATGAACAGGTTGTTACCTGCGCTCGGAGTCACGCCCGTCAGCCGGTTCAGCACCCCGGTGTTCAGCGAACGACCGGTACTGACCGCCACATACTGCCGACCATTGACAGCGTAGGTCATCGGAAAGCCGGTCACCGGGGATCCGATGTTGATTTCCCAGAGCACCTCGCCGGTGTCCTGGTCGAGCGCCTTGAACCGGCCGTTGCCGTCGCCACCGAACACCAGCCCACCGCCGGTGGTCATCAGGGACATCGTGAAGGCTTCCTGGTCGTGGGTCCAGGTGGTCACCCCGGTCTCCACGGAGATGGCCTGAATCGTGCCGAGCTGGCTTTCACCGGGTGTGAGCTGGGTCCGCACGGTGATGGCATACCACCCGTTACCCGCGTCAGCCATCATTCGGCCGCAGGTATGGCGTAGCGGCATATACATGTGGTTCGTGAGCGGGCTGTAGGCCCCCGCCTCCCAGTCCTTGCCCCCCTGCCAGGTGGGGCAGGCCATCACTTGCTGCCCATCCTGCGTGAAGACCACTTCTGAGTTTTCGCTGACGGCGCCGGTCGCCCCGTCGATGTGGCTGACCACGTTCTGACTGACGCTCGGCGTCGCCCAGAGAAATTCGCCGGTCGCGCGGTCCAGGGTGTAGATGATGCCCGTCTTGCCTGGGATGCCGGTGACCACCTGGCGTTGCTCGCCGGGGCGCAGCCGCGGGTTGATCCAACTGACGGCGTCCGCGCTGGGCGTCACGGCGGTGTCCACGAGGAGTCGCTCGAACGGGTGGTCGAGATCCCAATGGTCGTTCAGGTGCTGGTAGTACCAGGTTATTTCACCGGTGTCGGCGTCGAGCGCCAGCGTCGAGTTGTGGTACAGGTGCTTGTTGTTGACCCCACCCACCAGGAACTTCGGTGCCGGTGATGTTACCGACGTGCCGATGTAGATCAGGTTCAGTGTCGGGTCGTAGCTGGGGACCATCCAGGCGCCCACATGCCGGCGTTCCTCGTCGGGCACACCGCCCCAGGTCTCGTCACCCGGTTCGCCCGGTCGGGGAATCGTCCGGCGTCGCCAGAGTTCCGCTCCCGTGGCCGCATCGTGCGCGGTGATGACGCAGGCGTCCGGCCCTGCGGCCGGCATACAGCCGCGTCCAGAGATGACCTTGCCGTTGGCGATGATGGGACCCGACGACTGGTGCGCCGGCAACGTCTTGTAATCGAGGATCTCCGTCTCCCAGACCAGATCACCGGTTGTGGCGTCGAGCGCGAATACGAAATCGTCCGCGCTCGTGTTGATGATCAGGTTGCCGTAAATGGCGACGTTCCGGTTGATTTTGGTCAACGCCGTGGTGACGTAGTCGCCGAGATCGTCCGGGAGGTCTCGCCGGTACTCCCACCGCAAGTCTCCGCTGGCGGCATCGATCGCCTGAATGACATCGCTCGGGTTCGGCATGTACATCACGCCGTCGTAGACCAGAGGGGTCGCCTGGTTGCTGCCGTCCGTCAGACCGCGGGTCCAGACCATCCGTAGGCCTTCTACGTTAGTGCGGTCGATCTGATCCAGCGGGCTGTAGCCCCAGCCGTCCAGCGTGCGACGCCATGTCAGCCAGTCTCCGGGAGCGGGGTCCTGGAGCATGGCGTCGGTGACCGGCGTGAACGCGGCCTCTGACTGCGCCAGTCCGGCGGCGGGGACCATGGTCCACATCGCCGCCGTTGCTACCAGAAGCCCGAATCGAATCGTTGCGCATGGCGTGATCATCTCGACACTTCCTCGTCACGACCCTGGTTCGACAACATGAGGACGATGGCTGGCACTCAAGCCGGCATTAGACCACCCCTGCGGACATGCGGAGCTGTACCGCCGGCAAGGTGGTAACTTTATTTCGAGCAGTGTCCTTAATTGGACCTGGCGCGCCGACGCCCGGCCGGCCGCTGGCCTAGCGCTCGCTGCATCACTTCGTACTGCACGGCGGTGATCCGCCCGATCGACTGAATCCAGTATGCGGCGTTGTGAGCACCCTGCATCTGCATATAGTCGAACGGCACATCGCGTTCCAGCAGAATGCTCGCGAGCTCTCTCGCTCCCGCAATCAGTCGGTCCTCCGTGCCACAGTCGAGGTAGATGTGTGGCAGCGCGTCGTTGTCGAGCTTGGCGATCAGCATGAACGGGTCGTAGGCATCCGCGTCCTCCGCCGTGGGGAATTCTTGGCCGTCTGGCGAGCGCTCGGCCTGGCTACTGAAGCCATCGATACCGATCAGCGGATTCGGTCGGCGGAGCCGCGCCGCGCGCTCTGCCTGCTCGGCCGCGGTCCGTTCTGGTGCCTGGCGCGGTGGCGACTCGCCGCGCATCCGTCGAGCGATCTGGCGGGCGTGCTCGAGCGCGCCGCTCGTGCTCCCGATGGAAATGAACATCTCCGGATGCCGCAGTCCCAGTGTGATGGCGCCGTACCCGCCCATGGACAGTCCGGTGATGGCTCGGCCTTCCCGTCGCGCGATGGTCCGGAAGTTCCAGTCCACGTGATTGACCACGTCGGTGATGATGTGATCCTCCCAGTTGTTCTGCTGTCCACCTTCTTCCGCGGTCCAGTTGACATACCAGGAGTTGCCCGCGTCAGGCATGACCACGATCAGGTCGTCGTAGAGCCCCGCGTAGAACGGGGTCCCGTTCGACAGGCCCCACGCGGTGTAGTTCTGCGTCAGGCCATGCAGTAGATAGAGCACCGGATACCGCGCGCTCGACCCGTCGTAGTCGTGAGGCAGGACGATGTTGTATTTCATCGTCCGGTCGACGGCAGGGCTGAAAAACTCGACCGTTTCGAGTTCCAGGGACTCGGCCGCGACCGGCGCGGCGAATGGCGCGGCGAACGCGGCGACCAGGGCCATTGCCACCACGACGGCGCGCATCGAACGGTACGGATGGTATCCACGGCTCATCTGAAATCCTCCCTTTGAAAATGAGTTCTCAATGATACCGCCGCCCCGGGCTGGCGACATGGTTCGCAGGGTCAACCCGGCCGGCGTCGTCAATTGGGTCAAGGGCGCGGTTCGGGCAACGCGAACATGAAGAGAGTATTGCTCCCGTTTCTCGACGAGCCGTACCGCACCGGTTGGAGCCTGTAGCGGGGTGTGCGCCACGGGCTGCGAAGCACCGGCCAGCCTCGATATACAATGCGTGTCTCAATTCGATCCCGACGGGAGACCACAAGCAATGCGCTCGATGCGATTGACGGCTGTTCTTGGCTTCGCCCTGTCCACCCTGGTGCTGACACAGTGTGGCGGCGGCGGCGACGCTCCTGACGAGACATCCGGGCCCGCCAACTCCGCGATGGCACCGGTCAGCGGCGACTGGCCGATGTATCGCCATGACCTGGGCGCCACGGGCTACTCTCCGCTGGGCGACATTACCGCCGCCAATGTGTCGACGCTGACCGAGGCCTGGACCTATTCGCTGGCCGCGGTGGACGAGGATGCCCGGGGCCCCAACTCACAGATGACTCCGATCGTCGTGGACGGGGTCATGTATGGGTCGGCGGCCGACCGTGTGGTTGCGCTCGACCCGGTGTCGGGGGCCGAACAGTGGCGCCACCAGATCGAGGGGGCTCGTCCGTCTCGGCGGGGTGTTTCGTACTGGGCCGGTGGCGACGGCCTGGCGCCACGCATCATTTTTACGACGGGCCAGCACTTGCGAGCGATTGATGCGGCCACGGGTGAGCCGGTCGCGGGCTTTGGCGAGGCGGGGTTGGTAGAGATGGGGGTGCCCTACAACTCGGTACCGCTCATTTCGGGGAACATCGTGGTCGTGGGCGCCAACACGCCGGCGGGCACCATCGGGGGCATTGGGAACGCGCGCGCGTTCGACGCCGTCACCGGCGCCAAGGTGTGGGAGTTCGACTCGGTGGCGCAGCCGGGGCAGCCCGGGCACGACACCTGGGAGGGCGATAGCTGGCAAGACCGACTGGGGGCGAACGCCTGGCCGTTCTATTTCTCGATGGATGAGGAGCGCGGGCTGGTTTACCTGCCGCTGGCGTCGCCCATTCCGGGTGACTACGGCGGCGACCGTCCTGGCGACAACCAGTATGGCAACGCGGTGGTAGCCGTGGACATCAACACCGGCGACTACCGGTGGCACTTCCAGACGATCCACCACGACCTGTGGGACGCCGACCCGCCCGCGCCGCCCGCGATGTTCGACATTCCGCGCGACGGCGGCTCCATTCCGGCCCTCGGCGTCACCACCAAGTCCGGCTATCTCTACATCTTGAACCGCGAGACCGGCGAGCCGATCTACGGGGTCGAAGAGCAGGCGGTGGCGGCCAGTGACGTGCCGGACGAAGCGTCGTCGCCGACGCAGCCGATTCCGGTGAAACCGGTGGGGCTGTCGCGACTGACCTACGAGCCGGGCGATCTGGTGACCGCCGAGGACACGTCGTCCGAGCATGCGGCCGCCTGTGGTGAACTGGTGGACAGTCTGGGCGAGTTGTACAACGCCGGTCCGTTCACGCCGTGGGTCTATCGACCGGACGGTGCGCCGCTCCGGACCACGCTCTCGTTCCCGGGTGGCGTGGGCGGCGCCAACTGGGGCGGTGTGGCGGTCGATCCGGCCACCGGCTACTTGATGGTGGTGACGCAGGATATGGGCGCGCTCGGGTTTGTCGAGGAGGCGTCGGACGACTATCCGGTGCCATACCGGAAAGGCCAGCAGCGTCCAGGCAGCTTCGTGGTGCAGATTGACGGCGTCACGATGCCGTGTCAGCGACCGCCGTGGGGCCGACTGACGGCGGTGGACGCCGCCACCGGTGACGTAGTGTGGCAGGAGACGCTCGGCGTCACCGATGGGTTGCCTGAGGGCAAGCAAGCTACCGGTCGTCTCATCCGCGCCGGCGCTATCACTACTGGGAGCGGACTGCTGTTCGTGGCCGGTACCGACGACGGCCGGCTGCGCGCGTTCGAGTCAGCCACGGGTCGCGAGGTCTGGACGGCGCGGTTGGCCGGCAACGGCAACGCCAACCCGATGACGTATCAGGGTGGCGACGGCAAGCAGTATGTGTCGATCGCCGCCACAGACACGCTGATGACGTTCGCGTTGCCGTAGCGACGTGTCATCCCCCGTCATCGTCGCGGCCCGAGTCATTGGTTGCCTTCGTTCACGGCTCACGGCTGTTGTCGGACGACCGGCCAGATCGAGTGCCTCCTCGTCAACACAACGCCACTATTGAACCCAGCTGAGCGCCACCGGTTGGTTCCCCTGGGCACAGCTCAGGTTTCCAGGTGAAGGCGCGATGGCGATCGTAGTCGAGCGCACTCTCGAGGATCGTGGGGCGGAGCGCAGTTCGTAGCTCGCCTATAGTCTCCACGCGGATCGGGCGCCAGCACACCGGGCCAGAAGGAGAGCCGCCGCGCTACTCGGGGGGGCCGTCGTAGGGAGCGCCGGTCCCTGAGGAGCCGACGAAGAACTGCGAGCCGTCCGGTAGCGTGATGTCCCGCGCGTTGGCCGTGTTTGAGCCATTCTTGGCGCGGAAGCCGTCTATGACCAGCTCGAGCCCGGCCGGTATCGAGTTCTTGTTCAGGCCCCGCCGCATCAGCGCGTTCGGGGCGCCGCACTCGATAGCCCAGGTCACGACGTTGCCGGTCGCATCCTCGACATCGATGTGAATCCACGAGTGCGGATTGATCCATTCCGTGCGGTTCACCGTTCCGGTGAGGGTCATCGGGCGGTTGGCATCGAACTCGGCGGAGAAGGCGTGGTGGGCTCTTACCGGCCCGCCGGCCAGGGTGAGCAGGGTAACGGTCGCCGTCAGTAATAATGTCTTCCGCATCGGATCAACCTCGGTCTTGACGCCCCTGAGGGGGCTTGCTACGGCTCCCGCTTACGGAATCGGGTGCACGCGCGCTGCCTCGACATCGATGCCGGTCATCAGCGACAGGTTGCGCCCGTTGCCTTCATGGCAGGCGTACTCGAACAACATGTGATCGTCCGCCGCCCGCTGCAGCGCGTTGTATCGGAGCGTCCACGGCTGCGAGAAGACGTCCGCATCTTCGATCGTCGCCGTGTATTGAATCGTATTGGCGTCGATGAAAGTGAACCGCTCGATCACGTGAAGCTGGTCGCTGTGGAACACTCCGTGCCCGGTGCTCAAGGCGCTGCCGGGCGCGCCCTCGGGCGGGGCGCCGTGGCCGACCGGCCAGGTATTGTCGGTGAAGTTCGTGGTGTCGACCACCAGCGTGTTGCCTTCCCAGCGTCCGCGCGAGTCGCCCATGCCCAGCCTGATGGCCGGGTCAATGTGCGGGCTGTCGTCGAGCGGGATGTAGCGCGAGTGATGGTTCCACTCGTAGAGCATCAGAATGAACCCTGGCCCCTGCTCGATCTGGTAGGTGTTGTAGCCGACCGGCAGGTGCGCCCGCGGGAAGGCCGCCGGCAGGCACTTCACCCGGGGGTCGAGGTGCTCCAGCTGATCCTGCCGCGCCATGATCTCGTTGCGCTGCTCGGTCGCCCATGGCTGAAACGGCACCTGTCCGCTGGGCGGGTCGATGATCATCGGGCCGTCCGGACGAGCCGGAGTCGGCCGGGCCGGCGCGTCCGGGTCCGGCTCGAAGAATCGGGAGAACGCCGCGCCCTGTCCCTGGTTGGCCCCCTCGGGGGGCGCCCATTCGCTGGTGGGCGTCTCCAGCGCCTGATACGGCCCCGGCAAATAGTGTCCCCTGAGGTCCGGGTCGCCCCACTTGGTGCGGGGCGGCTCGAAGCCGCCGTCCTGAGCGAGGCTCGTCGCCGGCGCCGCCAGGACCAACGCTACCACCGCGATTCGACCGGCGTGCACCTTCGTCACCGTGCGCCTCCTTCGGCTTCCGACAGCGCGTCCAGCAGATGGTCGACGCAGTCGTAATCGAGCAATCGCAGCCCAGGCTCCATCCGCTTGTAGATCGGCATCCGCATCGTCCAGGGCCGGGTATAGGTCCGTGGGTCCTCGAGCGTCACCTCGTAGTCGAGGTGATATTCCGTCATCGGCGTGTAGCGCTCCACCACGTGCAGCTCGTTACTGTGATGGTTGCCTGCGGCATCCAGCCAGGTCTGTCCGTTGAAGTGGGTGGTGTCGACCACCAGCGTGTCTCCCTCCCAGTGCCCTCGGGAGTCGCCCAGCCAGAAATCGTTTGGGAGCGGGTGCGGGCTGCCGTCGGTGTAGACGATGCGCACCGTGTGCGCGAACTCGTAGCTCAGTACGACGTGGTCCGGCGTCTGCACGATCCGGAACGGCCAGGGCATGTAGGTGACGCGCGGCACCCCGGGTAGGAAGCACTTCCGCACCGGGTCGTCTGTGAGACGGTTGACGCGGTTCGCGTCGCGCGCGGTGGCCGCCGCCGGACGATAGGGAATGGTGCCGCCGTCGACCACGCTGAGGCCAGCGGGGATGCCGTCCTGGGCGTTGTGCGCCTCCAGGTCCCACGCTGCGCTACCCAGCACTTGCCAGATACCGCCGAGGTCAGGGCGGCCGTCGGCGGTTCGCGGGCCGTCGTAGGTTTGGGCACTTGTGTGCGCGACGGCGCCGCACACCAAGGCCCCTGCAAGTAACACCGACGCAACTCGGAGTATCTTCATCGTCGATCTGCCGCTAGCGTGTCCGCTTCGGGCAGAGCATGACGGTCCGTCCGCGCGAGGTCAAGGGGGACCGGTCGGGGGACGCTGCGAGACGACGCCGTTGGCGATCAGCGTATCGATCTCGGGAGCGTCGAGACCCCAGTCTGCCAGCGCTTGGCGAGTGTGCTCGCCGGCTGCGGCCGGGGCGCGGCGGATGGCACTCGGGGTCCGGCTGAACCGGGGCGCTGCGTTTGGTTGCCAACCTCCACTGCCCTCGACAAAGGTCGCCCGCTCTCGGTTGTGGGGGTGGTGTGGAGCCTCCGTCAAACTCAGAACCGGTGCGAAACAGGCGTCCGTGCCTTCGAGGATGTCCGTCCAGTCATCGCGCGTGCGAGTCCTGATCAACGCGGCCAGCTTTGTCTTCAGCTCAGGCCAGTCTTTCCGGTTGATTGAGTGCGGCAGCTCGTCGTTGCGCATGTGCAGTCGATCGAGCAGCACGGCGTAGAACCCAGATTCGATGGGGGCCAGTGCGATGTGTTTGGCGTCGCTCGTCTCGTAGACGTCGTAACAGTGAGCGCCGCTGTCGAGCAGATTCGTGCCGCGCACGTCCTGAGACACCCCGGCGTTGAGAAGCGCATAGGCGGCGGTCATCAGTGATGCCGCGCCGTCGACCATGGCAGCGTCGACGACCTGTCCCTGGCCAGACTCCCGGGCTTCGAACAGCGCCGACACCACACCAAGGGCCAAGTACAGGGCGCCCCCGCCGAAATCGCCGACCAGATTGAGCGGCGGGGTGGGTGGCTGTCCCGCGCGTCCGGTGGCATGCAGAGCCCCGGTCAGCGCGATGTAGTTCAGGTCGTGTCCTGCTGTCTGGGCTAGTGGGCCGGTCTGCCCCCACCCGGTCACCCGTCCGTAGACCAGTCGCGGGTTCCGGGTAAAACAGTCGTCCGGGCCGAGACCCAGCCGCTCGGTGACGCCGGGTCGGAACCCTTCAATCAGCGCGTCCGCCTGCTCGCACAAGCGTAGCATCAGGGCCACGCCATCCGCGTGTTTGAGGTCAACCGCAAGCGATTGCCGGCTTCGGTTCAGCAGTGCGTGCTCGTCCGGCAAGGTGATGCCGAGGCCGGACGGCCTCAGCCGATCGACCTTCAGTACGTCGGCCCCTAACTCCGCCAGCAGCATGGCCGCCATCGGGCAGGGTCCGATCCCGGCCAATTCGATAATCTTGACTCCCGCTAGTGGTCCCATCTTGTCTGCCTCTCAGACGTGCCCGACTGCCCGCCGTAGCCGCGGGCCCTTGTCATCGGGGCGCTCGCTGCGCCATGGTACCCGGACGCCGTGCCGCCGGTATTCGGGGGCCACGCAACTGGGGCGTCTTGAGACGTTGACTGGAATGGCACATTGCTGGGGTAAGCGAGGGGAGACACTGCTGGCCGCGCTGGCCCTGCTGCTCTCGACGAGCGTGGCGTCCGCCCAGGACAGTCTGGCGAATCCGCACGAAGGGAACCCGGGGGCCGCGCGGGCCGGCCGGGCGCTGTTTGAAACCCGGTGCGCTGAATGCCACGGGGCTGACGCGAAGGGTATCAGTGGTCCCGACCTGACCGATCTGTGGGCCGCCGGCCGTAGCGACGGTGGTGTGTTCCAGACGATTCAGCGAGGCGTCCCCGGCAGCATCATGCCGTCGAGCTCGGCGCCAGACGACGAACTCTGGGCCATTGTCAGCTACCTCAAGGGCATCAGTACCGTGTCACCGGTTGAGTTCGCGACCGGGAACGCGGACGAGGGTCGCCAGATGTTCGGTGCGAACTGTGCCGGGTGCCATCGTGCGGGAGGCAGTGGCGGTCGGTTGGGTCCGGACTTGTCGCGCATCACGCTCAGCCGGTCTCGCGCTGGTCTGATGTCGTCCATTCGGGACCCGAGCGCCGCCATGCGGGTTGGTTATCGGACGGTGACGGTGGTGACGGCTGAGGGTCAGCGCATCCGAGGCCTCAAGAAGGCCGAGGACGCCTTCTCGATCCAGATCGTCGACACCGCCGAACGGCTGCAGGGATATCTCAAGACCGACCTGCGTGAGGTGCAGAACGAGGCCCAGTCTCTGATGCCGCCGTTCGGGCCAGATAGGCTGACTGACGGGGACCTGGACAATCTGCTGCGGTTTCTCGCGTCGCTCCGTGAAGGCGGTGACGCCCTCTGACCGCCATCGGTCGGTTCGAGACCCGCGTGGAGTCCAGGCCAGGAGGCTCGTGGAAGATGAAGGTGGATCAAGCATGCGCGTGACGAAACTCGTGACGATGACGGCGCTGGCGGCCCTGGCTGGAACGGCTGGGCTCAACGCCCAGGAACCGGGGGCCGGACCCACGTCAGCGCAGTTGGTGGAAGGCTTCACGGATTCGTCCCGCTGGCCCACGTTTTCTGGAGACTACAGCGGTCGCCGCCACAGCCCGCTGACCCAGATCACGCCTGAGAACGTGGGGAGTCTCACGCCGCAGTGGACGTTTCAATCCGGCACCATGGCTCGGGGTCGCGGGTTCGAAACGACGCCGCTGGTGTGGGATGGTGTGCTCTATGTGACCGGCCCGAATAACTATGCCTGGGCGCTCGACGCCCGTACCGGGCGCAAGTTCTGGGAATATCGGCGCGAGCTGCCGGACGACCTGACCTACGGCCGAAGCGCGCCGGTCAATCGCGGGTTCGGGATGCTGGAGAACCAGCTGTTCATGGTGACGCTCGACGCGCATCTGCTGGCGCTGGACCGGACGAACGGCAACGTCCTGTGGGATATCGAGCTGGCCGACTATCGCATCGGGTACGCCGCGACGATGGCTCCGCTGGTAGTCAACGGCAAGGTCATCGCGGGCATCTCCGGTGGCGAATATCCCACCAAGGGTTTCATCGATGCCTACGACCCGGAGACGGGCGAGCGCGACTGGCGGTTCTACACCATCCCGTCACCGGACGAGCCGGGCGGCGACACCTGGCCGTTCACCGGGGTGCGCGAGCGGGGCGGTGGTGGCACCTGGATGACCGGCAGCTTCGACCCCGAGCTCAATTTGATCTATTGGGGCACCGGGAATCCGAACCCGGACTACTACGGCGACGATCGCTTGGGTGACAACCTGTATACGGCGTCCATCGTGGCCCTCAACGCCGACACCGGCATCATCGAATGGCACTACCAATTCACGCCGCACGATGTGAACGACTGGGACTCGAACCACGTACCGGTTCAGGCCGACATCATGTGGGAGGGGAGCCCGCGCAAAGTGGTGATGGTGGCCAACCGCAACGGGTTTTTTTATGTGCTCGACCGCGTCACGGGTGAGCTGCTGTTGGGCAAGCCGTTCACCGACACGACGTGGGCGCGGGAACTGGACGATGACGGGCGTCCCATCGTGCTCAACGACGGGAGCCAGGGGTGTTTGCCGGACTACTGGGGCGGGACGAATTTCATGCCGCCGTCGTTTGACCCGGTGCGGGGTCTCTTCTTTGTCAGCGCGCGCGAAACCTGCGCCACGTTCATCCCGCAAAAGCCGGAGATCGAGCCGGGTCGGAACTCGTCGGGCGGAACGGTCTGGGTCGACCGCGACCAGGCCTACGGGGCCTTGCGAGCCATCGACGTCAGAACGGGTGAACGGCGGTGGCAGTTCCGCTATCCGACGCCGACCATGGCCGGCGTCATGTCGACCGCGTCCGGTCTGGTGTTTGCCGGTGACAACGAAGGCAACTTCATGGCCTTCGACGCCGAATCGGGCGACAACCTGTGGCACTATCCGACCGGGTGGTCCATCTGGGGCACCGCCGCGATCACCCACATGCTCGACGGCAAACAGCACGTGCTGATCCCGTCCGGTACCAACCTCACGTCGTTCGCACTGCCCGATTGAGGCCATCCAGCCTTTCACGATTTAGACAGAGGAGTCTGCGATGAGTGCAACCAGGAAGCTTTCACTGGCCGTCATGACGATGACCACGCTGCTGACGACAATCGGCCTGTCCGCCCAGGCCCCGGCCGACGTCGCGGGTGACTGGGCGTTGACGGTGGAGACGGACGCGGGCACCACCACGCCCAGCGTGGTATTGGAGCAGGACGGTGCGGATCTGACCGGTCACTACTCGTCTGAGACCCTGGGCGAGGCAGACGTCACCGGGAGCGTCACCGGCAACGAGGTCCGATTCTCGTTCAGCGCGTCGGCGCAGGGTTTTGATCTCGATGTCAGCTATACCGGGATGTTGCAGGACGATGGCGCTCTGTCTGGACAGATCTCACTGGGCGACGCCGGAGGCGGGACCTTCACCGGCAAGCGGCGCTGATTCCGGCGCCACCCGCCAGACGGACGCCTCGCCCGGAAACCTACCGCACTGGCTCGTCGGCAGTCGGGACGCTGGCCGGCGGGACGATACCGTTCATGCGGGCATACACGACCATCTGCCCGTAGTGATTGAAGCTGTGGAACGCGATGCCGGCCGCTACCGCGGAGCGTGGCATCGAACCGAAGGCCGATGGCACCGGGTCGAGGTGGTTGTCGACAGTCAGGGTGGAGACGGCGCGCCGCGCATACGCGATGGCGTCGGTCAGATACCGGAGCACGTCGTCTTTCGACCGTAGATCATCAGGCCCGTTGTTGTGCGTGCCCGGTCCATACGGAGACCGCTCCTCCAGCACCAGCGCCGAGGTCATGTAGATCATGGTGGCGAGGTGTGTCACCTGTTCACCGAACGAGCGCACCCCGCCGAAGCGTCCCTCCGTCGGCGCGAAGTCGTAGGCGTCGGCGGGCATCGCTTCGGACAGCGACACCACCTCGTTTTCGACCAGCGTCACCTGGTCGTCGTACATCGTGGCCACCGGGTCCTGCGCGTCGAGGGTGTGTGTCGTGAGCCCCATGAGTACGATGAGTCCCACGAGCGGCATGAACCGGAGCGTGACGACGGTCTGTCGCATGGGACCTCCTCCTCCCGTCCGCGAGTATATGTCCGACACCCGTGTCAGGGCGGACTCACCGCTCCTGGCCGGAAACGCCCAGCGCCAGCCGGTCGTAGCTGAGCGGGTCGAGTGGCTCCGCCCCCGCGGTGCGGCCATTTTTCCGCAGCAGAAACGCTAGGATGTTGGTGTACCCGTCGCCGCGGGGGCGCACGCCGACCGGCGGCATTCCGTCGCGCATCCGCACGAACAGCTGACGCACGCGCCGGTCTCCCCACTTGTCACGGAAGCTGGGACCGCTCAATGCCGGCGCTCTCCGCTCTCCGCCGTCGTCCGGCGCGTGGCACGGCGCGCACTTTCGCGCGAATTCGACCTGACCGGCACTGGCCTGGGCCTCGGTGAAGCCTGGGCTGTCCGACGCCAATGGTCCCTGCCACGCGGTCGCTGGCACGACCGCGATCGGGAGAGCGACAAGGAGATAGGGGATCAGCCGTAAACGCCGGGTGGACACGGCTCAGATGATTGACGGCCGCCGTTCACGAGTCAACGTGTCTTTCGAGTCACCCTGCTGTTCCCGGAGGGCGCCTGGCGATGAGCCGACTCCGTCAGATCACTCGTGGCGGAGGGCGATCATCGGCTCGATGCGGGAGGCACGCCACGCGGGCACGGCGCCGGCACCGAGCGTCACCAGGGTCAGCGCGGCGACGGACGCCACTTTCACCATCGGGTCGGTGTTTTGCAGCTCGAACAGGAGCGACCGCGCGGCGCGCCCGAGGCCGATGGCTGCCACCAGCCCCGCCGCGCCGCTGATCACCGTCATCCGAGTCACCTGTCGCATAACGAGCGCCCGGACCTCACCGGGATCGGCTCCAAGTGCCATCCGCAATCCGATCTCCCGGGTGCGCTGGGCCACGGTGTAGGCCAATACCCCATACAACCCGACAGCAGCCAAGAGCGTCGAATTCCCCGTCCGGTTCAGTTCGCCAGCGGATTCGGCCGAATCTGGAACTTCACCAAATTTCCCGGCTCGACCGGCCCACCCTCGACGTGCCATGCCGCGTCGGCGCCGTAGGTCGCGTAGATGCCGCGTCCCTTCCAGCCGCCGTTTGGATCGTCGATCCGGCCATCGACCCCGCGGCTGTGGAAACCTTGCGGATACGGGACCCGCATGACGACCCACTCCTTGGTATCGGGCATCAACGCCAGCAGCGAGTCAGAACTGGACCCGTTGGCGATTGGGACGTTCTCGCCCAATCCGAGCGTGTTGAACTGGTCGACCCAGTTGTAATAGTGGAAGTCGGTGCCGATGTCGGTGCCTTTGAAATCGGGTCCAGGCGCTTTGTAGAACTCCCAGCCCTCGTCACACTGTCGGCCATCGTGCACCGTCGGACCGCTGAATACCGTGCACTTGGAACGGTCGAAGCTGGCAAAGTGGCTGCTCCCGGCCAGGGCCGCCCACAGAATGCCGTTCCGGTCGACATCCAGTCCGCGGGTCCGATATCCGTGCTCCGCCGGCACCGTATACAGCTCGCTCATACAGGTCTCGGGCGGGTTGTCGCCCGGGTCCAACCGCACGAGTTTGCCCGGATAATCATCCGACACGGTCCAGACCGCGTCGTCCACCGGATTCGTGATCACGCCGTAGGCGCCGGCGTTGATGCGGGTGTCCAGCGCCGCGTCGAACTCGGCCTCTTCGCCTCGACGCGCGGGCTCGTTCCACGGCTTGCTGATCGCGCCGTCTCCATTGGTGTCCAGCACTGTCGGGCACCAGCCCTGGGACGCTCGCTCGTCACCGGTCTCGTCGTACATCTTCGTGTCCAACCAGCCCACCACCTGGCCACCGCCGCTGAAGTAGAGCGTGTCGTTGTCATCTTCGGCGAACTGCAGGTGATGCGTGCCGAAGCAGGTGTGAAT
>Ga0315338_1000925_pt1 | contig 47128 bp, 37 predicted proteins | sample ASW8metaG_FD_204518 | JGI IMG/M metagenome (GOLD analysis project Ga0315338, IMG submission 204518) | Ammonia-oxidizing marine archaeal communities from Monterey Bay, California, United States - ASW #8 | ecosystem: Environmental > Aquatic > Marine > Coastal | place: USA: California | collected... | reverse complement strand
TGAATTGACCCCTATCTGCGAGCAAGCCAAACGGGCGATAGACCGATATAACGGCACGGCGCCTGGGGCTAAGCCAAGCAAGTATTGCTACTGAGAAGTTCCATACCAAAACTGTGAACCTGAAAGTAGGCAGTGAGATGAACCAAAACGTCAGCCCGCTTTGCTCTAACGGAACCACTCGCCCCGCAACGAATGGCAATAGTGTACATGATACCAACGGCCACTCAGGGCAAACGGTTCGCTTGATGCTGCTCTTGTCTACGTCGCTTGATTGCGAGTCGATGACGGCATTGCTCTCGAGGCGACGGGGGCTCGAATTGGTTGGAGCCACGCCAGATCTCGACTTTGGATTGGCCTGCTGCCGGCAGCTGCGCCCGAAGCTGTTGATTCTCGATCCGAAAGTTCACGAACAAGCCATTGATTCGGCCGTAGCTACGGTGCGCTCCGGTTATGTGAGGCATGTGATGGTCCTAGACGATCGAGTCCACGAAGGTCGCCTAGCTGAATTGCTTCCTATGCCCGGGGTGAGCTACATGACGCGTCTTGCTGGTGCCGATTCGCTATACGCTGCGGTGATTAAGTCCGCGATGTGCTCGGTACGCGTGTTCGACCCGGCGATCGACCATCGAGTGCAGCGCACGTCGCGTGGATTGCGCCTTGAGCAACACCGTGGGCAGCCCTCTGTCGCTGGTCTTACGAATCGAGAGAGGCAAGTCATGTTACTCTTGGCGCAGGGCCAATCGGTCCGCGACTGTGCCCAGCAGATGCAGCTGGCGGTAAGCACGATCGACAATCACAAGTCGCGACTGATGAAAAAACTGCGGATCCACAAGGCCGCCGAATTAACACACATCGCGATTCGCGATGGGCTGATCACGGTGTGACTTTCTCGACGCTCTCAACGGCTAGCATCCCAATCTCATTTGTCCAGGTTTACCGCTAGCCAACCGCCCCCATGGAGAGATAGCCTGTATTATATGGGCGGCGCTTGGTACCGCCGACTTGAGAAAGACACAGAGAGATCGGAAATTGGCAGTGGAAGCAGAGAAGCAATCACTCGATGACCTCATCGATTCTCACCGACCCGCTGCGATCCGGCGGCGACTCGCCGGCGACTACCAGGGAAACTATCTACGCGATTTCATCTACGGGGCGATCGACGGTACCGTGACCACATTCGCTGTAGTGTCGGCAGTGGCTGGTGCGGGGCTCGACTCGGTGGTAGTCATCATCCTTGGAATCGCCAATTTGTTGGGCGACGGCTTCAGCATGGCGGCGAGCAACTATCTTGGCATTCGTGCCGAGCAACAATTGCACGAAAAAATTCGTCGTAGCGAAGAATCGCACATCGACCGTTATCCCGAAGGCGAACGAGAGGAAATCCGTCAGATTTTTCGCAACAAAGGATTTGAAGGCGAGGACCTGGAGCGAGCGGTCGACATCATTACAGCCGATGTAAATCGATGGGTTAACACGATGCTCACCGAGGAGCATGGTATTGCACTGGGCGGACCGAATCCGATCCGTGCTGCATCGACCACCTTCTTCGCGTTTGTGGTCGTCGGCTTTCTGCCTCTGCTGGCTTTTGTGTATCAATTTATAATTCCAGGCTCTTTGGGAAGCCCCTACCTGTGGAGCACGCTTATCACAAGCGCCACGTTTTTCGCAGTAGGTGCCGGAAAATCCTGGTTTGTAAAGCAACCCTGGTATCGCGAAGGAATCGAGACGTTATTGGTCGGTGGCGCTGCGGCCAGTTTGGCCTATTTGGTAGGCATGCTGTTGGGGCGCATCGTCGGTGTTTAGAGCGGCAGACTAATGTTTCGTCCTTCAATTTAGCTTCTGGCTCAGCATTGCTAACTGCAGTTCTAATCGCTTGATTTCTCGCGTCACAGCGTTCTTGTGCATCTCCAGCCAAAACCATAACTTCATCAGTGCTAACCAGACAAAGCAGGTAACAAAAGCCGTGGCCCAGGCGATCATCTCCTGAGTTTCTTCGGCTTGGAAGAATTCGTAGCCGAGTACAATCAGAAACGCAAACAGAGCGAATGTACCAAGCGTTGCCCCGATATTGAGCCAGCGTAGCCTGCCACGGTAGAGATCGATGAGCTGTTCATGAAGCGGAGCATCGACCTCATGTTGTAGTAGTAGTTCGGCGTCTTCTTGATCTAAGGCTTGGCGGATTTTGTCGTCGAAATCTGTCATTTGTCGTTCCTTTCCAGAATATGTTTGAGCTTCTTGCGAGCATGATAAAGGCGCGACTTGATCGTGCCCACAGGTACCGACAGCACTTGGGCCATCTCTTCCAGCGACATTCCTTCAAGATAGTGCATTGAGAGAACCGCCCGCTGAGAGTCTGGCAGCTCTCGTAGTGAATGCCGTAGCAATCTGATGTCATCCTGCTCTTCGCTTAGGCTTGATTCTGCTGCCGGTTCTGCAGCCAGTTTTCCTGAGATTACGCGCTGTTTCTGTCGGTCGCGAACCCATTCGGCACATTTGTTCGTGACAATCTGATAGGCCCAGCGACGAAAGCAAGCAGGATCGTGTAATCGACCGATGCCACGTACGATCGCCAGCCAGGATGTCTGCACGACCTCATCCGCTTCATTCGTTTGCTCCACTAATCGCTTCGCCTGTCGAAACAGCCGAGGCTGCCAACGATTGACCAACTCCGTCAGAGCAGTGCGGTCGCCATCTTGGATTCGCAAGACCAACCATTGGTCGTAGATGTCGTCAGGATTCGTCATGGGCCTGTCCAGTATCTAGGTCGAGGAGACTGGCGACAGGTTCAAAAAAACTCAGAAAATCTTCGAAATCGTTGCTAGCTGGCTGTCACGGTCGAAGAGGCCGTGCGAACAGCTTCGAGATGCTCAGCGAGAAGCTCCGCCAAATCGCCTCGATGGAGGTCTTCGAGCGTAATGAATCGGAGCTTGACCTGATCGCGATCTTCGTTGCTGCTGACGGCGCGTTGGGCAGCGAGTTCTGCAATACGACCGGTAGTGATTACGCCTGAGGGGCCGTTTAGGGTCAGATCAACACCTGCCAGACGCTTCGTGTGCACCACGGCCCACGGCTCACGCTGTGCGGGAATCATCAAGTTGACTACTTGCTGATTGTTCCAAAGAAACTGTGGTTTACTATCGACAGCATCCTTGCCAGCGGTGTCGGACAGCAGTTCCAGGAGTTCTTCCAAGACTTCTGCCGTCCAGGCCGGGCGCTTGCCAGGAGGAAAACCTTTGCGGGCTAGATGCCATTTCCGGCCGAGCACTTTCCAGGGCATCACGTCTTCAGGATTCTTCTCGACTCGCTCGGTGAATTTTCCAAATCCGGCGACCGCTTTTTCGAGAAACGTCCAGAACTCGGGCGTATCGATTTCCTGCCAATCAAAGGCGCGGATTTCGACCTCCTGGAACGGGCCACGCAGATTCTTGCATTTGACTCGCGGGCCACGACCGTAGGCTTCAATTTCAGGGATATCGTTGAGCGGCTTAAGATCCAGAGCTACGACTAACTCGTCGCGTTGGAACGTTTTTTTCGCGGTGCGAAATTTAAGTTTCAGCTGCCAAGGCTCGCCGGTTATGGCGTGAAAGAACCAACCATCGCTTTTCTTTTCTGCTGCAACTTCAACAATCGTGCGCGTGTTCCAATTTGTTTCGCTGAATTCGCCCAGCTCTTGAATCTTTCGTTCAATGCGATCGAGGACCTTGCCATCCCAGCGACAGGGCTCGCCGCTGCGGCTGACTCGGTCGTGAGTATGCCAGCGGCGCCCATCGATTTCCCAGGGCATCTTGATGTTTTCACCCAGGGCGCTGATCTCCATGTCGCCCTGGCGTTTTTTCTCAGCCGCGGCAAAATCAAATCGCTTTCGCTCCACCAATGGTCCGGCAGCAAGTATAGGGGCCAGCGCAATGGCAGTGTGAGACTTCTTCTTTTCGCCGACGACATCCTCTGGCGTGCCCATTGCGACGACTTTACCTCCGCCAGCGCCGGCTTCCGGTCCGAGGTCGATGATCCAGTCAGCTTGCTTGATCACGTCGAGATTGTGCTCGATCACCACGACCGTGTTTCCCAGGTCAACCAGACGGTGCAAAACGTCGAGTAGTTTTGCGATGTCGTCGAAATGCAGGCCTGTGGTCGGTTCGTCGAGCAAATAAAGGGTCTTGCCGGTGTCGGGACGGGACAACTCGCTGGCCAGTTTTACGCGCTGCGCCTCGCCGCCGGAGAGAGTGGCTGCACTTTGGCCGAGCGCCACATAGTCGAGCCCCACATCGCATAGCGTTGAGAGAATGCGGCGAATCTTTGGAATGTTTTCAAATAGCTCGAGTGCTTCTCCGCACGACATCTCCAGCACTTCGGCGATCGACCGACCTCGATACTTCACTTCAAGTGTCTCGGGGTTGAAGCGATGGCCATGGCAGGTATCGCAATCGACCCAGACATCGGGCAAAAAGTGCATCTCGATGCAAAGCTGGCCGGCTCCGTCGCAGGCATCACAGCGACCGCCGGGAACATTAAAACTAAACCTTCGGGCAGAATAGCCGCGCAGTTTTGCTTCTGGCAATTGGGCAAACAGCTGACGCACCAGCTCGAACAGACCCGTGTAAGTCGCTGGATTCGAAGAGGGAGAATTTCCCAAAGGTCGTTGATCGACTCGGATGACCTTATCAATGTGTTCGACGCCGACCAGTCGATCGTGTGTGCCAGGGTTGGTGTTCGCGCGGTGCAGTGTGCGGGCAAGCTGATTGTAAAGCACGTCCTCGACGAGCGAACTTTTACCGCTGCCGCTGACGCCCGTTACTGCGGCGAGCGTCCCGAGCGGAATTCGGGCATCGACATTCTTAAGATTGTTATGGCGAGCGCCGCGGATAGCAAGAAATGCCGGAGACGCAGAAGTTTTCTTGGCTGAAGGCTTCTTCTTTTTACCACTTGCGGTTTCAATACGTCTATTTCTTGGAACGCCGATCGCCTTTTTGTTCGATAGATAAGGCCCCGTCACACTCTTGCGTTTGCTTGCTACTTGGTTTGGCGTGCCGCGGGCGACTATTTCACCCCCCAGTCGGCCAGCCGCCGGGCCGAAGTCAAGCAGATGGTTAGCCCCGGCGATAACATCGCGATCGTGCTCGACGACCAATAAAGTGTTTCCCAGGTCGCGCAATTTATGCAGCGCCGCAACTAGACGCTCATTGTCCCGCGGATGCAAGCCGATCGTTGGTTCGTCGAGCACATAGAGCACTCCACAGAGCCCGCTGCCGACCTGACTCGCCAGTCGAATACGTTGCGATTCGCCGCCAGAAAGTGTCGGCGCCGAGCGACCGACCGTGAGATACTCTAAGCCAACGTCCACCAAGAATGTTAGCCGATCCGTGATCTCGCGAACTAACTCACCTGCGACCTTTTTCTGCGCAGCGGCCAGTTTCCATTTTTTCACCTCGATCAATAGCTGACTCAACGGAAGCCGACAGTACTGATCGATGGTGCGCCCAGCGAACCGCATCGCCGACGCATCGTCACGCAGCCGACTTCCGCCGCACTCGCTGCACTCGATCTCGCCAACGAAGTTCTCCAGCTTGGACCGTAGCCGCGGTGAGAGGCGCGAAGCCTCCTCAAGAGCAGGGTAGAGACCTTTGTATTGAAAGTGGAATGAAGCCGGGAGGGCGGATCTTTTCTTTGCCCCCTTCCGCTTTCCATCTTCCGCCTTTACTTCGATCCATTCTTCGTCCGTACCATATAGTACCAACCGTCGCTGGCGTGGGGAAAGTTGGTCGAATGGCACATCAATTGGCAGGCCGGTGTGTTTGGAGAGCGCGCCGAGCATTGCGGCGAACATGGGTTGATCGATTCCCGGCCATGCTAGGATCGCCCCTTCTGCAAGTGTTAGCTGAGTGCTGCGCAGCAGAGCGGCAGGGTCGGCGCCAACTTCGACGCCCAGTCCTTCACAGGCCTCACACCAACCGAGCGGGCTGTTGAACGAAAAATGGTGTGGCGAAAGTGGTTCGAAGCTTCTGCCGCAATCACTGCAGACCAGATGCTGACTATGAATCTTATTCCGCCAGCGTTGTTCAGGTACATCGGTTTCTACGACTGCCGTATGCATCACGCCGCGGCCCAACGCCAGTGCATTCTCTACGCTGTCTGCCAATCGCGCGCGAGCATCCTTGCGAATCGTCACGCGATCGACGATCACTTCGATCATATGTTTGCGGCGACGATCAACAGGCGGCATGGAGGCCAGTTCGTGCGTCAGTCCGTCCACCCGCACTCGCACATAACCGTTGGTATTGAGAGTTTGCCACAGGTCTTCGTAGGTTTGCCCGGCCGCCAGTTCGATCGGGGCCATAAGATAGAGTCTAGTTCCCGCCCGTTCGGCCAGCACTGCTTCAATCACTTCGTCTGCGCTCTGTGTGCCGATAGGCTTGTCGCACTCGGGGCAGTGCATTTGGCCTAGTCGCGACAGAAGTATCCGAAAGTAGTCGTAAATCTCGGTGACTGTGCCAACCGTTGACCGAGGCGAGTGACTAGCGGTCCGTTGTTCAATCGCAATCGCAGGCGAAAGGCCTTCAATCGACTCGACATGTGGTTTCTGCAATTGACCGATGAACTGACGAGCGTAGCTACTGAGGCTCTCGACGTAGCGGCGCTGTCCCTCGGCGTAGATCGTGTCCATCGCCATTGAGCTCTTGCCGCTGCCACTAGGACCGCAACATACGGTAAGTTCGTCACGCGGAATCTTAACCGAAACGTCACGTAAATTGTGTTGTTGAGCACCCTGCACGACGATGTGCGTCGCCTGCTTAATCTTCTGTCGATTAAGCGACTTCTTTCTCCCAACAGCAGGTGATTTCTTGTTCGCATCGAGATACGGAGTCAGACTAGCCGCAGTGTGCGAAGTGAATGTTGAGTCCCCTAAATTACTTACAATTTCTTCTGGTGTGCCGGCGGCGACTACTTGGCCGCCAGCTGCGCCTCCTTCGGGGCCGATGTCGATGATCCAATCGGCCGTCTTGATCACGTCGAGATTATGCTCCACTACGAGTACCGTATTGCCCGCGTCGGCAAAATCGTGCAGCACTTTCAACAGTAGTTCGATATCGGCAAAGTGCAGACCCGTGGTAGGCTCGTCGAGCATGTAGAGTGTGCGGCCGGTTGATTTCTTGACCAGCTCGCGGGCGAGCTTGATTCTTTGCGCCTCGCCGCCCGAAAGCGTCGGCGACGGTTGGCCGAGCTTCATGTAATCGAGGCCTACCGCGTGTAGTGTCTGAAGTTTGTCGCTAATCTTGGGAATGTTCTCGAAATGATCGAGTGCTTGTTGGATATCCATTTCTAGCACTTCGGCGATCGACTTACCTTTGTAAAGCACCTGAAGCGATTCGTGGTTAAACCGATGGCCCTGACAGACGGAACAAGGGATCCAAACATCGGCCAGGAAGTCCATTTCGAGCTTGTTCGCACCATTGCCGCTACACGCTTCGCAACGTCCGCCCGCTACATTGAAGCTGAACCGACCAGGTTTGTACCCTCGGCGTTTCGACTCGGGCAGCTGGGCGTAGAGCGAGCGGATATCATCAAAAACCTTGATATAGGTGGCTGGATTCGAGCGCGGCGTGCGACCGATGGGCGATTGATCAATGGCAATCATCTTGTCGAGCTGCTCGAGGCCCTCGATTCGATCGTGTTCGCCTGGCTCGCCTTTACCGTTATTAAGATCGCGCCGCAGCGCTTCGACCAGGATATCGCTTACTAGTGAACTCTTGCCACTGCCACTTGGGCCAGTCACACAGACGAACGAGCCCAGGGGAATCTCAAAGTCGACATTCTTGAGATTGTTGTGTTTCGCGCCTCGAATGATGAGTTTGGGAGTGTCAGGATCCGCAACCTTCAATCGTCGTTTTTCTGGAACAGCGATCGTCCGAGTTCCTGCTAAGTAAGCCCCCGTCACGCTGCGCTTTTCGCGAGCAATCTGTTCGGCGGTGCCTAAGGCAACCACTTCACCGCCGCGCACGCCTGGTCCTGGACCGAAATCGATCAGGTGGTCGGCGGCGCGCATGGTGTCTTCGTCGTGCTCGACCACGACGACCGTGTTCCCCTGATCACGCAGTCGTTCTAGCGTCGCCAGTAGCCGATAGTTGTCGCGAGGATGCAAGCCGATCGATGGCTCGTCGAGAATATACAACACGCCTACCAGTCCGCAGCCAATTTGTCCCGCCAGACGAATTCGCTGTGTTTCGCCGCCAGATAGCGTGGGTGCCGTGCGGTCGAGCGACAGGTAGTCGAGCCCCACGTTCGTAAGAAAACCCAACCGACCGCGGATTTCTTTCAATACTTCCGCAGCGATCGTTGTGCCCATGTCGTCGAGCTGGAGCTCTGCAAAAAACCGTTCCGCTTGGTCGATCGGGAGGTTGCAGATCCTGGGGAGCGTGAGCTCGGGATCGTCAGCAAAGTCTCGATGGGTCGTGGAAATCGTAGTCGATCGTGCCTGTGGGTTAAGTCGTTGGCCGTGACAGTCGGGGCAACGAATTACATTCATGAATTTTTCGAGCTTGGCGATCAACGATTTGCTTTTCGCTCCGCGATACTTGTCCAGCAATTCGGGAATGATCCCGTCGAACGTGCCGCCATATTTCTGCGAATTTCGTCCACCACGCCAGGTATAGGTAATGTGCTCGTCGTCCGTACCCCATAGCCAGAGATACTGGTGCTCGTCCCGGAGTTCTTCCCAAGGTGTGTCAGTAAGCGCGCCACCTTCCAGTTCGAGTTTACGCTCCATCGTCTCGGCGACGCCCTTATAGATGTGGCGTTTCCAACGACCGAGTTCTTTCCAGGGTCCGACGAGTTCTATGCAACCCTGAGCGATTGACTTTTCAGGAGCAGTGACGAGTTTCTCGGGATCGAAGCTGAACATCTGTCCCAAGCCATCGCATTCGTAGCACATCCCCTGCGGGCTATTAAAGCTGAATAACTGTGGCGAAGGGGGCTGAAAGCTCACCCCGCATTCGTTACAGGCGTAGTCTGCCGAGAGGACGACGTCGCCAGGAGCCGCGCCGCCGCGCCGCTTTTTTTTCTTGTTACTTCTCGGAGGTTCTGTTTCAGGTCGCCCGCTCTCCGGCGCAACGATGAGATTTCCCTGGCCGACCTTAAGCGCGAGTTCGACGGCTTCGGCCAGCCGCGTACGGATATTTGAGCCATTCGTAAGTCGGTCGACCACGACTTCGATATCGTGCCGCATCTGTCTGTCGAGCGATAGTTGGTCGGTCAGCTGTACAACTTCACCATCAACGCGAGCGCGCACAAAACCCTGCTTCAACAGATCTTCACAGAGGTCTTTGAATTCACCTTTCTGCTGGCGAATGACTGGGGCGAGGACGGAAAATTGAGTCTTGGTCGGCAGGGCCAAGATGCGGGCGATGATCTGCTCGCGAGTTTGAGCGGTGATCGGTCTCTGGCAGTGTGGGCAGCGGCCTTGACCAACACGCGCCAATAGTACACGTAGGAAATCGTAGATCTCGGTGATCGTGCCGACCGTGGAGCGCGGGTTGCTGCCGGCCGATTTTTGGGCGATCGAGATCGACGGACTCAGTCCGCTAATGTGGTCGACGTCGGGTTTGGGCATCTGGCCCAGGAATTGTCGGGCGAACGTGGAGAGGCTTTCGACATACCTTCGCTGCCCCTCGGCATAGAGCGTATCGAACGCCAACGAGCTCTTGCCGCTTCCCGATACGCCGGTGAGACAGATGAGCTTATTGCGAGGAAGAACCAAATCGACGTCGCGCAAGTTGTGCTCGCGAGCGCCTTTGATAATGATGTCTGAGGCGGGCATACGTCCGTGTGGTCTGATCGAGGATGAACTTCTTGGGTAGCCTGCGAATCAACGAGTCGCCGGCTCCGCGCAAACCACCCATTGTACGCCTAGCAGCCAGTTCACCCAAGTGGAAGAATTAGCGGGGTTTAGCTCTCATTTTCACGATCGGATGCTCTTGAGGCGCCCTGCTATTCAGGCGAATAATCTAAGAAAGGTCGAGTGATGATTCGTTGCTTCAGAATTAGTAGTTTCTTACTGACTCTTACGCTTACTTCTGGAGCCGCTTGCGCTCAGGTCGTCGAAGCGCCAAAATCGCCCTGCAACGCTGAGCGTTGGGCGGAGACAATCGCTAAGTTTGCAGCCGCTGACAAGACTAAGCCGTCTCCGCAGGAAGGCATATTGTTTGTTGGCAGCTCGAGCATTCGCATGTGGAATCTGCCCAAGTACTTCCCCGACCTGCCAGTCATCAATCGCGGTTTTGGAGGCTCGGAGATCTGCGACTCGACACATTACTTCGACACACTCGTAGCCAAACACGATCCGAGCATCGTGGTGCTCTACGCAGGAGATAACGACATCGCCGGCGGCAAGAGCGCAGAACTGGTGCTCTCAGACTTTCGAATGTTCGAGAAGTTGATGAAAGAAGAACTGCCAAGAGCCAAACTGGTTTACATTAGCATCAAGCCTAGCATTGCTCGTTGGAAACTCGCCGAAGAGATGGAAGACGCCAACCGAAAGATTGCCGCTGATTGTGAAGCCGGCGACGAGCAACTCGAGTTCGTAGACGTTTGGCAACCCATGCTTGGCGAAGATGGTAAGCCACGCAAGGAGCTCTTCCTCAAGGACGGCCTTCATCTGAATCACGAAGGCTATCAATTGTGGACTGGCTTAGTTAGCAAGCACCTCCAAACTCGCGATTGAAAGCTCTGATGTCCAACGATTGGCCCGATTACGAACTGCTAGATTTTGGCGAGGGCCGCAAGCTGGAGCGATTTGGGGCCTGGGTGCTCGATCGGCCCTGTCCGGCGGCAGACAAGAAAAGAAAGCATCCCTCTCGCTGGGGCGATGCGATCGCCAGCTTTGAGGGCGACCGAGCTGCCGATGGCGTGTGGACATCGAAAGTAAGCAGCTGGGAGTCGAATGAGATCGATTTTCCGGTGCGACTTTCCGAGCAAGATCGCTTTCAATTGCAACTAGCGCCGCTCCCTTCCGGGCAAGTTGGCCTATTCTTCGAGCAGTTTGCCAACTGGCAGTGGATCGCCCGACAGACTGGTCGCTCTAGTGATGAACTGAGCGTTCTAAATCTATTCGCTTACACCGGTGGGAGTACATTGGCGGCCGCCAGTGCTGGCGCAGAGGTTACACACGTCGACGCGGCGAAAAGCATGGTTACTCGCGCCCGAGAGAATTCCAAACTCTCAGATCAGGAAGATGCGCCGATACGCTGGATTGTCGAAGACGCGCTCAAATTTTGCCAACGGGAACTTAAGCGGGGCAACCAGTACGATGCGGTAATCCTCGACCCGCCTAGCTACGGCCATGGGCCGAAAGGTGAAGAGTGGTCGATCAAGCGGGATTTGTTGCCCCTTTTGAAACTGTGCGGAGAGCTCACCTCCGAGCGACGGGCCTTTGTGCTCTGCACGTGCCATTCGCCCGGGATCGGGCCGGCGGAATTGAGTGCGTATCTGGCCGACGGGCTGTTCGGGCACTGTGGTCAGCAGCCCAGCAGCGGTAAGTTGTATCTACAGACGGCCGATGGGCGGAAATTGCCTAGTGGCGTCTTCGCGCGGTGGCCAGCTTAAAGGTGATGATGTTAGAGCAGCATATTACGAGTCGCCAGAATGAACGCGTGAAAACAGCGGCAAAGCTGCGCTCCGGACGACAACGGGCCAAGCAGGGACGTTTCTTGATTGATGGGGCCCGCCAGATTCTGCGTGCTGTTGAAGCAAAAATCGAGATCGCCGAAGCCTTTGTCTGCAGGGAATTCGTGAATTCGCCCGAACAGGAATCCGCTGCGAAGAGTCTGCGCGATTCGGCCCAGAGCTTCTCTACGATTTCTCCAGAAGTCTACGCCAAGGTCGCCTTCGGCGACGTCGATGATGGAGTGGTGGCAGTCGCCCATACACCCGAGCGACAACTTAGCCAACTCACGCTACCCCCGCGACCACTGGTGGCGGTGTTGGAAGGCTTAGAAAAGCCTGGCAATGTCGGCGCAATCTTGCGTACGGCCGACGCCGCCGGTTTCGACGCAGTGTTCGTTGCTGACGGCCAGACCGATCTGTTTAATCCCAATACTATCCGCGCCAGCTTGGGTACTGTCTTTGCCGCCAGCGTTTACGCGACCACGATTGCGGAAGCGTTGGAGCAGTTCCGCGCGCTTCAGTTGCCAATCATCGCGGCACGACCCGAGGCCCAACGGATTTACACCGAGGTCGACTTTTGCGAAGGGGCCGCGATTGTTTTGGGTAGCGAAGCCGCGGGTCTCTCGCCAGCGTGGGACGGTGCCAATGTACAAGCGGTGCGGCTGCCGATGCACGGGATTGCCGATAGTCTCAATGTCGCGGCAACCGCGGCGGTGCTGTTCTACGAAGCTGTGCGGCAACGCAGTGATTGAACCCCAATTTATGGTCCTAGTTTTCCAGTCGTCGCGCGGCGTTAAGTGTGTTAACCAAGAGCATCACGCGAGTCAGCGGGCCGACGCCGCCTGGAACAGGTGTAATACTGCCCGCTACCTCACTGACTGCCTCGAAGTCGACGTCGCCTACAAGTCCCTCGTCAGTGCGGTTAATGCCAACGTCGACGACGGCCGCCCCCGGCCGAACCATATCGGCAGTGACAAAATTAGCCCGGCCGATCGCGACCACCAGAATGTCGGCCTGACTGGTGACTGCTGCCAAATCGGTGGTGCGGCTGTGACAGAGGGTCACGGTCGCGTCGATCCCTTTTTGGGCGAGCATCACTGAGAGCGGCTTGCCGACGATATCGCTACGACCGACGATCACCACGTGCTTGCCTGCGATCGTTACCTCGTTTCGCTTGAGAATCTCAACAACTCCTTGAGGCGTGCAGGGCATGAATTGTGGCCGACCCTGCACGAGTCGACCTACGTTCTGCGGATGGAAAGCGTCGACATCTTTCTGAGGGCTGATCGATTCCAACACATGCTCAGCATTGATCTGAGGAGGTAGCGGCAGTTGAACAAGAATGCCGTGTACCTGGGGATCGCGATTCAACGCCGAGATGAGTTTTAGCAATTCTTCTTGAGTCGTTTCCGCAGGCAATTTGTGTAGCACACTTTGCATACCAACCTCTTCGCAGTCGCGACGCTTGTTACGTACGTAGACTTCGCTCGCCGGGTCGCTACCGACTAGCACGGCCGCGAGAGCAGGTGTCGTAGCATTGTTTTCGATGAAGTCTGCGACTTGCTCGGACAGCTCACGGCGGATTTGCTTGGCTAGCGATTTGCCGTCGAGAATTTTGGCGGGCATTGGAGAGTCATGGGCTAGAGGGTCGCGGGTCGAGAAACGCCGATTGTAGCCACCCCAGAGCAGGATGTCAGGCGGTGGCGAGCCAGCTGAGATCCAGTGCATCATCGAGCCACAACAATGCGTGCAGAGCCAAGCACGCGTAGCCCGCTGCCACGCAGTCGTCAGCCATTATCCCCCAACCAGAATTGAGCCGTTCCGCCTGAGGTGCTGGAAAGGGTTTCGTGATATCAAACAGTCGGAACAACAGAAATCCTGTGACCCAAATTGCAGGGCTCCGCTGCCAAACGCCCAAATAAACGATCGGCAGAGCTACAATTTCGTCGAGAACAATGGCCTGTGGGTCTTTTCCGCCCCCAAGGGCTCGAGCTGCCAGCGAGCAAATCGCTACAGCAGCGAACACCGATAGCACAATGGCTGTCTGTTGAGCTGAGGGCTCCAGGAAACCCAATGCCCATGCAAAAGGCAAACCCCAGAGGCCGCCGATTGTGCCTGGCGCGGGTACTACGAGTCCGACGCCCATTCCAGTCGCCAACCATAACGCCCCTCGACTCGCCAAATCGCGCTCGCTCATGGTCGGCATCGTAGGCCTCGGTCGTCAGTGTCACAAGCGCCACGGCAGGTCAAAGCTCAATGCTCCAGGCCAATATGGCCCTGGTTTAAGAATCTCGTTATGATAGGCCTTTTGGAGGTTTATTCTAACTGGGCAAAGTAGATGAACCTATGAAAGGGCAGTCCCTGTCGCGTTTGCCTCCAATCTCTCCCCCTATGAAAAAGCTCTGCAGAGCCTTCTATGACCGAGAATACCAAACAACCGACTAAAACCGAGAAAGCTGCCAAGCCGAGCGCAGTTGAAGTTTTCAAGCGAGATAGCAAATTCCTGCTGGACCCGATCCCTCAAGAATTAGCAGACGGCAATAGCTTTTTCGGCAAGGCGAGCATCCAGTTGCTTAAGCATCATGGCTCCTACCAGCAAGACAATCGCGACGAACGAGGCAAAGACGGCAAGGCTTACAGCTTTATGGTTCGCTCCGCGATTCCTGGTGGCAAGCTTACTAGTGCCCAATTATTGGCAGAACTCGACCTGTGCGACGAGGTAGGCAACGGCACTTTGCGGATCACCACGCGCCAGGGACTGCAGTTGCATGGGATCGTGAAGTCCAACCTTAAGCAGGTGATACGTCGCATTAACGAAGTTCAGCTGACCACATTGGCAGCTTGTGGCGACGTTGAGCGAAACGTGATGTGCTCACCCTGTCCCTATAAAAGCGATCCGGTGTACGACCAGATGCAGGACTTAGCCGATCGACTGGCCGTGCATCTGCGACCGCATACCGGTGCTTATCACGAGATCTGGCTCACCGACCAAGAGTCAGGCGATAAGTGGTTAGCAGGCGGAGGGGCCAACGGTCACGAGGTCGAGCCAATTTACGGCCCCACGTATTTACCGAGGAAATTTAAGATTGGTATTGGCATTCCGGGCGACAACAGTGCGGATGTTTATAGCCAAGATCTGGGTCTGTTGGCGGTCTGCGAAGACTGGAACGTCGTTGGCTACAACGTGTTGGTGGGTGGTGGGTTTGGCATGACGCCTAGCGCGAAAAAGACCTTCCAGGCAGTAGCCAACTCGCTCTGCTACGCGAGTGCTGACGAGGTGATCGACGTCGTGACGGCGGTCATCAAAGTTCAACGCGATTTTGGAAATCGGTCGGACCGCAAAGTGGCTCGGATGAAATACTTGATTCACAATTGGGGCCTAGATCGATTTAAGCAGAAGGTAGAAGAATACCACGGCAATTCGCTGCCTCCGCCGCGACCAATCGAGGTCCACGATTTTAACGACGGCATGGGTTGGCACCCGCAAGGCGACGGCCGCTGGTTCTATGGACTAAATGTTGAAAACGGTCGCATAAAAGATGAAGGATCCTTCCGCTTGAAGACAGCGCTACGCGAAATTGGCCGAGAGCTGCGTCCTCCGATGCGTCTAACTCCTCACCAGAGCATCCTGTTTTGCGAACTGGAGGCGTCGGAGCGCCCGCGGCTAGAAGAGATAATTCACCGCCACGGCCTGCAGTTGTCCGAGGAAATTTCGCAAGCGCGCCGCTGGTCGATAGCTTGTCCCGCGTTGCCGACTTGCGGACTGGCTGTCACCGAGAGCGAACGTGCGCTGCCGGGGATGATCGACCAATTAGAAGCCGAGCTCGATCGGTTGGAGTTGGGCGACGAGGTGTTTACCACACGCATGACTGGTTGCCCTAATGGTTGTGCGCGGCCGTATAACTCTGATATCGGCTTGGTCGGTAAAACGAAGGGCAAGTACACTATTTATTTGGGCGGACGTCGCCTGGGCGATCGGCTGAACTTCATATTCAAGGACCTGGTACCTGCCGAAGAGGTCGTGCCGACATTGGTCCGCGTGTTTAGTTTTTTCAAGGAATCGCGCCACGAGGGCGAAACTTTCGGCGATTTTTGTCACCGACAGGGAGTTGATAACCTGTTAGCGAATTGCGACGGCTGAGCCGCAAAGCCTGTGATCCCATAGGTTTCCGATAGGATTTCAGAGCCACTAGCCGCTAGCAAAGCCGATCGAGCCGCATAATAACTGGGAATATTTTCTTGCCTTGTTCGTTGGAATCTGCCTAAACTAAGAGAAGCGGCGACCAATCGCCCGGTTCTTCGAACTCGGTGCGCGGCTCGCCTAGCGGTTCGATTCATTAGAGGAATGCTACTGTAACCCCACTCTTTAAGCTCCCCACGCTTGCCCAATGGGTCGGCGTTGGAAGCTTTCGGAGTGGGGTTTTTTCGTGCGCAAATTTCAACAATCGACGGTGATCGAATAACAGTCTCCACCTCAGTTTCAAGTTAACTCTGATTTACATCGGGGAGTTCGGTTCTCATGATGCGACATACAAATTGCTTGCTAGCGACTTTGCTAGCCACACTCTTTGCTGGAGTCTCTCAGGGAGATTCCCTCATTTTTCAGAAGGTGGTGAACCTCAACACCAGCGCGATGAAGTTCGACATCGATCAATTCGATCTCGATCTAATCTTTGGCGACGATTTCTTTGCCCCCACGAATCCCGTCATCCTCTTCGAGGGCTTAGTTATCTCCCCCAGCGATGTCGGTACTACTTACGACGCGACTGCGGCTACCGATCCGAACAATTTCCCTGCGGCTGTCATTCGACTTACCGACGGGCTGAATGAATTCGTCGCAATTAGGATGAGGGAAGATCAAGTCGGTGGAATGCTCGAACAACGTGGCGCGGAAGAGAGCTTCTTCTACAACCATCCAACTCCACCAGGGCCGCCTGACTTTGTGGGATCGGCTGTTTCTAGAGTGAGCTTGCACCTCGACAAGTTCATCTTCTCCCCTGACGCCGACACGCCGTTCGATGTCGATGTTACTCTGTCGATCTTCGAGATACCTGAGCCCGTTAGCGCGCCGCTGCTCGTCTGTGGATTGATGGTTGTGGGAGTCGTACCGCTTCGCCGCCGAAAGCTGTAAATTCTCGCCCGGCGGTGGACTCGTTCCGGGAGTTTCGCGGGGTTGTTTCTACGGTAGAATCTCTACCTATGCGAGTGCGATTGGTCGTGCTCGACGCTACGGCCAGATTTCCCGGGTAGAGGTTCCCATGACAGAGAAGTTCTCCCCGCAAACCAGGGTTGGATGGATTGGTACGGGAGTGATGGGCGCCAGCATGTGCGGGCATTTGCTCGATGCGGGCTACGCCGTCACACTGTTTTCGCGCACTCGCTCAAAAGCTGAGCCACTGACAGCTCGCGGTGCCGTTTGGGCCGATTCACCACGAGCCGTGGCCGAGCGATCAGATGTCGTATTCGCGATCGTCGGCTTTCCCCAGGACGTGCGAGAAGTGCTGCTTGCGGACAAGGGCGCACTGACTGGCGCAGCACCGGGAACCGTTTTGGTCGACATGACGACTAGCGAACCCTCGCTTGCAGTCGAGATTGCCGAGCGCGCAGCTGAGAAAGGCGTGGTGAGTATCGACGCGCCTGTCTCTGGTGGCGACGTAGGCGCACGCAACGGGACGCTATCGATCATGATCGGCGGTGATCAAGCGACCGTCGAGCGGCTTGAGCCATTTTGGCAAGCGCTGGGGAGCACCTGGGTATGGCAAGGAGGTCCCGGGGCAGGGCAGCACACCAAGATGGTTAATCAAACGCTGATCGCCTCGAACATGGTTGGCGTTTGCGAGGCTTTGTTGTACGGCTACAGGTCGGGGCTCGATTTGGAGAAGGTGCTAGAGTCGGTGGCTTCCGGAGCGGCCGGAAGTTGGTCTCTCTCGAATCTCGCCCCCAGAATCATTGCAGGCGATTTTGAACCAGGCTTCTACGTTGAGCACTTCGTTAAAGACATGGGCATCGCATTGGCAGAAGCTCGGCGAATGAATCTTAAGCTGCCCGGCCTAGCCCTGGCGGAGCAACTTTACCAGTCGCTTGTCGCGAATGGGCACCATCATCAAGGTACCCAAGCATTAATGCTAGCACTAGCGGAGTTATCCGACGTTGAATGGCCGATGGCTTGAACTGGTGTTCCTAGGTCGATGGGCTCTCTCTATAGTTCGCCCCACTGAAAAAATTCACGTCGCGGTGGACCTGCGAAATTCTCCTGCATCTCTCATCTGTATTTACTCGACGAATTAGCACGATGCGAAATGACTGGTCCTTGCGCCATGTCTTGATCGTAGCTGTACGAAAGGTTCCGTTATGAGCAGTGACGTATTTCAGTCACTCTGGATTGGTAGCCGACTCTCCTCGATGGAATTACTCTCGATCGAGTCGTTCCTGCACTTCGGCTACGAATATCACTTGTACTGCTACCAGCCGATCGAAAATGTTCCACAAGGCGTTAAGGTGTTCGACGCCAATGAGATTTTGCCAGAGAGCGAAATCTATTATCAGCGCGGAATATTCGGAGCGGGCAGTCCGGCTTCGTTTTCCGACATTTGGCGCTACAAGTTATTACACGAGAAAGGTGGCTGGTGGGTCGATGCCGACGTGGTCTGCATTCGCCCGTTTACTTTCAACGGCGATCATGTGGTTGGTCGTCAGCGTGAAGGCGAAGGATTTGGCCTTAACAATGCCGTGATTCGTGCCCCTGCTGGCAGCCGCTTAGCGCTGCGTTGCTACGAAGAAAGCCGCCGCATTGCCGCCGACAATCTCCCCTGGGGCACTACCGGACCAAAACTCATCGATCGCATTGTCAGCGAGTTGGGCATGGACGACTGCGTGCAGCCTCCCGAGGCTTTTTACGAAATCGATTTCGATGATTTCGGCCGACTCTTTTCTAACGAAGAATTACCAGACGAAACTTACGGCCTGCATCTGTGGCAGGCAATGTGGAAAGACTATGGCATCGATGTCGATGGCCCCTTCCCGGCAAGTTGCTTGTACGAACGACTCCGACGCAAGTTTCTTTCCAACTACCAACCTCGAGAATTGGGCGAGCGCGAAACACACCGGATAATTACCAAACTGATCCGCGCCAACTCGCCTGCCAGGCTCAAACGCCGCAGGCGAGTGCGACGCATCGTGCAGGCGATGTCGCCCTGGAGCAAAGCGGCGTAGGCTACTTGGCTAGTGAATTGTGGTGAAGATGCTAGCAGCGATCCTCAAATTGCGGTCGCGGTTGCGCGGATGTTGTGTTAGATATCGCATCCCCCGAGAGGACTCCCGCCCCTCCACCCAACAGCCGACCCGACCATGCGTTATCACGCTCGGTTCGTGACATGCTTCGCGATGTTCGCGCTACTGCTGATCTGCGCGCATACTTGGGGCCAAGGTTCGGTCTATGAAGTGCCTCTTGAGCCGATGGCCGAAGAGCAAGAATCCTTTGAGGTTTTCGCCGATGAGGCCCTAGCAGAGGATAGTCTTTTCGGTCCGACTATCGACATCACTGCCGAAGGGTTTGTAAGCAATCTGCCGCCGACCGCTTGGTCTGCTGGGGTTGATTTCGTGGCCTTTCAACCAAGTGTTGATTACGTCGACTTCAGTGAAAATGGAGATGATGTCTTTTTCGTTTCGCCGAGATTATTCGTGGGCTGGGAAAACGAATCAGGCTTCGGAATCCGCAGTCGCCTGTGGGGGTTTGAAGCTGAAGGGCGTATCGACTCTGTCAACAGTGGCGGATTCTCAACACTGCGCGGATTCGACTTTCGAGGCGCGCAGACAGGGGATTCGACAGGCACAGAACCTTTTGAATTGCGGGCAGGATCATTGGATCTCGATTTCTACAAACGTTTTGGAGAAGGTAATACAAGTCTTACTCTTGGCGCTGCACTCAAATCGGCCGCCCTCCAGTACGAGCGAGTCACCACTTCTGAACATACAATCGCAGGCCTGGGAGCCGGCGTATTTTCCGATCTACGACAGTTGCTCTATCAAAATGATCGCAGCGAAATTGCGTTGGTTGGCTCGGGCAGAGTCAGTTATGTAGTCGGTGAGTCTCGGTTCGAATCTACAGAGACTAGCTTCAACGTCAATCCATCATTTATATCTCCTGTAATACAGGAGCAATCGAATACTCTTATCGAAAAACAAGATGCTAGGATGACCGTCTCCGAGGCTGCCCTTGGGCTTGAGTGGAAGCGAGATCTCGGCTGGAGCGTGCTCACGCTTCGCGGGCAGTACGAAACTCAGTTCTGGAATACCGACGTCGGCAATGACCTGTCATTCAACGGAGGTGTGGTTCGCGCGGGACTTAGTTGGTAAACCGGCTCGCCGCGGCTTCGCGGAAGGCGGCTTCGTCGAGGCGTACCCCTTCGCGGACCTGCTCGAACGACAGTCTCACCTCAGGCCAACCGAAGCACTTGAGCAGGCGGTCCAACTCTGCGGGCGGACACTGACCCCGTAGCTCCACACGGTGAAGTCGTTCGGCGAAATCGAACAGATGACCGTCCACCTGCCAGCGATCGGCACCTGTGCCGCCCGACCAAATCCAGCTGCCGTCGGGCTCGAAGATCATCCGCGGTAGTGTCTGCAGAGCAGCGGCCGCTGCTTCCCAAGTGCAAGAGAAGGGATCGGCAAAGACATTCGTGTGAAATCGCAGAATCGACATCGACAATGCTTAGTTGCCTGGCAACCGGTGGCCCATTTTGTCGCGTTTCGTGGCCATATACTCGGCATTATGCTCATTGATCGGCGGCACGATTGGGACTTGATCGACCACCTCTAAATCAAAACCGCCGTAGACAAAGGCGTCGGTCTTCTTGGGATTGTTCGTCAACAGCCGCACCTTGCTGAGGCCCAGGTCTTTTAAGAGCTGGATGCCGACACCGTAATCACGCGGGTCGGCCTTGAAACCGAGCGCCAGGTTGGCCTCGACGGTGTCGAGCCCCTCGTCCTGTAGCTTGTAAGCCTTGATTTTTTCCACGAGCCCAATGCCGCGACCCTCCTGCGGCAGATAAACCAGTACCCCGCAGCCTTCGCGACTGATCATATCGAGAGCCATGTGCAGCTGGTCGCCGCAATCGCAACGGAGCGATTCCAACAAGTCGCCCGTAAAACAGGACGAGTGCAGCCGCACCAGCGGGGCGGCCACCTTCGTGGGATCGCCCAGCACAAAGACCATCGGCTGCTGCGCTTCGTACTTGACGCCGTAAGCGATGATCTGTCCTTCGCCGTAGTTAGTGGGCAGCCGAGCCTCGGCCTGGCGATAGACCAGTTTTTCCCGTACCCGGCGATAGGCGATAAGCTGTTCGATCGAAATCATCGGCAGCTGAAAGTCTTCGGCCATTTTGCGCAGTTGGTCGCGGCTAGCACGGTCGCCTTTCTCGTCAAGAATTTCGCATACACAACCTGCCGGCTGTAGACCTGCCATGCGAGCCAAGTCGACCGCGGCTTCGGTGTGCCCAGCCCGGCGCAGCACGCCCCCCTCTTTGGCAACCAAGGGGAACAGATGGCCAGGGCGGTCGAAGTCGGCGGGAACTGTGGCCGGATCGCAGATGGCTAGGATCGTACAGGCGCGCTCCGCCGCGGTAATGCCGGTGCGATTCGAACGGTGATCAACAGGCACGGTAAAATTTGTACCCAGTGGCGCAGTGTTAGATTCGACCATCGGATGCAAATCAAGCCGGTCACTGACATCGGGAAGAATCGGCATGCAAAGCTGGCCCCGACCGTGAGTGATCATGAAGTTGATCGTTTCGGTCGTTACCTTCTCTGCAGCGCAGATGAAATCTCCCTCGTTTTCGCGGTCCTCGGCATCGACCACGACGATCACGCCCCCCTCGCGAACGGCCTGTACGGCATCTTCAATTGTCGAAAATTTTGCGGGCACGCGGTTGTAGCTCCAAATCTCGGGCATTGCCCGCAGCGAGGATCAGTGGTCAAGAGTCCCACCAGCCCCAGGGCTCCAGATCCTTCCTTCCCAGCAATGTTGCCATTCACCTGGGTGTAATCCGCTATTATAAGGGAAACTCACTGTCCTGACCAACCACCCTAAGGAACCCCGAAGTGATGCGTTTTGTTCTCTCAGTGATACTGGCAGCGGGAGCCGGTGTGTCGAGCTGGCACTCGAGTTGGGCGGATGAAGATGAAATCGACGTGCAGTATGGTCAAGTTTACAGCGAGTCAGAATCGGAGCCGCTCAAAGCCGACGTCTATCAACCCCGCGGGGCAGGACCATTCCCTGGTGTCTTGGTTGTTCATGGCGGAGCTTGGTACGTTGGCACACGAGCGCAGCTTTCGGGCGTTGCGCAACTGCTAGCTCGCCGAGGATTCGTGGCCGTGGCGATCACCTATCGACTGGCTCCCAAGCATCAGTTCCCAGCCCAAATCGAAGATTGCCAACAGGCTGTGCGGTGGATGCGTTCTGAGGCAACACGGTTGAAGATCGACCCAGAGCGAATCGGTGGCTTCGGCTATTCGGCCGGGGCCCAACTGGTTTGCTTATTGGGTACGACTGGCGAAAACGGCCCGAGCACTCGTTTGCAGGCGGTTGCTTGTGGCGGAGCGCCTTGCGAATTCCGTGTGTTGCCCCTCGACCAACGCATGCTTAGTTTTTGGTTGGGCGGCACCAGACGAGAGAAACCAGAACAATATCGGCTTGCTTCGCCGGCGGCTTTCGTCACGCCCGACGACCCGCCCATGTTCTTCTTCCACGGAGCTAAGGATCGACTAGTCCCCAGGGCCAGCCCAGAAGCGATGTGTCGCCATCTACAAGGAGCCGGCGTGGAGGCCGAGCTGTATGTGGTGCCCGATATGGGCCATACCTTTGCTGCCATGGATTCAGCAGCCCTGGAGAAAAGCGCTACATTTCTCGAAGAACATTTGCAGGCTAGGAAGGCGCGATGAGCCAATTCTCTCCCTTGGATCGCGAAGAATACATCGAGCAGCACCATTTGTTCACCGTTCTCCGAGAGCGATTGGCGGAGAACGTACCAGCCCAAGAAGTTCTGGCCTCGGTGCGTGAAGAGATCCTTGTGACCACCAAGCTGCCAATGGCGATCGATTTTCTGCTAGCAGAATTGCGACATCGGGGCGAATTTGCGGAAGGGATGAAAAAACTGGCGCATTATTTTACGCCTTTCCAGTGTTATGTGATCAGCGAAGCGGAAAACGACCGTCGGCGATTCGATTTGCGTATTGCGCTCGACATATTGGCCCGCGAAGCCAAGTTCCGTGCCGATCCGGAAATCTCCCGGCAGGGGCTATTCCTGTACCATTTCGAAGCGCTGTGTCGCAATCGGCTCGGTTACGATCCAGGGCTGGAAGCGATGGCCCAAGACCCTTCGTTTGACGAGCCCTGGCGGGAGTGGATACTTACCGTTCGTCGGCAGATCGGCATCGTCGAGTTGGCCGACCTGATCTACGTGCGGAGCGCGTACTATCGTCAACGGAACGATGATCCCAACAGTGCGGAGCAAGCCGAGCTATCTCCAGCGGAAGTTTCTGGGGACGGCACTGCTTGCTTGTTTGGGGAACGAGAGGGGCGGATCGCCTGGGCCAATCGATTGAAGGACCCATTGGTCCTCTTTGCAGCTCTTCATCGCCAATTGGGCTACCCACAAGTGCCTCGCACGAAACGGGCCGACCCCGAAGAGCGACTCTTGCCCGTCTTGGCGCGTCGCATGGAGCAGCTGGAGGGCCGGTTGAAGCTGCTGGAAGAGGAGCAGCGCGGCGGCATCCAGCTGGAACGTTTCTACGCCCAGCAGAAGCCCGAGGCACCGGCTGAGCCTACTTAAAGGAATTACCGCAAATCACCCCCTTTTGCTGTTCAACATGCCAAGGCTAAATGGTAGATTTCTTGGATTGAGAGTTGCCGCCATGTTTCGGCGGCACCCGGAGGGAAAATGGAGATTTCCCCGGTCCCTTGGCTCACGTAAGAGGACGCAATACGGTTGCCACCAGAGTCGAGTGCTTGTGAGTTGAGGGCAGTGCTGTTGATTTTAGGCCGCTCGACTTCCGACTTAGACTTCGAGGTTTGGAGCTGTCAGAATCGGTTCCCCAACTCTTGGGTTTACAAGGCTTAGTAAATCCATCCTACCGCAAGAAGCTTCCACCTACCGTATCGACGGATCATAAGGCCGCACACCGTGAGTTTTCATCTCAGCCTCAGCACCGATCGGGTGACGGCTGCCTACCCCAAAGATCCCTTGCTGGTTTCGCCCGACGCAATGGTTGGCGAAGTGCTGCAACTGCTGCGTGCGAATCGCTCTGGTAGTGTGCTTGTATGCGAAGGTGACCAACTGTGTGGGATATTTACCGAGCGTGACGCGCTGCGCTGGATGGCCTCGGGCCAATCGAATGAAGTGCCGATCGAATCGCTCATGTCGCGGCAGCTGGAAACTCTAGACGATAAAGCGACTGTTGCCGATGCGATTCGTTTAATGTCGCAGGGAGGCTATCGGCGGCTACCTATCATGTCGACCGATGGCATACCGACCGGTGTCGCATCAGTCCGCGGCATCATCCACTACCTTGTCGACCATTTCCCTCAGACAATTTATACGTTACCCCCGCAACCCAATAGCGTTACTAGCGAACGCGAAGGGGCATAGTACACGCGTTTCAATTTTCGCTATCCCCAACACCTCCACGATTAATTTTTGACCGAAGGACACTCCGTCGATCATGGCCACCTCGACAGTTTCGAAGCCCGTTTCCAACATTGATGAAGCAACAGTCCGTTTTTGCGGCGACTCTGGCGATGGCATGCAATTGGCCGGAACCCAGTTTACGAACACGTCGGCCCTATTGGGCAACGACGTAGCGACGTTTCCCGATTTCCCGGCAGAGATTCGCGCCCCCCGCGGCACAAAGGCGGGAGTGAGCGGATTTCAGATCCACTTCTCCAGTAACGAGATATTCACACCCGGCGACACGGTCGACGCACTGGTTGCTATGAATCCGGCCGCGCTGTCGACCAATTTAGCCGATCTGCGTGCTGGCGGCATACTGTTGGTGAACAAGGACGCGTTCGAAAAAAAGGGGTTGGGTCAAGCGGGCTACGACACGAACCCTATCGAAGATGGCAGCTTAGAAAAGTATAAGTGCCATTCGGTCGAAATGACCAAACTCACTCGATTGGCTGTTGAGGGAATGGGTTTGAGTCAGAAGGAAGCCGACCGCTGTCGCAATTTCTTCGCGATGGGACTCGTATTTTGGCTTTACGATCGTTCGCTCGATCCGACACTGCGATTCATTGAACAGAAGTTTGGCAAACGGCCCGAAGTGGCCAATGCCAACATTGCAGCGCTGAAAGCGGGTTATCATTATGGCGAGACCGTCGAGGCGATTAATACACAGTATCACGTTGGCCCAGCGAAACTGAAGCCAGGCAAATACCGAAATATTGTCGGCAACACAGCTCTGGCTTGGGGACTGCTGGCTGCAGCGCGACAGAGTCAGAAACAGTTGTATCTGGGCGCTTATCCGATCACGCCGGCTAGTGACATACTCCATGAACTTGCCAAGCATAAGCATTTCGACGTACTCACGTTCCAGGCTGAAGATGAAATCGCTGCAGTTACCGCCGCGATTGGAGCCGCCTTCTCCGGCGCCCTAGCGGTTACGGCCAGCAGCGGCCCCGGCATCGCACTCAAAGGCGAGGCACTCGGTTTAGCCGTAATTACCGAGCTACCGATGCTAGTGATTAACGTGCAGCGAGGTGGGCCCTCGACAGGTTTGCCCACCAAGACCGAGCAATCCGATTTAGTTCAAGCAATGTTCGGTCGAAACGGCGAATGCCCGATGCCGGTGATTGCGGCGCGTAGCCCGGGAGATTGCTTCGATATTGCTCAAGAAGCTTGGCGCATAGCGGTTCGGTTCATGACACCGGTGATGGTGCTGACCGATGGTTACTTGGCGAACGGATCCGAGCCGTGGCGCATTCCTGAGCCTTCAGATTTGCCCAAGGTCGAAGTTGAGCATCCAAGAGGAGAAACTAACGGCAGCGATTTCATGCCGTACGAGCGCGATGAACGGTTGGCTCGCCCCTGGGCAATTCCCGGTACTCCAGGCTTGATGCATCGCATTGGCGGGTTGGAGAAACAGGACGGCACCGGCAACGTCAGCTACGATCCCGAAAACCACGAACACATGTGTCAAACTCGCGCCAAGAAGGTGGCCCTGATTGCGGAAGATATTCCGCCTCAGGAACTGGATGGCCCCGATAGCGGAGATCTATTAGTGCTTAGCTGGGGCGGCACCTACGGATCGTGTGCAACGGCCGTCCACCAGGCTCAGCAGGCGGGCAAGAAAGTCAGCCATTGTCATCTGCGTTATCTGAATCCCTTTCCCAGAAACATTGAAAAGATTCTTCGCAACTTCGATCAGGTGTTGATTCCTGAGCTGAACCTTGGGCAACTGAGCATGATGATTCGTTCGACGTTTTTGATCCCAGCGATCGGGCTGAATAAAATTCAAGGTAAGCCATTTAGCGTTGGCGAGATTGTCGAGAAGATTAACGATGTACTAACAAGTGCAACAACATAGCCTTCGTACCAATCCTCTTGTGGTTGATATAAGAAAAACCATCACACCGGACGACCGACATTACTAAGACCATGAGTATTGAAACCCCACTTCCCGTATTGAAAGCAACCGACTTCGCCAGTGACCAGGACGTACGTTGGTGTCCTGGCTGCGGCGATTATTCAATTCTGGCCCAGATGAAGAAGATGCTTCCATCGTTGGGAGTACCACGTGAGAACATTGTATTCATATCAGGCATCGGCTGCTCGAGTCGCTTTCCCTACTACATGAATACCTACGGCATCCACTCGATTCATGGACGAGCTCCTGCTGTGGCTTCGGGGCTGAAGACATGTCGCCCCGATCTGCAGGTGTGGGTCATCACAGGTGATGGCGATGGTTTATCGATTGGCGGCAATCACTTGATGCATTGCATTCGTCGTAATATGGATCTGAATATTGTACTGTTCAACAACCGCATCTACGGATTGACCAAGGGCCAATACTCGCCCACTTCGCCTCGCGGCAAAAAGACCAAAAGCTCGCCCATGGGAGCGATCGACAACCCGTTGCATCCGCTATCGATCGCGATCGGCTGTGAGGCCACATTTGTTGCTCGCAGCATCGACACGAACATCAAGCATTTAAGTAGCATCCTAAAGCGAGGTGCCGAGCACCGCGGCACGGCCTTCATCGAGGTCTACCAGAATTGCAACGTATTTAACGATGGTGCGTGGGAATATGCCACAAATCGTGATACCAAAGCCGAAACTACGCTCGAATTGGAGCATGGCAAACCTTTGATATTTGGCAAGGAACGTCGCCATGGCATTCGCCTTAATGGCATGGAGCCCGAGGTCGTCGAGTTGGGCAAAGGCATCAACGAGGACGACTTATTATTCCACGACGAACGAAGCCCCGAGCCGAGCTTGGCCTATCTATTGAGCCGGATGCGCTATGAGGACGGGTTCCCCGAGCCGATCGGTGTGTTCCGCTCAGTCGATAAGCCTCGTTACGATGACGTCATCAATGAGCAAATTGAAGAAGCTGTCAAAGAGAAGGGCAAAGGCGATTTGGAAGAATTGTTCCACTCTGGCGAAACGTGGGAAGTCACATGATTAGTTGCCCCTTCTGTGGAGCCGAAAACTTGCAAGGCGCTGACATCTGCGATGATTGTCAGCACTCGCTTACCGACTTGAGTATCCCAGCTCCGACGACAGCCGTCGAAAAGGGCTTGCTCAAGGATCGGATCGAATTGCTCACGCCCAAAAAGCCGGAGACCGTATCGCCTGGTACGACGGTGGGCGAGGTCCTCCAAAAAATGGTGGATAAATCGATCGGATGTGTGATTGTCGTTGAAGGGGAGCAACTGCGAGGTATTTTTACCGAGCGCGACGCACTGACGAGACTGGGCGCCGATGTGGGTACTATGCTCGATCGGCCGATCGAAAGCCTGATGACTCCCGATCCGATCACTCTGAATGCGCGTGACAAAATCGCTTTTGCCCTGCACAAAATGCACGTCGGCGGCTACCGGCATGTACCAATCTTTGCCGATGAGAAATTAGTTGGTGTGATCTCGATCCGCGACATTCTCAACTACTTTACTAATCGCATCGGCGTTTCCGCCTAGAGCCTTAGAGGCCTTTCTAGGCCTCTTGAGACCCATTGCTGAGGGATTCCACGGCAATCTCAAGTTTCTCCAGTCGTTCGTTCAACTGGCCCAGCTGATCCAGAATCAGAGCGTGGACGTACACGGCGTCCATGCCGACCGGGCTATTCTCCGACGCGATCTGATCGATGATTGGTTGCAGTTCACTCTTGGGTTTCATGGTCATTCTCCTTCAACTGTTTCGCAAACTGGGTTGGTTGCGATCTTTCGTAGAGTTTATCACAAAGAATCTCACCCAAGAACTATTTAGACGTTGGAATATTTTGTGTTGTCATCTGCGTCGATGGCTAGGGAAAACTTATGTGGCCTTGGGTCAAATGAAAACCGGGAGCATAATGGTTTCAGTAACACTCCATCTTGAAATCTAATGAGGGCCCGAATGAGACCCATCTTGCTTGCAAAGCGGATTGCCCAGCAGTGGGTGGCTCATGACAATGCTCGCTCGGCAGCGGCGATTGGCTTTTACGCGGTGTTCACTGTTGCGCCAATGTTGGTGTTCGCTACGGCCGGGCTCGGACTGTTCGTCGGTGATAAAGAGGCGCAGTCGTTGACCGAAGAGAGGCTTGAAGTGGCGATTGGCCCCACTGGCTCGGAGGTCGCTCGTGAGGTGCTGGCAAATGCAGATTTTTCAAGTCACGGTGTAGCGGCTGCGGCGATATCAGGCTTCGTGCTGCTTTACGGAGCCTCGGGCGTTTTCTTTCAATTACGCAAATCGCTCGATCGAATTTTTGGACGTCCCAAGCGGGCGGTACGAGAGGCAATTGTCGCATCCATATTGGGTCGATTGGTCGCAGCACTGTGTGTGATTGTCGCCACCGGAATGTTGGTGGCCACGCTAATCTTACAGGTTGTATTGAATCGCTTGTCCAATGAGCTGTTGGCGGAATCCGAGATCTCGGAGCCTATCTGGAAATCGATTTCGACCGCGACTGCCCTGGTTGTCGTGTCCCTGGTGGTTGTGGCACTGCTCAGATTTCTGCCTTCGCAGCCACCCGCTTGGCGCCATATTGTGTGGGGAGCAACCATTTGCGTAGTGCTCTTCGAGTTAGGAAAATGGCTGATCGGAATGTACATCTCCAGTAGTGTGATCGCTTCGGCCTATGGACCTAGCAGCGCGATTGTTGCGTTTCTGCTATGGATCTACTACTCGACACAGATCTTCATTCTGGGAGCCGAAGTGTGCCAGGGCTTAGCGGATGGCGAATCGTCACGTTGAATGCTTGGAACGTCCCCGAGCCGACGAGCACAGGGTTGCTGCTGGAGGGGCTGCTGGCAATGTGGGGGCGGGTGGCCGCTCGGAGGCGGGGGATCGTCTCCTTCTAGGGCCCCTGCTTTGTGAATCTGGGGTGGTCAAGTCAATCTTCCGGGGCTCCGCGTGTGGGATTCGCCTAGGATTCGGGACAAATAGCGTTTTGGCCTGAAATTCGCAGTGTTCCATCTTGGCGCTCTTCCCCCTCTGGGTATATTAGTTGATTCGCACGAGTTTCCCCTCGCCAAGTGTGTTGAGTCAGCAAGTCGAAACACTAATGCTTTGTCCCAGCCGGGTGTAGGGTACGGGTCAAAGCCCCAGGCTAGCGTAGCTCAATTGGCAGAGCAGCTGATTTGTAATCAGCAGGTTGTGGGTTCAAGTCCCTCCGCTAGCTCGTACATCAGGCGGAGAGGCTGTGCGATCGGAAGTGTTGAGTGTGTCGGTTGAATAGTTACAGCGAGTCGTTGTTAGCGCACTTGCCAAGATGGATGGAATCGGGTGCGGTTTTCGCGGTGGACGAGCAAGCGTGATGGTAGGGCCCGGGGGGTTACCGAAGCGGTCAAACGGGTCAGACTGTAAATCTGATGGCTCTGCCTTCGCAGGTTCGAATCCTGCACCCCCCATTATTGGATTGCGGATTTAGGATCGAGGATCGCGGAATAAGAGGAGAAGAGTTCAAGTGATTCCCCAATCCGAAATCATAATTCCGAAATTCAGCCGGCGGGTGTAGCTCAATGGTAGAGCAACAGCCTTCCAAGCTGATGACGAGGGTTCGATTCCCTTCACCCGCTTTTTAAGGAGGGCCAACAGCTGTTAGCGTTTAGCTTTCAGCCAGAAGCACGAGACGAAACAAGAAACGAACGAGCTGACAGCTGACGGCTAAGAGCTGAAAGCTTTGATCCCGCTGCTGTAGCTCAGTTGGTAGAGCACTTCCTTGGTAAGGAAGAGGTCATGAGTTCGAGTCTCATCAGCAGCTTAATGAATATTTTGCCGAGTTAACGTTAAAGAGTTCGTTTACGACTCCATTTTTGTCACTGAAACACACGTACTGAAGAAGTTAGGGAGAAAAATGGCCAAGGATACATTTACCCGCACTAAGCCACACGTCAACGTGGGAACGATCGGTCATATCGATCATGGAAAAACGACCCTCACCGGAGCCATTTTGGCCGTTCAGGCGGCCAACGGTATGGCGAAGGCCAAGTCGTACGCCGACATCGCCAAAGGCGGCACGGTTCGCGACGCTACCAAAACGGTAACGATCGCCGTGGCTCACGTTGAGTACGAGTCCCCCAATCGACATTACGCCCATATCGACTGCCCGGGCCATGCCGACTTTATCAAGAACATGATTACTGGCGCCGCCCAGATGGACGGTGCGATTCTGGTGGTATCGGCCGCCGATGGCCCGATGCCTCAGACTCGCGAGCACATTTTGCTGGCACGTCAGGTTGGTGTGCCCAAGATCGTGGTGTTCTTGAACAAGTGCGACTTGGTCGACGACGAAGAGTTGCTGGAGTTGGTAGAGCTGGAAATCAGAGAGCTACTCACGACATACGGCTTCCCAGGCGACGAAGTGCCACTGGTTCGTGGTAATGCCAAGGCAGCAATCGAGACTCCTGATGATCCTGAGGCTGGCAAATGCATCACTGAGCTGATGGAAGCAATCGACACGTACATTCCCGAGCCAGTGCGCGATAACGACAAGCCGTTCCTCATGGCGATCGAGGACGTATTCTCGATCGAAGGTCGTGGTACGGTTGCCACCGGCCGAATCGAGCGCGGCGTAGTCAAGACGGGCGAAGAGGTTGAGATCATTGGCCTGACTGAAGCGCCGGCGAAGACGACTTGTACGGGCGTCGAGGCGTTCAACAAAACGATGGACCAGGGCGAGGCGGGTGACAACGTTGGCTGTCTGCTACGCGGTGTTAAGCGTGAGGAAATCCAGCGTGGCCAAGTGTTGGCTAAGCCGGGCAGTATCACGCCCCACACCAAGTTTGAAGCCGAGGTTTACGTGTTGAGCAAAGAAGAGGGCGGTCGGCATACTCCGTTCTTTAGCGGATATCGTCCTCAGTTTTACTTCCGCACGACTGACGTCACCGGTACCGCCAATTTGGTGGGTGATGCCGAAATGTGTATGCCCGGCGACAACGCGAAGTTGAGCGTTGAATTGATGAAGCCCATCGCCATGGACGATGGCGTGCGGTTTGCTATCCGCGAAGGTGGCAAGACTGTCGGATCAGGTGTTGTAACGAAGATCGTAGAGTAAATGAAATCTAAGGCGGAAGGGGGAAGGCGGAAGGCGGAAGAGCAGGTTGTCGAACTTGTGTTTTCCCCTTCCCCCTTCCTCACTCCCCCTTGTTACAGGGGTGTAGCTCAATTGGCAGAGCACCGGTCTCCAAAACCGGGGGTTGCGAGTTCGATTCCCGCCGCCCCTGCCATACAGGCAGGCTAGAGAGTATTGGCAATCATTGGCCATTGGTCGATAGCAGAGGACGTTCGCGTCCGGGAACATTTTTGGAAGAACTAGAGTGGCTGAGTTAATTGCAGGAATGTTCAACACTTCGCGATACAAGCGAAGTCAGGGCAAGGTGGCCCGTCAACTCACCTTGGCTGCAATGGCGGTGATTGTTGCCGTCGGCGCATGGAAGCTTAGTAGCTTGGGGGAAACGGAAGTCGAGCAGTATGTGACGCCTTTGGTCGTGTTGGCCATTGGGTGGTGGGCAAGTTTTCGAATCATAAATCTGCCTAAATTTGCTGATTTCTTGATTTCCGTTGAAGCGGAGATGAATAAGGTCTCCTGGCCTGATCGCAGCGAATTATGGCGCGCTTCGTTGGTGGTGATCATTGTGATCTTTTTCCTCGCGGCGCTCTTGTTCACTTACGACGTCATATTAAAAGCCATCATGAGCAAGCTGTTGGGCTTGTGATAATATTCGTGACGACCGCGATTAAACATAAAACTTCCATAGCACGACTTCCATATTTCGGGGAATTGCTCAGGTGAGCGACGAAGCTAGCAGAATTGTTGACGAACCCTCGCCTGGACCGCAGGAAACTTCCCCGGCAGACGGGGCTGTTGCGCAGCCGCTGCCGGATGCTCCTGAGGTTCAAATTGGTCAGTCCGCAACGGAGGAAGTAGCTGTTGAATCGGTCTCTCCGGAAACCGATTCGGCCGCCGCCCCACCCATGGAATCGCCTGACTCACAGCAGTCGGACTCCGAGGAAGGCCAGAGCGATGCGGCTGAACCTGATGAAGAGAAGGTCGAAAAGCCGACCAGCTTTACCCCAATGTCGGTTGATTCTCCGTCAGAAGCTAAGAAAGCAAAACAGGCATCTGACGAATCGATTGAAATGGATTGGTACATTCTGAAGGTGCAAAGCAACCGTGAGCGGTCGATCGCTGATGCGTTGCGGCGCAAGGTAGCGATTGAGGGATTGGACCCCTTCTTCGGTGACGTTGTGGTGCCTACGGAAAAAGTCACTGAATTCAAGGGCGGCAAGAAGAAGGTCGTGGAGCGAAAGCTTTACCCCGGCTACATCGTCGTGCATATGCACATCAACGACGACACCTGGTTTGCGGTTCGCGAAACCTCTGGAATTGGCGACTTCACCGGTTCCGGAGGCAAGCCGACGCCTATGTTGGCTCATGAGGTGGCCCGAATTGTGCAGACCGAGGAAGAGGAGACTTCCGAGTCGCCCAAACTAAACATCAATTTCCAGTTGGGCAATCAAGTAAAAATCAAGGATGGCACGTTCGAGAGTTTCGAAGGCGAAGTCAGCACGATCGACGAGCAGAGCGGTCGGATTACCGTGATGATCAACATCTTCGGTCGCAGTACGCCTGTGGAACTTGAGTACTGGCAGGTCGAGCCGATGTAGGGCAGCCCCAGGCTCCCGGCTTCGGCCACTTAGATAAAAAACAACGCGACGAAATTTGAGAATCCCATGGCAAAACAACTCGTAGGCTCCGCTAAGTTTCAGATCCCGGGAGGGCAGGCTACGCCTGCACCGCCGGTCGGCACCGCGCTGGGCAAGTTTGGTGTCAACCTGGGCCAATTTGTACAAGCGTTTAACGATAAGACCAAAGAAGCCAACGGAATGATGATTCCGGTAGTGGTCAACGTTTACAACGACCGTTCGTTCGACTTCATCACCAAAAGCCCGCCTGCTGCGGTGCTCTTGAAGAAAGCGGCCAACATAGCCAAAGGTTCAGGAGTACCGAACAAAGACAAGGTCGGCACAGTTACCCGGGCCCAGCTCGAAGAGATTGCCAACACAAAGATGAATGACCTGAACGCCAGTGATCTGGACCACGCAGTGCTGATGATTGCTGGTACGGCCCGTAGTATGGGTCTCGAGGTCGAAGGTTAGAACCAAAAAGGCTACTAAGACAAAAGCCTGCTCTGGCGGGCAATGAATTCAAATAAAAGCGAACCGATCATGCCAAAACTAGCGAAACGAATGAAGAAGTCGATCGAAAAGCGCCCTCAGGAGGCGTTGCCTCTCGCTGAGGCGGTCGAATCTTTGCAGAATCTGGAGCCGACAAAGTTCGACCAGTCGGTGGAGATCGTCATGCGATTGGGCGTCGACCCTTCCCAAGCCGACCAGATAGTGCGTGGCTCGATCGTGTTGCCGCACGGCATCGGCAAGGACCAACGAGTGATCGTGTTCGCAAAAGGCCCGAAGGCAGACGAAGCCCGCGAAGCGGGAGCCGACGAAGTAGGCGACGAAGATCTAGCCAAGAAAATTCTCGGCGGCTGGACCGATTTCGACGTTTGCATCGCTTCCCCCGACATGATGAAAGTAGTGGGCCCACTAGGGAAAGTATTGGGACCTCGTGGCCTGATGCCATCGCCTCGAGCTGGTACGGTTACCCCCGACGTCGTCAAGACGATCGGCGAGTACAAGGCCGGCAAAGTAGAGTTCCGCAATGACAAAGGCGGAAATGTTCAGGCGATCGTTGGCAAGTTGAGTTTCGAGCCACAAAAACTCGAAGACAACATCCAAGCTTTTATCGACACGATCCTTGGCATGAAGCCCACGGCAGTGAAGGGCACCTACCTTCGCTCGGCCCACATTAGCGCCACAATGAGCCCCAGCGTAAAGCTGGCCGTTTAGTTCACCTTTTCCGATTCATTTCATCCATCGCCATATTGCTATGAGTAAGTATCTAAAAAATCTGATTACCGACGAACTCAAGGGTCGTTTCGAGGGCGTGAGCGACGCTTTGTTGGTCAACGTGATAGGCATGGAAGCCAACTCGAATGTCGAATTGCGCAAGACACTTCGCGAGCAGAACATCAAATTGATGGTAGTGAAAAACAGCTTAGTGAGCCGCGCCACAGAGGGTACCGCCCTGGCACCTGCGTTTGAAGGTGCTGAAGGCACGATCGCCGTCGTTTGGGGTGGTGAGGACGTAGTATCACTGGCCAAAGAGGTAGTTCGACTGGCGGGAGAGAAAAAGTACGAACCATTCGCGCCGAAGGGAGGCGTGATGGACGGCGCTCCGCTCTCGGCCGACGAGGTAAGGGCAGTGAGCAAGTGGCCTAGCCGTGGCGAGCAGCTGAGTCTGTTAGTTGGCCAGATCCTGAGCCCCGGAGCCAATCTGGTGTCTCAGATCATGGGCCCCGGCGGCAAATTAGCCAGTCAAGTAGAAACAAAATCAGAAGAGTGAGAAAACCCAGTTCTCGTCGAATGCGTCGCACTCGCGTTCGACACCCATCGATACACCCATCCAGTTATTTGGGGCCCAGCGGCCCAGTTAGCGAGAAAGGAAAGTTAAAGTCATGAGCGATGCAGCAGTTGCAGAGTTTTCCGCCGAGGCCAAGGATCTTGGTGACAAGATCGTCGGCCTGACGCTGAAAGAAGCGAAGGAATTGAGCGATTACCTCAAGGATGTTCATGGGATCGAAGCGGCCTCGGGCGGCGCGGTAATGATGGCCCCGTCGGGCGATGGCGGTGGTGGCGGTGCTGCCGAAGAGCAGACCGAATTCGATGTCGTGCTTGAGTCCTTCGGCGGCAACAAGATTTCGGTTATCAAGGTGGTCCGCAGCGCGACTGGTTTAGGTCTCAAAGAGGCCAAAGATTTGGTCGAAGGCGCTCCCGGCAATGTCAAGGAAGGCGTTTCCAAGGAAGACGCCGAGAAACTTAAGGGTGAGCTGGAAGAAGCCGGCGCCACGGTTTCTGTCAAATAGTTTATCAATGATAGCGCCACTCCTCTGGCCTTGGGGGGCGGTCTATCGTGTTTTTCGAGCGGGTCTATGGCGGCGATGCGCAGAGATTGGTCACGGTATTGTGCTGGTCCTATTTCGCGCGGCTTTCGTCACCAAGATTCGGTGGATGTACATTAGTTTCGCTTGGTGATCGATACCAGCCACTGAAAAGTGTGGCAGCGTATTGGCTCGCCTCCTATCGCCTACCCCCCTACCTCGTGAGAACGGAGCAGCTCGCCCCATGGCAGTCACGGCTCAGCGACGTTTGGTGACCAAAGAAATTCGGTCTTTTGGCAGTGTCCGAAAAGCATTCGACATTCCTGACCTTACTGAAATTCAAACGGAAAGTTACGCACGGTTTCTTCAGTACGACGGCAGTTCTCAGACGCAGCGGAAGATAGAAGGCCTGGAGGGAGTGCTCCAGGAAATCTTTCCCATCGAGAGTTACGACAAGACAACTCGCTTGGAGTATCTTCGCTACGACTTGGGCAAGCCGCGCTATGAACCGGACGAATGTCGCCAGTTGCGGCTGACGTATGGTCGTCCGTTCCGCATCTGGCTGCGGTTGGTAAAGGATCAGCCGGTTGAGGAAGAGGTCTACCTCGGTGATTTACCGATCATGCTTGGGGGTGGCGAATTCATCATCAATGGCGCTGAACGCGTTGTGGTGAGTCAGTTGCACCGTAGCCCCGGTATCGACTTCGTTTCCGAGATGGAGACCGGTGAGCGACGCATGCACAGTTGTCGGGTGATTCCCGAACGAGGCAGCTGGATCGAGCTGAACACCACCAAGAAGGACAGTATGACTGTCCGCATCGATCAGAGCGGCAAGTTTTCGTCAGTCACTTTGTTGCGGGCGATGTCTCCTGATTTGGGTCTCGACAGCCAAATACTGCGCACCTTTTACGACGTGACCAAGCAGAAAGTAGTCGACGGTCGCAGCGCCGCGAAGATCGAAGGCAAAGTCACGATCGACGACGTCGTCTATCCAGTCGGCAGTGATCGAGCTGGTGAAATCATCATCGAGTCAGGCCAAAAGGTCAGTAAGAATATCGCAGAGATTATCTGTACTTCTGGCGTCAAGTCGATCGAATTGATGGATCCTCCTCCGACGCCGCACCTCATCAACGCTTTGGCCGACGACAACACTTCCAGCCATGAAGAAGCTCTGCTGAGAATTTACCAGCGCTTGCGACCAGGTAACCCGCCTCAGCTGGAGAAGGCGAAAGCCCTGTTCCACGAAAAGTTTTTCGATTCCAACCGTTATCGCTTGGGTCGAGTGGGCCGTTTCCGCATCAATCGCAAATTGGGCCTCAGCGTTTCCGAGAAGGAAATGGTGCTGCGCCCCGAGGATCTCGTGGCATCGATCCAGTATCTGTTGCAGTTAGTAGCTGGAGCTCCGGATGCCGATGTCGACGACATCGATCACTTAGGCAACCGCCGACTGCGCACCATCGACGAACTGGCTTGTGACGAAATCCGCAAGGGTTTCCTCAAGCTTCGTCGTACGGTGCAAGAGCGGATGAGTCTTAAAGACGCCGACGACATGACTCCCCGCAGCCTGATCAACCCCAAGAGCATCTCAGCTGCGATCGAATACTTCTTCGGCCGGGGCGAACTATCGCAAGTTGTCGACCAGACCAACCCGCTGTCGATGCTAACGCACGAACGTCGACTATCTGCCTTGGGCCCAGGTGGCTTGAATCGTAAGCGAGCTGGCTTTGAAGTACGCGACGTGCATATTTCTCACTATGGTCGTATCTGCCCGATCGAAACGCCCGAAGGTACAAACATCGGTTTGATTTCGAGTTTGGCGATGTACGCATCAGTTGACGACTACGGCTTCTTAGTCACCCCTTACCGTAAGGTCAAGAAAGGCAAACTCACTGATGAGGTTGTCTGGCTTCGTGCTGACCAGGAAGCGGAAGGCTACGTTGCTTCGGCCGATGAGCCGGTGAAAGACAACGCGATTATTGCTAGTACGGTAGTTGCCCGCTATCACGCCGACTTTGTGATGGTGCCGAGTGATAAGATTGAGTTTATCGATGTGGCTCCCAGCCAAATGATCGGCGTCTCGGCAGGTCTGATTCCGTTCCTGGAGCACGACGACGCGAACCGGGCGTTGATGGGTTCCAACATGCAGCGCCAAGCAGTGCCGTTGCTATTGGCCGAACCGCCGATAGTTGGCACAGGACTCGAACGAGACGTTGCCCGCCACTCGGGTATGTTGGTTCGAGCTGGGCACAAAGGCACGGTTACCTATGTCGACGCCGAGCGAATCGAGATTGGCCCAGAGGTGCATCATCTGCGCAAATTCGTCGGTCTCAACGAGCGGACTTGCCAAAACCAGAAGCCGATCGTACGACTTGGCGATAAAGTGGAAAAGGGAGATGTCGTCGCTGACGGCGCTGCTACTTTCCAGGGCGACTTGGCACTGGGTCGCAATGTGCTGGTCGCCTTCATGTCCTACGAGGGTTACAACTTCGAGGACGCGATCATCATCTCCGAAGAGCTCGTGCATAAAGATACCTACACCTCGATCCACATCGAGGAGTTTGATGTCGAGATACGCGAAACGAAGCTCGGCCGCGAGGAGTTCACGCGTGATATTCCCAATGTTAGCGAAAAAGCATTGCGGAACCTCGACGAGAGCGGCATCGTGCAGATCGGCACGTTTGTATCGCAGGGCGACATCTTGGTGGGTAAGGTATCACCGAAGTCTAAGACCGAGCTCACGCCTGAAGAAAAGTTGCTGCATGCGATTTTCGGACGCGCGGGCGAAGATGTGAAGAACGATTCGCTGGAAGTGCCCTCGGGCGTGGATGGCATTGTGATCGATACGCAAAAGTTCTCCCGACGCATGAGTCTGGGCGACGACGAGCGTAAGCTGTTCGAAAAGTCTCTGAAGGAAGCCGAAAAAGAAGGCAATGCTCGCATTGCCGAGGCATTCACGGAGATGGTACTTGAGATCGAAAAGATCTTGCAGAAGAAGCTCGCCGATGAAGACGGCAACGAATTGGTCCATAATCAGGAGCCTCAGTTCATCGCCGACCGAGCCGCGATGTTCCGCATCGAAACATTGGATCTACGCAGCCCTCAGCGCAAGAAGGATATCGAGAGAATTTGTAAGGCGATGTGGCCGGCCGTCGAAGATGCGATGGATGTACGCGACCGACAGCTGAACTCGATGAAGCGCGGCGATGAGCTTCGCAGCGGCGTGTTGCAGATGGTCAAGATCTACGTTGCGACAAAACGGGTTGTGTCGGTCGGCGACAAAATGGCTGGTCGACATGGTAACAAGGGTGTGATTTCAAAGATTCTGCCCGTAGCCGACATGCCGTTTCTGGAAGATGGCACTCCGGTGCAAATCATGCTCAACCCCTTGGGCGTGCCGAGTCGTATGAACGTCGGTCAGATTCTCGAAACTCACCTCGGTTGGGCGGGGGCGAACCTTGGTTTCCGCGCGATTACACCCGTCTTCGATGGGGCTAGCGAGGAAGAAATCAACAACGCACTTGATGAAGCTGGCTTGCCGCGTCATGGCAAGGCGCGACTGTTGGATGGCCGCACGGGCGAACCGTTCGAGCAGGAAACTACGGTTGGCTACATCTACATGCTTAAGCTGCATCACTTGGTAGACGACAAAGTGCATGCCCGCAGTACGGGTCCTTACTCGTTGATCACGCAGCAACCTCTGGGCGGCAAGGCTCGGTTTGGTGGCCAGCGATTTGGCGAGATGGAAGTGTGGGCTTTGGAGGCCTATGGCGCAGCGTACATCTTGCAGGAGCTGTTGACCGTGAAGAGCGATGATGTCGAAGGTCGCACCAAGATCTACGAAGCGATGGTCAAAGGTGAGAATACTTTGCAAGCCGGCACACCAGCCAGCTTCGACGTGTTGACCAACGAAATTCGTGGGTTAGGTCTGAACATGCAATTAGAGAAACGACAAATGTAAAGAATTTGCAATGGACATTGGTCTGTAGTCAATTTGCAATTATTCAAATAGAGACCGTTGTATTACAGCGAACAGTGGTCACCCGGTGAGGAAAAATATGAGTATCTTAGAAGGCTCAAACTACGATCGCGTTAACGATTACGGGTCGGTAAAAATCAGCCTGGCGAGGCCCCACGATATCCGCAGTTGGTCGTTCGGCGAAGTTAAAAAGCCGGAAACGATCAACTACCGAACGTATCGTCCTGAGAAAGACGGCTTGTTCTGCGAGCGTATTTTTGGTCCTGAAAAGGACTGGGAATGTGCCTGCGGAAAGTACCGCGGGATGAAGTACAAGGGGATGATTTGCGATCGTTGTGGTGTGAAAGTTACCCACAGCCGTGTACGTCGCAAGCGGATGGGGCACATCGAACTGGCTGCACCCATCGTGCATATTTGGTTCTTCAAGGCGATGCCAAGTCGGTTGGGAAGCTTGCTGGCGATGAAGACCACCAGCCTTGAGAAAGTTATCTACTTCCAAGACTACGTGGTAGTTGATCCCGGAGATACGCCACTCAAGCCGCAGCAGCTGCTGACCGAAGAGGAATATCGCCAGGCTCGCGACCAGTACGGCGAAGGTTTCGACGCCGACATGGGCGCCGACGCAATCCGTAAGTTGCTATCGAGTCTCGATCTGGTGAAGCTTTCCGAAGATCTTCGCGTGGAACTCAGGGAGACTGGCTCGAAGCAGAAGGCCAAGGATCTTATCGGTCGCCTGAAGACCGTCGAAGCTATTCGCGACTCAGACAACAAGCCAGAGTGGATGGTGCTGGACGTTATTCCGGTGATCCCACCCGATTTGCGTCCCTTGGTGCTGTTGGATAGCGGCAACTTTGCTACGAGCGACCTGAACGACCTCTACCGTCGCATCATCAATCGTAACAATCGGCTCAAGAAGCTGGTCGACCTTAATGCTCCCGAAGTGATCATTCGCAATGAGAAGCGGATGCTGCAGCAATCGGTCGACGCGTTGTTCGACAACAATCGTTGCAAGCGACCTGTACTGGGCAGTAGTAACCGCCCATTGAAGTCGCTGACCGATATGATTAAAGGCAAGCAAGGCCGCTTTCGCGAGAACTTGCTCGGCAAGCGCGTCGATTACTCAGCTCGAAGTGTGATCGTCGTTGGCCCGCGGCTGCGTTTGCATCAGTGTGGTCTGCCGAAGAAAATCGCGCTGGAGCTTTATCAGCCCTTCATCATCCGGCGTCTCAAGGAGTTGGGTCATGCCGACACGATTAAGAGCGCAAAGAAGATGCTTGAGCGCAAGGATGAGGAAGTTTGGGATATTCTTGAAGAGGTAATCACGAACCATCCAGTCCTATTGAATCGCGCCCCTACGCTTCACCGCATGGGTATCCAGGCGTTCGAGCCGACGCTGGTCGAGGGCAATGCCATCCAGCTCCATCCACTTGTGTGTAAAGGGTTCAACGCCGACTTCGACGGCGACCAAATGGCGGTTCACTTGCCACTGTCGATCGAAGCCCAGGTGGAAGCTCATACGCTCATGATGAGCACACACAATATTTTTAGCCCGTCCAATGGTGCTCCGATTATTAGCCCCTCGCAAGACGTCGTGATGGGTAGCTTCTACTTGACCACCACCGTGCCCGATGCCAAGGGCGACGGCATGATCTTCAGCTCATTGGAGGAGGTGGAGACAGCTTATGCCGCTGGCAAGGTTGGCACGCATGCAAGCATTAAGGTTCGTCTGCCTAGCAATCGTTGCCTTCGCGAAGATGTTGAATCCAGACAGGGCTTTGGCAAACGGATCGATACGACCGTCGGCCGAGTCGTGTTCAACAAGATTTTGCCCGAGGGGATGCCGTTCTACAACGTGTCACTCCGTTCTAGCGAGCTAGCACGAGTGATCTCCGATTGTTACGAGTTTGTCGGCCGTCGGGCGACGATTGAATTATTGGATGATATGAACCAGCTTGGTTTCCGCCAGGCTACGCTTAGTGGCCTGTCATTCGGTACGGATGACTTGATCACGCCTGACACCAAGGGCAAGATCATCGGCGACGCAGAAAAGACCGTCCTGAAATTCAACAAGCTTTTCCAGCGCGGTGTGATTACTGAAGTAGAGCGATACAACCAGGTGCTCGACGCCTGGACGCATGCTCGCGAACAGATCACCACCGAAATGATGACTGGTCTGGAGAACGACTACCGCAAAGATGGCTACGTCAATCCGATCTTCTTAATGGCCCACTCCGGTGCTCGTGGTGGTGTCGAACAGATGCGCCAGTTGGGCGGCATGCGAGGTCTGATGGCTAAGCCTTCCGGCAAGATTATCGAGACGCCCATTAAGGCCAATTTCCGAGAAGGCCTCACCGTACTCGAATACTTTAGTAGTACGCATGGTGCTCGAAAAGGTTTGGCCGATACGGCGCTGAAGACGGCCGACTCGGGTTATCTCACTCGTAAGCTCGCGGACGTGGCTCAGAACGTAGTCGTCACACAACGCGATTGCGGTACGACCCAAGGCATTACCAAGGGCATCATTTACCGTGGTGAAAAGGTCGAGGTGAGCCTGGCCGACTCGATTAAGGGTCGCGTCAGTCGAGCGAACATCGTTAATCCGATCACGGACGAAGTGATTGTTGCCGAAAACCACCTGATTACCTCCGAGGTTGCTCGTAAGGTCGAGGAATTAGGTCTAGAGAAGATCCAGGTTCGCAGCCCGATGACGTGCGATTCCCCCTTGGGCGTATGTCGGCTGTGCTACGGCATGGACCTTTCTACCGGCTCGATGGTGGAAGAGGGTATGGCCGTGGGCATCATCGCCGCCCAGAGCATCGGCGAGCCTGGCACGCAGCTGACGATGCGGACCTTCCACATCGGCGGCGTTGGTCAGCGCGACGTGGAAGATTCTGACATCAAGGCCAAGAAAGGGGGTACCGCTAAGTATGCCCGCCTTAAGGTTGTGACTAACGAGGCCGGACAATTGGTGGTGCTTGCCCGAAATGGTGAAATCGCCCTAGTCGACGAGCGAGGTCGCGAAGTCGAGAAATACGAGGTGCCGGCTGGTGCCGTGTTATCCGTCGCCGAAAACGCAGAGGTGAAAGCGGGCGACACCTTGTGCGAATGGGATCCGCATAGCATTCCTATCTTCGCCGAAACCGGTGGTAAGATTCGCTTCGAAGATTTGATCGAAGGCGAAACGATCCGCGGTGAGCTCGACCCCAGCGGACGAACTCGCTACGTGGTGATGGAACACAAGGGCGACCTGCATCCGCAGATCGTGGTTGAGAACCCTGCCGATGGCAAGATTCTCGACTTCTATTACATGCCCGAGCGTGCTCACCTGGAAGTCGCTGAAGGCGAATTGATCCAGCCCGGAAAACTTGTAGCGAAGACTCCTCGCGAAGCATCGGGAACTCAGGACATCACCGGTGGTCTGCCGCGGGTGACCGAAATTTTCGAAGCTCGCAAGCCTAAAGACCCAGCCGTTATCGCGGAGATCGATGGCCTGGTAGAACTCTTGAGCGAGAAGAAGCGCGGCAAGCGATCGATTTTGGTCCGGAGCGAAACTGGCATCGAGCGCGAGCATTTGGTAACGCACAGTAAGCACTTGCGAGTGCATGCCGGCGATAAAGTGCGTGCCGGAGAAGCGTTGGTCGACGGACCCTTGGTGCCGCACGATATTCTGCGGATTTCCGGGGAAGAAGCCGTTCAGCAGTATCTCACTCGCGAGATCCAGAATGTATATCGCAGCCAACGTGTGGAAATCAACGACAAGCACATCGAGATCATCGTTTCTCAGATGCTCTGTAAGGTGCGCGTCGAAAGCCCTGGTGACACTGATCTACTACCCGGCAGTGTGATCGACAAGTCTGAGTTCCGAGTTGCGAATGAAGCTCTTACCAAGTGTCTCCGGATAGCACATAAGGGCGACAGCGACTTCCACGAAGGTGCAATCATTCCGAAGGACGTTCTCGAGCAAGCCAACGCGCAGATCGAGGCCTTAGGAGGAGACATTGCCAAGGGTGCTCGGCCGAAGATGGCGACCGCCAGCACCCAGCTTTTGGGTATTACCAAAGCATCCGTGCAGAGTTCCAGCTTCATCTCAGCGGCCAGTTTTCAGGAAACAACCAAGGTACTGACCGAAGCTGCCTTAGGTGGTCGGACCGACCACTTGGTGGGCCTCAAAGAAAACGTGATCCTGGGCCACTTGATTCCGGCCGGCACAGGTTTCCACACTATCCAGGAAGCCGAAGTGCGGATTCAACCAGCAGCCTTGGAAGCCTTGGCTGCAGAGAAAGAACGCGTCTTGGAGCGGTCCTTCCCGTTGCTCGATTCCGCATTGCAATCCGGTGGCACTCCGCCTGTCAACAACGGAGACAGCGGTGTTCCCGTGGCAGAAGGTTCCTTCGCAGGTAGCGAAGTTCCTCCTGGCCCAAGCAGCTTGGATGCCCTGCTCGGCACTAGCGCCGAGAATGAGGGAACTGCGGCGGCACCCGAGGCAATGCCCTCGCTGCCCGAGTCCCCGCCACCTGTCGCGGAATCGTTTGCCTCGGCTCCCGAGGTTGTACCGGCACCCCACGAGCCTCCTGCTACAGACCCCTTTGCGCCGGCTCCCGACGCTTTGGCCCCTCCCATTCCCGAGGCGAGTGCTCCGGCTCCCGAGCCGGAATCTTCGGCTCCCGACGACCAGGAACCCAAGGATATTTAACGACCGCGGTTCGTCCTAAGAAGCCGCCATGCGGTTGACACCCCACCCGAGCGCGGTAGATTGGTTGATTCAACTCAGCCTTGGAGAGTGGCCAGAGGTCGCGAAATACGCAACGAATAAGAAAACCCACATGCCTACGATTAATCAACTCGTCAAGAAGAACCGCAAGAAGAAGCGCAAGTTTAGCAAGTCGCCGGTGCTCAGCCAGTGTCCGCAAAAGCGAGGCGTTTGCTTGCAGGTTCGCACGATGACCCCTAAGAAGCCCAACTCCGCTTTGCGGAAGATTACCCGTGTGCGGCTCTCCAACGGCAAGGAAGTGACAGTCTATATCCCTGGCGAAGGTCACACGCTGCAGGAGCACAGCATCGTGCTCGTGCGAGGTGGTCGTGTCCGCGACTTGCCAGGTGTTCGATATCAAGTAGTGCGTGGCGCACTCGACACGCTAGGCGTCGAGGGCCGCAAACAATCCCGTAGTCGTTACGGAGCGAAGAAAAGTTAATTAGCTAATTGCCGTCAGCTTCGAGCTGTCAGCTCTAATTTCAATCCTCTAGCCGATCGCTGACAGTTAACTGCTGAAAGCCAATAAATTATGGCCCGAATTACCGCTAGTCGTAAGCAGCTCAAACCCGATCCGAAGTGCGGTTCGCTTCTGGCCGCTAAATTCATTAACTGTTTGATGTGGGATGGCAAGAAGAGTGTCGCGCAGAATGTGTTTTATGACGCACTGGACATCATCAAAGAGCGCATCCCGGCCGAAGAATCGATCGAAGTCTTCACGCAAGCGGTCGAGAATGTAAAGCCAGCAATTGAAGTTCGCTCGAAGCGAGTCGGTGGTGCCGCCTATCAGGTGCCGATGCAAGTGAATCGAATTCGGCAACAATCGCTGGCAATTCGCTGGCTGCTGCTGGCCATCCGCGAAAAGAAGGGTCGCCCGACTCCCCAAAAGCTGGCCGACGAGCTCGTAGCTGCTTACAACCGTGAGGGTACCGCGATGACCCGTCGTGAAAATGTCCACCGCATGGCCGATGCGAATAAAGCGTTTGCCCACTTCGGTTGGTAGAAGTCGAGAGGCCAGGAGTTAGAGGGCAGGGTTTTCTAAGGACCGTGACCTCCAACTTCTGGCTATTCTTCTGCGCTGAGCGACAGTGCCGATCGGATAGCGCTGCGATGTCAGGTTTCGGTCGACGACCGAATGGAATATGATTCTTTTTTCGCGACAATCCGCGTAATTCACCGGCAAAACCATCCCTGATCGTTGATGTCTACGTCCCTCACCAAACTTCGCAACATCGGCATCGTTGCCCACATCGATGCCGGCAAGACAACCGTTACCGAGCGGATGTTGTACGTCTCAGGTGCCAAGCATCGCGCCGGCGAGGTCGATCGCGGCACGACCACTACCGACGACGATGCCGAGGAGGCCGAGCGAGGAATCACTATCTACTCGGCCTGTGTCACCTTTCCATGGAAAGATGTGCAGATCAATCTGATCGACACGCCAGGCCATGTTGATTTCACTGCCGAAGTCGAGCGGAGCCTGCGGGTGCTGGATGGTGCGGTCATCGTATTCAGCGCCCGCGAGGGGGTTGAGGCTCAGAGCGAGACCGTCTGGCGACAGGCCGACAAGTACCAGGTTGCCAGGATAGTGTTTATCAACAAGCTCGACCGCGAGGGCGCCAATTTCGAATCGGTAGTCAACGAAATCCGAGATCGCCTGGCAGCGAATCCGTTGGTGTTGCAAATTCCTTTGGGCCAAGGCCCGGCCCATGTCGACGAGCCTTTTCGAGGCGTGATCGATCTGGTGACGATGAAACTCCTTACCTTTCCCGAAGGTAAGGAAGGGCGCGATGTCATCGAAGCGGAGATACCTAGCGAGTTAGCCGAAACCGCGACCCTCTGGCGCGAGGAGCTTTTGGGAGAGCTCTCCCACTACAGCGATCAACTCATGGAGCTGGCCCTAGCCGAAGAACCGGTGCCGGTCAAACTGATCCACCAGGTACTGCGCGACGCGACTATCCATCAACAGATTCAGCCTGTACTTTGCGGCTCCGCCTTGCATGGTGCAGGTGTACAGCCGCTATTGGATGCAGTTGCTTCGTATCTCCCCAATCCGTTGGAAGTGCCGCCTGTGGAGGGTATCGGCCCCCCTGCTGGTGAAAAGCGCGGCAAGAAAAATGACGACGCTCAATCTAAAACTATCACCCGCAAGTCGGACCCATCCGAACCTTTCTGCGGGTTGGTCTTCAAGATTTTGCCCTACAAAACGGGCGACCTTTCTTGGGTGCGCATCTATTCGGGAACGCTCAAAGGCAACAGCCGCGTATTGAATCCGGGCCGCGAGAAGAAGGAAAACGTCGCGCAGTTGTGGAAGATCCACGCTAGTAAAAAGGAAGAGCAGCTCGATGTAGCGCAGGCGGGAGATATCGTTGGAGTGATCGGGTTGAGAGATTCTGTCACTGGTGACACACTCTGCGACACCCGCGCGCCAATCGTGCTCGAATCGATCGAATTTCCCGAGACCGTAGTCTCGATGGCGATCGAGCCAGAAAGTACCACCGACAAGAAGAAGCTCGCCGATGCGCTCGATATGCTCCGCAAACAAGATCCGACGTTTGTCTCAACCGAAAACGAAGAAACAGGCCAAACGCTCATCAGCGGCATGGGTGAACTCCATTTGGAGGTGATCCAGCACCGGTTAGAACGAGAATTCCGACTCAACTGCAAGGTGCACAATCCGCGGGTCAGTTATCGCGAAACCGTCCAGCGCGAAGCAGAGGTCGATGGTCATTGCCATCGGCTGATCAATGGCGAACAGCATACGGCCGACTTGAAACTGCGCGTTGAGCCCTTCGAATCGCCCACTGGTGGTGTTGTAGTCACCAACTCGCTTGATCACGGTTTGCCCGGCGAGCTATTGAGCGTAGTGCTTGAGGAGTTAGAAAATGCAGGGCAGGGGGGTGGTGTATTAGGATTTCCATTGATGAGGATTAAAGTCACTCTGCTTGGAGGCACGGTGCATGAAACCGAGAGCTCAGAAATCGCATTCCGCACGGCAGCAAATCTGGCTTTTGACGCAGGTCTTCGCAAAGCGGGCACGGTGCTCCTAGAACCG
>Ga0315338_1000922_pt1 | contig 47232 bp, 48 predicted proteins | sample ASW8metaG_FD_204518 | JGI IMG/M metagenome (GOLD analysis project Ga0315338, IMG submission 204518) | Ammonia-oxidizing marine archaeal communities from Monterey Bay, California, United States - ASW #8 | ecosystem: Environmental > Aquatic > Marine > Coastal | place: USA: California | collected... | reverse complement strand
AACATATTTCAGATACAAAAGTAGATAAAAAAGTTGAATCACTTTGTCCTTATTGTGGTGTTGGTTGCCAAGTAGAATATAATATCAAAAATGATGAAATAGCTTGGATAGATGGAAAAGATGGACCCGCTAATCATAATAGATTATGTGTAAAAGGTAGATTTGGATATGATTATATTACTAATCCTGAAAGATTAAAAGAACCTCTTATAAGAAAATCAAACATTAAAAAAGATCCAAATAAAATTTTTGATCCAAAAAATCCTTTAAAATATTTTAGAAAAGTTTCTTGGAAAGAAGCTTTAGATTATGCGGCAAGTGGTCTTAAAAAAGTTCGTGATTTTCATGGAGGTAATTCTCTTGCTGGCTTTGGTTCTGCTAAAGGATCTAATGAAGAAGCATATTTATTTCAAAAATTAGTAAGAACTGGTTTTGGAACTAATAATGTTGATCATTGCACAAGACTATGTCACGCATCATCCGTTGCTGCACTTTTAGAAACTATTGGATCAGGTGCTGTGAGTAATCCTTTTTATGATTGTGAGAATTCAGAAGTAATTATTATAATTGGTGCTAATCCAACAGAAAATCATCCTGTTGCTGCAACTTTTTTTAAAAATGCTGCAAAGAATGGTTCTAAATTAATTGTTATAGATCCAAGAAAAAGTTCTTTAAATAAATATGCATTTGAAAATTTAAATTTTAGGCCTGGTACTGATGTTGCTCTATTAAATTCTATAATGAATGTAATTGTTAAAGAAAAACTCTACGATCAACAATATATAAAAGGCTTCACTGAAGGTTTTAAAGATTTAAAAAACAATATTAAAAAATTTCCACCTGAAAAAATGGAAAAAGTTACAAGTGTAAAAGTTGAAACTATTAAAAAAGTAGCAAGAACTTACGCTAAAGCAAAATCAGCAATTATTTTTTGGGGAATGGGAATTTCTCAACATGTTCATGGAACTGATAACGCTAGAGCGTTGATTGCTTTATCTTTAATGTGTGGACAAATTGGAAGACCTGGAACAGGTCTACATCCTCTTCGTGGGCAAAACAATGTTCAAGGTGCATCTGATGCTGGTTTAATTCCAATGGTGTTTCCAGACTATTTCCCTGTTGAGGAAGATAAAAATAGAAAAAAATTAGAAAAACTTTGGAAATCTAATTTAGATCCAGAACCTGGACAAACTGTTGTTGAAATAATGCATGGGATGGTTAATGGTTCAATTAAAGGAATGTATATAATGGGTGAAAATCCTGCAATGTCAGATCCTGATACGCAAGAAGCTAGAAAAGGTCTTGCAAATTTAAAACATTTAGTAGTACAAGATTTGTTTTTAACTGAAACTGCAACATTTGCAGACATTATTTTACCAAGCTCAGCAGCTCCAGAAAAAAATGGAAGTTTTACTAATACAAATAGACAAGTACAAATGGGTAGACAAGCCTTACCTCTTCCTGGAAATACAAAGCAAGATTTATGGATTATAAATGAAATTGGAAAAAGACTAGGATTAAAATGGAATTATAAACATCCGAAAGATGTATTTCCTGAAATGGCAGAAACAATGCCATCAATTAAAGGTCTAACATGGGAAAGATTAGAAAAAGAAAATTCAGTTGTATATCCTGTGAAAGATTTAAACAAACCAGGAGAAGAAGTAATTTTTTCTAATGGTTTTGATACAAAAAATAAAAAAGGTAGAATTATATCAACTGAACTTACGCCGCCTGATGAAGTACCTAATAAGGAATTTCCAATGATTTTAATGACTGGAAGATTACTTGAACACTGGCATACAGGATCTATGACAAGAAGATCAAAAGTTTTGAGTAATATTGAACCAGTTGCAACTGCACATTTCAATCCAAAACAATTAAAAAAACAAGGTATTAATGCCGGAGATAAAGTTAAAATTGAAACTAGAAGAGGAAAAGTTGAGGTTAAAGTAAGATTAGACAGGAATGTACCAAATAATGTCATATTCTTTCCTTTTGCATTTAGAGAAGCGCCAGCTAATGTTTTAACAAATCCTAAATTAGATCCATTTGGAAAAATACCAGAGTTTAAATATTGTGCTGCCAAAATGAAAAAATTAAATAAATCGCTGTTAATTTCTTATAAATAAATAAGAAGAAATTAATGAAAATCAAAAAACTGAATTTATCTGGCTTATTTATTATTGAGCCAAATATTTTTCATGATAAAAGAGGATTTTTATGTGAAACATATAATGAAAATTTGTATTTAAAGTTAATAAAATCAAAAATTGTTCAAGTTATACATTCTCATTCAAAAAAAAATACAATTAGGGGAATACATTTTCAATATCCACATCTTCAAGGTAAGCTTGTTTCTGTTGTTCAAGGAAAAATATTTGATGTAACTGTAGATATTAGAAAAAGTAGTTCAACTTTTGGAAAATGGTGTGGGGTATTTTTAGATTCAAAAAACAAACAACAGCTCTGGATACCCGAAGGTTTTGGTCATGGCTATTTAGTAATGAGCAAAACAGCTGATATAATTTATAAATGTACACAAAAATACTATCCTAACAATCAAAAAGGAATAGTATGGGATGATCCTTCTATAAAAATCAATTGGCCAACAAAAAAACCAATTTTGTCAAAAAAAGACTCTCAAGCATTAGAAATAAAAAAAATAAAAAATTTACCAAAATGAAAAAAATAAATAAAACTTTATTATTGGGATCTTCTGGAAAAATAGGATCAAATTTAAAAAAAAAATTAAAATTAATAAGTAGAAAAGTAAAAATTTTATCTACAAAAGAATTAAATTTAGAAAATTTAAATTCTATAAGAAAAGTTCTAGACAAAATTCAACCAAATTTAATAATTAATGCTGCGGGATATACAAAAGTAGATGAAGCTGAAAAAGAAAAAAGTAAATGCTTTAAAATTAATACGTTATCAACCAATGAAATTGCTAAATGGTCATACAAAAATAATTGTTTTTTAGTTCATTATTCAACTGTGTACATATTTGATGGAAAAAAGAAAAAACCTTGGAAAGAAGAAGATAAACCAAACCCAAAAAATTTTTATGGGAAAAGTAAATTAAAAGGAGAAAGTAAAATAATTAAATCAAAATGTAATTATTTAATTTTAAGACTTAATTGGGTTTATGATGATAATGGTGAAAAATTTCTAAAAAAAATTATAAAAAAAATAAAAGAAAATAAAAAAATTTTTTTAGTTAATGATCAAATAGGAACTCCTACCCATGCGGGGTTTGTAAGTGATGTAACAATTAACATTATTAAAAAGATTATGATTAATAAAATAAACCCAAAAATACTAAATATCTCAGCAAAAGGTAAAACAAATTATTATAATTTTGCAAAAAAAATATATCAAAAGTTGCAAAACAAATACAAAGATTGTTCGTTATCCCCAATAAATTTTAAAGAATACAAAAAAATTGCTGGAAATAAAAAAGCAGCTGATAAACCTCTAAATTCAATGCTAAATATAACAAAACTAGAAAATTTTCTAGATTCTAATTTACCTAATTGGGAATTAACTTTCTCAAAAAAAATAAATAAAATAATTAAAAATTATGATAATTAAAATTAAATTCTTTTTTTAGCTTTTACTAATAATTTATCTATAGCACGATTCTTATAGATTTTTTTTATTTTAGTATTTTTTTTATACTTATCAGCAATCTTTAAATTAAATTTATCTTGTAGAACTGCTGTAAAAGTTGTTTTGACAACATCAAAAGCATATTTAATCCCATTAACATGACATATTTCATCTCCATAAAAAGTTGGAATTGAAATTTCTTTTATTTTTGCATTAATTAAAAATAATTGTATTAGAATTTCTGTATCAAAATGAAAATCCTGAGTGTTTAAATGAAAAGGTATGTTTTTTAATGACTTTATAGAATAAATTCTATAACCAGTGTGAAACTCAGCTAATTTTGTATTAAGAAGAAAATTTTGTACTTTTGTTAAAACAATATTCCCTACAAGTTTATAAAATGGCATTCCACCCTTTAGAGCATTTTTTTTATTTATCATTCTTGAACCCATTACTACGTCATATTTATTTCTTTCTAAGCCGTTCATAAGTTTAGGTAATTCTTCGGGCGCATATTGGCAATCACCATGCAAAAGTACTACGTAATCAAATTTTTTCTTTATAGCATAATGATACCCAATCTTTTGATTTCCTCCATATCCTTGATTTCTTGGGTTGTATAAAATATTAAATTGAAATCCTAATTTTTTATTTTTTTTTATTTTTTTTGAAATTTCAAACGTACGATCTTCTGAACAATCATCAATAATAAGAATTTCTAAATTATAAACTTTAGATATTTTTTTTGGTATTCGATTAACAACACTTTGAATTGTTTTTTCAGCATTATAAGCAACAATAAAAATTAATAATTTATTTTTTTTCAATTTTTTTTGTAAAATTTAGAAAATTTTATTTTTCCACGTATCGGGTGTAAGATCATTAATTATTTCTAAATCTAAATGATATTTGAATTTTCTTAGACCTCTTTCCTTTATATATTCAATCATTTGCTTTAATCCGTTTTTCAAAGAACATTTAGTTTTATAATTAAATAATTTTCTTGCTTTATTTGCTGAACAATTTGCTAAAAAAACTTCTTGAGGACGTCCTTTTTTATAAATTGGATTAACATTAAAAGCTAATAAATTTCCTATTAAATTTGCTAATTCTATTATAGAAACAAATTCTTCATCGGGACCAATATTTATTACTTGTTTATTGGTTTTTTTGCTAAACACTAGTTTAGTCAAAATATCAATATCATCTTGAATAAAAGAAAAACATCTTTTCTGTTTGCCGTTTCCATAAATAATTGGTTGTCTTTTTTGAAGCATTAAATTAATCATAATACTTGCTACATTCCTATAAGGATCATCGTATTTTTGTCTTGGTCCTATTATGTTATGAGGTACCGCAATAACCCATTCAACGCCATGAACACTACATAAATTTTTTAGAAAATCTTCTCCTGCAACTTTTCCTATACCATATGGATCCTGTGGTTTTGGCAACATGTCTTCAGTAAAAGGAACTTTATTCGTTCCATATCTAGCCATTGAAGAACAATAAACAATTCTTTTTACTTTATTTGCTATTGATGCAGTAATTAATGAAACAGAAGATCCTACAATATTTTTTGTTACTATATTTGGACTAAAAACACTTAAACCTTCATAGGCTGTTGCTGCACAATGTATAACTATATCTATACCTTTTGTTAATTTGACCATTGTTGAATAATCATTACAATCAACTTGATGAAATTCAGCTTTATTAGGAACGTTATCTAAGTATCCGCCAATAAGATTATCACAACCTGAAACTTTATGATTAAGCGAAATCATTTTGTCAGCTAGGTGACTACCTAAAAAACCAGCGATACCAGAAATAAAAATTTTCATATATAATTTATAAAAACTTAGTGATATATTTTACGTTTTCAAATAACAATTTTAATTTAAATTATGGTTAAAAAATTATTAATACTTATACCTTCATATAATGTTGAAAAATTCATAAAAAAAGTTTTATATTCAATACCAAAAAAATTATTAAAAACAAATAAAGTTAAAATATTAATAATAAATGATTGTTCAACAGACAATACTGTAAAAATAGTAAAAAATATAAAGAAATTTTATTTCAAAAAAAAAATTATAACAAACAAGATTAATTGCGGTTACGGTGGGGTACAAAAAATTGGGTATAATTATGCAATAAAAAACAATTTTGATATAGTTGCTATGTTGCACGGTGATGGGCAATACAAACCTAATTTACTATTTAAATTAGTTGATCCAATAAATAAAAATTTATCAGAAGTAGTTTTTGGTTCAAGAATGTTAAAACCATTAAATGCCCTTAAAGGAAATATGCCTATATACAAATTTATTGGTAATACAATAATTACTAAAATTCAAAATCTTTTTTTAAAATCAAAACTTTCTGAATTTCACAGTGGATATAGGGTTTACTTAGTAAAAAGTTTAAAAAAAATTCCATTCAATCGTAATTCTAATTTTTTTCATTTTGATACAGAAATAATTATTCAACTCTTATTTGCAAAAATAAAAATTAAAGAAATACCTATTCCAACTATTTATAGTGGTCAGAAATCACATTTAAAAGGAATTAAATATAGTTATAATGTCATAAAAATAACATTTCTAGCTATGTTACATATGTTTGGAATAATAAAAATTAATAAATTTGAAATTAAATAAAAAAAATTTAGTAAATTTCTTAAACAAAGAAATTTTTTTAAAATTGTGTCTTTTAATTTCTTCTTTTAATGTTCTTCTATGGTTTTTTAAAAAATATATTTCCGGTGATAGACAGCCATTTTGGGATTTAGTAGTTAATTATTGTGCAGGACAATCATATTTAAATAATATAAGTCCATATAAATATGGTATAGGAATAAATCCTTTGGGTAAATGTCTTTCTGAATCAGGGGGATTAAATGATGCTTTTGTTTATGTTGCAACAGTTCCGCTTCTAAAAATATCAAGCTTACTTGCACAATTAGATATAGAAATTGTAAAAAATATTTGGGTAATAATTAGTTTCTTTTCTTTCATTATTATTTTTCTTTCTTCCATTTATATTTACAAAATTAAAAAAAATTCTCTTTGGTTTATTGTAATTTTATTATTTTCTTTTGGAGGAACTATCTTTTTTAGTTTTTTAACAGGAAATATTTCAATAATTTCTGCAACAATAATATCGATAGGTATTTATTTCTACCTAAAAAAAAGAATTGATATTTTTTGTATTTTTGTTTGTTTAGCCGCACTTTTAAGACCGCAATTTTTTATGTTTATACTCATTCCATTTATTCATGAAAAAAACAAATTTTTTTTTAAATTTATTTTCTATAGCTTTATTGTTTCAATTTTATTTTTCTATGATTTTTTATTCCAAAAAGAATTTTTTTTAGGTTTTTTAAATGGATTAGCTTATGTAAGGAGTGATGCTTGGTTTTTTACTTTTGGGGACGGCATAGGCTTAGATGCAATAATAGATCAACTACCTTATGCTATATTATTATTATTTGATGTATATGTTCAGTCTGGACCAAGTTCATATTCTAATATTCTTTGGATAATTCTTTCCTCAACAATATTGATAGGAACTTATTTCTTTTTAATAAACAAAAATAGTGTAAATAAAAAAAACAAATTATTATCCTTGGCCTTAGGAATTGTAATTATTACAGCATGCTTACCTAGACTTCAAATGTACGATCTAATATTAGCAATTCCTGCAACTTATTATATAGGAAGTAATATGCTTCCAAAAAAAAGTAAAGTGGCATCTTATCTAGGGTTTGGTATATTATTTTCCATGTATGCTGTCCATGATATAAACACACCATTATTTATATTTTTTTTAATTTACTTTTTCTTTTTAATAAATAATAATTTTTTAAAATCTAGGATAATTTAATGTCATAAAAAATTAATTATTTTACAACTTAAGTTTAGTTTCTTAATTTTATCCACTTACCATTATGCATATGTGATTTAATAGCATTTTCTACCAAATATTGTGATCTAAAACCATCATTAAAATTTGGAAAAGCTTGTTTTTTAGAAATAATACAATCAATCAATCTGTTAATAATTTTTGAAACTGGATAAATTCTTGTATCAATATTTTTTTTTATTTTTCTTTTTTTAAAAAAAATTTTTTTTTTTTTATATTTTTCATTATTAGCTGTATAAACTTTAAATCCTGTAATCCAATCTTCATCTTTAGCTTCTAAAATAACAAAACCTTTCTCATTCGAAAAATTAATAACATGTTCATTCAAACCTACTGTGTTGTTAGAAGCGTTAATTACCCCATCTACACCGGACAAAAATTTCATTAATATTAATGCGTTAGTGTGACCGCTGAATTTATATTTTTTTTCGCTAAATAAAAAAGCTGAGATAGAAACAATAGGCTCAAAAAACCATTCAATGTAATAAAAAATATGAGGAACAACATTGTTAAGAACACCGCCACCAGCATTAAAATTATTTTTCCATGAATTTTCTTTTAAATAATTGGTATATGATTGATAGTTCAAATCAACACTTATATTTTTTACTGATCCAAATTTTTTGCTATCTAAAATTTTTTTAGCAATAATAAATTCATCTATTTCAGGAAATTCAAAATCTATGGCATTTGTAACCTTTAATTTTTTTTGAAGATTAAAAATCTTTCTAATTGTTTTAATGTTCGTTGCTAATGGTTTTTCAGCAAATACTGGAATAGATTTTTTTAAACAATAATTAATAATTTTATCTTGTTTTAAAGGTGGTACAGCAATACTTATTAAATCAAAATCCAAATTGGCAAGCATTTTTCTCCATTTATCAAAAAAAAATGGGATATTATTTTTTTTTGCTAAAAATTTTGCTTTTTTTAAATTATTTGAACATAACGCAATTACTTCACATTTATTATTTTTTTTGAATGCAGGTAAATGGCATGTTGCACCAAATTCTAAACCAATAATTCCAACTTTTAATTTCTTCATTTAATATTAATCAGCTAATTGATATTTTTTTGCTTTATCTAAATCCCTATAACTATTTATATTAAAAAAAGGATCTATTTTATCATATGAAAAATTAACAATAGAAAAGTTATGTTTTTTGATAAACAAGTCTATTTTTTTTATATTTTCTTTAACTAATGTATTACTTAATGATTTCTTCAAGGAAATTGACCAAATGCCTATAACAGGGTGAGTTCTATTATTAGATTTTGCAATTACTATTTTACATTTTTTTTTTTCAGCATTTTTTAAAAGTTTATTAACTAAATCAAAAGGAAAAAAAGGAGCGTCGCAAGGTAATGTTACTAACCATTTAAAATTATTTTTTTTTCCGTATTGCATTGCAGATAAAATTCCTGCAAGTGGTCCTTTAAAACCTTTGACGCTATCTTTAATAATATCTAAATCAAATTTTTTAAATTTAGATTTATTTATATTTGCATTAATTATTAATTTGGTAACTTGCTGGGAGGCTTTAAGTATAATATGCTCAATAATAGTTTTATTATTAATTTTTTTAAAAAACTTATTTTCACCTTTCATTCTTTTAGACAAACCTCCGGCTAATATAACTCCCAAAACTTTTTTATTATTTTGTATCATAAATAATTCTTTTAAAACCTGATAAAGCAATAAACCTTTTACCTTTTGTTCTACCAATAAGTGTTAGATTAGATTTTTTTGCTAATTCAATGCCCCATGAAGTAAAACCGTTTCTTGATATTAAGATTGGTATTCTCATTTTTACAGTTTTAATAATCATTTCACTAGTAAGTCTTCCAGTTGTATAAAAAATTTTATCAACTGGAGAAATAGAATGTTTGTACATATATCCTGCAATTTTATCAACCGCATTGTGTCTGCCAACATCCTCCATATAAACTTGCACATTTTCTTTTTTACATAGAACACAGCCATGTATAGCTCTTGCTTTTAAATATAAACTAGGAGTTGTGTTAATTTCTTTAAGTAATTTAATCATCCATGAAGCTTTAATCTTTGCAGTTTTAGACAATTTAATTTCATCAAACTCTTCCATGATATCTCCGAAAACTGTACCTTGTGCACATCCAGATGTAAGAGTTTTTTTTTTAAGTTTTTCTTCGTAATTTGTTTTTGATTTAGTTCTAACAACTACGGTGTTAATTTCTTCATCGTAATCTACGCTCGTAATTTTATCATTCTTCTTAAGCATGTTCTGATTTAACAAATAGCCTATTGCTAAATATTTTGGATAATCACAAATTGTCATCATTGTAACTATTTCTTGTTCATTCAAAAATAAAGTTAGAGGTCTTTCTACAATAGAGTGCATTTTAATTTTTCTTTTATTCTCGTCTGTAACTATGACTTCCTTAGTTAGTTTTAAATTATTTATCTTTGGTTTAAGAACTTTTTCTTTTGAGTCTGCTTTTTTCTTCATTTTTTTAATATATTTCTAGAAATATGTGTCTATTATATTATATAAAAAATGCTTAAAAGTGTAACAAAGAAAGGTTTTGGGGGATGCCCTCATGATTGTCCTGATACATGCGCAATGATCTATGAAATAAAGGACAATAAACTTATTAGTGTTCAAGGAAACAAAGATCATCCGTATACACGAGGAGGACTTTGTGTAAAAGTAAAAGACTTTGATAAGAAACACTATCACCCTGATAGACTTTTATATCCTTTAAAAAGAGTTGGCGCTAAAGGTGAAAAAAAATTTGAAAGAATTAAATGGTCTGAAGCAATTAAGACAATTACAGATAAATGGAAAGAAATTATTAAAGAGTATGGACCTCAAGCGATCATTCCATATAGTTATTTAGGTAATCAAGGTCTAGTCCACGGATTAAATGGAGCGGATGCTTTTTTTAACAAAATGGGGGCAACTGTCTGTGAAAGAACTTTCTGTGGAGAAGGATCTTGTACAGCATACTTAACAACAGTGGGCCCAACAGCAGGGGTTGATGTTGAAAGTTATATACACTCAAAATATATTGTTATTTGGGCCTGTAATAGCGTAAGTACAAATCTTCATCATTGGGCTGTTATTAAAGATGCGAAGAAAAAAGGTGCAAAAGTTGTTGTCATAGATTCTTATAAATCAAGAACTGCTAAAGCAGCTGATTGGCATATATCACCAAAACCTGGAACTGATGGTGCATTAGCTATGGGTGTTATTAATTCAATCATAGAACAAGGTTTAACAGATGATGAATATATTAAAAATTATACAAATGGTTTTAGCGAATTAAGTGAGCATGCTAAATCAAAGACTCCTGACTGGGCATCAAAAATAACTGGTGTAAAAGCAGAAGATATAAAAAAATTAGCATTTGAATTAGCTACTGTACAGCCAGCTGCTATTAGAATGGGCGTTGCTTTAGAAAGACATTATGGTGGTGGGCAAACAATACGAGCAGTAACTTGTATACCTGCATTAACCGGGGCATGGCGTCATGTTGGTGGAGGCATAACTCAATTTCCAGTTTGGGAACACCCTTATAAATTTGATGTTATTTGCAGACCAGATTTTATTCCTGAAAATACAAGAGTTGTTAATGCTCTTCAAATTGGTAGGGCTCTTTTAGGAGAAACTCATTCTGATATACCAATTAAATCAATGATGTGTTGGAATGCTAATCCCGTCACACAATCTCCTGAAACAGAAAAAATTGTTGAAGGTTTAAAAAGAGAAGATCTTTTTTTAGTATCTGCTGAACATTTTATATCTGACACTGCATCATATGCAGATATTGTGCTTCCAGCGGCTATGGGAGCTGAACTTGAAGATATTATTTTATCCTGGGGACATCTTTATCTTACATATAATGAAAAATGTCTAGATCCTCCAGGAGAAGCTTTACCAAATAACAAAATTTTTCAAAAACTTGCAGAAAGCATGGGGTATAAAGACGAACAATTTAAATGGTCTGACTCTGAATGTCTAGAGAATTATATTGACTGGAGTGCTCCTGCAAGCAAAGAAATAACTTTAGATTATTTAAGAAAAAATGGGTATGCTCGACTAAATGTTGGAACTAAAGATGATCGTTGTCCACATAAAGAAGGTAATTTCGCAACTGAAGACGGTAAATGTAATTTTATTATAAAAAATGTAAAAAACTTTGTAGCTGGTCCATTTCGTCAAATGTATGAGGGGAACCAACCAGGTGAACCTCTTCCTGAATTGCCGGATTATGTTCCTCCAGCAGAGTCTCCAAATACAAATCCTGAGTTAGCAAAAAAATATCCGCTTAATATTATTTCACCGAAAAGTCATGCGTTCTTAAATTCGCAATATGCAAATATGGATAGTAAAATGAAAGTCCAGGGCGAACAATTTGTTATAATTAATAAAATTGATGCTGATACCAGAGATATATCAGATGGAGAAAATGTAAAAGTTTATAATGACAGAGGTGACTTTCATGGAAATGCTAGAATATCAGAAGATGTAGCTCCAGGAATAGTAGTTGCTACATTAGGTTACTGGAGACAAAAAAGTAAAACTGGAACAGTAAATAGTATTAGCTCAGGATTACTTGCAGATATGGGCAATGCTCCGACATTTTCTGACAATTTAGTAGAAGTAAAAAAAGTTTCTTAATTTCTTTTTTCGTTTCCAAAAAACAATTGTTCCCCTTTTTTTCTAAATGAATTTATTAATTCTTGCCCTTTATCTGATAATAGCCAATTAATAAATTTTTCAGATGACTCAATTTTTGATTTTGGGCATTTTTTAGGATTGATAGGTATAATCCCATAATAATTATATAAATCCTTATCACCTTCAACAAGAATAGTGTGGTTTCTCTTATTATTGAATGAAACCCATGTAGCGCTATCTGTTAATGTGATTGCATTTTTATTTACTGCTATATTTAAAGAAGGACCCATTCCAGAACCAGTTTCCAAATACCAATGATCTTTTCTTGTATTTATTTTTAAACCTAAATGTTTCCATAAACTAATTTCTTTTTTATAAGTGCCGCTATTATCTCCTCTAGAAACAAAAGTTAATTTATTATCATAAATCTTTTGTAATACTTGATAAATATTTTCATTATTAACACTAATGTTTAATGATTGAGGTCCTACCAGTAAAAAATAATTATACATTAAATCTTTTCTATATAGACCAAATCCATTTTTCACAAATAATTCTTCTGAGGTTTTATCATGGACTAGAATAATATCAGCATCACATTTTTTTGCATTTACTATTGCATGCCCGGTACCAGAAGCGATTACTTTAATTGTAATATCATCAACTATTTTATATTTTGATAAAATAAAATCATAAAAACCTGAATCTCTGGTTGAAGTTGTAGATTGAATTATTAAAGAATCTTCTTTTGAAATAGTGTTTTTAAAAAATATTAATTGAAAAAATATTAACAATATAATTGTAAATTTATTAATCATAAAATTTTATTATTTTAATAATAAACCTTTTTGAAAATCTTTTGCTTCTTTACTTTTTGGGTTTTTAAAAAAACTTTTTGTTTTTGTATGTTCAATTATTTTTCCTTTGTGAAAAAATAATATATCATTTGCTAATCTTTTTGCCTGAAATAAATCATGTGTAACTATTATTATTTTCACACCGGATTTTGATACTGTTTTTATTAGATTTTCAATAATTTGTGTTATTTTAGGATCAAGATTGGCACAAGGTTCATCTAGAAATAAAAAACTTGGTCTAATTGATAATGCTCTCATAATAGAAATTAATTGTTGTTGTCCAATAGATAGATTACGTGCCGATTGTTTTGCTAAGTGTTCTAATTTTGCAAATTTCAAAATCTCTTTAATTCTTTGTTTTTTTTTATTACTTGGATAATTAGATATTGAAAGTGTATGTAATAAATTTTTTTCTACACTTCGTCTCAATAAAATTATTTTCTGTGGAACATAACCAATTCTATTTAAGGTTTTATTGTCTGTTGAAAATAATATTTTGCCAGAATGTGGTTTGATTAAGCCAATTAATAATCTAATACAAGTTGATTTTCCCGCACCATTTGATCCTATAAATACTGAAATATCATTTGTATTAATTTTAAATGATAATTTATTAAAAAAATAATTATTATCTAATTTTAAAGATACGTTATGAAATCTAATAGGCAATAAAGAGTTTAAATTATTATTAAGTGGTTTAAAAATATTTTTAATCATACGAAACCCTTTTTGAAAATTCTGTTAAAATAGTAACTAACAAATTTATAAATATTGAGATAAAAATTAATATAAATCCAAGAGCTACTGCAATTTCCAAATTTCCTTTTGATGTTTCTAATGCAATGGTTGTTGTCATCACTCTTGTTGCATGCGCAATATTACCACCAACTATAATAATGGCTCCAACTTCTGATAGTGATCTTCCTAAACCTGCAAGAATACATGTTAATAATGAATATCTAGAATCCCACAAAATAGTCATTATTCTCTCTCTTGTATTTGCTCGTAGAGATTTTAAAAGTTCATCGTATTCTTCAGTTATTTGTTCTATAACTTGCCTGGTAAGTGAAACAATAATTGGCGTTATCAAGCAAAATTGAGCAATAATCATTGCAACTGGTGTATAAAGTAATTGTAAAGAACCTAAAGGGCCTGAGACAGATAAAATAATATAAAGAACCAAACCAACAAAAACTGGCGGTAACCCCAACATCGAATTAAAAAACAAAATTAAAAATCTTCTGCCAAAAAACTTTGAAGCTGCTAAAAGCGAACCTATAGGTAAGCCAAATATACATGAGAACAAAAGCGAGAAAAATGAAATTTTTAAAGATAATAAAATTATTTCAAGTAAATCAAGGTTTAATGAAAAAATTAAATTCAAAGAATTCTTAAATATCTCAGTTAATTCAATCACTTAAATAACATTCTTTTTTGTTTATTATAAAGTATATGTTTTTAAAATCTAATTTATACTAGATAAATTAAAAAAAAATATATTTAAAATGAAAGACACTTTTAATAGAGAAATAAATTATTTGCGTGTATCAGTTACTGATAGATGTGACTTAAGATGCATTTATTGTATGAAAAAAGATATGGAGTTTTTACCTAAGTCACAAGTACTTTCATCAGAAGAGATAAATGATATTTGTTCTTCTTTTATAGATTTAGGTATAAAGAAAATAAGAATTACTGGAGGTGAGCCTTTAATAAAAAAAGGTATGCCAATTATTTTAGATTACCTAGGAAAGAAAATTAATAACTCAAATCTAGAAGAACTTACGCTTACAACCAATGGAACACAGTTATATAAATACGCAGAAGTAATTAAAAAAAATGGAATAAAAAGAATTAATGTATCACTAGATACATTAGATCCAAAAAAATATTTAAAAATTACTAGAGGTGGGAACTTAGAGCAAGTTTTAGAAGGATTAAACATTGCAAAAAAAATTGGTTTGAAAATAAAGATAAATACTGTTGCGTTAAAAAATATTAATATTAACGAGTTAGACAAACTGGTTCATTGGTGTATGAATAAAAAATTTGATATTACTTTTATAGAAGTTATGCCAATGGATATGGAAAATGCAATAAGAATAGAACAATACTATCCTTTGACTAAAGTTAGATCTCTCTTGGAGAAACAATACTTGCTAGAAAATACTAATATAAATACAGGTGGGCCATCAAAGTATGTAAAAATAAAAAATTCAAATCAAAAAATTGGTTTTATTACACCTCTTACTAATAACTTTTGTGAATCTTGTAATAGAGTTCGTTTAACTTGTACTGGAAGAATTTATTCTTGTTTAGGTCACAATAAATTTATTGATCTTAGAAAAGCTCTTTCAAAAAATAAAAAGGAATTAAAAAATTTAATTCTAAAATCAATTTATTTAAAACCTAAATCACATGAGTTTGAAATAAATAAAGAAAATAATACTAAAAATTTAGAACGTACTATGAATGTTACTGGAGGTTAAATATATTTTTTTATGTTTAACCAAAAAAAAATAAAAATAAATTTTTATTCAGCTAAAACAAAAAAAGCTAATGATGCTCTTAAAAATTTAAAAAAAAAATACAAAAATTATCCTATAAATAAAGCTGATATAATTGTAGCCCTCGGCGGAGACGGTACTATTTTATCTGCCCTCCACAAATCTATAAAACTTTCAAAGCCAATATTTGGTATTAATAGGGGGGAATATGGTTTTTTAACTAATCCGTATAAAAATATTGATTTAATTAAAAGGTTAAAAAAAGTAAAAAAAACAGAAATGCATGTTTTAAAAATGATAGCAATAAAAAAAGATGGTAAAAAAAGTGAAGCAATGGCCATTAACGAAGTATCTCTTTTAAGAAATTCCAGACATGCTGCAAAAATAAAAGTAATAGTAGATGATATTGTTAGAATTAAAGAACTTATTTGTGACGGAATTTTATTGGCAACACCTGCTGGAAGCACTGCTTATAATTTATCTGCAAGAGGTCAGATCATACCTATGAATTCAAATTTACTTGCTTTAACACCAATTAGCCCTTTTAGGCCAAAGAGCTGGCAAGGGGCACTTATTAATTCAAAAAGTAAAGTTACTTTTATGGTATTAGATGAAAAGAAAAGATCGGTTAATGTAAGCGCAGATTTTAAAGAAATTAAAGATATAAAACAAGTAGAAATTAAAGAAGATAGATCAATTAAGTTATCCTTATTATTTGATTCAGATCATAATTTTGACAAGAAAGTGTTAACCGAACAATTTAGTTTCTAAAAAATGAGAAAAAAAATAATAATTATAATATTTATTTTATCCTTTTTTTATATTTTATGGCCTTTTTTTAATATATATAGGTTTTATATAGCGGTAAAAAGAACTGATATAGAATTTCTTACAAATAATATAGATTGGATATCTTTAAGAGCGGGTTTTAAAAATGATTTAGAGATTATAATTGATCAAAAGATTGGTAGAAAAAAAAGTATAGAAAAACAAATATTAAAAACATTGTTAGGAAACAATTTAATTGAAGTTATTTTAGAAGAAATTATAAGTCCTGAAAATATAGTTTTATTATTAAATGACCCAGATAAATATAAAAATATGCTTAAAAAAGAAATAAATAATCCAAATAAAAATAAAAAAGAAAAACAGAATATAAAAAAAAAAAATTTTAAACTAGAAGGGCCAAATATTAAGAGAATAAGAGAAAAAGTTAATTATGTTTTTTTTATTAATATAAATACTTTTAGAATAGATGTTAATCACGATGGATATCCAATAAAAATCGACTTGAAGTTTTCTCCATTTAAATGGAAAGTGCATAAAATTTATTTACCAGTAGATCTTCTTGTTTCAAAAATATAATAATTTAAAAATAAAAAAAATTATGATTACTAAAAAATTTAATTTTAAAAAAATTAAAGAATTTGGTAATGCTAGACTTGGAAAAATTATAACTTCAAGAGGAAATATTGATACACCAGCATTTATGCCAGTAGGAACGATTGCTAATGTAAAAGCAATGTTTCCTGAAAATATTATACAAACAAATTCACAAGTTATTTTATGTAACACTTATCATTTGATGCTTAGGCCAGGAAAAAAAATTTTAAAAAATTTAGGAGGTGTTCATAAATTTATGAATTTCAAATTACCAATCTTAACTGACTCTGGAGGATATCAAATATGGTCATTGGCAAAACTAAAAAAAGTAGAAGAAAAAGGTATAAAATTTAGATCTCATATTGATGGTAAATTACTTTATTTAACGCCAGAAAATTGTATCAAATTTCAACAAAATATAGGTAGTGATATTATTATGGTTTTAGATGAATGTGTTAATTATAACATCACAAAAAAAAAGGCAGAAAAATCTGTAAATTTAACTTTAAAATGGGCAGAGCGCTGTAAAAAAGTTTTTAATAAAAAAAACTCTGCTTTATTTGGGATTGTTCAGGGTGCTAAATATGAAGACTTAAGAATTAAATGTGCATTAAAATTACAAAAAATAAATTTTGATGGTTATGCAATAGGAGGATTGTCGGTAGGTGAAGGTCAAAAAGAAATGCTTAGAATTATAGATAAAACAATATTCTACCTACCTGATGATAAACCAAAGTATTTAATGGGAGTTGGTATGCCTAGTGATATTATAAAATCTGTTGCACGCGGGATAGATATGTTTGATTGTGTATTACCAACACGTTTAGGTAGAACTGGTTTAGCTTTTACAACATCAGGAATTATAAATATAAGAAATTCAAAATTTAAAAAAGATGAAAATGTCATTGATAAAAATTTAAATTGTCCAGCAAGTAATAATTATTCGAAAGCTTATATTCATCATTTATTTAAGTGTAATGAAATACTAGGATTGATGATTTTAACTTGGCATAATATTTTTTATTATCAAAATTTTATGCTAAGAATTAGAGAAGCAATTAAAAAAAATAAATTTGATAAATTTTATAAAAACTATTTGAGAAATGAAGCAAAAAGAAAATGAAAAAAATTAAATTAAATTACTTAGGCAAAAATAAAAATTTATTAAATAATCCAGATAAATGTATTTTAGATTCAATTCCAAATAAAAATTATAATAAGAATTATCTTGTTAGATTGACAGTAATTGAATTTACATCTCTATGCCCTATCACTGGGCAACCAGATTTTGCGAAATTTATAATAGATTATTTGCCGAATAAATTTCTTGTCGAGAGTAAATCATTTAAATTTTTTATACACTCATTTAGAAACCATCAATGTTTTCATGAAAACTGTACAATTTATATAGCTGAAAGATTATTAAAGTCAATAAAGCCTAAATGGCTTAGAATATCAGGTTATTGGTTTCCAAGAGGAGGAATACCTATTGATATATTTTATGAGAATAAAAAAGCTCCAAAAAATATTTATATCCCTCCTACTGGTATTGATTCATATCAAGGTAGATAAAATTAAAAAATGTTATTTTCAAATAATATAAAAAAATTTGTAAATTCAAAAAAAATTATAAACAAAGAAGAATTTAAAAAAAAAATTGATCAAGGTTTAAGATATGAGGTATCAAAGAATAAATTGAGGCACGATATAGAGCAAATTAATTATTTATTAAAAAAGAAATTAATATCAAAAAAATATAAGACTATAATTAAAAATTATAAAGTAGCCTTAAATACTTTACCAAAAAAGGCAGATGATACAGATATTTTTACTTTATCTAAAGAATTTACATATAAACTTGGTCCAACGTTTAATAATCTAATTTATTATCAGCCGCCTGATATTCTAGAAAAAAAAGCAATTAATAATAATACTAACGTTGTAGAAGAATCTATTAAAAAAGAATTTAAGTATATTGTCCTTGATAATTTTTTAAGTAAAGAAGCATTAGATAAATTGTATTCTTTTTGTCTAACAAATTCTATATGGAGTGAATTTGATTATCAAAATGGATACATAGGTTCTTTCTATGAAAATGGATTCAATTCTCCTTTAATAATACAAATAAGTGAAGAAATTAAGAAACGTTACCCGAATATTTTTAAAAATTTTGAACTTACAAAAGCTTGGGGATTTAAATGTAACAATAAAATGAAAGGTGTAAAAATTCATGCCGATTACTCTGCAATAAATTTAAATTTCTGGATAACTCCTGATGAGGCTAATTTAAATAAAAATACAGGTGGTTTGTTGATTTGGGATAAAGAAGCACCAAAAAATTGGGGCTTTAAAAAATATAATAGTGATGATAAAGCAATAAAAAATTATTTGAAAAAAACAAACCCAAAAATGAAAAAGATTAGATATAAATCAAATAGAGCGATGATATTTAATGCGAATTTATTTCATGCATCCGATAAGTGTAATTTTAAAAATAATTATAAAAGTAAAAGAATTAATATTACTCTTTTGTATGGAAGGAGAGAAGACACAGAAAGATTTCAGTAATTTACTTGAATTTTACTTTATATTTTCTATAGTGATTTTTTTTTTAATTTATTTAAAATATAAAGAAATTGAATATTCACGAATATCAAGCAAAAGAATTATTAAGAAAATATGGTATTAAAGTACCTAATGGAAGACTTGCTCATTCTCCATCTGAAGCTTCAAGAATAGCACATGATTTAAAATGTGAAACGTTTGTTGTAAAAGCTCAAATACATGCAGGTGGAAGAGGAAAAGCTGGTGGCGTTAAAATAGTTAAATCACCAAAAGATGTTGTGTCTGCTGCAGACAAATTAATTGACTCTACATTGGTCACCCCCCAAACAGGTCCGGAAGGAAAAATAGTTAAAAAAATTTATATTGAAGAGGGTTCGAAAATTGAGAAAGAATTTTATATTTCAATGATTGTCGATAGAGTTACGGATGGAATAACTATTATAGCATCTACTGAAGGTGGAATGGAAATAGAAGAAGTTGCTGAAAAAACCCCTGAAAAAATTTATACATTATCTTTAAAAACAAATGCCGAATTAAATATTAATGATGCAAAAAAAGTTGCAACTAGTTTTGGTTTAAAAAAAAACCTAACTGATGAAATGGCAAAACTTGTTTTATCTTTACATAAAGCAATGATTTCTACTGATAGCTTAATGATTGAAATTAATCCTTTGGTAGTAACAAAGGAAGATAGGATTTTAGCTTTAGATGCAAAAATTGATTTTGATGAAAATGCTTTTTATCGTCAAAAAAATATTGAAGAACTTAGAGATGAAGATGAAGAAGATCCACTAGAATTAAAAGCAAAACGACATGATTTAAATTATGTAAAACTTGATGGTAACATTGGTGTCATGGTCAATGGCGCTGGGCTTGCAATGGCTACGATGGATCTTATAAAATTACATGGTGGTTCACCCGCTAACTTTATGGATATAGCTGGTGCTGCAACCCCTGAAAGAATTGCTGCTGCATTTAAATTGCTTTATACAGATGATGATGTAAAAGGAATTTTATGTAATGTTTTTGGTGGAATGATGAGAACAGATTCAATTGCTGAAGGATTAGTAAGTGCAGCTAAAGAAGTTAAAATGGCAAAACCTGTTGTTGTAAGATTAGAAGGAACAAATATTGAATTAGGTAGAAAAATTCTTCAATCATCTGGTCTCCCGTTTATTAATGCAGATAACTTTAGAGAAACAGCAAAAAAAATCGTAGATGCAGTTAATAAGGAAAAAAAATAAAAAATTATGTCAATTTTAGTTGATAAAAATACAAAAGTAATATGTCAAGGGTTTACAGGTTCGCAAGGAACTTTTCACTCAGAACAATCCATTGCTTATGGTACTAATTTTGTTGGTGGTGTTACACCCGGAAAGGGTGGTCAAACTCATCTTGATTTACCTGTTTTTGACTCAGTTAAAGATGCAATGGATGAAACTGGAGCAAATGCAACAACAATTTATGTCCCTCCACCGTTTGCTGGCGGTGCAATTGTTGAGGCTGCTGATGCTAATATGCCATTAATTGTAGCTATAACGGATGGTATCCCTATTCATGATATGATGAAAGTTAAAGAACATCTGGAAGGAAAAAAATCAAAATTAATTGGCCCAAATTGTCCAGGAATTATAACTCCTGGTGAAGCAAAATTAGGTATCATGCCAGGTTATGTTTATAAACCTGGAAAAATAGGTATTATTTCAAGATCAGGAACTTTGTCTTATGAAGCAGGAAAGCAAACAACGGATGCAGGTCTAGGACAAACAACTGTGATGGGAATAGGAGGAGATCCAATAAATGGTATGAAGTTTGTTGATTGTCTTGAATTATTCATGAAAGATGAAAAAACAGAAGGAATCATTTTAATTGGAGAAATAGGTGGCACAGCAGAAGTTGATGCTGCTGATTTTATTAAAAGAGAAAAAAATTCAAAACCAATAGTTGCTTTTATTGCAGGAGCAACAGCACCACCTGGAAAAAGAATGGGGCATGCGGGAGCAATTGTTTCCAGTGGATCAGAAACTGCTCCTGAGAAAATTGAAGCATTAAGATCAGCTGGAGCAAATATATCAGAATCTCCTGCTGAACTCGGAGCTACTATGCTTGATGTGTTAAAAAAGAAAGTTTAAATTTTTTTTATTCAGTCCAAAAAACAAAAAAGCTATTTTATTATCGAAAATTATCTTTTATTTGGTTTTGCACCATGAGGACCTGTGTGTCCTAATAATTTTCCAGTTTTTTTTATAGCTAAAATATCTTTAACTAATCTTTGAATTTTCTTTTTATCTATTTTTTTCATCTTACACTTTTATAAATAATAGAAAAAATAAATATGTCAACTCTATCTTTGGAGTTTGTTTTTTTGAATTACTTTTAAAAAAAATAAATTATTATTAATAATTTATACTCTGAATTGCATTATTTAAGAATAGAAAAATGATATTTAAATTTTTTAAAAATTATAAATTCAGTCTTTCAGTAATAACGTTATTACTATTGATTTTAGTAATTTTCCAGCCTTTAATTATTTTCTTAATCCCTGGTATTTTAATTTTAAAAAAAAAAAGTAATTATAATAAAAATTTAATTGAGATAATTACCGAAATATTTGCACTATCATGTTCTTTTTGGATCTTTTCTCTCTGGTTTGCTGATTTAATTAATTTAAATTTAAAAGAAATAAAATATATTTGTATAATTTTTACAGTTTTTATTTCTTTAATTATAGATTTAAAAAATACTAATAAAAAAATAAATGTAAGTTTTAACAATTTATTTGTTTCAACTTTGTTTTTATCGATAATTTTTCTCTTTTTCTTTATACCCGTATTTTTTGTTATTACTCCTGCTGGAGGTGATATGAGCATGCATACTTATATATCTAAAATGATAATTGATTCACAGGGGGTGCCAAATAATTATTATCCTGTTTTAAATAATATAAATTTTGACAATTATCCTATAGGATTTGAATCTTTGATCTCATTTTTTTCTGAATTTAGCAATATTCCAATTTATTCAAGTGCAAAATTTATAACTTCTTTTTCATATTTTTTTTTAACTTTATCTATATTTAATTTTTTAAAACTTTATTGTAATTTTAACAAAAGTATATTTATTAGTTCTTTTTCAATATTCTTTTCTCAAATACTTGAATTCGTTGGATGGGGCGGAAATCCAACAATAATTTCAATAGCTTTTTTTGGAATATTTTTATCAATAATTTTATCAAAAGAAAAAAAATTAATTGATAGTTTGTTAGCTAGTTTTTATTTTTGTGCATCTTTTTTATCAACTTTTATAATAACCTACGCTGGTTGTTTCATTTTTGTTATACCAATTTTTTTATTGTTAATTTTTAAATCTAGTAAAAAATTAATAAATATTAAATTTATTTTTTATTTTATTTTTTTTACAATAATTATTCTTTTCCCATTTATATTCAATTCACAATTTCTTGATGAAAATCAAGTAAATCAAATGACCTCTTGGATCAGAAATTTTGATCATTCATGGAAAGGAAACTTAAGTAATTTTTATTATACCATACCTTTATACATTACCGAAAGAATTGGGAAATATTTTTCAATAACATTCGTACTTTTTTTTATTTATTATTTTTACAAAAAAAAAAATATATCAAATCAAGTTTTATTAAATTTAATTTTTGTTTTATTGATATTTTTTTTAGTATTAAATACTCAATTTTTTCTTCTTCCTTTTTCATATGTACTTTGGCCAGAAAGATTTGTTATGCTTCTTCTTTTTCCATTCTCTGTATTTATCATAAAAGGAATTGAGGAATTAGAATTAATTTATAAAAAAAATAACATTATAAAATCATTATTTATACTGGTTGGTATTATATATATAAGCTTTCTAAGTTTTGAGAGAAAATTGCCATACAAAAATTATATAAGAAAATACATTGAAATATCCCCTGTCACAAAAAGTGATTTAAAAGCAATTTTATGGCTAAAAAACAATACATCATCAAATGATATAATTAATACAAATTATGGAGACGCAGGATTATGGATTCCAGCAATAATTTCTAGAAAAATTACAAGACCACATTTATCATCTAAATTTGAAAAATTTTATTATGATAGTAAACATTTCACAGATAGGAGAATTATGGACGAGAATAATGCTAATTTTATTTTTATTGGTTCGAAATGTATTTATAAATGCCCTATTAAAGAAAAAGATGTTAAAAAAAAAAATTATACATTAATCAAAAGATTCAACGAGTCACTAATTTTTAAAAAAAATTAAATCAATATAAATATAAAATTATTCCCAGGGTCCCTTTTCAATTGAATCTGTTTTTTTTTTTCCCAACAAAAAAATTATTAATATTCCTGCAATAAATCCGCCTATATGAGCCCACCATGCTACACCCCCTCCTTCACCTGTAGACTTTAGTACGCTTAAAAATTGATAAACAAACCAAAAAATTAAAACTATAGATGCTCTAACTCTTAATATCGTAACAATTCCAATAAATATCAGTAATCTTACTTTAGCTCTTGGGTAAAGAATTAAATATGCGCCTAAAATTCCTGAAATAGCTCCGCTTGCACCTACCACAGGAATGGTAGAATTAATATCAGAAAAAACATGAATAAGAGTTGCACATATTCCACAAAATAAATAAAAAATTAAAAATTTTACGTGTCCTAAGTAATCTTCAATATTATTCCCAAATATCCAAAGATATGCCATATTACCAATCAAATGCATCCAACTTCCATGTAAAAACATAGAAGAAAAAATTTTATAAATATAAATATCAGAAGGAACTAATCCAAAGCTTTTTATTCCCATAAAAAAATCTTTAGGCAATGAAATTTGCCATAGAAAAATTAAAATACAGGAACCAAGAATTCCATATGTTATTAAAGGTTTTCTTATAGTTGGATTTTCGTCACCTATTGGAAAAATTTTAAGTCCCTATAAAAAAATTATTTTATATATGTAATATTATATATAATACCATTTACATCATCTGAAATCAAAAGAGATCCGTTCATTGTAATGCCTAAACCTGCTGGTCTACCACAGACATTTGCCCTATCAGAACCTGATACCCAAAAACCAGTTACGAAAGACTCATAATAACCTAAGGGTTTATTGTTTTTAAATGGAATTCTTACAACCATATAACCTGATGGTTTACTAGAATTCCAGGACCCGTGAAGAGCAACAAATGCTTCTCCATAAAAATTTTTAGGAAATTGGTTTTTATTATAAAATATTAAGTCAATTGGGCCTGAATGAGATTTAAATAAAACGTCAGGTTTTTTAACAAAAGAATCTTTATATTCTTCAGTGATATTGATATTAGGCTGAATATTCGTACCTAAATAAAAAAAAGGCCATCCAAAAAAATCTCCCTTTTCAACTTGTGTAAAGTAATCAGGAACAAGTTCATCGCCCATACCGTCTCTTTCATTTACAACAGTGTATATTTTTTTTGTAATAGGATGAACATCGGTCCCAATTGAATTTCTCAAACCAGTTGCAAAAATTTTTTGTTCATTGGTTTTGATATTAAATTCTTGAATTGTAGCTCTTGGATTATTTTCAATATCTATATTACCCCTACTGCCAATTGATATATAAATTTTATTATTTAATAAAGCTATATTTCTTGTCGGATGTCCGGAAGGTTCTCCGAGAGCATTATTTTTAGTTAGTTTTATTGGATCAACATCATTTATTAATTGCCCTTCTTTGTAAGGTATTTTCCAAACATAATCAAGATCCGCAATAAACAAATATTTAGAATTTATTTCAATACCAAATGGATAATTAAATCCTTGAGCAAAAACTTGGTCTATGTCAGATACTCCATCATTATTAGTATCTCTTAAAATTTTTATTTCTCCAGTTCCAGATTCAGCTACAAAAACATCTCCATTTTTGGATACTTTTATATTTCTTGGGTTCTGTAAATTATTTGCAAAAATATTTACTTTAAAGCCATCTGGTGCTTTTAACTCACAAGAATCTATATCTAATTTATTATAAGAATTTGGAACACTTTTTGTGGCATAAGGTTTTGGAAGCTTATTAATATCAACAAAATATTTTTCACCAGGTATTTGAGTAGCTAACACTGGTTTAATAATAAAAAAAATAACTAAAATTCTACGAAACAACAACCTCATCTCCATCTTTTATTTTGTTTAGTTCTTTAATATTTAATAATGCATCACCCCAAATATTAGTTCTTGCAGCTAATTTAATTTCATTTCCTTTTGATATTGGTGTTTTTCCATATCCAATTGCTATACATTTTCCTTCAATCCAATATGCTATTTCTCCAATATTTATTATATCTTTTGCATCATTTTCTAAACCTAAACTTTCTTCAATAGGTATTTCAAAATATATTTCTTCTCCCCACGTTTTAACTATTGATTTAAAAGGCAAAATATTTTTAATAGCACTAGCAGTTTTATTAGATCTTAATTTAATATTAATTGTATAACTAGAAAATTTTAAATTTATTTTATGCATAAAAATATAATTAAATTAACAAACAAAAATTGGTTATTAGCAATAAATAATCTTAAAAAAAAGGATAAAATTTTAAAAAAAATAATCAATAAATATAAATCAGAAAAATTACAAAGCAAAAAAAATGCTTTTTTAACTTTGTCTAAATCTATTACTGGGCAACAAATATCTGTCAAAGCTGCAAATTCTATTTGGGAAAAACTAGAAAAAAAATTAAAAAAAATAAATCCAAATAATATTTTAAAATTAAAAAAGAATGAGATTGCAAAATGTGGTTTTTCCAAACAAAAAGTAAATTATTTATTAAATTTAGCTAATTTTTTTAAAGAAAATAAAAATATAGAAAAAAAATGGGAAAATACGAGTGATGAAAAAGTAATTGAGGATTTAATAAAAGTTAAAGGAATTGGTGTATGGACAGCTGAAATGTTTTTGATTTTTTATCTTTTACGACCTAATGTTTTTCCTTGTGGAGATGTAGGTCTTCTCAGAGCTATATCGATTAATTACAATTTAAAATATCCTTTAAAAAAACCAGAAATAAATAAATTTAAAAGAAAATGGTCTCCGTGGTCAACAGTTGCAATATGGTTTCTTTGGAGAAGTTTGGATCCTATACCTGTAAAATACTAAATATTATTTTTATTTACTACAAACTACAAATAAAAATAATCTAAAAGGATGATTTAAGAATTTATCTTCGAATTTTTGAATTATATCAGAAATTTCCCAATCAAAAATAGCAAAAAAAGGAGATAAAAACATATTAGTAGAAACAAAAATATTTTTAAATTCTAATTTATTTAAAAAAAGAGTTATGTTTTTTTTATTAAAAAAAGTTATGTGTTGTTCATTATATTTGATTTCACCTAATAAATTTACAATTTTTTCTAAGAAAAACCATGGACTAAAATAATTAGGTGTTGTTATAATTAATTTACCCTTTGGCTTTAAAACTCTTTTTATCTCTTTTAATAATTTTTCATTATTCTCTAACGTTAAATGTTCCATCAATTGCAAATTAGTTACAACATCAAATGATTTATCTTTAAAAGGAAGTATATTATTTTTAATTAAATAAAATTTATGTTTTTTTGTTTGATAATTCTTTTTTGCATATTTAATTTGATTATTTGATACATCCGCACCATAAGAAAATTTATCTTTATCTAAAAAGTTTATAAATGTACCACCAGCACAGCCTACGTCTAAATGCTTTTTATAATTACCAAGAATTTTTTTTACTAAATTATAATGAATATGATGCCATTTGCTTTGTATTCCTTTTTTTCTTTTATAAATTTTATCATAAAACCCAATTGGAATATCTTCGTAATTAAAAATAGTTTTTTTTGGATTTCTTTTTTTCATAAAAAAAAATTTTATAAAAACAATGTTATTATTATTACATAGAATATACTTTATTTAAAAATGATAATAAAAAAAAATAAAAATTTAGACTTTTTTTTAAACAAAAATATTAGTCTTATTTTATATTTTTTTTTCTTCATAATAATCTTTTTATTTTTTTTAAAATCATTTAATTATTCATTTTTCTGGTTTAAATATTTCAAAGCATCTCTTAATGGATTGATAAATGAAAAAATTTTTTGGGATTTTGAAGTATATAAATGTGCAGCAAATAAGTTAATAAATGATCAAAATCCTTATACATTATTAACAGAATGCATGCCAAGTAAAAAACCTTTTATTCATAATTATCCCATATTAAGTACTTTCTTATTTATACCATTTACATTAATTAATTTTTTTTGGAGTAAGGTTGTATGGGGATTATTTTTATTAATTTTTTTTATTTCTTATATAATTTATCAAAGAAAATTATTTAGTTCTAATATTCATTATTTATTTTATTCTTTTATAATATTATTTTGTTTAGATAAGGCAGTAGTTTATAGTTTCATTACGGGAAATATAAGTTTTATATTACAAATTCTATTAGCTTGCAGCTTTTATTTTTTATATAAAAAAAAAATAAATACCTTTTTTGTAATTATTTTTTTAATTTCTTGTTTTAAATTTTATTTCTTAATCTTCGCAGTATGTCCTATTTTATTATGGAAGCTTAAATATAAAAAAGAAGTTTTACTTACCAGTGCAGCGTTATTTATATTTTATTTAGCTAATTACTTATATGATCCAAATTTATTTAATAATTGGATTCAAAATATTTATAAGGTAAGTGTTGGAAAAAATTATTATGACAGTTTTGGAATAGGTTCTTTAAAATGTATTATATCTATAAATAATTTCTTAGAGTCTCACAATATAATAAAATTTAATAATAGAGAGTATTTTGAAGTTTTATTTACTTTTTTATACCTTGTTTTTATTATAGGCCTAGGGTTTTGTTACTTAAATACTAAGAATATAGTTAATGAGAAAAATTTTAAAACTAGAATTGCTTTTAGTATTTTAATTGTTGCTATAAGTATACCGAGATTAGAAGTTTATGAATTAATAATTTTTGTTGCACCTATTATTTTTCTAATAGAAAATTTTTATGATTTTAGAAATATTAAAAAAAAAATTATAATATTCTTATGTTTTTTATTTATTTCAATTTTTCTACTAAATGGAGATAGTGGTATTACATATCCATTTTTAGTAATTTTTACATTTACATCTTTATTTATTTTTCAAAGTAAAAAATATATAAACCTTAGCTAACAAACACATGTGTTCTTTTAAATGGTGCCCTCCCCCGGACTTGAACCGGGACGGATTTTGCAATCCTCAGGATTTTAAGTCCTGTGCGTCTACCAATTCCGCCAGGAGGGCATATATAAAATAATCTACCTATTTTATAAATAAAAATTGGTATTACAAAAATTTTATTTAGTATAAAAAAAATATCATCATATAATCTTTTTTTAAAATGAAAAAAAATTATACAATTTGGATTGGTTTACCTGCGTTTAATGAAGAAAAAGCGATAGAAGATGTTCTAAAATCAATAAAAAAATTAAAATTAAAAAATACAAAAATTTTAATATTTAATGATGGTTCAAAAGATAAAACAGTTATTAATTCAAAAAAATATAAACACGAAATAAATCTTAAAATAATGGATAATAAGAAGAATCAAGGGTTGGGAGTTGCGGTGTACTCAATAATGAATTTTTTTAGAAAAAAAGCTCAAAATAATGACAAATTAGTTTTAATAGATTGCGATAATACTCACGACCCAAATCAAATTAGCGATATGATAAAAAAAACTGAAAAAAAAAGTAATTTTGTTGTAATTGCTTCTAGATTTCAAAAAAAAAGTGTTGTAAAAAATGTCCCATTTTTAAGAATAATTTTATCTTATTTGGCTTTTATTACTTTTAATATTATTTTTAAAACAAAAGGTGTTAGGGATTTTACATGTGGATATAGAATGTTTGATAAACTAGCAATAAATAATTTTTTTAATATTGTGGGCCCAAGATATAAACCAACTTCAGGATTTGAAATGCAACTCGAAATTATTTTAAAATTAAGGCAAATTAATACTCTTTTTTTTGAAATACCTATATTTTTAGATTATAAAAAAAAACCTACAGAGAGTAAAATGAAAATAGCTAAAACTATTTTTAATTATTTAAAATTAATTTTTTCAAGAATTTAGATGTTCTTTTAAAATGTTAGTTATTTTAATAGATGCATCGCCGTTTCCATATGGCCTATTTTTCCATAAAATTTTATTCTTATTTTTATTTTTATTTTTTGCCCAATAAAGAGTATTCATTAAATTTTTATTATTTAACTTAGTTAATTTAGCGATACCAATTTTAATAGCTTCTATTCGTTCTGTTGTATTTCTACAAATTACTGTAGGAACTCCTATTGAAGCACATTCTTCTTGTATGCCTCCAGAATCTGTTATTACAAAAAAAGAATTTTTAATAATTTTACAAGTTGTTAAGTAATCAAAAGGTTTTGATGAATAAACATTATTTAAATTTTTTAAATTTTTTTTGAAATCTTTTAACACATAACAATTTGGATGAAGAGTAGTAACTAATAAAATATCTTTATTTTTTTTTAAAAAAATTCTTAATAAAACAAAGAGGTTTTTGAAACTTTTACCAATAGCTTCCCTTCTATGGGCTGTTAAAAAGACTATTTTTTTAAATCTTTTATTTGAAAATGAAACTATTTTTTGAAATTTTTTCGTACTTTTTTTTTTTAAAGTATTTAAAAAATTATCTACACCGGGATTACCAACAACAAATATATTATTTTTATCTATCCCTTCTTTTAATAAATTTTTTTTATTAGTTTCGGTTGGTGCAAAATGTATATCAGAGAATGATGTTATAAATCTTCTATTTAATTCTTCAGGGTATGGATTTTTATTATCATATGTTCTTAATCCAGCTTCATTATGAGCAACCGTTATACCATTTAAAAAAGCAGAATATGCGCAACCCGCAGCTGTTGTTGTATCACCTTGAACTACAACAATTTTCGGTTTGAATCTATTAAAAATTTTATAAAAAATATCAATTGATTTTAATAAATTCTTTTTTAATGAATTTGTAGATTCATTTTTATTTAATGTAATATCAAATTTAATTTTTTTTTCTTTTATATAAAAATTTAAAAAATCCTTATGTTGTCCAGAATTAATTAATAAAATATTTGACTTTCCAATTTTCTTTACACATTCACAATATACAGGTAATTGTTTTATTAATTCAGGTCTTGTACCAATAATAAAACAAATTGATTTTCGTTTAAAATTTTTCATAAACTTTTATAATAAAATTTACCACATTTCAGAAATGTAATTTATTTTATTTTTTTAATTTAATCTTAAGTTGTATAACATATTTATATGAAATTTTTAAAATCTACAAAAATAAAAAAAAAAAAAATTTTAATAATAACTTTTGTTGCTTTATTTATATCAACATTTAATATCATTTCTAATTTCTTTGAGAAAGTAATTTTAGACGAAAGACAAATTTTTGCTGATTTTACAGTATACCGATGTGGTGCGATAACCTTTTTAAATAATATTAATCCTTATAAACCAAATGCACTATCAGAATGTTTTAACACATCAGGAGCTGCTTTAGACTTTTTTTACCCTCCCTTTACATTAAAAATATTTTCTATTTTTTCATATATTGAATTACATAACTCATTATTTCTTTGGGGAATAATAATTCTTCCAATCTTTTTTTATCAAATATTTCTAATACATAAAACTTTCTTCAAAAAAGAAAATATAATTCTTTTTTTAATTGTTTATTTATTTTCATTCGGTGGACTAAACTTTACTGGGTTACTAACTGGTAACATTACTATATTAATGTATTCTTTATTAGGGATTTCATTTTATTATTCAATTACTAAAAAAAATACTGCACTTATTTTTCTTGTATTAACATTCATGTGTTTATTTAAAATCACGTACTTAGTTTTTTTTATTTTAGTTTTTTTTATTAATAAAAAAAATTTTTTTACTAATGCATTTTTTTCTTTATTTACTATTATCTTTTTTTATTTTCTTTCATATTTGAATAACACTAAAATTTTTCTCGATTTTTTAAATCATTTAACTTATTTACGTTCCTATGAATTTTTTGAACTTTATGGTGGCGGCTTTGGATTATATTCAATAATTAAAGAAATACCTGAAATTTTCTCTTCTGGGATATCGGTAAATTATAAATATTCATTCCAATTTATTTGGTTTTTGATTTGTAGTTTATTTATGTTATCAATTTTTTATTTAGTAATAAAAAATAAACAATTATCAAAAACACATATTCTAGCAATTTGTATACTTATAATAACTATTTGTTACCCACTTTTAAAAGATTATGAAGGTTTTCTTTTAGTTTCTTCTATTTACTATTTAATTCTTAATATAAACTGGAATGCAATTTGCAAAAGAAATACAGAAAAGTTTAAGTATACGTTGTTATTTTTAACCTTTGCTATTCATGATAAATATATGCTGTTTGTAACAGCTATGTTTATCTTTTTTTTAATTCTCTACCTTGATTATAAAAAAAAGAAAATATTTATTAACAAATGATTAAACTAAATAAGCTAGAAAAAATTAACATAGCTATAATTACTGGTGATGATAAAAATATTTTACTGCCAACATGGGATAAAACTATAAAATATTTTAAAAAAAAAAATATAATTTTTAAAAGTTTAATATACTCAAGAAAAAAATTAGGTAATTTATCGTCAGTAAAATTATATTTATGGTATTTAAAAACATTTAAAATAAAAAACTTTTTTTTACTTGTATTATTTTCTTGCCTTACAAAAATTACAAGAATAATTAAAAATTTACCAATTTCATTTAGAGATCTAAGTAAAAAAAATAATATTCCTTACATAGATATTAAAAATTGTGAAGAAAAAAAATTAATTCATTGGATTAAAAAAGAAAAAATAGATGTTTTATTAATTACAACTGATGACATTTTAAATACGAAGATAATTAAAAATGTAAATAAAGGAATAATAAATAAACATGCAAGTATACTGCCAACTAGCAGAGGTCTGTGGCCTTTTTTTTGGAATGTAATTAACGAAAATAAACAAGGTGTTAGCTACCATGTAATTTCAAATAAAATAGATTCGGGAAAAATGTTGTTTCAAAAGCATCTAATTAAAAAAAAAGTTTCAATGATAGGTTATTATCTTAGTATATTTAACGATTATCCCTTTGATATATATTCTTCGTTACAAATACTTTACAATATTAAAAAAAAGAAGTTAATAAACAAGGGCAGTGTTTCCAGTTATAATTCTTTACCCAACAAAAAAGATTTTTTTGTCTTTAAAAAAAAAGGTGGAAAAATAATCACGTTTAAAGATATTTTTAATATTTTCAAATTTAATAAATGAACAAAATTAAACCTATATCGATTTCTCTAAATTTTGATAGCATTAATGAATCTCTGGGTTTTCCAAAAAAGTTTAATGATCCTAGTTATTTTAAAGGTTTCGATAGAGTTATAAAAATAATTAATAAATATAATATTAAAATATCAATTTATGTAATTGGTAAGGATTTAGAAAACAAAGAAATTTTTGCAAGAGTAAGAGACTGGTCAAGTGCCGGACATGAGATCGGTAATCATTCATGGTCGCATTATCATAATTTAGGTTCATTAGAAATAAATGAAATTAATAATGAAATATTAAAATCTCACGAAATAATTCAAAATTGTACTAAAAAAGAACCTAAAGGATTTATTGCACCCAGTTGGAATATTTCAAAAAAAATTATTTCAAAACTTATAGAACTTAATTATATTTACGATCATTCAATATTTCCTTCATTTGCACTTTTTTTACTTTATTTTAAAGATGCTATCAACCATATTGGGTCCAAAAGATTTTTTAGAATTATAGATAGAAAAGATTGGAAGTATCATTTTTTTGCTTCTAAAAAACCCTATTTTGTTGACGAATCTTTAAAAGAAATTAAAACTGACAAGGAGGATAAAATATTAATTATGCCATTACCAACAAAATCAAAGTTTCATATTCCTATTTGGTATACACTAGGTTTTGTTTTTGGTTGGAAATATTTTTATAATTCTTTCGAAAAATTTTTAACTAATAATGAATATTTTTATTTATTATTTCACCCTGCAGATTTTACATCAAGTCAAGATATATCAAAAAAATATAAAAATTATCTACAAAGATTTAATATTTCAGTAGAGGAAAAAATTAAAATTCTAGAAAATATTTTTCTAGCAATATCAAAATCAAAAAGAAAATGTATAACAATGGAAGAATTAGCAAATTATTATATCAATAAAAACTGATAATCATTATTTTACAAAAAAATGAAAAAAATATTAATATGTGCGCCAACTTATAACGAAGTAGGTAATATAGAAATATTTTGTAGAGAAATTTTTAAAATTAATAAAAAATTTGATCTACTAATAATAGATGATAATTCTAATGATGGCACACTAGAAATTATTGAAAAATTAAAATTAAAATTTAAAAATTTGAATTTAGTTAAAAGAAAAAAGAAGCTGGGTATTGGTTCTGCATATAGATTAGGTATAAATTATGCGGTTAAAAAAAAATATGATGCATTTATGACTTTAGATGCCGATTTATCGCATGATCCAAAAGAAATACCTTTATTAATTAAAAAATTAAGTTCTAATGATTTTGTGACTGGTTCAAGATATATTAAAGGTGGAAAATCTGATTATGTTGGTTATAGAAATATTATTAGCAGATTTGCTAATAAATTATGCAGAATATTATTAAATATGCCATTTTATGAATTCACAACATCCTTTAGAATTTATAATAATAAATGTATAAAAGTCTTAAATAATAAATCATTAAGTTCGGATGGTTATTCATCTTTAATAGAGTTTTTTTTTTATATTTATAAAAATGGTTTAAAATGTACGGAAGTACCGATTTATTTTAAAGTTAGATATAAGGGAGTTTCTAAAATTCCAAAATTACAAGTTTTTTATAGCAGTCTTAAGTTAATTGAACTTTTTATCAAAAATTTAATAACACTAAAAAAAAATTTATAAAATTGACTATTCAATTTAAAACAAATAATCAACTTATTTTAAATTTTATTTCTTGGTGTATAAGCGCATTACCAATTGTTCTTATTTTTAGTAATTCAATAGCAGATATAATTGTTGTTTTAGCATCGATATTCTTTATTTTTCTTTCTATTAAAAAAAAAAATTGGAATTGGGTAAATGAACCGTGGATAAAAATTGGCATAATAATATATTTTTGGTTAATAATAACAAGTATATTTGCCTACGACAAAGAGTTAGCGTTTTCAAGATCTATAACGTGGATTAGATTTATTATTTTTGCTGCATCATTACAATTTCTTTTTCTAAGTAAATATGAAAATAAAAACAGATTTTTAATTTGCGCTTTTATAGCATTAATTTATGTAAATTTTGAAATGTTCATTGAATATTTCACTGGTTCTTCTTTATATAGTAAATTTCGTTTTAATTTTATCGATAGTTTACTTTTTAATGGAGGTCCGCATAGAATAGCGGGCCCTTTTAAAGATTCTCCAAAATCGGGTATTTATTTAGCTTATTTTATATTTCCAATAATATTAGGTATGGCAGAATTAATAAAAATTAAATTTTCAAAATATTATTCATTATTTTTTATATTATTTTTTGTAAGCGTTAATTTATTCTTAATTTATCTCAGTGGACATAGAGCTTCCATGTTATCCGCAACAATTTCATTATTTTTTATTTTTAGCTATTTATTTTTTTTTAAAAAAAAAAAAATTATAAACATTCTTTTCATAGTATTAATTTCAATATTTTTCTTTAAATCTGAATTTTTTTTTAATGATAGAATTAAAATTATTAATTTAGGTACTAAAACTTTATCGGAAATTAAAAAATATCCTAATTCAGCATACGGTTCTCTTGCTTTAACATCATTAAAAATGTTTAAAACTAATCCAATATTCGGAATTGGTTTAAAAAATTATAGAGTAGTTTGTGAAAGAGATGAGTTTTTATCTGAAGGACACAAAGGTACAGGTTATGGTATTTCACCATGGGAAGGTCATTATAATCAAAGTTTAAAAGCTTATTACGAATCAACTTGTTCAGGTCACCCGCACAATTTATATCTAACATGGCTTGCAGAAACGGGGTTTTTAGGTTTTACATTATTTATTTTATTTTTATTTTTTATTTTAAAGAAAATTATAAAAAATAAAAAAATAATTAATAAAGAAATAGTAGTTTTAGGTATTTTAATAACTTTAATACCAAAATTAATTCCAATGATGCCATCTTTGAATTTTTTTTCTAACTGGAATGCTGTTTGTTTTTGGTTACTAATTGGCTGGCTATTATCTTTTTACTCAAAAAAAAATAAAAGATTAAATTAAATTTTTATTATTTTTCTAATTTCTTTTGAAGCGTTGTTAATCTGATTTTTATTTTTACTTCTTAAAACTATATTCACACCTTTTGAATTTTTTTCCATAAAAGGATAACTCCCTATCTCAACTTCTTTAAATTTATTTTGAATGTTTGACAACTCTCTTGCTATATTACTCTCAGGAATTTTTGCTAAAATTGTTTTTGAAATGTAAGGAATCCCTTTTTTAATTTTTACTATAATCTTTTTAAACATAGACTCCATTATTTTTGGAATACCTGCCATAACATAAACATTTTTTATTCGAAAACCTGCGGCTTTTGTAATTGGGTTGTGTAAAAGTTCAGCTCCATTTGGAATAAAAGCCATTTTTAATCTAGATTCATTTAATGGTTTTTCTACGGAATTATAAAATTTTTTAAGAATTTTGACTGCATTTTTATTTTTTACAAGTTTTACTTTAAAAGTTTTTGCAATAGATATTGAAGTTACATCGTCATGCGTAGGGCCTATACCACCTGTTGTAAAAATATAGTTATATTTTTTTCTTACTTCATTTATTACTTTAATAATTGTTTTTTCTTCATCTTTTATTACTCTTGCTTCAATAACATCTATTCCGTTTGAAGTTAATTCTTTACATAAATAATGTTTATTAGTGTCAAGTGTTCTTCCAGACAATATCTCATTTCCAATAATAATTACACATGCAGTTGGATTTTTTTTTTTTTTCATTAGAATATTATTTTTAGTTATCACAATATGACAAATCTTGAGATTAAGTCTAAATCAAAAAAAGAAAAAATAAATATATATAATGTATTGGATTTTAAATTGATGAAAAAATCTGGTTTACTTGCGGCTAAAACATTGGATTTTATTACCCAATATGTAAAACCTGGAATCACAACCGAAAAATTAAATCAGTTGTGCCATAATTTTATTATAGAAAACAACGCAATTCCAGCACCTTTAAATTATAACGGGTATCCTAAATCAATTTGTACATCTGTAAATCATGTCGTTTGTCATGGTATCCCATCAAAAAAAATTTTAGATATTGGAGATATTATCAATATTGATGTAACTGTTATTTTAAATGGTTGGTATGGAGATACTAGCAGAATGTTTATAGTAGGTGGTAAGGCAAGTATTAAAGCTAATAAATTAATTCAAATCACTTATGAGTGTATGATAGAAGCTATTAAAAAAATTAAGCCTGGTTTAACTTTGGGTGATATAGGTTATATTATTGAAAAAAATGCAAATAAAAATAATTTTTCAGTAGTTAAAGATTTTTGTGGTCATGGAATAGGTAGGGATTTTCATGAAGCGCCAAGCATTTTGCACTATGGTACAAAAAACCAAGGTTTAAGGTTAAAAGAAGGAATGATATTCACTATTGAACCAATGCTAAACGCTGGCACGAGTGAAGTAAAAATTTTAAATGATGGTTGGACTGCTGTAACAAAAGATAAGCAATTATCAGCTCAGTTTGAACATACTATAGGGGTAACTAAAAATGATTATGAAATATTTACTTTGTCTCCTAAAAATTATCATAAACCACCTTATTGAAATATAAAAAATTGTTACAATATTAAATAATGATACCTAGATATTCTAACGAAAAAATTTCCTCGATTTGGTCTGATAAAAATAGATACGAAATCTGGCTTAAAATAGAAATATATATATGTGAAAAACTCTGTATTGATAAAAAAATACCTAAAAAAGATTTTTTACTTATTAAAAATAAGCCAAAAATTGATGTAAAAGATATAGAAAAATTAGATGAGAAAACACACCATGAAGTTATAGCTTTTTTAAATAGCATTTCAAAAAAAGTTGGGAAAAGCTCCAGGTATATACACCAAGGAGTGACATCGTCAGATATTATTGATACTGCTTTTTCTTTACAACTAAAACAGGCAACTGAAATAATTATATCTGATTTAAATAATTTTCTAAAAGTTTTAAAAATAAAAGCTAAAAAATATAAAAAAACTATTTGCTTAGGTAGAACCCATGGAATCCATGCTGAACCAACTACTTTTGGTCTTAAAATAGCAGGGTTTTATGCAGAAATGGAAAGAAATCTAAAGAGGTTAAAGGTTGCTTTAGAAGATATATCGGTATGTGCGATTTCAGGGGCTGTGGGAACTTATGCAACCATTGACCCGTCAATTGAAAAATTTGTTGCTAAAAAACTAAATCTAAAAACTGAAAAAGTATCAACCCAAATAATTCCTAGAGATAGACATGCTCATTTATTTTCAATTTTTGCTATTATTGCAAGTTCTATTGAAAGAATTGTGGTTGAAATAAGACATTTGCAAAGAACTGAAGTTAGAGAAGTTGAGGAATTCTTTTCTAAAACTCAAAAAGGTTCTTCAGCAATGCCTCACAAAAAAAATCCTGTACTTTCTGAAAATCTAACGGGTCTTTCTAGATATATAAGGTCTGCAGTTATTCCTATGCTTGAAAATATTGCTCTTTGGCACGAAAGAGACATATCACATTCGTCTGTCGAAAGAATTTTAGCTCCTGATGTAACAATTGGTCTTAACTTTGCAATTAACAGGTTAACCAAATTAATTTCAAACTTAAAAGTCTATCCGGAAAATATGAAAAAAAATCTAAATTTATTAAATGGACTGGTATTTTCCCAAGCCTTATTACTTGAGCTTATTGAAAAAAAAGGAATGGATAGACAAGTTGCATATGATATAGTCCAAAAAAACGCTATGTTGGTTTGGAAAACAAAAGAAAATTTTCTTGAAGTTATAAAGAAAGATAAAAGAATTAATGGTGTAATAAGTGATTCTGAACTTGAAAAACTTTTTAATGAAAAGAATTATTTGAAAAAAATTGACTATATTTTCTCAAAAGTTTTCTAAGTATAAGTAATTTATAAATATTTTTCTGTTTTATAAAAATATTATAGAATATCCAAATATGAAAAAGAAAAAAAAATTGTATGAAGGTAAAGCAAAAATTTTATATTATGACTACTTTAGTTGAAGGTAAAACAAAATTAATTCAAAAGGGTAATAAACCTTTTACAATTAATATGATTGCAAAAGATTTTTTAACAGGTGGCGATGCTGCTAAAAAAGAAGAACTTACTGATATAGGAATACAAAAAACAATACAAGCATCAAATGTATTTAAAATGCTTAAGCAGAATAATATACCTACATCTTTTATTGAACTAACATCACCAAACACAATGCTACATGAAGAATGCGATATGTTGCCACTTGAGTTTGTTGTTAGACGTTATGCTTATGGAAGTTACTTAAAACGTAATCCATGCTACCATGATAGGCGCAAACCTGTTTGTTTTAAAGAACCTGTGTGGGAAATATTTCATAAACACACTGTTGTAATGCCACCTAATGTAAATGAACCTGTGCAGATGGATGAAAATGAAGCTAGAGAAAAATATCTAGTAGACGGCAAATGGGCTGATGGCGTATATACAGATCCGTATATCAAACTTGGAGATCAATGGGAATTGTATTCTGCAAAAGATCCTATTGAAGGCGAAGCTCTAATGACTACTGGAATTTTACTTAATTCACGAGAAATAGATAGTGCTATTAATCAAATTGTTATTCCTGCCTTTAAAGCTATAGAAAAAAGTTGGAAAAACATTTCTACTAGTGATGGCCCTGTACAACTTGTAGATATAAAATTTGAATTAGGGTTTCGATCTAAAGATAATCTTTTAGTACTATCTGATGTTGTTGATAATGATAGCTGGCGTATTTGGCCAGGTGGTAATCCTGAAAACCAATTAGATAAACAATCTTTTAGAGATGGCGAAGATTTATCTCAAGTTGCAAACAAGTATCAACTAGTAACAGAACTAACAAAAGAGTTTATAAAATGAAAGTAAAAATTGAAGTAATGCTCAGAGATTCGATTTTAGATCCTCAAGGTAATACAATTAAAAAATCCTTAAATAATCTTGGTTTTAAAAATATAAAAAATGTAAGACAAGGAAAATTAATAGAAATTGATATGAATTCAAACTCTTCAAATAAAGATGAAAAAAATATAAAAAGAATGTGCGAAGATGTTTTGTCTAATTCTTTAACTGAAAAATATAAAATTAAGTTTTTAAAAAATAAATAATGAGAGTAGCGATAGTTGTTTTTCCTGGATCTAATTGTGATAGGGACATTTCTTGGGCTATAAAAAAAGTATCTGGGTATAAACCTGATTACCTATGGCATAAAGAAAAAAATTTTATAAATTATGACTTAATTATCTTACCTGGAGGGTTCTCTTATGGGGATTATCTCAGATGTGGAGCAATAGGTTCCCATTCACCAATTATGAATGAAATAAAAAAAAGATCCCAAAAAGGGGTAAAAATAATCGGAATATGTAATGGATTTCAGATTTTAACTGAAAGTAAACTTTTGCCTGGTTCGCTTTTACAAAATGAAAATCTGAAATTTATTTGTAAAAAAATTTTTTTAAAAGTTAAAAACAATAATACCTTTTTCTCAAAAAAATATAAATTAAATGAAATTATAAATGTTCCAATAGCACATATGGAAGGAAGGTATTATTGTAATAAAGAAACCTTAAAAGAATTAGAAAACAATAAACAAATAATTTTTCAATACTGCAACGATAATGGAGATATAAAAAAAACTTATAATCCTAATGGGTCAATAATGAATATTGCTGGGATTATAAATTTAAAAGGAAATGTTTTAGGTATGATGCCACATCCCGAAAGATGTTCTGAAGAAATTTTAGGTGGAGAAAATGGTATTAAATTTTTTAAAAGTATTTTTGAAAGTATAAATTAAATTGGAAAAATTAACTAATTTAAAAGATCTACTTAATATTCACAATCTAAATAATATTGAATATAAAAAAATAACAAAAATTCTAAAAAGAGAACCAAATTTACTCGAGCTTGGAATTTATTCAGTAATGTGGAGCGAACATTGTAGTTATAAATCTTCAAAAAGATGGCTAAAAAAATTACCAACTAAATCAAAAATAGTAATCTGTGGCCCTGGTGAAAATGCAGGAATTATTGATATAGGTGATAATGATTCATTAGTTTTTAAAATTGAAAGCCATAATCACCCATCTTACTTGGAACCTTTTCAAGGAGCAGCTACGGGAGTTGGTGGAATTTTAAGAGATATTTTTACAATGGGTGCAAGACCTATAGCAATATTAAATTCTCTAAGATTTGGCGATATAAAAAAAAAAAAACAAAAATATCTTTTATCCGGGGTTGTTTCAGGAATTTCAAATTATGGAAATTGTATGGGCATTCCAACAGTAGGAGGTGAATGCTATTTTAATGAAGATTATAATAAAAATATTTTAGTTAATGCAATGGCTGTTGGTGTGGCAAAAAAAAATAAACTCTTTTTTTCTAAAGCATCTGGAATTAATAATCCTGTTATTTACGTGGGTGCTAAAACAGGGAAAGATGGGATTCATGGTGCAACTATGGCATCAGCTGAGTTTGATAATAATTCAAAACAAAAAAAACCCACTGTACAGGTTGGTGATCCTTTTACTGAAAAACTTGTAATGGAAGCTTGTCTTGAATTAATGCAAACAAATACAATTATTGCAATTCAAGATATGGGCGCTGCTGGATTAACTTGTTCATCTTTTGAAATGGCTGCAAAAGGTAACTGTGGAATTGAATTAAATATAAATAAAATTCCTTTAAGAGAAAAAGATATGACGCCATACGAAATAATGTTATCAGAAAGTCAGGAGCGTATGCTTATTATTTTAAAAAAAGGAAGTGAAAAAAAAGCAAAAAAAATCTTTGATAAATGGGATTTAGATATGTCGATAATTGGAAAGATTACAAATTCTAAAAAAATGATAATAAAAAAAGATAATAGTACAATAGCTAATATTCCTATTGCCCTAACTGAAAAAAATACTCCTGAATATAAAAGGCCTTGGGTAAAACCCACAAAAGTGAAAAATATAAAAAAATTTATTTTCCCAAAAAAAAACAAGGTTAAAGAAGTAATTTTTAAATTATTAAAAAGTCCAAATTTAACAAGTAAAAAGTGGGTATGGGAGCAATATGATCATATGGTTATGTGTGATACAATTAAACCTCCAAGTTACGGTGCTGCATTAGTAAGAGTTCATGGTACAAACAAATCTTTAGCAATGACAACTGATTGCAATTCAAATTATTGCAAACATGACCCATTTATTGGAACTATCCATGCGGTAAGCGAAGCAAGAAGAAATATTATTTCTACAGGCGCTATTCCTTTAGCTATTACAAATAATTTAAATTTTGGTAATCCAGAAGACAAAAATATAATGGGTCAGTTTATTATGAGTATTAAGGGAATGATAGATTCATGTAAAAAATATTTCCTTCCAGTTATTTCGGGAAATGTATCTTTTTATAATGAAACAAATAAAATTGGAATTTCACCAACTCCTGTTATTGGAATGATTGGGTTAATAAAAAATACAAATTCTTCTAATAAGAAAAATTTATTAAAAGAAAATGATAAAATTTTTTTAATTGGAAAAAAAATAAATAATATTTCATGCTCAAGTTTTTTAGAAAGAATTATTTTAAAAAATAATAAAAATCTTGGTCCACCTCCACCAATAAATTACAATGAAGAAATAAGGAATGGAAACTTCGTTTTAAATTTATTTAAAAATAACTTAATAAAATGTTGTAATGATATCTCGAGTGGAGGAATAATTATATCTCTATTAAAAATGTTAATTAATAAAGAATTTGGTGCTGAAATTAAAGAAAGTTTCATAAATGACTCTACTAATGATCAAAAATTTTACCAAATATTATTTGGTGAAAATTCTGGTAATTACATTGTGATTACTAATAATGAAGAAAAAGTAAAAAAATTAGCAAAAAAAAATAAAGTAAACTTATTTAAAATTGGGACAACAAAAAAAAATTACTTAAATATCAATAATCAAATAATTAAATTAAATGAATTAAAAAATAACTTTGAAAATAGTTTTTTTAACTATATAAATAATTAAATGACAATGAATATTAAAGATATTGAGAGTTTAATAAAAAAAAAAATTCCAGACGCTACAGTTGTTATTAAAGATTTAGTTGGAGATAATAATCATTTTTCTGCAGAAATAGAGTCAAAAGAATTTAATGGAAAAACTAGACTTGAACAGCATAAAATGGTTTATAATAGTTTAAGTGAAGAACTAAAAGAAGATTTACATGCATTATCAATAAAAACTATGGAGAAAAAATGACACTTACTATACAAAATGTAGAAGAAGCAAAAGAGACAATAAAAAAGAATAATATTGTTTTATTCATGAAAGGTACTAAAGATATGCCAGGATGTGGTTTTTCAGCACAAGTAGTACAAATTCTTAATAAAACGAATGTCGATTACATTGATATTGATGTTTTAAATGATGAGAATTTTAAAGAAAAAATGAAAAAATTTACTAATTGGCCTACTTTTCCACAATTGTATGTTAAAGGAGAGTTTGTTGGTGGATGCGATATTGTAAAAGAAATGTTTGAAACTGGGGAGCTGTTAGAATTATTCAATACCAAAGGTATTGATGTTAAAACTTAATTTTATCTAGAATAAAACTCTACAACTAAATTTGGTTCCATTTCTACTGGATACGGCACATCTTTTAATACTGGAGACTTTACAAAAACACCTTTCATTTTTATATAATCTACAGTTAAATATTCTGGAACATCTCTATCCTTAGATTGAACAGCTAAAATAACAGAAGGAATCTGTTTAAATTCTTCAACTAAAGAAATTTCCTCTCCATCCTTTACTCTATAAGAAGGAATGTTAATTTTTTTATCATTAACTCTTACATGGCCATGGGAAATAAATTGTCTTGAAGCAAATATTGTTGGAGCAAATTTCATTCTGTACAAAACTGCATCAAGTCTTCTCTCAAGTAATTGGATTAAAATTTGTCCTGTATCTCCCTTACCTGCTGATGCCTGTGCATAATACTTTTTAAATTGTCTTTCAGTTACATATCCATAATATTTCTTTAATTTTTGTTTAGCAGATAATTGTAAAGCGTAATTTGATGGTTTTGTTCTTTTTTGCCCATGTTCCCCAGGTCTAGTTTCTCTTTTATTGTAAGGACTTTTAGGTCTGCCCCAAAGATTAACTCCCAGTTTTCTATCAACTTTATATTTTGGTTCTTTTCTTGTACTCATATATTTTAATTATAGAAATATTAAAAAAAACATAAATTGTCAATCAATTAACGTGATTTCTTTATTTTGCTAAATTTTTTACAATTCCTAAAAGGATTTTTATTTCTTTTTCGTTTAATTCTGCCTTATTAAAAATTATTTTTATATTTCTCATCATAATTTTTTTTTTTTCTTTAATTTTAAAAAAATTTCTTTTTTCTAAATACTTTTGTAAAATTTTAAAGAAAATAAGTAATTCTTTTTTTTTAGTTTTTTTTATTTTAACAGAATTAATTTTATTCAAATTTAAATTAAATAGTTCATAAGCAATCAATAATACACTTTGTGCCAAATTAAGAGATTTAAAATTTTCATTTAATGATATTTCAATTATCTTGTCGCATACTGCAATATGTTCGTTAGTTAAACCGCTTCTCTCGGGCCCAAATAATATTCCAATTTTATTATTTTTATAATTATTTATAATTTTTACTCCTTGTTTTAAATTAACTACATCTGTATTTAAATCTCTTTTTCTATTAGAAGTTGCATAAACATATTGCAAATCATTTATTGCTTCATCTAAATTTTTAAATACTTTTGCATTTTTTAATATTTCATCGGCCTTTGCTGAAGTTTTAAAAGAAATTTTATTAGGTCGCCATTTTTTTTTTATTATTCTTAAATTATGAAGATTAAAATTTAACATTGCTCTTGCTACAGCGCCAATATTTTCTTCTAATTGTGGTTCTAACAAAATTATTACAGGAGAAATTTTTTTAATACTTGTCAAAAGTTGATTTAATTTTTGATTTAATTAATTTATAAGTAATACTTTCTTTTAATGCTATATATGAAGCATTAATAACATTAGAAGAAACACCGACAGTTGACCAACTTTTTTTACTTTTATCTGAACTTTCAATAACAACTCTAGTAATTGCTTTTGTACCTTCATCCGGCGTAAGTATTCTAACTTTATAATCTATTAAATTCATTTTCTTTAAAACAGGATAAGACTTAATTAAAACACCTCTTAAAGCATTATCTAGTGCATTAACAGGCCCATTGCCAATTGCATTAGAAAAATATTCTTTTTTTACTTTAACAATCACATTTGCTTTAGCGGTATTGTTTGCTTCCAAATTATCCTTTAAATCTTTATATTCATTAATTACTTGAAAAGATTTTAATTTAAAATAATCCGGTACTTTGGTTAGTTCTCTCATTATAAAAAGTTCAAAACTTGCTTCAGCACCATCATATGAATAACCTTCAAATTCTTTTTTTTTCAATTTTTTAATTAATAAATCAAGTTTTTTTTTATTTACTTTAAACCCAAGCTCTTTTAATTTAATTGACAAACTCGATTTCCCTGATTGATCAGAAATAATAATATTTCTTTTATTTCCAACTATTTCAGGTTCAATATGTTCATAAGTTTTTGCATGTTTCTGAATACCTGAGGCATGAAGCCCTCCTTTATGTGCAAAAGCAGATTCACCCACATATGGAAGAGATGGGTTATTTTTTCTTAAAAGTCTTTCATTGATAAATTTTGATATTTTAGTTAAATCTTTTAATTTTTTTTTTTTAATTGAGGTTTCTAATCCCATTTTTAAAATTAATGTAGGTATAATAGTAGTTAAATTTGCATTACCACATCTTTCACCCAGCCCATTAAAAGTTCCTTGAACTTGCCTTGCACCTGATCTCACTGCAGCTAATGTATTTGCTACTGCATTTTCAGTATCATTATGACAATGAATGCCTAATTTATTTTGAGCAATATGCAAAGAAACTTCTTTCACAATTTTTTCTACTTGATTTGGTAATGTACCTCCGTTTGTATCGCAAAGTACTATCCATCTAGCTCCAGAAGCATTTGCTACTTTGATACAATCTAGTGCATATTCTTTTTTTGATTTAAATCCATCAAAAAAATGTTCTGCATCGAATAAAACTTCTTTAAAAAATTTTGTAGCAAATTCAATATTGTTTTTAATTATTTTTAAATTTTCTTTTTCATCTATATTTAAAGCGTGTTTAACATGAAAATCCCAAGTTTTTCCAACAATGCACACAGTGTTTACTTTAAATTTTTTTTTTAATTCATTAAATTTTTTTCTTAAAATATTTGTATTTTTATTAGTCATTCCAAAAGAAACAAGTTTAGAAAATTTTAATTTTGGAGATTTTTTAAAAAATGCAGTATCAGTATTATTAGCTCCTGGCCAACCACCTTCAATATAATCTAATCCAAACTTATCTAATTCTTTTGCAATTGCAATTTTATCGCTCAGACTAAAATCAACACCTTTAGTTTGAGCACCATCTCTTAATGTGCTGTCATATAAAAATATTTTTTTATTGTTTATCATTTCTTTTTATTTTACATACAGGGATAGGTTTCATTTTATGTAAATTTGGTTCTCTTATTTTAGAATATTTTTTATAATATTTACTATTAGAGCTGTTCATAGCTTCTTCTATGTTTTCATAAGATAAGCCTAATTGATGTTCATCGCTTCTTGCATCCTCCCAAAGTCCATCAGTTGGAACCGCGTCAATTATTTGCTTAATTATTCCTAACTCTTTTCCCATTTCCCAAATTTCTGTCTTGGTACAATCTCCTATCGGGGAAATATCTACACCTCCATCCCCATATTTAGTATAAAATCCAACTCCAAAATCTTCAACTTTGTTTCCTGTACCAACCACTAAACCGTTATTGCTTTGAGCTATTTGATATAACGTTGTCATCCTTAGTCGAGCACGGGAATTTGCAAAACCATGTAAACTATTAAAATTTGACAAAGCAATCTGAAAATCTTTAAAAATATTATCAAGTGGAATAACAATTGGTTCAATATTTTTATAATTATTTTTTAACCATTCTTGATGTTTTAAGCTTAAATTATATTGTTCTTTATTTTGTTGTATAGGCATCGAAACAACAAATGTTTTTTTTCCTGTTAATGCGCAGATCGTACTCACAACTGAAGAATCTATCCCTCCTGAAACTCCTACTACAAGAGATTTTGCTTCATTGGACA
>Ga0315338_1000921_pt1 | contig 47253 bp, 50 predicted proteins | sample ASW8metaG_FD_204518 | JGI IMG/M metagenome (GOLD analysis project Ga0315338, IMG submission 204518) | Ammonia-oxidizing marine archaeal communities from Monterey Bay, California, United States - ASW #8 | ecosystem: Environmental > Aquatic > Marine > Coastal | place: USA: California | collected... | reverse complement strand
CACCGACTTCTTCGACGGAGACACCGACTTCTTCGACGGAGACACCGACTTCTTCGACGGAGACACCGACTTCTTCGACGGAGACACCGACTTCTTCGACGGAGACACCGACTTCTTCGACGGAGACACCGACTTCTGCCGAGTAGCAAAGGTCGTGAATCCCGTTCAGGCTTCCTTCACTAGGTCACTGTCACACTGATTTCGTGGTACCCCTCGGCGCCGTTGGGCGCCGGGAACACGTGGGTTCCAGACTGCACGGTGCCGTCCGCGCCGATGGCCCGGACCCGGATACCGAACCTGCCCGGTGTGGCCTCCCACAGGAAGAGCCACTGCACCCAGGCCTCGCCCTCCTGTCCGGGGGCCTCGTGCCCGGGGGCACCGGACTCGCCGATGCGGCAGGGCTGCCACGGGCCGGAGTCGATCGAGACCTCAACCGCAGCGACGCCGACATCCGGGTACCAGGCCACTCCGGCGATCGGCACGCTGCCGGCGTCGACGCGGCGCTGGGCCGGCACATCGATCCGGGACGAAATCTTGATCGGAGCGTCGCGGGACCAGCCCTTGTCGATCCAGAAGCCCTTGCCGTCCTCCCACCGGGTGAGGTCGAGTCGGAAGAGCCACTTCACCGCCGAGACATAGCCGTACAGGCCCGGGATGACGAGACGGACGGGGAAGCCGTGCTCGAGTGGTAGCGGCTCGCCGTTCATGCCGAATGCCACCAGGGCTCTCCGTCCGTCGAGTGCCGTGTCGAGAGGGAATCCGGCCGAGAACCCGTCGACCGACCAGGCCATGACCTGTTCGGCGACCGGGAGCGGCTCGGCCAGCGCCAGGACGTCGCTGAGCAGGACGCCGGTCCAGACGGCATTGCCGATGAGGGGGCCGCCCACCTCGTTCGAGACGCAGGCCAGTGTGACGGTGGCGTCGACGACGTCCATGGCGAGGAGGTCGTCGAAGGAGAGCGACATCTCACGCTTGGTCAGGCCATGGATCATCAACGACCAATCAGTTGGTTCGATGACGGGCACCGTGAGGGCCGTGTCGACCCGGTAGAAGTCGGGGTTCGGCGTGATCCAGGGTGACAGGCCTTCGATGTCGGGCAGCTTCGAGAGCGGTGCCGCGGTCGTGGTGGGAGGAGTGCTGGTGGTGGGAGGAGTGCTGGTGGTGGGAGGAGTGCTGGTGGTGGGAGGAGTGCTGGTGGTGGGAGGAGTGCTGGTGGTGGGAGGAGTGCTGGTGGTGGGAGGAGTGCTGGTGGTGGGAAGTCGTACCCGGGCGCGCGCCTCTTGGGCCGAACGGTTGGTCACCACGCGTCCGGCCCCGACAAGTGCTACGGCAGTGGCCGACATCCCGCCGGCGTAGGCGAGGAAGCTGCGGCGGTCGGCGTACTTGATCCGTGGGTCCTCGAGTTGGGTTCCGACAGCATCGGGGGACGAGGTGTCGCCGTCGGAGCGTCCGCGCAACACGTGCAGGACCGCCAGGCCGGTGCCGACCAGCAACAGGGCGAGCATCCAACTGGCGCCAGCCGAAGTGAGGGGGCTGCGTGCCATGGCCCATCCGCCGAGGGTGCCGGATGCCACCAGGATGACCGGCAATGTGCGCGGCGTCAGCGTCGCCGAAAGGCCCCCCAGCACGAGCACAACGGCCACGATGCCGGTGAGGATCAGTGGCTTCTGTGCCATGCCGAAGGTGCTGATCGACACCCGGACGACGGAGCCGGGTGCGAGGTCGATGATCAGGTCGCCGATGGCGACGACCGGTGAGCGGAGCCGGTCAGCGAGCGAGGCGGCGAACTCGCCGACTGCAAGTGGCATTCCCGCGGCGAAGGCCCCAACCGTGAATTCCCGGAAGCGACTCCCAGCCCTCATGGTGCGAGCGTAGGAGTTGGAGGCATCGAGCGGGGTTCAGTCGTGGCCGAGGCCGGCCACCAGTCGGTCGATGATCTCATCGAGGACCTCGGGCGTCGTGCCGAAGTTGAGCCGGACATGGCCTTCGCCGCCCGATCCGTACTTCGGGCCGGACTCGCAGGCAACCCCGGCCTGCGCCCGCAACCATGTCGAGGGTCGGTCACCGGGCTCGAAGGCGGACAGGTCCAACCAGGCGAGGAACGTCGCATCCGGGAGGTGGATGCCGACGTCGGGTAGTTCGGCGCCGAGCCGCTCGAGGAGGTGGTGCCTGTTCGCGTCGAGGACGGCCTTGAGTTCGTCGACCCATGCGTCGCCCGTATCCCAGGCGGCGATCGAGGCTTCGCAACCGAGGCGATTGGGGACGGTGAGGAGGTGCTCGGGAACAGTGTCGAAGCGGTCACGGAGCCTCTCGTCGCCGAACACGGCCACGGCGCACCGGAGGCCGCCGATGGCGAATGTCTTGATGCCGGAGGTGACGGCCATCGTGCAGGTGGATGCGCCGGGGATGATGAGGGTCGGAACGTGTTCGGCCCCCGGGTGGACGAGGTCGTAGTGGATCTCGTCGGACACGATGGTGGTGTCGTGCTCGAGGGCGAGTTCGACGATACGGGTCAGTTGGTCGGCGTCGAACACCCGGCCCGTCGGGTTCTGGGGGTTGCACAGCAGGAGAAGACCGATCGAGGGGTCACCCTCGAGGAGCGCCTGCAGGGCGTCCAGGTCGTAGTGCCAGCCCGAGTCATCGTGGACGAGGTTCCATCTGGCCACCTCCCGTCCCGTAGTCGGGCCGAGGTTCTGGAACGGGTAGTAGACGGGGTCAGAGAGCACGATTTTCTGGTCGGGACGTGTGAACGCCTGAACACTCGCCCAGACCCCCTGGACGACGTTGGTGGTCGGGCGCACCAGTCCCGCTTCCGGTGACCAGTCGTGCCGCCGCGAGACCCAGCGGCAGAAGGCCTCGACCATGGGCTCGGCCGCGTCGTGGTAGCCATGGGCGCTGGCTTCGACCAGATAGCGCAGACGTTCACGGACGGCCGGCGGCTGCCCGAAGTCGTGTTCGGCCACCCAGGCGGGGAGAACGTCGGTGTCGTACCGGGTCCACTTGACGACACCCGCCGCCCGCCGGGCAGCGCGATCGACGCGAACCTCCGAAGGGAGGGTTGCAGGAAGCGACCGGACCATGGGGCGATCGTAGGCGGTGCCCGGGCATTGCATCCCGATCATGCACGGTGGGGCGAGCGTCCTGCCAGCCCGAGGGCTGCTTCCATGATCGACTCACCCATCGTGGGGTGGGCGTGGATCGTGCCGGCCAGGTCCTCGACGGTGGCCGCTGTCTCGACGGCCAGCGCCGCCTCGCCGGCCAACTCGGCCACGTGTGCGCCCACGGCGTGCACGCCGATGACCGTGCCCGCCTCATCGGCGACGACTTCGACGAATCCCTCGGTGGCGCCCAGCGTTCGCGCTCGACCGGAGGCGGCGAACGGGAACCGGCCGGTGGTGGCCACCAGTCCCGCTGCTGCAGCTTCATCACGATCGAGGCCCACCGAAAGGACCTGCGGGTCGCCGAACACGATCATCGGGACACCCGTTGGGTCGAAGCCGGCCGGTTGCCCGCAGGCCGTCTCTGCAGCCACTTCGGCCTCGGCGGTTGCCTTGTGGGCCAGCGCAGGGCCGTCGGTGAGGTCGCCGATGGCGAACACCCGATCGGTGGCCCGCCGCTGCGCATCGACCACGACGAGGCCGCGCTCGTCGACGGTTGCACCGGCGGAGGTGACCTCGACGGTGTCACTGTTGGGACGTCGGCCCGCGACGACGGCGATCCGGTCGGCCGGGAGCACCAGGTCGCCGTCGGGCCCCGTGATGGAGATGCCGTCATCGGTTACTCCGACCGCCCGATGGGTGAGGCACAGGCCCACGCCGAGGTTGCGAAGGCCCCGCTCGACCGCTCGCCCAATGCGCTTGCCGAATCCCGGCAGGACCCGGTCCTCGAGCTCGACGATCGTGACCCGGCTCCCGAGCTTGGCGAAGGCGCAGGCCAACTCCACACCGACGTAGCCGCCGCCTACGAGGACGAGGTCATCGGGGAGTTCAGTCGCGAAGAGCAGTTCGGCCGAGCCAACGACGCGTCGACCGTCGAGTGGAAGCCCCGGGAGCTCGATCGGCCTCGATCCCGTGGCGACGATGGCGTGGCGGAACTCGAGGTGCTTGAGATCGTCGTCGTGCTCCACGGCAATGCGGTTGGGGCGACTGAACCTAGCGGTGCCCGGCACGACCTGGACTCCGGCCCGGTCGAGGAGGCCGGCGACACCCGAGGTGAGGTCGGCCACGACGGTCATCAGATGCTCACGGACGCCAGCCATATCGACCTCGGTGGTGGCGCTCACCCCCCATCCCGCCACACGCCCGGGTGCCGCAACAGCGTCGGCGACCTCGATCAGTGCCTTCGACGGGATGCACCCCACGTTGAGGCAGGTCCCGCCCAGCGCCTCGCTCTCGACCAGCGTGACCTGGCGGCCGAGTCGGGCGGCATGCAGCGCTGCGACATAGCCGCCCGGGCCGCCGCCGATGACGAGGAGGTCGACCGGTGAGGCGACCTCGCCCACGACCATCGTTCAGGACGCCATCGGGTCAAGAACCCACGAGGAGGCGGAGTGGTTCGGTCAGGTCGTCGACGATCGAGCGCTTGAACGCCTCGAGAAGGTCGCCGTCGACCAGGCGGTGGTCGGCACCGAACACGAAGGGCAGCATCGGCCGGGCGGCCACTGCTCCGTCGACGACGGTCGGGCGGTCGGCGATGCGACCCAGGCCGAGGATGGCCGCTTGCCCGGGTGGGATGATCGGGGTCGCCCAGCGTCCACCGAGTGACCCGTAGTTGGTGACCGTGAAGGTGGCGCCCCGGAGGTCGGCAGCCGTGAGGTCGCCGGCTCGGGCCCGTTCGGCGAGTTCGGCCACTGCGGTGGTCGCGGCGAAGACGTCGAGTTGGTCGGCATCCTCGAGGACAGGTACGACCAGTCCGCCTTCCGTGGCGACGGCAACGCCCAGGCTCACCCGTTCATGGACGAGAATCTCGTTGCCATCGATACAGGCATTGACAAGCGGGAACCGGCGCAGCGCCCCGGTTGCAGCCACGATTGCGACGGCGAGCGGTGTGACCTCCCGGCCCATGCCCTGCATCCGGGTCCGGAAGTCGAGGAGGAGCGAGGCGTCCAGTTCGTCGAAGGTGTGGATGTGGGGGATCTCGCTCCAGGACTGCGCCATGTTGCGGGCGACCACCCCACGTACGCCGCGTAGCGCATGGCGGCCGGGCTCCATCTGGCCGAGTGTGGAATCATCGGGAACGGATGCCGGGATGGGCGCTGGGGTGGGTGCCGAGGTGTCGAGGTCTGCGGCAGTGATGCGCCCACCGGGCCCAGTGCCGATGGTCGCCGCAAGGTCGATACCCCGCTCGCGTGCCAGCTTCCGGGTGGCCGGGGAGGCCTTGGGGCGATTCCCGGAAGTCGTCCTGCCGGTGGCGGTCTCGGAGGTGGTCGCTGCGACGACAGGGGTGGGTGCCTCGGGTATGGCCGGTTCACCCACCGAACCGTCGTCGATCTCAATGAGGACATCGCCCACCTGGAGGCGATCGCCCTCGGCGCCGCCCAGGGTCAGGACCACGCCTGCGACGGGTGACGGCAACTCGGAACTGGCCTTGTCGGTCAGGACCTCGACCAGCGCCTGGTCGCGCACGACAGTGTCGCCGGGCCGGACCAGCCATTCGACGATCTCGGCCTCTTCGAGGCCCTCACCGATGTCTGGGAGGCGGAAGACGTGTGGCATGTTCCCGGGCGTTCCTGCTGGGGGATCCGCGGCTCAGGCCACATCGAGGACGCGGCGCACCGCAGCGGCGATCCGGTCCTCGTCGGGTATGTAGCGATCCTCGACCATGCCCACGGGATAGGGGACATCGAATCCCGAGACGCGGACGACCGGCGCCTCGAGTGACCAGAAGGACTCCTCGACGACCGTGGCGACCACTTCACCACCGAAGCCGCCGGTCTGCGGCGACTCCTCGGTGACCACCACCCGCCCGCAGGCGTCGACGGCCTCGGCGATGGCGGCGATGTCGAGGGGCACCAGGCTGCGAAGGTCGAGGACCCGGACCGAGAGCCCCTCAGCGGCAAGGCGGTCGGATGCCCGACAGGCCAACTCGACCTGGTGGCTCCAGGCGATCACGACCGCATCGCCGCCAGGACGGGCGGTGCGGGCCGATCCGAGTGGGACGAGGTGCTCGCCGTCCGGCACGTTGTCGCGGATCCCCCGGTAGCCGCGGAGGGGTTCGAGGAACATCACCGGATCAGGGTCCCGGATGGAGGAGGCCAGGAGGCCCTTGGCGTCGGCTGCGGTTGCGGGTACCACGACCTTGAGGCCCGGCACGTTGGCCAACAGTCCCTCGAGGGAATCGGAGTGCAGTTCGGGCGTCCGGACGCCGCCTCCGAAAGGGGCACGGATCGTGATGGCCGGGTCGAATCGACCCCGGGTGCGGTAGCGGAGGCGGGCGACCTGTCCGGCGATCTGGTGCATGGCCTGGTAGGCGAATCCGAGGAACTGCATCTCGGCGACGGGAACCATGCCGGCGATGGCCAGGCCGACGGTCGCTCCTGCGATGGCCCCTTCGGCAAGTGGCATGTCGACGACCCGGTGCTCGCCGAACTTTTCGAAGAGTCCCTCGGTGACCCGGAAGACACCGCCGGTGCGGGCGACGTCCTCGCCCAGGACGATGACCCGGTCGTCGCGCCCCATCTCGGCGTGGAGGCATTCGTTGATCGCCTCGAGCATGTTCAGTTCGGTCATGCGATCGGACCTTCCGCCCCGACATCGGCCCCGGCCAGCAGGGCGGCCCGTTGACGGGCGATGCGCTGCGTGTCCTCGGTGAAGCAGTGGTCGAGAACGGCGTCGACGGGCAACGGTGTGGCCCTGGCGGCCTCGAAGGCGGCGTCGAGTTCGGTGAGTGCTTCCGTCTCCACGTCGGCCTGGACAGCGGCGTTCCAGAGTCCGGCCTCCTCGAGTTCGGCACACAGCCTCAGGACCGGGTCGCGCCCCTGTGCAGCCTGGATCTCATCGGCCGGCACGTAGCGGGTTGGATCGTCGGCGGTGGTGTGCGGGCCCAACCGGTACACGACCGCTTCGATGAGGGTGGGTCCCTGACCGGTCAGGGCACGTTCGCGTGCGGTCTGCACCGCGTCGTATACAGCGTCGACGTCGTTGCCGTCGACCTGCACGCCGGGGAAGCCGAAGGCTGTTGCCTTGGCGGCGAAGGACTCGGCGGCGGTCTGGCGGTACACCGGGGTCGAGATCGCCCACTGGTTGTTCACGCATAGGAAGATCACGGGCGCTCCAAGCACTCCGGCGAGGTTGCCGGCCTCGTAGAAGTCGCCTTCGGAGGAGGAGCCGTCGCCGAAGAACACGAGCACCACGCCGGGGTCATGGTTGAGGGTGAGCCCCCAGGCGAGGCCCACGGCGTGTGGAATCTGCGTGGCGAGCGAAATCTGGTACGGGAGCACCCGGATCGGGGCCGGAATGTGGCCGCCGGCGGGGTGGCCGATGTTGTAGAGCATGACGTGTTCGAGGATCTCGGGCCCGTACCTGCGCAGCGCGATCGGCTCCCGGTATTGCGGGAGTACCCAGTCGTGCCCGGGGTCGAGGGCGTGGACGGCTCCGACGATCGTCGCCTCGTGGCCTTCGATGGGCGCCATCGTGCCCACTTGACCCTGTCGCTGGAGGTTCCAGATTCGCTGTGACTGGATCCGTGCGGTGACCATGTCGACGAGCATCTCGCGCCGCTGCTCGTCGGTTGGCCGGGCCATGATCGCTCCTCGCTGGACGGAACCTCCGCGGTGGTCGACCCTAACCGGACGACCACCGGAGGATGCCGGACGGCGTGCCGGATGTCACGAAATACGAAGGCGCACAAGGGTTTATCGGACATCGGCGAGCACTATTCTGGGCGTCACAATAGTTCGAAATCCCCCCTTCGAACTTTGAGACTCCGGCCGAGATCGCCCCCCTGATCAGTCGGCCGAGAGCGAGAGAACGTCCCGCCTCCCCCAGGCGGGACGTTCCATTTTTCCGGGCGCCGCGCCCGTCTCTGGGAGACCAGGGATGGCCTTCTAGTGTTCGCGGGTCAACAGCACCGAACGAGGAGTCGATCGAGCCAATGGCCACATCGCGACGGGAACTGATCCGCATGACCGACGACGAGGTCGCGGCGTTTGTCGGGGCCAGGTTGAGCCTGCAGGTCGGAACCATCGAGCGCGACGGCTCGATCCACCTGTCCACCCTCTGGTACGCGGTGATCGGGGGCAATGTGGTCTTCGAGACCTACAGTCGATCCCAGAAGATCGTGAACCTTGAGCGGGACGACCGCATCACGGTCCTCCTCGAGGACGGAACCACCTACGAGACGCTTCGGGGCGTGATGATCAGGGGCCGGGCGATCCTCCGTTCGGACCAGGCTGACGTGGTACCGGTCGCCGAGGCGGTCATCCGCCGGAACCAGCCGGAGGTCCCTGAGGACTACGTCGCTGCTGCGGCAGTCCAGATGGCGGTCAAGCGGACTGCCGTAGAGGTCGTTCCCGAGAAGGTGGTCTCGTGGGACCACACGAAGTTGGGCGGCACGTACTAGTCGTGGTGTGTGTACCGACGACTTCGTCGGGACCAGCCGTCGAATCCTCGTAGCATGTCGCTCGTGGACGACCTCCTTGCGGTGCAGCACGAGGACACCACCGCCGATCAGATCCGGCACCGCCTCGTCAATCTGCAGGAGCGGACGACCCTCGAGGCGGCACTCAGTGGACGGCACACGACCGAATCCGACCGCGACTCCCTTCGCCTGGGGCGCCTCGAACTCGACCGTCGTCAGAAGCGGGCCGAGGCCGAAGTGGAGGCCGTTGCCTTACGCATCCGGGAGTTGAACGACCGCCTGTACGGCAGTGGCATCAGCTCTCCCAGGGAGGCACGCGAGATCCAGGAAGAGGTCGACCGCCTCCTGCCCCGACAGGACGACCTCGAGGAACGCGTCCTCGAGATCATGGAGGAGATCGATCCCGTCGACGGTCGCCTGGGCGAACTCGACGTACAGGCAGAGGCGGAGGACGCGACGATCGCCGCCGCTCAGGCGGCGCTGGCAGTGACCGAGGCGGGCCTCGGCGATGACCTCGTCCAGGCCGAGGAGCGCCGCCGTGTCGCTGCTGCCGAAGTCCCGACCGACGTCCTCGGCCGCTACGAGGGCCTGCGTGGCATATTCGGTGCCAGCACCGTGGTCCGGTTCGATGGTGCCAACTGCCGGGGCTGCCCATCCTCGATGCCGGCCGTCGAGGTGGACCGGGTCAAGCACCTCGAAGGGGGCACCCTCACAGAGTGCACGGAGTGTGGCCGCCTCGTGGCCCGCTGAACGGTGCTCCTCTGGTTCGCCGTCCTGGCGCTCGTCCTTGTGGCCCAAGTCTTCGACAGTCCCAACCTCGACTACCGGCTGGTCGTCCTCGGAGCGGTCCTGCCTGTCGCCGAAGGGGTCCTGGGCGGACCGTGGCTGTTGCACACGCTCCCGTTCTGCGGGGCTGTCCTGTTTGGCGTGATGCTGGTCGCCAGGGGGCGACGCCTCGCCCAGCGCCGCTGGCTGGGTATCCCGATCGGCCTCTTCGCACATCTTGTGCTGGACGGCACCTGGGCGAGGACCGAGGTGTTCTGGTGGCCCTTCGCCGGCACCGGCGCACTCGGCGGCTCGTCGGTGCCGGAGTTCGGCCGCTGGCCCGGAGGGCTCGCCTTCGAAGCTGCCGGCCTTCTGGTCGGCCTGTGGGCATGGCGGCGCTACGGGTTGGGTGAACCCTCTCGACGTGAGGCCTTCCTGCGGGACGGCCGCCTCACCGGAGTGCGCGCCTGATGTTGCACGTGGTCCGCCACGGGCGGACCGAGTCGAACGCCTCCGGGTTACTCCTGGGCCGGGGAGACCCCCCGCTCGACGACCTCGGGATGCGTCAGGCCCGGGCAACGGCGGCGGCGATCGGCCCGGTCGACCGGATCGTGTCCAGCCCACTCCTTCGTGCACGCCAGACGGCCGAGGAGTTCGATCGAGACCTTGAGGTCGACGACCGGTGGATCGAGCTCGACTACGGGGAGTTCGAGGGTTGCCCGGTGGCCGACGTCGCTCCTGCGACCTGGGCGGCGTGGCAGGCCGACCTCGACTGGGCACCACCGGGCGGCGAGAGTCACCGGCAGTTGGGAGCACGTGTGCGCTCAGCCTGCGAGGACCTGCTGGACGAGGCGGCCATCCGGGACATCGTGGTCGTGACGCACGTGTCGCCGGTCAAGGCCGCCATGGCGTGGGCGCTCGGTGTCGGCGACGAGGTGGCCTGGCGTTGCTTCGTGGCGACGGCGGCGGTGACGAGCATCGGCACCGGACGCTCCGGACCTTCACTGCGTAGCTTCAACGACACCGGCCACCTCCTTGGACTCGAGGACTCCGGGGGCTGAGCCAAACTGCTACTCGTGGTCGTCGAGCCCCCCGGACGAGGGGGGATCGAATCCTTCCGGCCACACCGTGGTGTCGTCGTGGCGGATCCCGTCGAGGCAGACCGCCTCGAGTTGGGCCCCTGTGAGGTCCGTGCCTGCGAGGTCGGTGAAGGACAGGTCGGCGCCGATCAGCGCCGCTCCCCTGAGCACGGCACCCGAAAGGTTGGAGGCACGAAGGATCGCACCGCTGAGGACTGCTCCGCGGAAGTCGGCCCCCATGGCGAAGCATCCGGTGAGGTCGGACTCGTGGAGGCAGCTGCGGGAGAACGTCGCACCGGCGAGGGTGGCACCGCCGAGGTGTGCGCCGGTGAGGTCGGCGCCGGTCAGCCAGGCGCCGCCGAGGTCCACCGAGCGTAGGTCGGCCCCGACCAGTCGGGCGCTTCCCAGCCAGCAGCGACTCAGGATCGCCCCTGGGAGCCGGGCCTCCGTGAGGTCGGCGTGCCAGAGGTTGGCGAGACGGAGGTCGGCGTCGGCGAGTACAGCGTGTTGGCAGATGGCATGCCGGAGGGATGCGCCCGGCAGTCGGGCTTCGGAGAGGTCGGAGCCGTTGAGGATCGCACCTCCCAGCCAGGCCCCCGAGAGGTCGACTGCACGCAGGTCGGCGCCGGTCAGGTCGGCTCCTGCGAGGTCGGCACCGGCCTCGATCTTGTAGCCGTTGATCTCCACCGGCGGGAGCCTAGGCCCTCTCCGCCGGCGGGAAGGCTCCTGCCCCGGCGAGCGGAGCAGGGACTGCGGGTGACGGTGAGCCGGCTTGTAGGCGGGGTTCTGTCCACCGGCCCCTTGCGGGGGTCCGGATGGGTGACCATCCATCTGTGCGGCCTACCTGGAAGTGTCTACGGACGGGTCGCCCTCTCCCTTTTCGGCCTTGCTCCGGATGGGGTTTGCCGAGCCGACCGGGTCGCCCCGGCCGCTGGTGCGCTCTTACCGCACCGTTTCACCCTCACCTGTGCCCCGGTTCCCGGAGGAACCGAGGCCATCGGCGGTCTGTTCTCTGTGGCACTTTCCTGCGGGTCGCCCCGACTGGCTGCTAGCCAGCATCCTTCCCTGCGGAGCCCCGACCTTCCTCAGCGAATTCCCCGGATGGGGAAGACGCCGCGATCACCCGGCCGGCTCACCGTCGACTCCAGTGTGGCGGGAAGGTGGGCCCGGGGCAACGGGAATCTCCTTAGCGTCCCTCCATGACTCCATGGTCCAATTGGGGCTTGCAACGAACGTGCGTCCCGACTAGCACTACTCGGAACATGCAGACGACGCGATCCTCCGCCACCACCACGGTCCACATCCCCCATCGCACCGGTCATGGCGATGCGGCGCCCTCCTGGCAGGGCCTTGGGGCGTGTCGGGGCCTCGATGCCACGATCTTCTACCCGGACCCCGACGACGAGGTGGGTACGGATCGGGCACTCGCCGTCTGCGAGGGCTGTGTCGTGGTCGAGAGTTGCCTCGAGCACGCCCTGGCGATTCGGGAGCACACCGGCATCTGGGGTGGAGCAACCGAGCGTGATCGTCGACGCATCCTGCGCCGGCGCCGCCGCTCGGCCTGACGGCAACCCCGATGGGTCTTGAGGGCCTCAACGGTTGGCCCGGCCTGTTGAGCCGACTCTGCGCCGGAGAAGACCTGAGGAGTGGTGAGGCCGAGTCGGTCCTCACCGAGATCCTCTCCGGTGAGGCCGAACCCGTGCAGATCGCAGCCTTCCTGGTCGCCCTCAAGGTCAAGGGCGAGACCGTCGACGAGACGATCGGACTCGTACGGGCGATGCTGGCGGCTGCCGAGCCGCTCGACCTTCCGGACGGGACCATCGACATCGTCGGGACCGGGGGTTCCCGGCGACGGCGCGAGAAGGCACTCAACGTCTCGACCATGGCCTGCTTCGTCGCCGCAGGGGCGGGCGCCGTCGTCTGCAAGCACGGCAACAGACGCGCTTCTTCGACCTCCGGAGCCTTCGACCTGCTCGACCTGCTGGGGCTCGACATCGATGCCACGCCCGCTCAGGTGGCCGAGCAGGTGGCCACACACGGCCTGGGATTCGCCTTTGCGCGCACCTTCCATCCGGCCATGCGCTTCGCAGGGCCGGTTCGGGCGGGCATCGGAATTCCCACCGTCTTCAACGTGCTCGGCCCGCTCTCGCATCCGGGTGACGTCCGGAGGCAGGTCATCGGCTGCGCCGACTACTCCCTCGGCGATCGCATGGTGGAGGTCTTCCGGGCCACTGACTCGGTGCACACCTGGGTCGTCACCGGCCACGATGCCCTCGACGAGATCGCCGTGACCGGCCCGACCCGGGTCCTCGAACTCCGTGACGGCGAGGTCCGCGAATTTCAGATCGACCCCACGGCACACGGGATCGCCATCGTTGATCCCGATGACCTTCCCGGTGGCGACCCGGCGGAGAATGCGGCGGTCGCCGCTGCACTGTTCGCCGGAGAGGAACGAGGCCCGGCCCGGGACATTGTCGTGCTCAACGCAGCAGCGGGTCTCATTGTGGCGGGTGTTGCCGAAGACCTCGACGCCGGCATCGAGGCAGCTGGAGCGTCGATCGACGACGGCGCGGCAGCGGCCGTTCTGGAGGCACTGAGCGCCTGAAGGCTCAGTGATCCCGGTACCCAGGGGTCGGCGACGACGTATCAGGCGGCCGGCCTCCTGGGCGTGAAGCATGGGACCGGCCGGACCGACTCCGCCATCAGGCCCTCGACGGAGAGCAGCTGGAGGCGGTGCGCCTCGCGGTCAAACCAGGTCGCCACGCAGTTCAACTCGTCCGCCTCCTCGCGGGTGACCGGTCCGACGGGTGCGCCGCTCTCGAAGCCGAGTTCGTCGGGTGGCACCGGGTCGACGTCCCTCCAGGTCCGTCGCAACCTGCCGTGGGTGATCTCGGCGCTCCCGCTGCCGATGACCCGGACCCGGACCCTCCCGGCTCGGCGGAGAAGGCCGATTCTGCGCTGACGTTGCAGCGTCGTGGCGAGCGCCTCGGCGCTGTTCCGGGCGGCGGCGGCCTCCTCGAAGCGCTCGGCGGCCGCCAGGCGGTCCATGCGCTCGGTGAGGGGTCGGAGCAGCAGGTCGGGCTCGTCGGTCAGGCCCCGGCGGGCGAGGTCCACGATGCGGCCGTACGACGCCTCGTCGATCGATCCGGAACAGGGACATGCCGCCGCCCCCAGTTGCGCCGCCGTGCACGGGGTAGCGGCACGCGACCTCGGAATGCGTCCCGTGCAGCGCCGCAGAGGTACGACCGACTCGACCGCGGCGATGACCTGCCGGGCGAAAGAGGTGGAGCGAACCGGCCCGACGTAGAGCCCACCGTCGTCAGTGAGCACTCGTGCAACGGCCAGTCGGGGAAATGGTTCACCGAGGGTGAGCTTCAGATAGACGTAGCGTCCGGCACCGGTGCCCTGTCTGTTGTAGCGGGGCTGGTGCCGGTGGAAGAGTCGGATCTCGGAGACCGCCGCCTCGAGCGGGCTCGTGCACACCCGGTGCTCGATCCGCTGGGTCTCGCGGAGGAGTCGTCGGACCTTGCGCCGTCCGTCGGTCGAGAAGTAGCTCCGGACGCGGGCCCGGAGGTTGGTGGCCTTCCCGACGTAGAGGACTTCGCCACGATGGCCGCGGAAGAGGTAGACGCCCGGCGACCGGGGGAGGGAGTCGGTGAGGGCCAACTTCCCGGCATCGGGGTGGCCGGCCATCGTCGGCAGGACCAGAAGGTCGTCGAGTCCGGTGACCCCGAGTGTCGCCGCCCGCTCGAGGAGGAGGTGTAGCAGGTCGCCCGTGGCGAGAGCGTCGTCGAGGGCCCGGTGGTTGGGTGGATGGTCGAGGCGGAAGTGTCGGGCGAGGGTTCCGAGCTTGCAGTCGGGGACCTCGTCGCGAACCAGGCGACGCGCCAGGGCGCACGTGTCGATCGACCGGTTGGCGAGTGGTGGGCGCTCGGATCGCTCGAGGGCCGCTCGGAGGAAGGAGAGGTCGAAGCGAACGTTGTGGCCGACGATGACGGAGTCGCCGACGAATTCGAGCAAGGCAGGAAGCACGGCTTCGATCGGGGGAGCGTCGTGCACCATCATCTCCGTGATGCCGGTCAGCACGGTGATACGGGGTGGGATCCCGCAGCCCGGATCGACCAGCGTCTGGAAGGTGCCAAGGGAGGCCCCTCCCCGGAGCTTGACGGCCCCGACCTCGGTGATTGCACAGGTCGAGGCAGCGGTCCCCGTCGTTTCGAGGTCGATCACGCAGAAGGTGACATCCGACAGCGGCGTGCCGAGATCGTCGAGCGATCGCTGGACCGGAGCGGGATGTGCGTCCGGTGGAGCGTCTGGCATGCACACCAGTGAATCGAACAGGTGTTCGTCTGTCAAGCACTCGGGCCCGGAAAACCCGCACTTCTTGCGGAAATCACTCCTCGCAGGCGGGACTGTCACACCCCCTGGCGAAGATGTCGCCATGACCAACACCCCGATCCATGAGCCAAATTCCCCTGCATGCCCGACCGGTTCCGAAGGCTCCCTGGTAGTCGACTGCGAGACCTGCAGCGAGCGCCACACCGCCACCTGCGACGATTGCGTCGTGACCTTCCTGCTGGGCCGTTGCCCCGGCGAGGCCGTCGTGATCGACCTCGATGAACACCGCAGCCTTCGGATACTCGCCGACGCCGGCCTGGTTCCACCACTACGACACGCTCCCGAGGGCCGCTGAAGGCCACGAGGCCATGTCAGAGCGCCTTCGGGCGCGTTGTCCGCCACGAGACCTGCGACGATGGCACCGTGGAGCAGGGCAGGGAGCCGGGATCGAACGACGCTTGCGAGGTGCTGGCAGACGAAGTCTGCGCGCTCGGCCGTCGGGCAGGACTCGATGCCGTAGGCATCGCCGATGCCTCTCCATTCCTCGCCACCCGTCGCCACCTCGAAGAGCGCCGTTCCCGGGGGCTCGCTGCCGACATGCAGTTCACCTACCGCAACCCAGAGCGGTCCACCGACCCCCAACGCACGCTGTCCGGCGCACGATCCCTGGTCGTCGGGGCGCTCTATACCCCGGCGCCCCGGCTCCAGCCCACGGCACCGTCCGAGGCGAGGGTTGCCGCCTACGCACGGGACGACCACTACGGGGAACTCCGGGCGGCACTTCGTGAGATGGCGGAGCTTCTGGTGGATCAGGGGTGGCAGGCCCGGGTCGTCGCCGACGACAACGCCCTCGTCGACCGCGAGGCCGCCGTCCGGGCCGGGATCGGCTGGTATGGCAAGAACGCCAACGTCCTGCTCCCGGGGAGGGGCAGTTGGTTCGTTCTCGGCTCCGTCCTCACCGACGCCCCGCTTCCGCCATCAACCGAGCCGGTCCGGGACGGCTGCGGGACCTGTGACCGGTGCATGTCGGCCTGTCCGACGGGTGCCATCGTCGAGCCCGGCGTCGTCGATGCGCGCCGCTGCCTGGCCTGGCTGGTGCAGGCCCCGGGGTCGATTCCGGTCGAGTTCCGGCAGGCGGTCGGTGATCGCCTGTACGGCTGCGATGACTGCCAGGAGGTCTGCCCGATCGGCCACGGCGAGCGCTCCGAGGCAGGCCACGAATCACCATCCGGAGCCGACGTGCCGGCCATCTGGGTACTGGAGGCCTCCGACTCCGACCTCCTTGACCGCTTCGGACGCTGGTACATCGCCGACCGCGACCCCCGCTACCTCCGACGCAACGCACTCGTCGTCCTCGGCAACGCGACGGACGAGGACCCTCTGGTCGACGCCCTCCTTCAGCGTTTCGCCGGGTCCCCGGACCCGATCCTTGGCGAGCACGCAGCCTGGGCGCTGGCCCGACGTGCGACCGGAAAACTTGTAGCGCCATGAGGTCGCACCTGCTGGTCACCAACGACTTCCCACCCAAGGTGGGGGGCATCCAGTCCTACCTCTGGGAGTTGTGGCGACGGCTCCCCCCCGAGGACGTGGCGGTCCACACCACGCCCCACAAAGGTTCGACAGCATTCGACGCCGAGCAGCGATTCGCGGTCACCCGGTCTCGTGAACCCTGGTTGCTTCCCCATCCATGGCTGCCCCGACGCGTCGGCCGCCTCGCCCGGGAACAGGATGCCGAACTGGTGGTCTGGGACCCGGCGATTCCCGTCGGCCTGGCCGCTCCACGGGTCGATGTGCCCTACGCCGTCGTCCTCCACGGCGCCGAGGTCACGATTCCGGGCAGGTTGCCCATCCTGCGCCCACTGCTGGGCCGGGTGTTGCGTGGTGCATCGCTCGTGATCAGTGCAGGTGGCTATCCGGCAGCCGAGGCTGAGCGGGCGGCAGGGGGCGGGCTCCCGACCCTCGTCGTTCCGCCGGGCGTCGACACCGACCGATTCGTTCCCCTCGACGACGGTGAACGTGCATCGGTGCGTAGGGAACTCGGCCTTCCGGTCGACGCCCCCCTGGTGGTCAGCGTCAGTCGACTCGTCCCCCGGAAGGGAATGGACACGTTGGTCAGGGCCGTGACCCGCCTAGCCGAGAAGGAGCCTGACGTGGTCCTGGCGATCGCCGGAGCGGGCCGCGAGCACGCCCGCCTCGAGTCGCTCATCGAGAGGACGGGCGCCCCTGCCATCCTGCTTGGACGGGTCGAGGAGCGCCTCCTGCCCGGCTTGTACGGAGCCGGCGACGTCTTCGGCATGCTCTGCCGGACACGCCTCGCCGGCCTCGAACAGGAGGGCTTCGGGATCGTCTTCCTCGAGGCGGCTGCGGCGGGCGTCCCCCAGGTGGCCGGGCGCAGCGGGGGAGCCGCAGAAGCCGTCGAGCACGGAGAGACCGGGCTCGTCGTGGACGACCCGACCGACGTGGAGTCAGTCGCCGAGGCGATCGGTGACCTGCTGGGCGATGAGGAAGCACGCAGGTCCATGGCGAGGGCCGGGCGGCAGCGGGTCGAGCGCGAGTTCTCCTACGAGGTGTTGGCCGACCGGTTGCGAGTCGGCATCGACGCCGCCGAACTCCGCACCGGACGGTGAGGGTGTCCGGACGACTCCCCACCCGTAACCGTCGTGCGGGAACGGCGACCACTTCGGTGCCCGCTCCATGAGCCCTGTCGATGAACCCCGCCATGCCCACGCCCCGGAGGTCGGGTTCGGGTAGTGTCGGAGGCGATGAGCGACCACGCCAGTCAACACACGCACATCCAGGCACCGCCCGACCTGTGCTTCGCCACGGTGCGCGATGTCGAGCGGTACCCCGAATGGGCCGTCGACATCAAGGAGGCCAACGTCCTCGCCCGCGATGACGAGGGCAGGGTTGGCGACGTGCAGTTTCGGGCGGCGGCGATGGGCCGCAGCAGTAGTTACACGCTGCGCTACACCTATGGATCCAACCCGCTGCGCATCTCCTGGCGCCTGATCGAGGGCGACGTGATGCGTCGCATGAGCGGCGAATACGAGTTCGTCGCCGTCGACGGTGATCCCAACGCTACGCAGGTCCACTACGACCTCGACGTCGACCTTATCGTCCGCTTGCCAGGCTTCGTGAAGCGACGCCTCGAGGCCAAGATCGTCCACGCAGCGATCGACGACCTCAAGGGTCACATCGAGAGTCTGGCAGCCCCCCCTATTTCCCCGATCACCCGGGGGTAGGGACTTCTCCTAAAGGCAACGCAGGAGTCCCGTTACGCTCGTCGCCGATGGAGTACCGGCGCATCACTGCACTTCCGCCCTACGTTTTTACGGTCATTGACACGCTGAAGGTTGAGGCACGACGGGCCGGCAGGGATGTCGTCGACCTCGGATTCGGCAACCCCGACCTGCCCTCCCCGGACGTGGCGGTCGACAAGTTGGCCGAGGCCGCCCGTAACCCGCGGAACCACCGCTATTCGTCCAGCCGCGGCATCCCGAAACTCCGGCAGGCCGCCGCGGACCTCTACGAACGGCGGTTCGGCGTGACCCTCGATCCCGAGACGCAGGTCATTCAGACGATCGGTGCAAAGGAAGGCTTTTCCCACCTCATGTGGGTGATGCTCCAGCCCGGCGATGCGGCACTGGTGCCGTCACCGTCGTACCCCATCCACCGCTATTCGCCGCTGCTCGCCGGCGCCGACGTCCGTGAGATGCCGTTCACGACCGACGGCGACTTCATCGGTGCGCTGCGGGACGGGTGGGAGTACTCCTGGCCGAAGCCCCGGGTGGTCGTTCTGTCGTTTCCCCACAATCCGACGACGGCGTGCGTGGACCTCGACTTCATGACCGAGGTCGTCGAGTTCGCCCGGGAACGAGACGTGCTCCTGGTCCACGACTTCGCCTATGCCGACCTCGGCTTCGACGGTTACCAGCCCCCGTCGATCCTCGAGGTGCCCGGGGCGGACGAGGTAGCGGTCGAGTTGTATTCGATGACGAAGAGTTACTCGATGGCGGGCTGGCGCGTAGCGTTCATGGTCGGTCATGCGCCGACCATCGCAGCCCTGGCGAAGCTCAAGTCATACCTCGACTACGGGACCTTCCAGCCGATCCAGATTGCAGCAACGGTCGCGCTCAACGAGGCGCCGGAGCATCCACGGGAGGTATGCGCCATCTATGAGGCCAGGCGCAATGCGCTGTGTTCGGGACTCGAGCGCATCGGCTGGTCCGTCGAGCCGCCAAGGGGAAGCATGTTCGTGTGGGCGCCAATCCCCGAGCCCTACCTGGGGATGGGCTCCGTCGAGTTCGCCAGCCACCTGGTGCGGGAGGCCGATGTCGCCGTCTCGCCGGGCGTCGGCTTTGGACCGGGCGGGGAGGGCTACGTCCGCTTTGCCCTCATAGAGAACGAGCAACGGATCACCCAGGCGGTGCGCACCCTACGCGGCTGCCTGGATTGGTTGTCCTGAGGAGGGGGAGACATGCGCATCGGCATCCTGACGGGCGGAGGAGACTGCCCCGGCCTCAACGCCGTCATCCGAGCCGTCGTCCGGCGGGTGGAACGAGACCACGACGGAACCGTCCTCGGCTTTCGCGACGGCTGGAACGGGGTCATCGAGGACGATGCCATTGATCTGGACGTGGAGGCCTGCCGGGGACTCCTCCCACGTGGCGGAACCGTCCTCGGCACCTCGCGGATCCAGCCGTTCGGCGTCGAGGGGGGAGTCGAGGCGTGCCGCTCCACGCTCGAAGCTCGCGGCGTCGACGCACTGGTTGTCGTGGGCGGCGAAGGAACCCTTTCCTGTGCACGCGAGATGCACGATGGCGGGTTCCCCGTCGTGGGGGTGCCCAAGACGATCGACAACGACATTGCGGGGACCGACTTCACCTTTGGCTTCGCAACCGCCGTGGAGATCGCCACCGAAGCCATCGACCGACTCCACACGACAGCCGAATCACACGACCGGGTCATGGTCGTCGAGGTGATGGGCCGACACGTCGGGCACATCGCCGCCTGGGCGGGCCTGGCGGGCGGTGCCACGGTCACGCTGGTTCCGGAGGAGCCCTTCGACATCGACGAGGTCTGCGAGCGGGTCCGGCGCCGCCACAGCCGTGGCCGCTACGCATCGATCGTCGTGGTCGCCGAGGGCGCCGTCCCGGCGGCGGGGACGATCGATCTTCCCGAACCCGAACTCGATCGCTTCGGCCATGCAAGGCTCGGGGGCATCGCCCACCGGATCGCTGCCGAGATCCGGTCCCGGACGTCCTTTGAGACCCGCGTCACGATCCTCGGCCACGTGCAACGGGGCGGCACGCCGACGGCGTTCGATCGGGTTCTGGCCACCCGATTCGGCGTAGCAGCAGCCGACGCTGCCGTGGAGGGCGACTTCGGGACCATGTCCGCACTGCACGGGGGCGACATCGTGCAGATTCCACTCGAGGAGGCGGTCGGCCACCTGAAGGTCCTGGACGCCGACCTGTGGGGGACCGCCCGCGTCTTCTTCGCCTGACCCGACCGGTTTCGCCCCCTCCAGGTTCTCAGAGTCCGGGATCAACCTTCCTCGGGCGCCTGGTATTTCGGGTCGAAGGTGGCGTAGTTGGCGCAGTAGACGGGGGCACCCTCCTCGGTCAGTTCGCCGTCGCTCACTGGGATGTTGACCGGAATCAGATCTCCGTCGCGCTCGACGAGGATCTTCACCAGTTGGATCTCGGCCCCGACGATCAGTTCGGTGGCCGTGCAGACGAGCATGGCGTAGGCGAGGCGGTTGCTCGTCGAGTCGTCCTGCGGGAAGCCGTCGAGGCTGTCCAGGTAGATCTCGAGCAGGGTTCCGTTCAGCGCTGTGCCGATGATCGCGCTGCCCTCGATGAAGGGGGAGATGTACTCCTCCTCCTGCTCCTCGAGGTTCGGGCCGGCCAGCACCTGCTCGAGGATCGTGTTGACCGTGCCGTCCGGGTCGATGTCGCGCGTGACCTTGGCCAACTGCATGCGATCCTCGAAGCTTCGTGCGAGGAAGATCTCGACCTCCTCGGTGTCCGGGGAGGGGATCGTCGTCGTGACGTCCGGTTGCAGAGCGTCGGGAATGGGCGCCGAGACCGACCGCGGCTGGTTCTCCACGGTGATGCCGCAGGCAGTCGCTAGCAGCGACAGTCCGAGGAGTGCTGCCGCGGCTACGGGGGTCCTTGTGCGGCTCATGTGATCGCCGCCGTGGGGTCGTCCAGAGGGAGTGGCAACTCGATGACGAATCGGGCGCCGGAACCGCCGTCGTAGCGATCCTCGACCCAGATCCTCCCAGCGTGGAGGCGGACGTCCTCCCAGACGAGGCTGAGGCCCAGGCCGGCCCCGGAGGTCCCGCCGCGACGACCGGCCGAGGATCCACGGGAGAAGCGGTCGAAGATCTGTTCTCGTTCGGAGGCCGGTACGCCTGGTCCGTCATCATCGATTCCAATCCGGACGACCTCGGAGTCCCGCTCCATGAAGACCCCCGTGAGGCCACCGCCGTGGTGTGTTGCGTTGCCCAGGAGGTTGGCCATCACCCGGGCCAGGCGCCGCTTGTCAGCATCGATCATGACCGGCCTTCCGCCGAAGCCGTCTGTCACGTCGACATGGTCGAGGTGGGCGGCGCGCAGCGAGGCGTGGACGAAGTTACTGACGTTGATCTCGGTCAACTCCAGGGAAGCGGCGCCTGCGTCGAAGCGCGAGATCTCGAGCAGGTCCTCGACCATCCGGCTGAATCGGGCCAGGTCCTGGGAGAGGAGGTCGAGGGCGGTCCGGGAACGCTCGGAGAACTGGTCGCGACGGGCCTCCAGGACGCCGACGGTGGTGGTGAGGGTCATCAGGGGGCTTCGAAGTTCGTGACTGACCTCGGAGGCGAAGCGGGCGTCGCGACGAATCCTCGTCTCGAGGGCCTCGACCATGCCGTTGAACGAATCGGCCAAGTTGTCGAGGTCGGGGTCGGCCTGTCGTTCGAGCCGTGTGTCGAGGCGGCCCCCGGCGATGGCCTGGGCGGCTTCGCTGACCCGTCGCAGGGGACGCAGGGTGCGGCGGCTCGCCCACCAGCCGATCACCGCACCGAGCAGGGTTGTCGCGGCCCCCGCCGAGAGCAGGATGATCCTGATGCTTCCGAGCGTGTCGGCGACGCCGTCGAGGTCGACGACGACGTAGTAGGCGGCGTCGAACGAGGGCAACGGGATTCCGATCACCAACTGGGGCCGGCCGGCGACGATTGCTCGGATCTGTCCGGGCTGGCCATCATCGACGAGTGCCGTGAGCACGCCGGGGATGTCTCCGCGACCGAACTCGGGAGCGAGGAGCCAGTCGGCCCCGAGGCGCACCAGGGGTTGGCTGCCTTCGAGGCTCGTCAGCGAGTCCAGCATGGAGGGAAGGTCCTCGACCGTGGCATCCGGGGTGAGTTGGTTGTTGAGGCGGACGGCGTTGTTGACGGCGATGGCGGCAGCGCTCTCCTCGCGTGCCTCGATGAACTGTTCGCGAGACAACACCATGGTGACGCCGGCGAGCACCACCGAGAGTATGAGGCCGCTGATGGCGAAGGCCATCGAGATGCGCGTCCGAAGCCCGACCGGCCTGATGGAGCGCCGCTCCTCGGTGACGGTGGTCATGTCAGGGCTGGAGCTTGTACCCCATGCCGCGAACGGTCACGACGAAGCGAGGGCTGGCGGCATCGGGCTCGATCTTGGTCCGTAGGCGGCGGACGTGGACGTCCACCAGGCGACCGTCGCCGAAGTAGTCGTACCCCCATACCCGCTCGAGGAGGTCCTCACGGCTAAGGATCTTGCCGGCATGCTGCCCGAGTTCTACCAGGAGTTGGAACTCGGTCCTGGTCAGGTGGACCTCGATTCCGGCCAGGCGGACCACTCCCTCCTCGGGGGCTATCTCCAACTGGTCGAAGTGCATGGTCGCCGGCATCGTCTCGGAGGAGCGGTACCGGCGGAGTAGGGCACGGATCCGCGCCGAGAGTTCCTTCGGGGCGAACGGCTTGGTGAGGTAGTCGTCGGCACCCGCCTCGAGGCCGGCGACGACATCGTGGGTGTCGGAGCGTGCTGTGACCATGACGATCGGCACGGCGCTCGTCCGTCGGATGCTGCGGCAGACCTCGAAGCCGTCAACGCCCGGAAGCATGATGTCGATGAGGACGACGTCGCTAGGTTCCCGGGTGAAGGCCGCCAGTGCTTCCTCGCCGTTGGCTGTCTCCTCTACCTCCCAGCCCTCGTCCTCGAGGGCGAGTCGGACGGCGGTGCGGATGCGTTCGTCGTCCTCGACGGTCAGGATCCGTGTTCCCACGTGCATCATCGTGCCCGATTTGTGATGCGAATGCTGACCAGCGCTCGAAATCGGTGGAAAACGGCGAGAGTGCGCGCCGGTCAGGCTCGGTCGGCCTCCACAGATCGGAGTAGTTCGGCGAGTGCGTCACGAAGCCCCGGGGGGGCTGCCAGGACGAAGTCGCCGTCGGTCGGATTGCCGTCGAGGTCGCCGACCGTGCCCCCGGCCTCGCGGACCAGGACCGTTCCCGCGGCGATATCCCACGGATTGAGACCGCGCTCATAGAAGGCGTCGACGCGCCCGGCGGCCACATTGGCCAGGTCCATGGCGGCACCGCCTCCACGCCGGATGTCGCGGATCCGGGGAATTACCTGGACGAGGCCAGCCGCCTGCCTGCGCCGACGGTCCGGGTGGTAGCCGAATCCGGTCGCCACGAGCGCATGTGAGAGCTCCACCTGGTCGCTCACCCGGATCGGCTCACCGTTGCAGGTGGTGCCGGCGCCCCTTGCGGCGGCGAACTCGTGGCCGAGGGCCGGGTCGACGATGACGCCGGCGGTGGGCTCTCCGTCGACCTCTGCCCCGATGGAGATCGAATAGCCGGCGAGGCCGTAGACGAAGTTCGTGGTGGCGTCGATCGGGTCGATGATCCAGCGAACCCCACTGGTTCCGGGCAGCGAGGTCTGCTCTTCGCCGAGGATTCCGTCGTCGGGCCGAGCGTCGAGTAGCCGGGAGACGATCTCCAACTCGGACCAGCGGTCGGCGCTGGTGACCAGGTCGGTGGCGGAACTCTTGGTGCGTTCCACCGGTGTCCTGCCGGCGAGTCGTCGAAGTTCGGGGGCCACGGCGCGGGCCACCTCGAGGGCGAGGTCTCGTAGCGTCGTCGGATCGGCCATGGGGTGTCAGGCGATGGGGTGGTGGTCCCGAGCCGCCTGCTGGAGCTCGTTGGTACGCCATTCGGCCATCGCCCGCAGCGTGAGTGTCGCCACGATGCCGACACCGACCGCCGCTCCAACTGCACCGAGCACCCCGAGTGACCCGGCCAGCGTCGTGCAACCGTCGGCGCACTGGAGGTCGGTGACGGCGTAGCCCACGAGCCCGCCGCATGCGCCGGCGACGAGTACGGCGACGAACGCCAGGACCCGGGCCATGATCGGCGGGGCAGCCGACGGGGGGACCGAAGGAATGGCGTCGGATGCAGTGGTACCCACGGGGGCGAGGCTACTGGTCGCCATCCCGATGGGCCGCGGGGGATCCGGTGCGCCTTTCGGGCGCGAGACTGGGTGCATGCGTGATTGGAGCGTTGCCGGGGGCCTCATCCTGCGAGAAGACCGTCTTCTCCTGGTGGCGAACCGTCGTCGGGACGGTCGCATCGAGTGGACGCCGCCGGGAGGGGTCGTCGATTTCGGCGAGACCAGCCTCGAGGCGCTCGGTCGGGAGGTCCGAGAGGAGACCGGCTTGGAGGTGACGTCCTGGTCGGACCTCGTCTACGGCGTGTCCGTCGACTTTCCGGACCGGGAGATGCGCCTGGGGGTCGAGGTCTTCCGGGCGGAACGGTGGTCCGGGGACCTGGCCTTCGAGGATCCGGACGGCATCGTCGAGGACGGGGTCTTCGTCGACGGTGAGGAGGGATCCGTCCTCCTGGAATCGGCGCCGCGCTGGGTGTGGGAGCCGGTCGGCGACTGGCTGGCCGGACGGGTTCCGGACGGCGCCCGCTACGACTTCCTCGTCAGCGGCACGAGTCCCGGGAACCTCGACGTCGAACGCCGGTGAGCGACGCGCACTCGTCGGGACCCACCGGGCCATCCGACCCTCCCGAAGGCAGCCCTGCGACGATCCTGCACGTCGACATGGACGCATTCTTCGCGTCGGTCGAGTTGGTGCGCCATCCGGAGTTGCGTGGGAGGCCGGTACTCGTCGGTGGAACCGGGGAGCGGGGAGTGGTCGCCGCTGCCTCGTACGAGGCCCGAGTCTTCGGCGTCCACTCGGCGATGCCGTCGGTTGTCGCCAGGCGGCTGTGCCCCGACGCCGTCTTCCTTCCCGGCGACCATTCCCACTACGGGGAAGTCAGCCGACGGATCATGGCGATCTTCCGGCGGTTCACCCCCCTGGTCGAACCGCTGTCGCTGGACGAGGCATTCCTGGATGTGTCCGGTTCGGTCACGCTTCTCGGTCCACCTGCCGATCAGGCGACGGAGATCCGCCGACTCGTGTACGTCGAGGAGGGACTCGGGTGCAGCGTCGGGGTCGCCCCGAACAAGTACCTGGCGAAGCTCGCCAGTGAGCAGGCCAAGCCGCGGGTCAGCGAGCGGGGAACGGAGGAGGGTGCAGGGGTCCTCGTCGTGCGCTCCGGTGAGGTCGCGGATTTCCTCGAACCGCTGCCCGTCTCGACGATCTGGGGTGTGGGCCCGCGAACCGACGAGAGGCTGCAGCGCCTGGGTGTCCGGACGGTTGGAAAGTTGGCCGAAGTTCCCGAGCACACCCTGGTCGACCTCTTCGGCGAGATGGTCGGGCGACATCTCTGGCGGCTCGCACGGGGCATCGACGAACGCCCCGTCGACCCGGAGCAGTCGGTCAAGTCGATCAGCCATGAGGAGACTTTTGCGAGCGATCGCACCAGCCATGGCGAACTCCGTCGCGACCTGGTCCGACAGGCGGATGCCGTGGCGGTGCGCCTCCGGGCGGGTGGGAGCGCCGGACGAACGGTGACCGTCAAGGTGCGGTTCGCCGACTTCGAGACCGTGACGCGTTCGCACACCCGGGCCGACCCCACCGACGTCGCTGCCGAGATCCTCGAGATCGCCGAGGGCCTCCTCTTGGGGCTGGATCCGACACCGGGAGTGCGGCTCCTGGGGGTGGGGGTGAGCGGCCTCCAGGACGCTTCGGTTCGACAACTTCGATTCGAGGACCTCGATACCCGGACCCGAGGACAGGCCGAGCGGACCGTCGACGAGATCAGGCACCGGTTCGGAAAGGGGATCATCGGGCATGGAGGAGCATTCCCGTCTTCGGATGGGCCTCGGCCCGGCTCCGGGAACAGCCCCTGGGGGCCCGACGAGGCTTGAAGGGGCTCGAACATCGCCACGCGCGTTGTGGTCACACTCCCGCTGTGCGATGCTGAATGACACCAATGTCGAGACGGAGGGCCGCGTGCCACTGTCCAAGGATGAGGAACGAATCCTCAGCGAGATCGAGCAGCAGCTCTACGACACCGATCCTCGCTTAGCGCGCGAGGTGGCCGAGACGACGATCTACACGGATGCCTTGCGCAGGCTGAAGTGGTCGATTTTCGGCTTCGTGGCCGGTGTGGCATTGATGATCGTCACCCTGTCGACGTCGTATCTCATGGCGTTCATGGGCTTCCTCACGATGTTGGGTTCGGCGCTGGTCCTCGAGCGGAGTCTTCGCCACCTCGGGAAGACGGGTCTCGAACAGGGCCGCCGTTCTCCGAAGACCGCATCCCTGCGCGACACCTTCGGGAATACCCGCCAGAAGATGCGCGAGCGCTTCGAGCGCGGCGAACCCGGCCGTAGCTGATCCCAGAACCGGTTTCTTCGTGGCCCATGTCCTGGCCATTGACATCGGCGGTACCAAGATCGCGGCAGGTGTCGTCGGTCCATCAGGCGATGTGCTCGTCCGTTCCCGGATCCCCACCAGTGCCACGTCCGGCGAAGACCTCTTGGAGCGTGTCGCCACCCTGGCGGCAGAGGTGCTCGATGCGGCTGCCGTGCGGCCCGACGTCGTCGGTGTCGGATGCGGCGGGCCCATGCTCGTCGGGGGTGCCGAGGTCTCGCCCCTGAACATCCCCGAGTGGCGCGATTTCCCGTTGCGGGGGCGCCTCGCCGAACGCTTCGACCTCCCGACCTTCGTCGACAACGACGCCAAGGCGCTGGCGCTCGGGGAAGGATGGAGGGGAGCGGCGGTCGGCGTGAGCGACTACCTGGCCATGGTCGTCTCGACGGGGATCGGTGCGGGAATCGTGCTCGACGGACGCTTACTCGACGGCGCGGACGGGAATGCCGGGCACATCGGGCACGTCGTCGTCGAGCCGGGTGGGCGCCTGTGTGCGTGCGGCGTGCACGGTTGCCTCGAAGCCGTGGCGTCGGGAACCGCGCTCGCAGGGGAACTCGGCCATCCGGCTGCACAGGCGCCGATCCACATCCGTGAACGTACGGGACGGTACGTCGGACGAGGCGTTGCGGCAGTGGTCAACCTCCTCGACCTCCGCCTGGCGGTGGTGGCCGGATCGGTGGCCCTCGGATTCGGCGATCCTTTCTTCGCTGCCGCCAACGAGGAGTTGGAAACCGGTTGCGGCCTCGAGTTCACCGCAGGCGCCAGGATCGTCCCGGCAGGACTGGGCGCTGACGGTCCGCTGGTGGGTGCCGCAGCTGTCGGCCTTCGCGGCCTCGGCGCACTCGAGTTCATCGCATGAACGTTCGCCTGCTCCTTCGGTTCGCAGCAGCCGTAATCGTTCGCCCTCGGCTCTGGGTGACGGCGCTCCGACAGGCGCATCGCCTGGCGCCCCGGGGGTGGTGGCGCCGACCACCCTTCCTGCCGCTCCCGGATCGCGGCTATTCGGCATTCCGGCAGGTCACGCAGTATGGCGACGCCGACCACGCTCCGGACGTTGAGGATGTCCTTATGTGGCTCGAGTGGTGTCGGGCCCTCCCTGCGGCAGTGGGCACCGGAAGTTCCGATGACCCCACAGGGGGCGACCAGTAGGGTTCCGTAGTGGCCAACTCCCTGATCCTCAACGCCACCTATGAGCCGCTGTCGATCGTGTCGACCCGGCGGGCGGTCGTCCTCGTGCTGGGAGAGCGGGCGGAGATGGTCCACGCCACCGGGCGGGTCGTCCACTCTGAGCTCCTCGAGATCGACGAACCCTCGGTGGTCCGCTTGTCGCGCTATGTCCACGTTCCTCGGCACCGGCGCCGGGGCTTCAGCCGTCGGGCGGTCCTCCACCGCGACGAGCACCGCTGCCAGTACTGCGGTTCCCAGGCGGAGAGCGTCGACCACGTCGTGCCGAGGAGCCGCGGGGGCGCCCACGACTGGGAGAACGTGGTTGCCGCATGCCGTCGCTGCAACACCCGCAAGAGTGATCGGCCGCTTGCCGAATCCGGGCTGTGGCTCCGTCGGGAGCCCCGGGTGCCCCGGCTCTCGACCTGGTTCGTGATGATGGCTGGATCCGTGCCCCGGTCATGGGAGCCCTACCTTGACCTGGTGGCCGGCCAGACGGCGTGAACGGCTGGGAGTGCGAGTGGCCCACGGGCGGTGTCGCCGAGCGCCACCACCGGGACCCGTGCTTCGACGTCCGTCGGGTGCTGGTCCACGAGGTCGCCCATCCGACGCTGGTGCTCGGGAGCGCCCAGCGTGATCAACGGTTCCTGCCGGAGGATGCCCGGCTACAGGCCGCCGGCTGTGGCCTGGTTCGACGTCGCTCCGGTGGTGGTGGCGTGCTCCTGCGTCCGGGCCATGTGTTCTGGGTGGATGTCGTCCTTCCGCGGGGTGACGTCCTCTGGGACGACGACGTGGGGTGTTCGGGCCTGTGGCTGGGTGACGTGTGGTCGACGGTGCTCGCCGGCCTCGGCCTCGTCGCCGACGTGCATCGAGGACCGTTGGTCGGAGGATCCTGGTCCGAGGCGGTCTGCTTCGCTGGACGCGGACCGGGCGAGGTGTCGGTCGACGGCCGGAAGGTGGTCGGCATCAGCCAGCGTCGCACCCGGGAGGGGGCCTGGTTCCAGTGTGCGGCCCTGCTCGAATGGCGGCCCCGCGAACTGGTCGACCTGCTCGGCCTCGAGCCGGTGGAGCAGGTGACAGCGGAACTGGAGGAGCGCGCCGTCGGCCTGGTCGACCTCCTGGCGCAGGACGCGCCGGATCCCGAGGAACTGGTTGCGGCCTTCGTGGCCGCACTCCCCGTAGGCGACTGACCCGTTCGGGCCCGGCTTCCAGGCCGGTAATTCGGCGGGAAAGCGCGCCCTGGTGGGGCGATGGCTTGCACTGGTGGGGCTTATGCCCATATAGTGGTGCGAAGTGGAGTCAAAGGGGGACTCGATACCTCCCCCTTCAAACCTCGAGTCCACGAACCAGATCCACGATCCGGAGAGGAGGGGAAAGCGACATGGCCTTCGATGTATTCGTCGGAACCTTCGAACACACACTGGACGACAAGGGACGCATCGTCCTTCCCGTCAGGTTCCGGTCCCACTTCGCCGACGGCGGGTATCTCACCCTGGGGGAGGGTTGGGTCGAACTGCGGAGCACCGTGGAGTTCCGAGGCATGGTCGACCGCATGAAGGCCAAGGTACGCGACGGCGAGGCCAACCCGAAACTGACCGAGGCGTTGGGGTCGGAGTCCCAACTGGTGCAACCGGATGCCCAGGGCCGCGTCACCCTGTCAACACGGTTTCAGAAGGATGCCGCCCTCGAACGAGAGGTCGTGCTCGTCGGTGCCATCGACACGATCAAGATCTATGCGGCATCGACCTGGCGCGAGGTGGAACGGTCAAACGCCACCATCGTCGCCGAGGCGTACCGCCAGGGCATCGGAATCTGAGCAAGAGGGAAGTGGAGGTGGCACGGCGCAACTCGACCACGAGGACGAGGAACGGCGAACCCGGCCGTCCTTCGACAGTCCCCCGATCGGCAGGATGGGAGGTCCCTACTCCGCCCGCTTGCCATCCAGCCCGCCTGGGAGAGAAATCCCGGCGTGCGCCCGCTGATCGGGGGACTGTCGAGGGACGGAGGGCATGCCGCCACTCCTTCACCGCCGCGACCATGGACATTCCCGCCCCCACTCCCAATCCCGAGGATGGCTTCCGCCACCTCCCGGTGATGCTCGACGCGGTCGTCACCTCGCTTGCGCCGACGCCTTCCGGAATCCTGCTCGATGCCACCGTTGGCGGGGGAGGCCACGCCGCTGCACTCCTTGAGGCCCGCCCCGACTGCCGACTCCTCGGCATCGACCGCGATGCCGACGCCATCGGAGCCGCCGGCCTGCGTCTTGCTCCCTTCGGTGAGCGCGTCCGCCTCGTGCGCGCAGCCTTCGGTGACCTCGGCACGGTCCTCGAGGACGAACTCGGTCAGGAGTGCCTCGCCGGCTTCCTGTTCGACCTCGGTGTGTCGTCACCGCAACTCGATCGTCCGGACCGCGGCTTCAGTTATCGCGAACCCGGACCGCTCGACATGCGGATGGATCAGCGCCAGGGCCTGATAGCGGACGACGTCGTCAACGGCTATGCAGAGTCCGACCTCGCTGCGGTACTCCGGACCCACGGCGACGAGAGGTACGCGCGCCGGATCGCTGCGGCAGTTGTCGCGGCCCGTCCCGTCAGCGACACCGTCGAGTTGGCGGGCCTCGTCCGTGAGGCCATCCCGGCCCCGGCCCGACGCCGTGGCGGGCATCCGGCCAAGCGGACCTTCCAGGCCCTGCGGATCGAGGTCAACGACGAGTTGGCCCAACTGCCCGGCACCCTCGACCTAGCGGTCCAGCGACTGGTGGTCGGTGGTCGGGGAGTGGTGCTGGCCTACCACTCCGGCGAGGACCGAATCGTGAAGGGCTGCTTCGACCGGGCAGCGACGGGTGGGTGTATGTGTCCGGCCCGACTTCCATGCGGTTGCGGGTCCGTGTCGATCGCCCGCGTCCCCCGTCGTGGTGCCCACCGGCCCGACGAGGCGGAACAGGCCCGCAACCGACGGGCGACCAGCGCCCGCCTACGCGTCCTCGAGCGGACCGACCCGGTGAGCCGTCCATGACCGCCGTCCTGCGCCTTCCCCGGCCGCTCCGTCGCGAGACACCGATCGCGGTCCCCGATCCGGGTGTTGTCGCTGATGTCCGCGCCGTGATCGGACCCCTGGCGGTCTTCATCGTTGTCACCGTCTTCCTGGCCGCACTCCTGTTGGCAGGGTTCCACAGCGTCCTCGTGGACGGCCAGTTCGAGGTCGACCGCCTCCAGAGCCGACTCGACGACGGCCGGGAACAGGCGCAGGTGCTCCGCATGGAGGTTGCCCGCCTCGAGAGCCCGAGTCGAATCCTCCACGTGGCCCAGGGGCGCCTGGGCATGGTGCCGCCGCCCGAACGGGTCTACCTCCCTGCCGTCCTGCCCGGTGACCCGGCACAACCGATCCCGGCACCCGTCGGGAACCCGTTCGGGACCCTCCACCGATGAGTCGACGCCCGGATCCCAGCGCCAGCCGTGGTCAGGGGTCGAGGCGTGTCGTCCCCCTCCGCAAGACGGCCCACAGCCTCCGGTGGCGTTGCCTTGCCACAGGAGTCACCTTCGTGCTGATCGCGGCAGCGCTCGCCTGGCGCCTCGTGTCACTCCAGATCCTCGAGCCCGATCGCTACCTTGCCCATGGAGCGGCTCAGCGCATCAGCATCGTTGACCTCCCGGCGGCACGGGGTGCCATCCTCGACCGCAACGGCGTGGACCTCGCACTCTCGGTGCCGCTCCAGACCGTCGCCGCCAACCCCCGACTCATCGAAGACCCGATCCGCGCTGCCAGGGCCCTTGCCCAGATCGTGGACACCGACGTCGAGACCCTCGAGGAGCGGCTCTCCAATGGTCGCGCCTTCGTCTACGTGGATCGGCAGGTCTCCGAGGATGTCGCTGAGGCCGCACTCGACCTGGACCTGACGGGCATCTTCTCGATCCAGGAACGCTCCCGGGTGCGTCCCGGCGAGGACTCGGCGATCGCCATCCTCGGGCGGACCGATATCGACGACACCGGGGTCAGCGGGCTGGAGTACGTGTACGACGACATGCTCTCCGGAACACCAGGCGAGTTGATCGTCGAGACCGGAGCCCGGGGTTCCACGATTCCCGGCGGCGAGTACCAGATCGAGCCGGCGGTCCTGGGCAGCGACGTCGTGTTGTCGATCGACCGCTCCCTCCAGTTCGCGGCCGAACGTCTCCTTGCCGAGGGAGTCGAGGCCGCAGGTGGCGAGGCGGGAATCCTCATCGCCATGGACCCGGAGACGGGAGAGATCCTGGCTTCGGCAGCGGTGGTACGCGAAGGGGGGGAGATTCGCCCCTCGACCGAGCACCGTGCCGTCACCTGGAGCTACGAGCCCGGCTCGATCATGAAGCCCCTCACCTTCTCGGCAGTCCTCGAATCCGGAATCGGTGCCCCCTCGAGCGTGCGTGAGGTGCCGGGCTGGGTCCATGTCCACGACAGCGATTTTCGGGACTCCTTCCCCCACCAGGAAGAGCAGTGGTCGATCGCCGACATCCTCCGCCGGTCCTCCAACGTCGGCACGATCCTCTGGGCGGTCGACCTGGGCGAGGAACGCCTCTACGAGCGGCTGCTCGAATTCGGCCTGGGTCGGACCACCGAACTGGACTTCCCCGGAGAGGCGGCTGGCATCCTGCCCGTCGTGGGCAAGTGGTCGGGAACATCGCTTCCGACCATTGCCATCGGCCAGGGAGTTGCCGTGACCCCACTCCAGATGGTCACGGCCTTCTCGACGATTGCCAACGAGGGGCGTCGACCCGCGCCCACCCTGGTGCTTGGAACGCGGGACACTATGGGCGTGTTCCAACCTTCCGAACGAGCTCCCGATCAACAGGTCCTTGAGCCGGAGACATCGCGCCAACTGCTCGCCATGCTCGAAATGGTGGTCGAGTCAGGTACCGGCACGAGGGGCCAGGTCCCCGGCTACCGAGTGGCGGGCAAGACCGGCACCGCATGGAAGCCCCGACCCGAGGGGGGATACGGGGAGGGCAGTGGCAACATCGACTATGTGTCGAGCTTTGTCGGGATGTTGCCTGCAGAGGACCCGGAGCTCGTGGTCCTGGTTGTCGTCGACGAACCGGGGTTGAGTACCTACTCTGGCGGTCGTGCCGCGGCACCGATCTTTGCCGACTTCGCGCAGTTCGCGGTTCGACAGCGCCGCATCCCCTCCGAGGCTGAACGCATCGGCCTCGAGGAGACCGGCCGGGTGATGGCGGCGACGCCCGCCCAGGTGGCGGCGCTCGAGGCGGCCGAGGCGCTGGCCCTGGAGGAGGCCGAGCGGAATTCAGGCGAGGTCGCTGCGTCGACCGGGGGCTGACATGGACCTGGGCGAACTCCTCGAGGTGGCGCGCCGCGAGTGGGGCGACGACCTTCCGACGGACGGGATCGAAGCCGAGGTGACCGGCATCGCCTATGACTCCCGGCATGTGGTCCCGGGAGACCTCTTCTGCTGCCTGCCGGGATTGGTTGAGGACGGACATGACCATGCGTCAGAGGCGGCGCTTGCCGGTGCCTCGGCACTCCTCGTCGAACGCTTCCTGGACCTGAAGGTGGCCCAGGTGCTCGTTCCCGACGCCCGCCGGACCATGGCGCTCTTGGCCTCTGTCCTCCATGGCCGTCCCTCCCGCCGACTCGACGTGGTCGGGGTTACGGGCACCAATGGCAAGACCAGCGTGGTGCACATGCTCGCAGAGGTGCTCCGTCACGGTGGCCGACACGTTGCAGAGTCGGGGACTCTCACAGGCATCCGTACCACTCCAGAGGCCCCCGACCTCCAGGCCCAGTTGGCCGCCTGGGCGGACGAGGGCGTGGAAACCGTGTGTATGGAGGTCTCGTCGCATGCACTGTCGCAGCACCGGGTGGACGGCATCGGGTTCGCCGCGGTGGCACACATGAACCTGACCCGCGACCACCTCGACTACCACGAGTCGATGGAGACCTATGCGGCGGCAAAGCAGCGCCTGCTGGTTCGGGAGTTCACCGGCCGGGGGGTGGTCGTCGCGGACGACGATGGCGGCCGGGAGAGGGCTGAGGCCGCCCGACGTTCAGGCCTCGAGGTCGTGGAAGTCTCGACATCTGGGGCAGCTGTCACTGTCGGCTCGAGTGGGTCCCGGTTCGAATGGCGGGGTGGCGAGGTCGACCTCCCGCTCCCCGGGGGCTTCGCCGTCACGAACGCGCTTGTGGTCGCCGAACTGGCCGCCCTCCTCGGGATGTCGGCGGCGGAGGCCCGTGAGGCTCTCGGCACGCTCGAACCCGTGCCCGGCCGCTTCGAGCACCTGCCTGAGGTCGCCGGTATCAGCGTGGTCGTCGACTACGCCCACACGCCCGATGCGATCGCCTCAGCGCTGGCTGCCGCACGGGTGGTGGCGGATGGTCGGGTTCTCTGCGTCTTCGGATGCGGCGGTGGAAGGGACCGGGGAAAGCGGCCTGAGATGGGTCGAGCGGCCCTGTTGGGCGCCGATGTCGTCGTGGTGACGTCGGACAATCCGAGGGATGAACCACCTGAGGGGATCATTGCGGACATTCTTTCGGGTATGGATGCGACTTCGCTAGGGGATGCGGCCTCCGAAAAGGGGCCCACCGAGGTGATCGTGGAGCCCGATCGACGTAGCGCGATAGCGAAGGCGATCGGCCTCGCCCTCCCCGGTGACCTCGTTCTCGTCGCCGGGAAGGGGCACGAGTCGGTGCAGGAGGTCGGCGCCCTGCGCCTGCCATTCGACGACCGTGGGGTCGCCGCCGAACTGCTGGGGATGCGGTCGTGATCCGTCTCCTCATCGCCGCTGGCGTGGCGATGTCCACCTCGCTCATCGGGACACGGGTCCTCATCCGGTGGCTGTCCCGGTTGCGGATCGGCCAGCCGATCCGCAACGACGGCCCCGAGGGCCACGCCACCAAGGCGGGCACCCCGACCATGGGTGGCCTTGCGATCGTGACTGGTGCCTTCCTCGGATACGTCCTGAGCGACCTCTACCACGGCATCTACACGCGCACCGGAATCTTCGTGATGCTGGCGATCATCGGTGGCGGGGCCGTGGGCCTGCTGGACGATTGGATCAAGGTCGTTCGGGAACGGAGCCTGGGCCTCAACAAGCGGGCCAAACTGCTCGGCCTCGTCATCGTCGCCGTCGGATTCTCGATGCTGATGCTCCTCCACACGGGGGCCCATACCGAACTGTCGTTCGCCCGCATCGGCCAGCCGGGCATCGACCTGGGAGACACGCTCTGGACCATCTGGGCCGTGTTCCTCATCATCGGCTCCTCGAACGCGGTGAACCTCACCGATGGCCTCGACGGCCTGGCTGCCGGCGCAAGCACGTTCTGCTTCGCCGCGTTCACCTTCATTGCCTTCTGGCAGTTCCGCTACCCGGCGGCCTACGAGGTGCCCCATGCCCTTGACCTGGCGGTGGTCTCCGCCTCAATGGCCGGAGCCTGCCTCGGCTTCCTGTGGTGGAATGCCGCCCCGGCACAGATTTTCATGGGCGACACCGGCTCGCTGGCGATCGGCACCGGCCTGGCGGCACTGGCCCTTGCCACGAACACGCACCTGCTGCTTCCGATCGTGGCGGGCCTGTTCGTCATGGAGACGGTCTCCGTGATCCTCCAGGTCGGCTCCTTCCGCCTCTTCGGAGGCCGCCGGGTGTTTCGCATGGCGCCCGTCCACCACCATTTCGAGTTGGGTGGCTGGCCGGAGACCACGGTCATCGTGCGCTTCTGGATCATCTCGGGTCTTTGTACAGCCGTGGGCCTCGGGCTCTTCTATGCCGACTCGATTGCCGCTGGCGTCACGGAGGTGGGCCGATGAGTTTCACCGTGCTGGTCCTCGGCCTCGGCCTGACGGGACGCGCCGTGGCCGAGGCCCTCCTACGACGGGGCGAGGACGTTCGACCCGTCGACGACCGGCCCGAAGGGGCGGTGCGACGTGCTGTGTCGGAACTGGGACTCGACCTGGTGGCTGCTCCGGAAGCGGGAGAGTGGCCGGGCCTCCTCGCCGGTTGCGATCGGGTTGTGCTCAGCCCGGGCGTCCCCGACGCCCATCCGGTCTTCGGGGCCGCCCTGCAGGCCGGTGTGGTTCTGCTCGACGAGTCGGACCTGGCTGCCGACTGGGATGCCCGACCCCGCTGTGCGGTGACCGGCACCGATGGCAAGACCACCGTGGTGACGCTCGTCGCCGAAATGCTCGAGCGTTCCGGGATCCGCGCCCTGCCCGCCGGCAACAACGAGACACCGTTGGTTGTCGCGATCGACGACGCAGAAGCCGAGGTGTTCGTGGTCGAAGCCTCCTCCTTCCGATTGGGCCACGCACGGTCGGTTCGTCTGGGACCAGCAGCCTGGCTCAACTTCGCGCCCGACCACCTCGACGTCCATGCCGACCTCGAGGCCTATGAGGCAGCCAAGGCCCGCATCTGGGAGGCGATAGAGGAACCGGCCGATGCGGTCGCCAACCTCTCTGACCCCGTGGTCCGATCCCACGCTCCGGAGGGAGCCACCGGATTCGGCACCGGGGCAGCCGCCTGTCGCGTCGAGGATGGACACCTTCTCCTGGGCGAGCACCGGATCGTCGCAGTCGATGAGATGCCGCGTCGCATGCCCCACGACCTGCTCAACGCACAGGCGGCTACCGCCCTTGCGACCCGGGCCGGAGCGTTGCCCGAAGGTTGCGCCGACGTCCTTCGCTGCTTCCGTGGCCTCCCTCACCGGATGCAGTTGCTCGGCGAGGTGGATGGCATCCGCTTCGTCGACGACAGCAAGGCAACCACCCCACATGCCACCGTGTCGGCGGTCAATGCACTGCCGGGTGCCGTTCTCATCGCAGGTGGCCGGAACAAGGGCCTCGACCTCACCCCCCTGGGCGGCTCGGCCCCCCGGGCGGTGGTGGCCATCGGCGAGGCCGCCGACGAGGTCGTCGCTGCGTTCATCGGCCGTTGCCCGGTGGTGCTGGCCGATTCGATGGAGTCTGCGGTCGCCCAGGCCCGCCGGGAGGTCCAGGGCGGGGGAGTGGTGCTGTTCTCACCCGGCTGCAGTTCCTTCGACTGGTACTCCTCCTATGCCGAGCGCGGGGACGACTTCGCCCGCGTGGTCCGGGAACTGGAGCAGGCTCGATGAGCCCGGTGGCGACCAGGGGTAGCAGGTCCGAAGGGCGGGCGAAGGATACGAAGGTGAAGCGTCGACCTCCCGGTACCCGGTCCCTGCGCTTCATGGTGCTCCTCGTGGTGGCGCTCCTCCTGTGCCTGCTCGGGGTGGTCATGGTGCTGTCGGCCTCCTCGGTGAACGACCTGCGCTCCTACGGCGATGCCTGGCACCACCTCAAGCGGCAGGTGCTCTGGTTCATCATCGGCTTGATCGGCATGGCCACGATGATCCGGATCGACTATCGGCGACTGCGCCCGCTCGCCGTGCCCGGGCTCTTGGTATGCATCGGACTGTTGGTGCTCGTCCTCATTCCTGGTCTGGGCCTTCGTACGAACGGATCGGCCCGCTGGCTGGACCTCGGGGTGGCTTCCGTGCAGCCATCCGAGTTCCTCAAGTTGGCACTGGTCCTGTACTGCGCCGACCTGTTGTCCCGGCGCAAGCGCCCGCTCACGGAGAAGAGGCTCACGCTGTACCCGATCATGGGCATGGTCGGCGTCATCGGTGTGCTCCTGATGATGGAGCCGGACCTGGGCACCTCGATGATCGTGGGAGCCATCGCCGTGGCGATGCTCTTCTTCGCCGGCCTGCGACTGCGGCTCCTCGCCCTACTGGTCGGCGGTGGCGCCATCGGCGCATTCGGCCTGGCCATGAGCGCCGGCTATCGCAGGAAGCGACTGTTCAGCATGCTCGACCCCTGGACGGATCCGCTCGACACTGGATGGCAGGCCATCCAGTCCGGTGTGGCCATCTCCAACGGCGGCCTGTTTGGAATCGGGCTGGGTGCGAGTCGCGCCAAGTGGGGATTCCTGCCATTTGCCCACACCGACTTCATCTACGCCATCATCGCCGAGGAGTTCGGCCTCGTCGGTGCCGGACTCGTCATCGTGGGCTTCCTCGTGATCGGCCTGGTTGGCCTGTCCACGGCCCTGCACGCCCCGGACCCCTTCGGTCAACTCCTTGCAGCGGGGATCACCACCTGGATCCTGATCCAGGCGTTCGTCAATATCGGCGCCGTCCTCGGCAGGCTTCCGATTACCGGCGTGCCGCTGCCGTTCGTCTCCTTCGGCGGATCGGCGTTGATCGTCACGATGGTCGCCTTCGGAATCCTGCTCAACATCGCCCGCCAGACGCCGTGACCTCTGGGCGCCGGCGTGAGGTGGTGATCGCCGGAGGCGGCACGGCGGGGCACGTACTTCCGGGCCTGGCCATCGCACGGTCCCTCGTCGACCACGGTGCGGTCGAGGGGGTGGACTCCGTGCGTCTCGTCGGCAGTCGTCGCGGGATCGAGCGGACGCTTGTTCCGGCGGCCGGCTTCCCCCTCACCCTCCTGCCCGGACGGGGGATCCAGCGTCGCCTGACGTTTGCCAACGTGGGGGCCCTCCTGGGGCTGGGCCTGGCCTGCGTGCACGCCGTGGTCCTGCTCCTGCGCCGCCGCCCCAGGGTGGTTGTCGCCCTGGGTGGCTACGCCAGCGTCCCCTGTGGCCTGGCCGCTGTCCTCCTTCGGATCCCGATGGTCGTCGCCGAGCAGAACGCTGTTCCTGGAGCGGCGAACCGACTCCTCGGCCGCTTCGCCAGGGCGTGTGCCGTGCCTGCTGAGGGTACGGGACTACCACGGGCGGTCGTGACGGGGAACCCGGTCCGGGAGGAGGTCCGGGTTAGGTCGGCCGGTGCCGGGCGAGCTACGGCCCGCCGATTCCATGGACTCGACGACCGACCCTTCGTAGTGGTCTTCGGCGGGTCGTTGGGTGCCCGCCGCATCAACCGGGCCGTGTTCGAGGCGATACAGGATTGGGACGGTGGGGCGATCATCGTCCACCATGTGTTGGGGAGCAGGGACTGGAACGACTCCGGGTTCATTCGAGATCCCGCAGGCCCGAACGTCGAGCATCGGGTCGTCGAGTACGAGCACGACCTTCCTACCGCCCTCGCTGCGGCTGACCTCGTCGTCTGCAGGTCGGGGGCGACGTCGGTGGCCGAACTTGGCGTGATCGGTATTCCCTCCCTCCTGGTTCCGCTCCCGGGGGCTCCGGGCGACCACCAGACTGCCAACGCCCGCCTGTTGGCCGATGCCGGGGGCGCCCGGATCCTTCCTGACGCTGAGGTAGACGGCACCCGTCTGCGGGCCGAACTGGCTGACCTCCTCGGAGATCCTGTTCGCCGGCAGGCGATGGCACGGGCTGCCGTCGGCGTGGGTATCCCGGACGCCGCCGACCGGGTGGTGGACCTCGTCCTGGAGCATTCCCGTGGCTGAGGGTGTGCTCGACCTGTCGGTGCCCCGGCGTGTACACGTCGTCGGGGTCGGCGGTGCGGGAATGAGCGCCATCGCCGAAGTGCTCGCGGCGATGGGACACGACGTGACCGGATCTGACCTGAAGCCCTCTGCCGGCCTCGAACGCCTCGAGGTGCTGGGTGTTGCCGTGACCGTGGGACATGCAGCGGCGAACCTCGGGCAGGCCGAACTCCTGACGCGTTCAACGGCCGTCCCCGACAGGAACCCGGAGTATCGTGCCGCCGCCGAGGCGGGAATCCCGGTGCTGAGTCGTGCAGACGTCCTGACCGCCATCTGTGCGCAGCGCAGCACCGTCGCCGTCGCGGGGACCCACGGTAAGACTACGACGGCTTCCATGCTGGCCCTGGTCCTCCGACAGGCGGGTGTCCGGCCCTCGTTCATCATCGGAGGCGACGTGAACGAGATCGGCACCGGCGCTGCCTGGGACAGCGGTGACCTGTTGGTCGTCGAGGCCGACGAGAGCGACGGAACCTTCGTCCGACTGCCCCGCAGCGCCGCGGTCGTGACGAATGTCGAGCCCGACCACCTCGACCACCATGGCGGATACCGAGAACTCCTGGCCGCCTTCAGGCGCTTCGTCGAGGAGACCGGAGGTCCCGTAATCGTCGGGGTCGACGATCCTGACGGTGCCCACCTGGTGGCGTCGACGGACGCTGTCGGTATCGGGACGGCGGAAGGTGCGGACTGGCGGATCACCGACGTCGGGGAGGCTTGGGAGGGCGTTCGCTTCACGCTCACGGCGCCGGACGGAGATCGCCTCCCCCTCTCGTTGCCGGTACCCGGCCTGCACAACGCACGAAACGCAGCCTGTGCCGCGGCCATCTCCCGACTCCTGGGGATGCCGTCCGACCCGATCGTCGAGGGGCTCGGAAACTTCGGTGGTGTTGCCCGCCGCTTCGAACACCGTGGTAGCTCCGGCGGCGTCGAGTTCGTGGATGACTACGCCCACCTTCCGACCGAGGTTCGGGCGACGATCGCGGCGGCATCCAGCGGATCGTGGCGACGCCTGGTGGCGGTGTTCCAGCCACATCGCTACAGCCGTACCGAGGCGCTCTGGTCGGACTTCGGCAACGCGTTCGAGGGAGCCGACCGGATCTACGTGACCGATGTGTACCCGGCTGGGGAGGTTCCGCGGCCGGGCGTCTCCGGGCAACTCATCGTGGATGCCGTCGAGCGGGCGTTTCCGGGCACCGACATTCATTACATCCAGCGCCGTGAGGAACTGGTCGTGGCGCTGGCAGACGACCTGGTGGCCGGAGACCTGTGCCTCACGATGGGCGCCGGGGACCTGACCTCCGTACCGGACGAGGTCCGAGGCCGACTCGATGCCTGACGGGACCCTGAGCGATCGACTCGAAGCACTGGCCCAGCGCCTCGACGACCTCATGCTCCGCGAGGGGTGTCGACGCGAGCATCCACTTGGCCCGATGACGACCTACCGCGTCGGGGGAGCGGCGGCGATGTACGTGCGGCCACACGAACGCTCCGAACTCGAATCCGTCGCTGCCGCACTGGCCGGAACAGCGGTTCCGGTCGCCGTGGTCGGGCGTGGATCGAACCTGCTGGTGGCAGACCGGGGCTTCGCAGGGTTGGCTCTGCAACTCGGCGGCGGATTCGAGGGCGTGGATGTCGCTGGCTCGGTGGTGGTCGCCGGAGGCGCTGCCAGCCTGCCCGTCGTCGCCCGCCGAACCGTGCAGGCCGGCCTGTCGGGCTTCGAGTGGGCCGTCGGAGTTCCCGGCTCGATCGGAGGCGCTGTCCGGATGAACGCCGGTGGGCACGGATCCGACATGGCAGCGGTCCTCGGATGGGCCGACGTCGTCGACCTGGGCGACGGCACCACGAGACGCATCGAGGTGGGAGAACTCGACCTTGAGTATCGACACTCGGTGCTCTCACCGGCGCAGGTCGTAGCTGCAGTCGGACTCCAACTCGAGGTCGACGATGTCGGGAACGGGGAGGCTCTCCTGGCCGAGGTCATCCGGTGGCGGAGGGAGAACCAGCCCGGAGGCTCGAACGCAGGCTCTGTGTTCACCAACCCTCCCGGCGACTCCGCCGGCCGCCTCATCGACCTGGCCGGGGCGAAGGGGCTTCGCATCGGCACAGCGGAGGTGTCGGCGAAGCACGCCAACTTCATCCAGGCGGACGCGGGCGGTAGCGCCGACGACGTCCGCCGACTCATGCAAGAGGTCCACAGGCAGGTGGCCGACGCACACGGCGTCTTCCTGCATTCCGAGACGATCCTGCTCGGCTTCGAGGCGTCCGATGGATGAGCCGGAAGTAATGAGGGGCCGGCTCACGGGGGCAGCAGTCGATCATGGGTGGTGATGCCGATTTGGAGGACCGGAGTCTCATCCGGCGCCTCTGGTGGCTCTGGATTCCGGTAGCGCTTCTGATACTCGTCGTCCTGGTTTACGCGTTGACGCGTACCTCGCTCCTCGATGTCGATCGCATCAAAGTGGAAGGGGCCGGCCCCAGGGTCACGGAGTGGGCTGTCCGCGAGGTGGCTGGCATCGAGGTGGGCCAGCCACTGTTCGACCTGGATCTGGGAGCGGTCGACGGCCGCCTCACGGCACTGCCGTGGGTGGCCGAGGCGACGGTGGACCGCGAGTGGTCGGGGACGGTGCGCCTGAGGATCCTCGAACGGACACCGGTGGTGGTGGCGGTCGATCCTGTTGGGGCGCAGGTCCTTCTGGATGCCGTGGGAGCGGTGCTGGATGCGGTCGACCCGGGGGCGCCCGTGGATCCGACATTGCCTCACATCCGCATCGATGGGTTCGGTCCGCCGGGGAGTCGGGTGTCGGGCATCGAGCCACTGTTGCGCGCCGCCGAGGCCATACCACCGGACCTGGGTGCGTGGATCGTCGCCCTGGTTCCGACCGGGGGTGGTATCCGTGCCGATCTGGTTGGGGGCGCAGTGGCGCAACTGGGCTTCAGTGACGATTACCGGGATCAGGCCCGGTCCCTCGCCACGGTGCTCACCCGGGTCACGTTGGCCTGCCTCCGGGAGGTGGACGTCTCGATTCCCGACAATCCGGTGGTCCGGCGCGGCACCTGCTGAAGGCGCTTCTGAGTCTCGTGCCCGGCCCGTGCTTTCGTGGGGCAGTACCTCCGACACTGGGGTCCTCCGAAAGACTTTCCCGATCGGGTTGACATCGGATGACTACCCCACGTAGTCTCTCGACCACAACGAGAGGTTGAGTTTCTGAACTCTAACTCTCCACTTCAGGGTGGGGGTTGCAGTTCCGAGTCACCAGCCAGAGACAGGACCGATTCGGTGAGCGGGTCGGCAGAGAGCACGAGGAGAAGCGATGATGTCGAACCCCCAGAACTACCTGGCGGTGATCAAGGTGATCGGTGTCGGTGGTGGTGGCGTGAACGCCGTCAACCGGATGATCGAATCGGGGCTGCGTGGCGTGGAGTTCGTGGCCGTGAACACCGATGCCCAGGCGCTGCTGATGAGCGATGCCGACGTGAAGTTGGACATCGGCCGTGACCTGACCCGGGGCCTCGGCGCCGGCAGCGACCCGGACATCGGTCGCCAGGCGGCGGAGGACCATCGCAACGAGATCGAGCAGGTGCTCGAGGGCGCCGACATGGTCTTCGTGACCGCCGGAGAGGGCGGTGGCACCGGGACAGGTGCAGCCCCTGTCATCGCCGAGTTGGCCAAGTCCCTCGGCGCCTTGACCATCGCCGTGGTGACCCGTCCCTTCGGGTTTGAGGGTCGCCGCCGAGCCGTACAGGCCGAGAACGGCATCGTGAACCTCAAGGAGAAGGTCGACGCCCAGATCGTCATCCCCAACGACCGCCTCCTCACCATCTCCACCGACCAGACGGCCTTGCAGAACGCGTTCGAGATGGCCGATGAGGTCCTGCTCCAGGGCGTTCAGGGAATCACGAACCTGATCACCACGCCTGGCCTCATCAACACTGACTTCGCCGATGTGAAGATGGTGCTCGCAGACGCCGGCTCCGCTCTGATGGGCGTGGGCCAGGCCACCGGCGAGAGTCGGGCCCTGAACGCCGCCCGCAACGCCATCTCCAGCCCGCTCCTGGAGGCCTCCATCGAGGGCGCCCGCGGCATCCTCCTCAACATCTCGGGTCCCGGTGACCTGGGCCTGTTCGAGCTCAACGAGGCCGCCGAGGTGATCCACGGTGTCGCCCACCCGGATGCCAACATCATCTTCGGCACCGTCGTGGACGACGAAATGGAGAACGACGTCCGGGTCACGGTCATCGCCGCCGGATTTGACCGCTGGGATGGCGACCGCCCGGCTTCCCGCTCCCGTGCAGCCGGCACGACCGCCGGTGCCAGCTCCGGGGTGCCGGACAGCGATCCGTTCGCCGTGGCAGACAATGACGAGCTCGACGTTCCGAGCTTCCTGAAGTAGGGACCTCCCGCGCCAGCCGGCGCCTGCAAGGCGATCGGACCGACTGATGGCCCGGAGCCTGGCCTGCTGGCACCAGCTGACGGGGTGGACGGTCCGGGTACTGGTCTCAGAGGTCGTCGACGGCAGCTTTGCCGTCGACGACCCGGCCGGTGCCCTCCTCCAGCGCCGAGAGGCGCTGCGGCCCGGACCGTGGACCTGGCTCCGCCAGGTCCACGGTGAACGGGTGGTCCTGGTCGACGGGCCCGGTGATGGCGTCGGGTCGGAGGCGGACGCCTCGGTCACGGTCCGGTCCGACACCGTGTTGAGCATCCAGGTCGCCGACTGCGCGCCCATCGTACTGGCCGCGCCCGGTGGACTCGCCGTCGTCCATGCCGGATGGCGGGGGCTCCGGGTAGGTGTCATCGAACGGGCCTCGGAGTGCCTGGCGGAGGCGGCTCCGGGTCCCCAGGTGGCGATCGTGGGCCCTTGCATCCGATCCTGTTGCTATGAGTTCGGCAGTGTCGACCTGGATGCCCTCTGCGCCCGCTTCGGGGATGGGGTGCGGACACTCACGAGGCAGGGCCGGCCAGCGTTCGACCTTCCCGCCGCCGTACGGATCGTCCTCGAGCGCTGCGGTGTCTCGAGCATCGAGTTCGACGGTGTGTGCACGGGCTGCGACGATCGGCACTGGTCGCACCGGGTCGATGGGTCGGACCGTCGCCAGGCACTGGTGGCCTGGATGGAGGCGTCATGAGTGGGCTCCTCGACGTGGGTGCGGCAGTGGATCGCATCGAGGCGTTGTCGGCAGAACTGGCGGAGCGCAGCGGCGGCCGCACCCGGCTGCTTCCGGTCACGAAGGCACTTCCGGTCGCTGCTGTGGAGGCCGTCCGACGGGCCGGACTCCGGGAGGTGGGCGAGAACTACGCCCAGGAGCTCCTCGCCAAGCACGGGGATCCTGTCGGCGGAGGAGTGGGGGACATGTCGTGGCACATGATCGGCCGCCTCCAACGCAACAAGGTCCGACGCCTCGCAGGGATCGTCGCCCTCTGGCAGACCGTGGACCGGATCGAACTTCTCGACGAGATCGCCAGGCGCGAACCGTCGGCGAGTGTCCTGGTCCAGGTCGATGCGGTCATGCTTTCCGGTCGTGGAGGTTGTCCGCCGGGCGAGGTCGAGGGACTGGTCGCCCACGGGCTCGACCTCGGGCTGGACGTCCGTGGCCTGATGACCGTGGGCGCCCCCGACGATGCCGGCGCCACCCAGCGAGGGTTCACCACCGTCGCCGGCATGGCCGAGCGAATGGGCCTGCCGGAGTTGTCGATGGGAATGACCGATGACCTCGAGATCGCGATCGACTGTGGCTCCACGCTGGTGCGCGTCGGGCGTGCCCTGTTCGGAGAGCGACCTTCCGCGTAGGGGACCGGTCGCCGATACCCGGCCTCCCGGCCATGCCCCCCGGCGGGGTCGCTGGGCCGGTACGCTCCGCGGGATGTTCAAGAAGTTCATGCTCTATCTCGGCCTCGGTCCCGACGAGGCGTACGAGGAGTTCGACATCGGTGACCCGGTGGCGCGCGATCCGCTCTCGTCGAGCGAGTTCGTCGAGGCCCGCTCGAGCACCGACGCCTCCAGTCGTTCGTCGTGGGGTGTTGAGCAGACCTCAACCACGGTCCGGGCGGTCGATTCGCTGTCGACGGGAACGGTCAAGCGGATTCCGCCGCCGGTTGCCTCCCGGCCCCACACGGTCGCTCCGACCTCCTTCGAGGACGTCCAGGAGATGGCCGACCGTTTCGGCTCCGATCAGCCGGTCATCGTCAACCTGCAGGGTGTCGAGAGCGAGTTGTCCCGGCGCATCATCGACTTCGCCAGTGGCGTCTGCTACGGCGTCGGTGGAGAGATGGAGAAGGTGGCGAACCAGGTGTACCTGCTCACCCCCACGAACGTGGAAATCTCAGCCGCCGATCGTCTCCGTCTTGAGGATTCCGACCACGCCGGCTGAGCCGGCTGCGTCGAGCGATCCATGAGTCAGTCCGTGGAGTACCAGGCCGTCCTTCGACTGCTTGAACTGACGGGGGGTTAGGCCGCTCATGGGGGGACTCGTCTGCTGGTTGCTGACCCTGTACTTCTGGATCCTGCTCCTTCGCGTCGTCTCGAGTTGGTTCCCGATCTCCCCCCAGGGAACCGCAGCCTCGATCGTCGGGTTTCTGCTGCTCGTCACCGATCCCGTGCTCGTGCCCCTGCGTCGGATCCTGCCACCGGTCCGCCTCGGAAGCGTCGGCCTGGATCTGTCGCCGTTGGTGGCCTTCTTCGGACTGATGTTCCTCCGAGGGATCATCTGCAACTGATCGAACAATGCAGGGACACCCCGTGGGTGCCCCCCTGGAGGATTGTCCCGGCGGTACGATTCCGGCCATGGACGGCAGCGACATCCTCCGCGACCTGGAGGACACCCAATTCCCCCAGAAGTTGCGCGGCTACGACCCCGCACAGGTCGATGCGCTAATCGACCGTGCCGTCCGGGAGATCGCCGACCTCCGCGCCGAGCGCAGGACGGCGCTGGATCGGGCGGAGATGGCCGAGAAGCGCATCGACCAGGAGTTGGACGCCACCCAGAGGGCCCGGGCCACGGCCGAGGCCGAGATCGCCACCGCAGAAGCCGAGGGGCGACGCTACGTGGCCGAGGCCGAAGCCGAGGCGGCAACCCTGCGCTCAGCGGCCGAGACGGAGGTCCGGGCGGCCATCGAGGCGGCCCGCCATCGCCTGCTCGACGAGACGACGTCGCTCGAGGCGAAGCGCGATGCCGTACGGGACGACATCAGCATCATGGAGCGGCACGTCGACGCCCACCGGGAACGGCTCCTGAGCACACTCGGTGACCTTCGCAAGTTGGTCGAGGCGACGCCCGGTCGACCCCTCGCCGAGAAGCGGCCTTCCCGGGAGGCGAGACGCCCGGCGGAGCCATCGCCCCCGCCCGAGTCTGTCGAGGTGGCGTCTGACGAGCCGGAGGACTCCGTGGGGCTGGATTCGGCGGCGCCTGCTGCAGCATCGACTTCGCCGCCCAGCGTCCGCCGGGAGGGCCTGCCGACGCTGGCCGTACCCGGCGGAGGGCTTCTCGATGAGCTCCGACAGTCGGTGGGCAGCGAGGGTGCGGCGATGGACGCCTTCTTCACCGACGACGATTGATCCACGCCGGGATCGACGCCTGGGCGCATCGGTCGCCCGCAGCGGCACGGCCCCCCGGTACGATGCCCCGCTCGGAGCACGGGTGATCCGGTGATCCGAGGCCCCAGTTGAGGCACTCGGGGCGGGCAGACGATCAGGAGATGGCGATGGCCACGAAGAAGGCAAGCACGATGGTGAAGAAGGCTGTCGCGAAGAAGGCTGTCGCGAAGAAGGCTCCTGCGAAGAAGGCTCCTGCGAAGAAGGCTGTCGCGAAGAAGGCTCCTGCGAAGAAGGCTGTCGCGAAGAAGGCTGTCGCGAATAAGGCTCCTGCGAAGAAGGCTGTCGCGAAGAAGGCTGTCGCGAAGAAGGCTCCTGCGAAGAAGGCTCCTGCGAAGAAGGCTGTCGCGAAGAAGGCTGTCCCGAAGAAGGCTCCTGCCGGCAAGAAGCCAAAGTCGCCATTTGGGAAGACCTTCCTCGACGAGCAGAAGAAGCGCCTCCTCGAGGAGCGGGCGCGCTACGTCCGAAGCGCCGACACCCTCGAGGCGGA
>Ga0315338_1000920_pt1 | contig 47327 bp, 28 predicted proteins | sample ASW8metaG_FD_204518 | JGI IMG/M metagenome (GOLD analysis project Ga0315338, IMG submission 204518) | Ammonia-oxidizing marine archaeal communities from Monterey Bay, California, United States - ASW #8 | ecosystem: Environmental > Aquatic > Marine > Coastal | place: USA: California | collected... | reverse complement strand
CACACAACGTCGAGACCGGCGCTGAAGAATGGCGGACCTACACCATCCCCGCCCGCGGAGAGTACGGCTATGACAGTTGGGGAGATATCCCCGACGAGGATCGTCGAGGCGGTTCCGCCTGGAACTCCCCCAGTTACGATCCCGAACTCAATTTACTCTACACCGGCGTCGGTGTTCCGGTCCCATGGGCGTCGGTCCAGCGCGGCACCGGTGACGGCGACGTGCTCTATACGAATTCCACGCTCGCCCTGAACGCCGATACCGGGGAGATCGTCTGGTACTTTCAGCACACCGCGAACGACGAATGGGATCTGGACCACCCCTTTGCGCGGCTCGTTGTCGAAACGGAGGTCTCACCGGGCGACGTCGAATGGGTGAACAATGCCATTACCCCGGGTAATCGACGCAAGATTGTCACGGGTATCCCGGGCAAGACCGGGATCGTGTGGGCGCTTGATGCCGCCACGGGGGCCTTTCTCTGGGGCCAACCGACGAATTACCAAACCGTGGTCGAAGATATCGACGCCGAGAACCGGCGGGCGATCCTCAACTCCGCCCTCAAGTTTCCCCAGGTCGATGTACCCATGGTGGTATGCCCCAGTCTCCTCGGAGGTATTAACTGGAACGCCACCGCCTACGACCCAGGCACCAACACACTGTTCACGCCGACCAACAACGTCTGCATGGATTTCACCGTGAATCAGTTTCGTGATCGCCCAGGTCGTCATCATGGATCCGCGCGGACAACTCGTATCGCGGCACCAGGGTTTGAAGACGCCATCGGGCAATTCTCTGCCATCGACTTACGGACGGGCGAACCCCGTTGGGTGTATCGACAGCGTGCTGGCATTGGCGGGTCCGTGCTCACGACAGGCGGTGGACTCGTCTTTGTCACTGACGACGCACGCCGCTTCCGTGCCTTCAACGCGGAGACCGGTGACATCGAGTGGGAGCAAATCCTTAATTCCAGCGCCGGTGGGTTTCCTGTGTCGTACATGCATGATGGCGTCCAGTACATCGCGATCGCGGCTGGTGGCGGCGTCAACTATCGTAGCGTCACACCAGAAATACAGCAGCCACCGCGTGGAAATACACTCTTTGTCTTTCGACTCCCATAGGAACGCGCCTCACGCGACACCTATTACTGATCCAGGAGATCCGATTGCAAGCTAACCTCTTAGAAAACCGGCATGAACTGTAGTAACTGTGGACAACTCCTCGCTTCCGGAACGAATTACTGCCCGGCCTGCGGCACCCAGGTGTCTCCGCACATCGAATCGGAGCAACCCTCTGCCATCGTCCCCGACTTACCCACACGCCGCCCGGAGGAAGCACCACGCTCACCCGGCACTATCGATCAGCCACACGCCACGAAAAGCGTTCGTCCTTTAGAGGCGTTCCTCCGTCACGAATTCCCAGCCACATGGCTGGCGGTCGTGATGCAAATCATCACATTCGGCATTTGGCCGGTGCACTATATGAAACAACTCACCGAGTGGCTCGACGAGGCTCAAGGCGGACACCCAAACGATTCAACGTCGCCATGGATCAGCGTGGAATTCATCGCCGCCAATTTCGTCTTTGCCTATGGCAACGCGGTGGCCAGTCTGCTCTCGCTCAGCGATGCCGAGAATCTCGCGTATTTCGTCTTCAGTTCCATCATCGGCCTCATCGCATTTGTGTTGCATGTTCTCTGGGCGTTCAAGGTCCGCACCCAACTCCATCATCTCTGGCGCTGGGACTTCCAGACCAGTGGCTTGCTCAGCGGGTTTCTCACGTTCCTCCTGCAGTACCTCTATCTCAATTACAAGATCCTACAGATGAAGGCGCGCTCCGATACGACGCCAACAGCCTAAACCGACATTCTGCACGACGACAGACGGTCCTTGTTTGTCAGCGCTACAAACCAATCACGTTGTAATCGGTTACTATGCATCGCTCCCTGCCATTGTCGTCCTCAGTCATGACACGATTCAGACGTCCCCTCTCCGCCATTGCTGTGTGTATAGCCGCCGCAATAATCACCGCCAAGCCCGCGGTCGGCCAACCACTAGAAACGACGGCCTCCGGGAACGAATTACCCCCGAGTGAACGTTATCGTGTCGAACCGAAACGCGTCGACGAAGGGCCGCTGATTGACGGCCATCTCAATGACGATGTCTGGCAGGACGCCGCCATCATTGATACATTCATCCAACAAGAACCCATCGAAGGCGAGCCCGCGAGTGAACGGACGGTCGTTCGTCTGCTCTACGATGCCGTGAATCTCTATGTCGGTGTGGAAGCCTACGATTCACAGCCCGACGGAATCATTGCCACGGAAATGCGCCGCGACTCCCCACGTCTGCTCAATGAAGACAGCTTCCAACTAATTCTCGACACCTTCCAGGATCGTCGATCGGGCTACATGTTTGTGACCAGTCCCCTTGGCGCGAAGCTTGAACAACAGATCAGTGAAGAAGGTGAAGGTGGCTGGCGGGGTCGGAACTCCCCGAATGTCAACCTCGACTGGGATGGCGTGTGGGATGTGAAAACCAGTATCACTGCTGATGGGTGGGTCGCAGAGATTGTCATTCCCATGATCACGTTGCAATTCCCAAAGACCGAGGCACAAAGTTGGGGCGTGAATTTCATGCGCAACATCCGCCAAAAAAATGAACAGGTGTTCTGGGCCCCGATTACGAAAGAGTACCGGCTGACCCGCGTCAGTCTGGCCGGCACGATGGCCGGCATTACGGGCCTCAGCAGGGGGATGGACCTCCGGGTCACCCCATACGTACTCGGCGGCGGGAAACAGAAACTCGAAGGCACCGTGCTTGAACCCTCCGGATTCAGCGATGTCGGCCTCGACGTGAAATACGGCGTCGCCTCTGGCCTCAATCTCGATCTCACGCTCAACACAGATTTCGCGCAGGTGGAAGTCGACGAACAGCAGGTCAACTTGACACGGTTTCCGCTCTTCTTTCCAGAGAAACGAGATTTCTTTCTTGAGAACGCCGGCATGTTCAATGTCGGCGCGGGATCCTCAGGGTCGACCAGCCGACACGGGGACCTTTTCTTCACCCGGCGAATCGGGCTGTCATCCTCCGGCCAACCGGTTCCGATTATTGGCGGCGCCCGGCTGACCGGGAAAGTCAACCGGCACAACATCGCCATCCTGGACATCACTACGCAGGATGGGTCCGCCGGTCTCGGTGAAAACTTTTTTGTCGGACGCTACAGTCGCGACATTTTTTCGCGGTCAAAAATCGGGGGCATCGTCATTAATAAAGAGACGATTGGCGGACCACACTACAACCGCACCTTTGCCGCCGATACCTCGCTCGCCCTGCATACGAATTTTGTCATCACGGGTTTCCTTGCAAAATCCGAGACACCTGGGATTTCCGATCGCGATATGGCTGGGTTTCTCCGGAGCACCTGGCTCAGTCCCTCATGGAGTGTCTTCGGTGAATATGCTGACCTGCAAGACAATTTCAATGCGGAGGTGGGCTTTGTGCCTCGTGTCGGCATTCGCACATCGAAGCTTCACACCGAATGGAATCCCCGACCCGGTAAATGGAATATTCGGATGCTCGATCCGATGTGGAATATCACCTATATTACCGACCAACAGAACCGTCTCTTGACCCGACGGATGCATCACATGGTCGGCATCTATTTCGAAGATGGATCCTCAGGCTGGGTGTTCTACAACGACCATTTCGAACAACTCGACGCCCCTTTTTACATTCATGAGAACGTCACGATTCCCGCCGGAACCTACCGATTCGGCGAATGGGTCTACACCTACACCACCGACCCCTCACGCCGACTCTACGGAGAAATTCGCTACACCCCGCAGACCTTCTTTGGTGGTACGCGCAAGGATATTCGAGGAACCGTCGGTTTTCGCGCCTCAAGTCAGATTGCAACCGAATTAAAGTTCACCCGCAGTGACGTCAATCTCCCCGACGGTGACTTCATCGCAGACCTCGCCGCCCTGACCGCCGATTTCTCCTTCTCACCAACTCTGACATTACGCACACTCTCGCAATACAACTCGGTCACCCATGAAATAAGTAACAGCATTCGGTTTAATTGGATCTATAAACCTGGAAGCGATATCTATCTCGCGTACGATGAAATTCGGCTTGATATGGACCCTCAATTTGCCGGCATTCGGCGGACGGCACCCTGGGTGCGTAATCGACAACTCGCGATTAAAATGACCTATCTATTGACCCGGTAACCGGGATGGTCAGAAGAGATCTCGGCGGCGCATCGCTCGTGTTAACGCAACGTAAAATAGGTCCTGTTTCTACGTCAGTAGTGGTCTGTGACTCGTTTATAGTTCGATAACAGACTGGATTTGTACTTGAATCCGACCTTTGGACTCCGTATCGTGTCGTTTCGTCCCTATGCAGTTCGTCACGTCAAAAGACCGACCCGCCGACGGCGCCGGTAAATTAATCGCATCCGGAGAGACCGACTCTACCGTTGAGTATTTTGTTGCGCCTGGCGAACCGAACGAACGGCGGACCGTTGCAACCCAGTCCTTAGAATCCTTTTCCCTCCAGTTGCAAGAACGGGTCTACTTCGAAGATGGGCATCTTTGGAGAGTCGGGCGTTTTGACGGATTCGACCCCGCCGACCGAACCCGGGTCGATGTAATCCTCCCAAATGCGGAAAACGTCACCCTCCATATTGACGACATCTATATCCGTTCGTCGATTCCGCTAGAAAGCCCACTCCCGTTATTGAAATCTCGAAACACTGAAACTCCATTTTGGCACGACCGTCGGGCCGCCTTCCTCCGCAACCTGCACAAACAGCGTTCTGTATATCGCGGCCTCACGGCCCTCGCCAGTTCAAACGTCGAGATTATGCAACATCAACTCACGGTCGTTCGGAAGGTCTTGAATGATCCCATTACCCGCTACCTCTTAGCCGATGAAGTCGGTCTCGGTAAAACTATCGAAGCCGGCATCATTATTCGCCAATATGTGCTTGACCACCCAGAACGTACGCGCATACGGGTGTTGGTACCAGATCATTTGGTTACGCAATGGAAACAAGAACTGCTGCAGTTGTTTCGTATTGCCTTCGGCACCGTGCAGGACCTCGAGATTGTCGGCCACCGGCAAGGCGATGAACTCAAGACCGATGACGGATCACACACATTACTCGTCGTCGATGAAGCGCATCTCCTCGCCCAGCATGCATACGGTACCGGTAAAAAGTCCGAACTGTACCACCACGTCCAGAAGATTAGCGACCAAGCGAACGCCGTCCTGCTCTTGTCTGGCACACCAATCGTCCATAACGAAGACACCTTTCTAGCCATGCTTCACCTACTCGACCCCGACGCTCACCCGCTCACGGACCGCGCTGGCTTTCGAGAACGCATCGCGAATCGTAAAGTGATCGCGTATGCCCTTCAAAACCTCAAGGATGGCGCAGGAACGGCCATCATCGAACCCACGCTTGATGATCTCAACCCTCTCGCTGAGTCCAACGAACTACTGAGGCAACGAATCGCCGGCGTGAGAGCAATCCTTTTGTCGGACGACGACGCCAAACGGGCAGAAGCAATCAGCAAACTGAGGGTATATCTCCACTCAACGTATCGCCTTGACCGTCGCATGCTCCGCACACGTCGTCGTCGTGACCATGTCAAGGTTCACCTAGGCAAACGACGATGCGAACCCTGGGAGATCGAGGACTCCGCTCGAACTGAAATGTACGACTGGCTGGACGGGTGGCGTCTGAGGGCACATTCCAACGCAACCTGCGCAAAAGTGTTTGTCACAATGCTCAATGCGGCGATGCAACATCCCTCCCTACTCGAGGAAGTCATCAACAGGCGCCTCAAAACTCTCGATCGTGGGCATCCAAGCTATTTTGACGGAGAGAAAAACTACTTGGAACGCACGCGTCCGACAACAGACATCAAACAAGATGTGCGACTGAAGAAATTAGCCGAAACGCTTAAGGCTCAGTACTACAAGAAACAATATCTCGTGTTCGTATCGAATCCGTCGATTGCCACGCAAATCACGGATTATCTCAGCACTCAGAAATTGAACGTCTGGCAACTCGGCAGAGGTGGAAACCCAACTCAAATGATCGCTGAATTCTTGCAGAATAAGCGATATTCAGCACTGATCTGTGACGAAAACAGCGAAACCGGGCTCAACATTCAGTTGCATGGCAAAAACATTACGGCCATTCATTTCGACATACCACTTCTCGCCAATCGTATCGAGCAGCGTATTGGTCGCCTCGACCGAATTCATGGCGACCGAGATATAGAGTCACTCGTTCCAGTCTGGCCGACTGGTCCACACGGCATCAATTATGAACATGCGTGGACCGACTGCCTCATTAAATCGGTCCGCGTCTTTGATCGCTCAGTCGCGACCCTCCAGCACGCGTTGGATGCCGGAAGAAAACAGTTAAAACAAAACATCATTGCTGAGGGCGTCGAGGCGATTGACCACTTGGCTAAGATATGGGCGGACCCGACCCATGCTGACAGCCTCAGCGAAGAATTCCGCACGATTGATGAACAGGAAGTGATCGACGAAGTTCAGGCCCAAGCAGACCATCGGACCTTCCATCAAACCGTAGAGAACTACGAATACGACCACGACGGAATTCAAGACTTCCAGACGTCGGTAAAGCAATGGGCCAGCGAGTGCCTTGGATTCAAGCAACGCCTCTGCCCGAAGAACGACGCCACCTGCCAAGGCGCCGTCGCCTATGAATATCACGATCGCAAGACGTTGTTACCACAATGGCAGTTTGTCGAAAGTTTTCCCAGTATGTCCCAGGGTTCAAGATTCTTCCGCGGTCCATCAACAGACTGGCTGCACTTCGACCGCGAAACAGCCGCGGACCTAAATGTCCCAATGGCGCGGGTTGGACATCCATTCATCACGGATCTCCAAACCCAGATCACACACGATGATCGCGGACGTGTGTTTGCCTACTCGAAAATAGTTCGCGCCTCCGAGGAACACCCTCTGCAAACCATGCCGGAACTCTATTTCCGTTTTGACTTCCTGATCGAAAGCGACCCGCTCCCACTCGAAACGTTCATTACGAGTCGCCAACTAAGTGAATCCGCAATACGCCGGCGAGTCGATTATGCCTTCCCGCCCCGGTTTGTTACGAAATGGGTCGACTCGCAGTGTCGTGAACTTGTTGATGATATGTACATCAATTCGCTAAAACGACCCTACGGCTGCGGCGATACCAACCTCCACGAACACCACTGGCTCGACCTTGATCGACTCACCCTGATTGGAGACTGGGATGTCCTGTGCGATGCCGCCTACCAGACGGCAGTGAAACTCATTGAAGACGATCCGGAGTTGCAAAGAGAGACTCAGTTCGCGCGCGACAAACTCGCCACACAATCCCGGGAGACACGTAACGAACTCCGCGCGCGCATCGAGTCGTCCGCACAAACCATCAGCGACCGCGCGCGCTTGAGTCTCGAAACCGACTTGCACCAGGCATTGGATACCGCCCTGGCCACACTCCGGGTACGACTAGACGCGGTCGGCGCGATCTTCCTGGCCACGAAACCCCTCGCTGAATATCTCGCAGATGACAACCTTTAATGATATTGCTGACGTTTGTCTGAACTGGCCACGCCACGCGATTCCCGAACCAGACAACTCGTCGACCCTACAGACGCGCATCGTCCAAATTCTGAGGACCCTCAGAGACGAACCGGAGGCGGCGTCGAAGTCGACGGGGGACCTCATAGCGATGCTCCGGCAACTGCTCCGTGAAACATCTGTAAAACGCAAAAGACCCACACTCACACTCGTCGTCCCGAACAGCCCGACGTCAGGGTGGCCATCGAAGGCAGACTGGGAAGCATCCAGCATGACCGTCCGCATTACCAACGATCAGTTCCAACTTACGGCACGCGAATGGGCACCTGAATGGCACGGCGCCGATTTTCTTCGCGACGTGTACCCGCCGGTTATAAAGCGAAGGCAAACGCGGCCCCTTGCCGACCCGGTCATCAGCAGTCATTTTAAGGACAAGAACGGGGACGCTATCGAATTCTTCGCATCCGAGAGTCAAGCCGGAGCAATGCGCGCCGCGCATTTATTGGCGCCCGGACACACGCTCGTCGTGAATCTACCAACCGGATTTGGCAAATCACTATTGTTTCAAACCGTAACGATTGGGGCATGGGTCGCCCACCAGTCAGTCTCCGTGATCGTCGTCCCGACCACCGCGCTGGCCAAGGAACAAGAAGAGCGGTTGCAGATTATGTTGGCGGATGCTGATAGCTCGCACAGCGGGACGCCCATTGCGTATCACGCCGAACTCGCACAAGACGATAAGGACGCATTTCGCACTCGAATCCGTCGTGGCGAACAGCCCGTGGTTATCGCGTCGCCAGAATCGGTGGTCGGTGCCCTACGCCTATCCTTAACCAGTCGAGCTGAACGCGGTGAGTTAGCGTGGGTTGTCATCGACGAAGTGCACATGCTTAGCCAATGGGGCGAAGATTTTCGGTCTGATTTTCAATTACTCGCCGCGCTAATCCGACAATGGCAAACCGCACCGCGGCGTAACGATCCTGGAAACGCTCTACGCACCCTCACATTAACCGCAACACTAAGTGAGGAAACACTCTTTACGCTTCGCACGCTGCTTGCACCACCACGTGTCGGAACCCAAGAGAGATTTCACCTCTTCGTGGCCGCGCAACTTCGTCAAGAACCGGCCTATTACATGCTCGAATGTCCTGACGAGCCAACCAAGCAGTCCCGCGTCATCGAGGCGGTTCGCCACCTACCCAAACCGCTGATCGTGTATACCGTGAAACCCGCCGACGCCCTCACGTTGTACGATGAGATCCAAGACCGCACAGCAATCAGTCGCATGGCCTTGTTCCGCGGTGGCGATGCCGGTAATAAAAAGGGCACGGAGAATCTCAGAAAATGGAATCGGGCTGAAATCGACATCATCGTGGCAACCTCCGCGTTTGGCCTCGGGATGGATAACCAACATGTCCGAACCGTGATTCACGCCTGCATTCCCGAAACGGTCGACCGGTATTACCAAGAAGTCGGGCGAGGCGGCCGAGACGGGAACCGGTCACTCGCGGTCTGTCTCTGGTCGAAGTATGACCGGGGAGTCGCAGACAAACTCGCCAAAAAAACACGTATCGGTCTCGAGAAAGGGTGGGAACGCTGGCGCGGAATGAAAAGCCAACGTGGCGACGGTCCGACCACTGACACCTTCACCGTCAACGTGACACACCGCCCCATAGAAATTACAAGTGACAGCGACCTCAACGAAACCTGGAATCAACGGACATTACTTTTAATGGCCGCCGCCCAACTGATAACCGTGTCATGTCCAGAACGCAAAGAGGAAAAGGACGACGACATAGACAATCTGTTCCAGACGTACAACATCAAAGAACACCGCGCACTCACGCATGAGACGTGGCTTGAGCACGTTGACAAGGAACGCCAACGGGCCGCCCAGCGCGACGAACGCGCCATACGTACTCGTGATGAACTCTTTGACTGTACTCTAAACTTCAACAAACTCTTCGCGTCTACCTATACGGTGAACCTAAGCGATAGAACGAAGTTGGTACCCGATCATGGCGGGACCCAATGCCCCGTGTCACGTACGGCACCACCTCACGCCGTCCTTTCGCAAACAGCCCAAGTGGGATGGACTTCGGCGCTTTTCGATCACCTTTCCAATAACCACTCACTACAGCAGATAATCGGTGACGTTAACGGCCAATTTATTTGGGTGCACTATGACCCCGATCAAAAGGGCAGAAATTGGCGCGGGCAAATCACGGCCCTCTTGAAACAATTGGTCGACCGTAACTTTATTGAGTTCGCCTTACCGGAAGAACTGTTTAAAAAAGTACAAGGAGAGGCTATGTTTACGGAATTCGAGCGCTACCTTGTGCTAAAACGTCTCGACAACTCGCCTCCATCCGTAGCCGACCCACACACCCCGCCCCTACCGTTACCTCGCGTTAGTGTCATGGGGCGCGGACAAACACCGCAGGACTACCGAACCCAACTGCGGTCCATCCGTGCCACGACGCGGCCCAAGCATGTCGTCGTGTTCCCGTCAGATCTTGCCGACCCCGATCAACCTGAGCGCAGGTTTCAAGACGCCCACAACACACAATCACTCGCGGGCCTTCTTACACTCTGGAGTAATTGACAGTGCTTAACCGTCCCAATCATGGTCTGCCGTCCGTCTTGCTGGTCCTGTGGTTGACCGTTCGTGCCAACCGCAACAGGATATCGGAACATCTACTGATCGACCACTGCGCACCACAAGAAGGCGTCAAGGACAATCACAGGGATAGGCTTACCAAAACACTTAAGACGTGGCTCAACTTTGGATTGTTTGAGAAAACTGGCGATGACATTCTTCTTTCAGAACAATTTCGTACACTTGATTCCTCGAAGGACCGGTCGTATCTGGCATTCCGAAGGGCGGCTAGAAACTTAGTCCTACGCACCGAACATCCTACCGCGGAGGATTTCAAACGGGCAGCGGGGACATTGCTGGCGAGCGATATATTCGGCCCCCATTTTTCCAGTGCCAAGCAAATTGAAAAATGGGAATCCACACACTTAAAAGGTGCTGAACTGCTATTTTCGAGCACTGTCCAGTGGGACGGGATTAGTGATTGGATGCGGTTCTTTGAATTAGCCTGGCCCGTTGAGATTCTTAAGCCGGGTGACGAGGACGAAGCAAAGAAAGACAGAAAATTTACCACCGCCCTCATGCTGGATCCGACCGATGCCGTCAAACAGGAACTCCCGAATATTCTCCGCCCAAATGTACCCATGGCTGTGCGAACATTTATGAAAGAACTTGCGGAACGGGTGCCCATCCTCGACAACGGGGCCACCCAAAAACACCACCTTGAGTCCCTTCGAACCGACGACTTTAGGACTGCTGACCCTGAAGTCGAGGTCTCCCCCGCAGTGTCGCTTGCGATTATTCGACTTGAGCATTCAGGCGACCTAACGCGTACCAGGCAACCGGACGGCAGCCACCGAATGAGTCTGCTTACAAAAGACTTCAAGCCAATTGCAGCGAAAGAAACTACGCATATCGCCTTACCGGGAAGGGGTGCCAGATGAGATCTTTAGAGTCGCTCTGGCCCACCGAGGAAGAAAAATTATCGATCGAAGCAAACGCCATGGACCCGGTCGCGCTGTTAGCCGTCCATCAACCAATGCAATTTAGACGTGTTAATCATCTGCAGGCACGTGACCATGGCGACAGAGTCGACGAACACGAGTTATTGAAGGCACTACTCGCATCGAGCAACGATGGTCGCATCATCATTCCAATAAAAGGAGAGTCCGGTTCCGGCAAATCTCACGTTATCCGGTGGCTGCAATCTCAATTATCGCAACAACCGGACGCTGCTGACCGTGAGGTAATCGTCGCGTCAAAAACGATGAGCCTGAACAATATTCTCGAAACCCTCCTTGACAGACTTCCCGACACACAGAACTACAACGAAATTCGCAATGAAATGAAGGCGGCAGCTGCAAACGACCCTAAAGCGATCGCCCTCACACTCGGCACGGAACTGGGGTTGGCCCTGGACCGGAAGGCAAAGGACGCCACTGCAATACCGCGTGATCAACAGACCGAGGATGACAAGAATTACGCAGCGTACGGCGCAATGATCAGCGCGACGGTCAGAGACCCTGAATTCATCAAGAAGGTCCTCTATAACCCGGATGATGAGACTTCCCCATTCGCGCGCGTGACCCGGCACGTGAATACCTCTGACACCCACGACGACGCACACGACTTCAGACCAGAAGATTTTGACATCAGCGCTCAGCTCTTAGACTTAGTTACGCACGTCAACGTCAACGCACGCAACTTGGTTCAGATGCTTGGCCAAGAACGGCACAAAACGATGGTGGCGACGCTGCTAAATCTGAGCCTCGATAGTTGCATCAGAATACTTATAGAACGCAATTTACAAGGCACACCGCTAAGTGAACTATTTCTCCGCTTGCGTAAAGCCCTACTTCGCGACGACAAGGAATTGGTGATTTTAATTGAAGACTTTGCAGTGCTCACCGGTATGCAAGGCGCCATCCTCGATGCCCTGATCCACGAAGCGGTCGTTGAAGGAGAGACCTGCTACTGCGCCATACGCAGCGCGATCGCGTATACCACAAATCAGCTCGTCGATCGTGACACCATAATATCAAGAGCGGGCGCCACCTGGTACATTGAGCAGACCGGGGATGATGAACCCACCGTCCTAAAACGGGCCGAAAACTTGATCGCAGCCTATTGGAATGCAGCTCGATGGACACTTGAAGAATTAACGAAACAACGACAACAATCGAAGGATGCGGTATGGACGCCTGAGAATTTTGCGACACGCCGCTTAGATCTCACTCCGGACGAACAAGAGCAGGTAAAGGCCTTTGGATCCAGTTCCGTCGGATATCCGCTCTTTCCATTTACAAGCCTAGCGATCCGCCAATTCGTTAAGGCATACTCGACTGTTGAGGGACGCCCCGTCTACAACCCACGTAAACTGGTCAACCACCTCGTCATCCAATTTATTGCACCGTACAAAAAACTCTTCTTGAAACAAACGTTCCCTCCGCCCAACGGATTTGAAAATGCTCATGCGCAAGTGACGAGCCCCGATGTGCTCAATGCTATCAATGCAACCGAACCCGAAGAAGACCAGCACCGATTACGTACGCTCGTTGCATTCTGGGGAAATCAACCAACGAGCGTCGGCGACGCAGCTCTCATTCCAAAAGCCATCTACGACGTCTTCGACTTGGAACAGCCAGATTTCGGTACACCATCGCCTCGGCCCCCTGGCGATGATGAGAACGGTACCAAAGATAAAAACGGTTATAAAAAAGAGCCCAAGAAAAAACCTAAAGAACCGCCACAAGTCGCAACACCCTGGAATGACTGGTTGCGGGAATTGGATCGCTGGCAGACCGACCCGAATCACCTTCTTCCACAAGTAAAAGCAAACGAACTCCGTCAATGGATGGCAGGCGCGTTCCTGCAGTCGATCCCCGAGGACTGGCCAGGAACAAAAATCCTTAAGCTCGACAATTGGGACAAAGACCTCGCACGCCGTATCGACTTACCGGCGTCTGTGGGACAAGGACGCCTAGACCAATCCAAATCCAAACTCACGATTACACTCTGTAGTGAAGAACAGTGGCGGCAGACCGACAAGGCACTCAAAGTCCGAGAATACGTGCAAGCGCTAATCGTACGAGAGAGTACAAAAACGTGGCCAGAGGAAGAGACAACGAAATGCGCAGCTCACTATGCCAATTTTATGGCCGAACACCGAGATCGCGTCTTCGCATGGGTCGACGAACACCGAAAATTTACGCAGGTCTATAAGGACGCGACGCTGGAGGACCTCGTCCATACGCGACTACTCGCCGCAACCGTCCTGGGGTATACGAGCCAGACACAGAAAGAGACGTTGGACTTAATCGTTCGAGAACCAGGACAACCAACGAGCAGAGACGACACAGCAAGCGAAGACTGGATAGCCCTTCGAAACGACGCGCACGACAGGTTTAAGAAGACAGGTGAGGACATCCGCGCACGGCTGACCGCACGACAAGGGGCGGGGAACAGTATTTTTGCATTTGACACCACGAAACTGCGCCCGATCGCAAATAAGTTCGTCGACAAATGGGACTCATCTGAGCGGGAGTTCACAAGGTTCAATCACAGGGTTCAACGATTAATGACCACGCAGCGAACCCATGTCACAGAATGGCTTACTCAGTCGAAAACCTGGTTTCCCACCGGGAAGTCTCTCGCCGACATTATTGAACAGATCGAGCGGACAGTAGACGCGGTCCAAACGAATACATTAGCTGACAACGAGGAACTCACCACACTTCGTCGTCAAATCACTGCTGTAAGGACTCAATCCTCAAACGTAACCCTCGACCAACTCATTAGCAACGCCCAGGTCGCGACAGAAGAGGAACCCACGTCAAGGACGGTACTCGATGCGCTGGTAAAGACAAAGACGACCTATCGACCGGTAATGGACCTTATGTTGACGCTCTTCAAAACTCTCACCACCCACTACAAGAGCGTCGTAAAAACCCTCAGGCAACACCAAGGCTTGGATGATGTCGCCGCGTATAAAATCCAGCAGGAGAAAACGCGCGAGTTGCTCGCTCAGGTAAAGAAAACACTCACGACGGATGAGGATTCAACAGAATGACCACGACATTGTTTGAACAAGCCAAACAGATTGAGTCAAATTGTGAAGATCTTCAGAACGAAGAAGCCATAGGCGAACAGAATCAGTCTCTCAGCCATGACTATGACCTCCTGGAAGACAAGCACACCCAATGGCTGGAGGCGCATGAACAAATACAACTATTCCTGAAGCGTAAGTGTTTACCGGACGACCCAGTTTCTAAGGACGATCTGAAGAAAGTCAAAAAACATCTCACGACGGTCATCGAGCACTTTGAAACGGATCCAACGACCCTCAGCCAAGACAAGGACTTGAAAAAACTCACCAACGGCCTCAACAAACTGACAGAAACCTCGCGGCAAGCGGTAAACAACGCATGGGAGGATTGGTTCAAAACCAAACACCCGAACCCTAATGCGCGTCTGTTAGACACCGTCGAGACTGTCCTCCCAGAACAGCAGGCCACGGTGGTCGCCATCAGAGCTCACCTTGCCGCACTTGAGAACAACATAGACACGCCGCCAACGGATCAGAGCACATGGGACACCATCGAACAGCACTGTCACGAGGCAACCCACAAATACACAGAACTCGTCGCGGACTTCCCGGAACATGTCCGGGACTTTTGTACTCGTGCCGCCGATCCCGACCCACAGAAGGGCGCCCCAATGGCGTGTCTTACTGAGGAAGTCAAAACGTGGCTACAGCAGCATAAACTTTGGGATGGCCTCAGAATTCGTCTCGAATAGATCGCATGCCCACACTCGAGGAGACTATCGGCCTACGGGTCGTCGACGAACTGCAACGCCGGGAGTCACGCTTACTCTCCTGGGGCATGGTTGATGGGTGGTTCACTGACGAAGAAATAGAAACGATTGCCTCCGCGATTGCCGAAAAAGACGCGCCCGAGATCGAGCCGGACGACGTCCTCAACTGGTTACTCGAAGATCAACACCTACTGTTTCGATTACCGGATCAATCACCGAACGATCCTGCGCGGTATCGCACACGCGTCGGGGAAGCCGTACGACTCCTCGCACGCCTCCGACAGATCTTTCCCTGGCAATCCTGGCGACAGAGTCGAGAATTGGTCGCAGATTTTCGATTCACGACACGCCCCCGTGAATTTCCTAAACGCGAGGTCACCGTCACAGAAACCCTCGAAACCATCACGCAAAAGGCAGCGCCATCCTCCTTGCAGTTGCAGGTCGCGCGCGACCTGCTTGGAGGCGCCACAAGTACGTGGCGCCTGGCGGACTTCCAAGTCGAAGCGACCACCGACATACTCGCAAGCGTAGCCAGTAAGAAAAAGAGGGGACGCAGTCGCGCCACGATCATCTGCGCCGGAACCGGAAGTGGGAAAACATTGGCCTTTTATCTGCCAGCATTCATGCATGTCGCAAAAACCCCCACACACCAAGCGCGCACACAATGTCTCACGATTTATCCACGAAACGAACTTCTCCGCGACCAGTTGAAAACCGCCGTCGCGGACGCGGCTAAAATTGAACACACACTGGGGCGACCGATTTCGATCGGTGTGTTGTACGGCGACGTCCCGCGCACACAAGACTACATTGAACGCGACTGGGTCCATCAACTTCATGCAAATACGGGCCGACACGGACGAAAGTGCCCATACTTCGATTGCCCGTGGTGTGACCGTGCATTGGTCTGGTTCGATGACGATCGACAGAACAATCGAGAACGCCTTGTCTGCACGAACAGGGACTGCGGGCGCGAAATTGATGGCGCCGCGCTACGCCTGACCCGAAAATCACTCACGGCCAACCCGCCAGATATTCTTTTCACCTCGACGGAAATGTTGAATCGTGCGCTCGCCGACCCCCTCTTATGGCCTGTCTTCGGAATTGGAAAACACATCACCGCACCAGACCTCGTGCTCCTCGATGAAGTCCACACGTATAGAGGCATTCACGGCGCACAAGTCAGTTTCACCTTGAAACGCTGGCAACACCGTGCCGACACGACCCCTCATTTTGTCGGACTATCGGCGACACTGGCTGAACCGGAACCGTTTATGGCCGCATTGGTGGGTATTCATGATCCATTCTTCGTCACCGCGATTGAACCCCGTCAAATCGAAACCGATGGGTGCGAAACCATCGTGGCGCTTCGTGGAGCACCTGGCTCCGCGACGCTGTCCACGACAATCCAAGCGTCGATGCTCTTACGACGGGTCCTCGCGCGCAAGCCCAACGACATCACCGGCAACAGACTTTTCGTCTTCACTGACAACCTCGACGTCACTAACCGCCTGTACGACGACTTGGCCGACGCCGAAGGTTGGAAAGACCCAAGACGACGTATCCCCGGCGACTCGCCACTCGCAGCATTACGGTCTTCCAAGGCTCCTGAACAGGCAGATCGATTTAAAGACGGGCAATGGTGGCAACTGGCCGAGAACATCGGACACGACCTCACCCGCCGACCGATCATCGGCCGCACAAGTGCACAGGATCAATCTGTCGATCCTGCGGCGGAAACGATTGTCGCTACCGCCTCTCTGGAAGTCGGCTTCGATGATCCCCGTGTTGGTGCGGTCATACAACACCAGGCCCCAAAGGACCCAGCGAATTACGTCCAACGAAAAGGCCGCGCGGGTCGGACGCGTAAAATGCGCCCCTGGACCGTCGTCGTGCTCTCTGATTTCGGGAAAGACCGACTTACCTATGCCGCGTATGAGCAACTTTTCAATCCAATTGTCCCCGCGCGACATCTCCCGGTTCACAACAGGCATGTCTTACGAATGCAGATGGCCTTTTCTCTGATGGACTGGTTAGCTTTCCAAACTCAAAGCCGCGTGTGGGCTACCCTGGAACGACGTCACAGTAGTAGCGATAACGACCGCAAACGCTGTAGGAAATTGGTCCGCGAACTGCTCGACAACCCCGAACAACGCCAACACTTCGAACACGACCTGCGCACAGCACTCGGATTCCAAACCGACGACGCCGTTGGTCCACTGCTCTGGGAACCACCGCGATCGCTGATGTTCTCCGTCTTGCCAACGATCTACCGACGACTCGAACCCAAAATGAAAGCGGCGGACGGCGGCATGGAAGAACCGGGGCAAGGGCCACTTCCGGAGTTTGTCCCCGCCAGTCTGTTCAAGGACCTAAATCTTCCTGAAGTCACCATTCGGGTCGACGACCATCTAACAAACAGCCCAGCGGACGCAATGGGGATACGCCAAGCCCTCAAAGAATTTGCCCCTGGTAACGTCTCCCGACGATTTGGCGTCGGACACCGCGTGTCCCACTGGGTGCGCCCCCCAGACACGCCAACCTATGCGGGACGATTAAGTCTCGATCAGATCTGCAACAGCACCGACCTCGAATATCTCGGTGACTTTTCGTATCACGCTCGGGAAGGGGTCTCCGTTGTTCCCGTATACCGACCGCACGCACTAAACGTAACCACCCCCGACAAGGCCATTGACGTGAAGTCATCCGCACGCCCTCAATGGCAGACGCAAGTTGTTACGAATGACGAAACCGGCGAAAGCGCGACCCTTCCTGACAACAGTCCATGGGTGACAGGGTCTTTCTGTAAAAGCGTGCGATTTTACACCCACCTCAACAATGATCCCCTCGAGATGCGCCGATTTACCACGGGCGCAGAATTCATAATCAAAACCCGTTCACCACATCAGGAGAGTTACCAAGGACTCCTGTCCTACGAACACAACGAGACCGCCGCCGGACTCGGGTTTTGTGAAGATGTCGATGGCATGGCACTAACGATCAATCTCCCCACAACATTACGGGACATCGTGTCATCAGAACCAGAACTGACTCGCTCGCTGCGTGTCGAACGGTTTCGCGATCGATTGCTGCATGCATCCGCTTTGGACGGCATCGCAAATAGCTTCGAGCGAGAGGCACTAGCGGAGATCTACATTACGTATGCCGCCACTCGCGCAGTGCTTCACGGGGATACTCTAGCGCAAGCACGCCACCGCTTCACTGACCAAACGGCACGTGACCTCATCGCAGACATCCTCGCAATCCTGCGACCGGCAGCACACGACCCAGACCCGGTAAATACCCAGGACCCCGATCCCAATCCTCCGCCGCAAAACGAGGCCCAGCAGACGCTTCAAACCCTCATGCACGACCCCGTCGTCAGTGACACCGTCGCCCGTATGGCGACCAGTCTCACGGAACCGCTCGGCCCAGACGATGAACCCTGGTTGCGCGACACTGTGAAGTCCACCGTGGGCGGCGCACTCCTCGGCGCCTGCCAAGCTCTCTGTCCTCACATCGAGGCAAATTCACTCACGCTTGACCTCGCCGGCGGACCAACCGCAGTCGACGATTCTCAGGAACACACGATCTATGTCACCGAGACAACTGTCGGCGGATCAGGATTTATCGAAGACATTCGAGAAACATACCACGAAGATCCCCGCCGGTTCTTTCAGTACTTCGAAGCCGAATTGGAACCAAATGATTTCGAAGATGTCGACTATTTCCTACAACAGATCTTGTGTTGGCTCGACACCTCACACCCAAACCACGACGCCCAGATCGCGGCCGCGGTCGCCGCCGTCCGCACCGCAGAGAATTTCGCAGGACAAACCAACGCCTTCGCACAACTTCGCCAAACATTACGAACCCGTGGCGTTGCCACATCACACGCGGTTATAAGCGCGCTTGCATTACGGTTGCTCCGTCCGGGCTCACAGACCGAGTCTGACCACCTGGTCGCCGCGCTCGTCACTCGCCGCCGTGCGCTAGAAGAACAACTCGGCATCGAACTCGACAATCGCTGGTACGCAACGGTCGCCCTTCAAGAGGCCGAACTCACCCAACTGTACAAAGACGCGCTCAAGGCAAACGCAAACCAGACCGACGCGGACCGGCATGCCGTCATCATTGGATTGTTATGGCCGCGCGGCGCCGTTGTTCGCGCACAGAACTTGAAGTCATATAATGCCTTTACCGAGGATGGCTACGCCGACCGCCTTCTCCTCCACGCGATCGTCCCTCACGATCCCACGACGGTATCGGTGCTTCAGACACATTGGCGAGACGATGTCGAGGCAGCACTTCGCGAACACGGCCGCGTCGCCCTGTCCGCCCCCTTGGACCAGGCAGACCAGTTACGCGACGCCACTTTAGCATTGGCCACCACCCCCATTGCCACAGATTCAGTCACGATTTTCCCGCGCGTCCGACGGTATTTTCGTCGGATCGGGACAGCCGCGATCCTTCTCGACCTGCCAGAGGCTCTGCAATGACGACCTCCCGCACGATTCACAGCGCATCGCATTATCAGCGACGAGAGATCCATGAGTTATTGCAAAGCATTTTCATCGCAGAGTTGGTGACGCCAAGCAAACACATTTGGCTGGTTTCACCCTGGATCAGTGACTTCCCGGTGCTTCACCGAAGCATGGATCCCTCGGCCTCACTCATTGGCGACACCACAGGATCGACCATCAGACTCTCGGAAGTACTCGTGACACTCGCCGAACTTGGCACCTCCATTACCATCGTGACCAAGCCCAATGAGAAGCCCAGCATTGAGTTCTGTAAAACGCTCAGACAACGTGCGTTCCGTTCGACCGCCAACGAACGCATCACGATCATCACGGAAGACAAACTGCATACCAAAGGCCTACTCGGTGACGGGTACCGATTGCTGGGATCCATGAACTTCACCTTCAGCGGAGTCCAGTTGAAGGACGAAACCGTAACCTTCGACTGCGAACCAGCGGCGATTGGACAAACCCGCATGTCATTTGAGAACGACTATCCCGAGCCAACTGCAGACCCTTCAACTGAATGAGATGCCAGGTATGAGTGCACTCGATCGTGACTTCCTAGAGCGATTTCTTTCACCGCCCAACACCCTAGAACTGACACCGCCGTTTATTACCTGGGTAGATCGCGTGAAGTCAGACCAAGACGTCGTTATCTTGCCCTGCAGACACGACGCCAGCGAAACGATCTGGTACGTTGCGGTCAAGGACACTCGAACATTCCGTGCAACACGAGAATCAATCGTGGCGTTTCTTGGTTTGACGTACTCCAACTATAGCGGTGGTCGCCCGCCAACCCTAGACAACAGCAACACGGTCGAAGCAGTACTCACCGAATGGTTTGGAAAGAACGTACTCAAACTGAGAATTCCCCACTCACTGCGAAACGAAGCACGCAGGCAATTGGAATGTTTCGTGGCACTCCACGACGGTCAACCCCAACGCATTGCCAAAAACAAACGAGCCATTGGCCGCGTGCTTCGCGATTACGAAGCGGCACTCCACGCCGGCGATACAGTAACCGCGACGCGCTGTCTCGAAGAATGCCAGCGCGCTGGGTACCTAGATCCAACGAATCGACGTTATCTCCAACTTCGAATCGATGAAAAACGCGAGGCCTGGCGTGCCATCCTCGATGCCGTTGACACGTACAACCTCCTTTTTCAGAGACATCGCCCACGACGCGTTAGCCAAGCAATCCTGCGCGCCCTCTATCACCTCGACTTTTTAGAACACGAGGTCGATCAGGATGCCGTCGCCGCGATTGAGGCATTTAACAATCATTACGATGATTACAAATCTCTCTTTACTACCGAAACACATTACAACTGCCACGAAGCGAAGGCATTCTTCCTGATGCGCGCAGTCGTGCATGCCAACACGCAGTCAAAAGTCGTGGCGTGTCATGCCCGACTCGAAGCCCTCCAGGAGACCGGAGGCGACGTTTCCTGGTATGCCGCACTCCTCACGCAATTACCCAGCGACACTCCAGCGGACAGCACGCCCGCGACGCCCTCGGACGACTTGTCGACTGCACGGATGCTGCTCGGACGACATGAACTCGATGCAGCGAAACTCCACGTGGAGGCGTTAGCGCCAAACCCACACACCGTGCCGATGATCGTCACTTGGGCGTATGAAATGGACACCCTGGAGGCGGCCCAATTTGCACTCAACGCCTACGGTCAGATCACATCCGAGGAACAAGTTCATCTAAGACGTTTCCGAACAACAGCCGGCCAACTAGAACGTCTCCAAGAGCTCGCCACGAATGACACCACGGAACCATCTGGGCACCACACGATTCCGCAAAACTGGGTGCAGTGGATTACAGGGATCCTTGAAAACGAAACTTGGGGTGAAAACGCGCGCAACGTCGCCGAGCGTGGTGCGATTGACTGGGACAGTCGCGAGTTCGAAAACGCCGACTTCGTCACTCAGTTCGCAGACGCTTTAAGTCAATTGAACAGCAGTAAACAACAGAGTCTCCTGTTAGATAGCCTACCGTTTTTATTGGAAAGCATTGAACACTGTGACCCGACGCCACGCATCTTGCAAGACACGCTTTCCTACTTGATTTACTATCACCTCCTTGATGAGGCGCCCCCCGACACTTTTTTCGACACACTCACACACCTCTTTTCACTGGCCGTAAAAGCCGGTCTCAGCGAACAAAACTACGACAGCCATCTTCAGGCAACTTGCGAACACATTACGCAGGCAAGCCCAACTCAACTCGATACTCTCCTTGATTTTCTGGAAATGCTCGTGGTGCACAAGTCCCCTAATCCAGCGAGTCGTGAAACCGTGGCCTACGCGATCGCTCAACGCTTTACCCGCTCCCATACCCGCGTGACGCTCGACCAAAAGGGCCTCCTGCGCGACCTGCTACGCGAACTCGAATGTGATGTGCCGGATACACTTGACCTGCACGCACCCGAATCCCGCGAAGCGCAAACCGACTCTCCCTGGCACGCATTGGCCGGGAAGACAGTTGCGCTCTACTCACTCAATGAGCCAGTGCTCGGTCGCGTTAAAGAGCAGTTGGAGCAGAACGTCACCTCGATTACCGTGAAGACCTTTCACGACAAAGTCTGTACGGGCCAACTGACCGACTCAGCTCGGTCCGCCGACATATTCGTCGTCGCAATCGCTGCGGCGAAGCATGCGGCGACCAATTGCATCGGGGCGGTTCGGGGTCAAAAGACGACCCTACGGCCTCACGGGCAAGGTAGCGCCAGTATGCTGCGGGTGCTATCAGAACATGCCGAAGAATTGGGTCAGAATACGTAAAATAGGCATACTTACGTCATTGCTTTTACACGTAAAAGTGACGTAATATCTCTACGTAATAACACGTAAAGGTATCCCGTGAATCGCTTCTACGACGAATACGAACTCGATACAACCGCAGAAACATCCGTCGAACCTGACTATATCCTCGAAAACGTTGAGCCTTTGTTTACTGGAACCCGTATTGCTGGGTTCATCAAGCGAACGAATTCCTCAGAAGTCGCGGAGCTCCATCGAGATACCGTCCTTGGATACGACCCGAACCAACAACGCGGGTGGCGCATTACCTATCGTGACGGCGTGGAGCACAAACGCCAGTACCTCATTAAGCGAACCAAAGTAAAAGAAATCGGTCAGGCCATCGCCGAAAATCGAGAATACAACCGTATCCGCACCGCAAATGCCCGACATGGTCACGTCGGTCTCCGCTTCGACCCGTACGGCGACCAACCCATTGGACACGAACGGGGACGACTCTGTCTATTTCGTCTTGGGCAGTCTGACGGACCTGACAGCCTCCTAACCATTCCAGACAGCGCACATCGACAAGAAGGCGACAAATATTTCACCGAACACATTGCCAACCCAGAACAACAAACCTTTTCCCCAGAACACGCCGGGTTCTCCCCTGCAACCTACGAACTGGTCATGATGATCACCCTGACGGACACGCCGGGTGAAGGCGAAAGCCATTACGAGCACAATGAACTCATCACCAAATCGTCATCCTCTCGCCGGGCTTTTCTTGAAGGCGGTGCATTGAGTCACCCGAATTGGGTCGCTCATGAACTACTGCGACTGAATCCAATCACCAAGGAATTGGTCGAAATCTACGAAACAAAGATCTCTACGAACTCACCACAAATCGTGACGTTCAGTGCGTTAGCGCGCGGCATTCAAGACGGCTGGAAAGACCGACTCTCCACATCAACACGCGCCACAATTGCGCACGCGATTAACGCGATGCTCACGATGGCCCGGGAAGAAATCCCTGAATGGGGTCCCCTGCCCTTCACCCAACGTCGAGCAGAACGCGAACAGTTCCTCTACTCCCAAGCGATTGTGCAACGGTCCATGCTGAGAATTTTCGCCGATTGGTACGGACTGAATGAAAACGACGGCCAGGGCGATGATTGGGAACGCTGGCGACCGACACTCCAGAAACTGAAATCGACGTTTACGCGACATGACTTTTCTGGCCACTTTCTCTCACGACAGAATCCAGTGTTCTTTGCAGAAGAAGGTGGAGGCATCTACCAACTCAACAAACGAGCACGAGACCGGAAAAATGAAACACGCCGCCACGGCCAACTATTTACGCTGAACCCACTCGGGGATCTCACTGTTCAGAACACACGACTTTCGAATGATTTTATGTGCGACCAACTCCGACGGTTTCTCGCGTACGGCCCTGACCAATTGTCATTAGAACATCCGACGCTCTCGCCCCTGGCGGTCGCAACATGAAGAAACCACCGGAGGACACCATGAAGAACGCGGTTGTCTTATTGAGTGGCGGCCTTGATTCGACAACCACCCTGGCCATCGCGACCGACCAGGGGTATCGGGTCCACGCACTCACCTTTCAGTACGGTCAACGTCACGAACATGAGATTGAGGCCGCCAAAACGATCGCAGAACGCTATCAGGTCGCGCAACACCATGTATTTCCGATCCATCTCGAACTCTTTGGTGGTTCAGCGCTCACCGCCAACGATATCGAAGTACCGAAACAACGCTCAGACGAAGAAATTGGCACGGGCATTCCGGTGACCTATGTTCCGGCTCGTAATACCGTCTTTCTGTCAATTGCTCTCGCGATGGCTGAAACTACCCCGGCCCACAACATTTTCATCGGGGTCAATGCCCTCGACTATAGTGGGTACCCCGACTGCCGCCCAGAGTTCATCAAAGCCTTTGAGACGACGGCGAATCTTGCGACCAAAGCGGGCGTCGAGCACCAAGGTCCATTTCGTATCCATACCCCATTGATCGATTTGACGAAAGGCGAGATCATTCGTCGTGGACTTGATCTTGGCGTTGATTATGCCCTCACGATTACCTGTTATGCCCCATCGGAGGAAGGACATGCCTGCGGAACCTGCGACGCGTGCAACCTGCGCTTAAAAGGATTCTCTGACAACAAGATCGTGGACCCGGCACCCTACACGACCTAAGCGTACGACCATGGCTTACACCATTAAAGAAATCTATTACACACTCCAGGGCGAAGGCGCGAATACGGGACGACCGGCGGTATTTTGTCGCTTCACAGGATGCAACCTCTGGTCGGGACATGAAACCGACCGACACTCCGCCGTCTGTCAATTTTGTGACACGGACTTCGTGGGTACGGATGGCACCGGTGGTGGGGTCTTTCCCAATGCGGATGCCGTGGCGAAGGCAATCGCCGCGACCTGGCCCACGAACGGGACCACTCGCGAGGGCGAACGGCTCGTCGTCTTCACCGGCGGGGAACCGTTGCTACAACTGGACGCCGCGATCGTCAACGCTGCGCACAACGAAGGCTTCACCATCGCGATCGAAACCAACGGGACACGGAGTGCCCCGCCCGGCATTGACTGGATCTGTATGAGTCCCAAAGCGGGCACGGAAATCGAACTCCGTACGGGAAATGAATTAAAACTGGTTTTTCCTCAGGCCGGCGCTGAACCCGAACAATACGCCTCGCTCAACTTCGAGCATTTCTTTCTCCAACCCATGGATGGTCCAAACGTTAAAGCCAATACCGAACAGGCGATCGCCTACTGCCTCAAGCACCCCCGCTGGCAGTTAAGTCTGCAACAACACAAACTCCTTGGACTTCGTTAACGTGATCGATCCTTCGTCTCACACATCAGCCCCACTCTTCATTATTGCGGCGTGTACCACCCGTAAAAAACAGTCCCAGATATCAGTGCGTTTGAGGAATGTTACCGGCGCATCACTAACAACCAGACTGAAACAATGGAAGACCTCATTACGCCAATCGCAGCAAAACAGACTTCCGGCAGAGCACCTCTACGTCGGTGAATATTGGTCTCTCATTCGTCAACTTCCAGAACTCTGTGCCTCCAAGTTCGATACCAAACTATACGTTTGCTCTGCCGGATATGGATTTATTTCAGCCGACACCAAAATAGCTAATTATTCCGCGACCTTCGCGAGTAACCATGACGACTCCGTCACCACCCGTGCAGATCCGAAATACGCATCAAATACCCGTCGGGCGTGGTGGAAAGGCATGACCGGTACAAGGTTCACCAAACTCGTGGAAAGAAGTCCGGACGCACACGTCCTCGTCATCGCATCACCCGATTACCTCGACGCGATGGCGAACGACCTGAACGACATACGACTGACACTCACAAACTCTGAACAACTCGTCATCGTCTCAAGTCGACTGCCAACTGTGCTCAAAGACGTAATGCGCACGAACCTTGTCGCATCAGTGGCAAAACTGGAATTAAGCAAGGATTTTCTGGGTGGCACGCGCTCATCGCTCCATGCGCGGACAGCTCGGCATCTACTGACCTCGGTGACCCCGAAGACATTTCTCGCCTCAAAACTGCGTATAAAGTACCAAAACAAGGTAAATAGAATTACAGAACCACTACCTAAATTCGATCGCGAACAGCACGACCGAGAAGACATTAAAGAATTCATTCGCGACGAACTCAAAAAAGAACACAAAGGCGAATCTAAGAAACAACACTCCCATACTTCACTCCTTCGAGTCCTCCGCGATGTTAAATGGTGGGCTTGCGAACAACACCGCTTCGCTCGATATTTCGAGGAAGTCAAAAACGAAGCAAGCCTATTCCGATGAACACACCGTCACAATCACATAAACAAACATATCGCTCATGACTCACCGCCGCCTCGCCTATTTTTTACCCGACGCCTTCGATCTCGTCGATCCAACGTTTGACTTTGACAAAGAAACCCGATCAAAGACAGGCACCGCCAATAGACATCGAAACTACCAGTACGCACATGAACTCTTCCCTAAACGTGTCTACGATGGCATGTTGATCTCGAAAGGCATTGTCGATCCGCTCGATGGGACAACTGGCCACTATTCGCCAGCGCAACGTGAGCGGATCGAGCGGGACGGAGGGCGGGCATTTTTGCGGCTGACTGATCGTCGGATACCGATCATGGGGGACTGCGGAGCATTTAGCTACGTCAGTCAAATAAAACCGCCCGTGACCGTCGATGAAGTCTTGCAGTTCTACGAGGAGTGGGATGTGAATTATGGCTTGTCCGTCGACCACGTGATCCGTACCTATACAGCGACCCATGACCACGGCGGCACCAAAGAACTTGATCCCGAGGTCCGCGAACGGCAAGCCATTACGATCCAACTCGCAACTGAGTTTTTCGAGACACACCGAACGCAGAAATGCCAACTTATCCCTATGGGTGTAGCCCAAGGGTGGAGTCCGCTCTCCTACGCATTCGCGGTCACCAAATTGCAACAGATCGGGTACACGTATATTGCGCTCGGAGGACTAGTCACACTCAAGACAAAAGACATCCTCGCCGTATTGCAAGCGATTGCAACCGTCCGCGCATCGAAGACACAACTTCATCTTTTGGGCGTCACCCGCACTGATGCGATGCCGTTCTTCCCGGGTCTTGGTGTCGTCAGTATCGACAGCACTGCACCACTTCGACGGGCATTTAAAGACCAGAAAGAGAACTATTACACCGCCAATCCAAAATTGTCGTACACCGCCATTCGAATCCCACAGGTCGGCGGAAATCCTGACTTGCGTAAACGCATCGCATCCGGTGAAATTCCCAACGACGATGCGAGACAGCTGGAACAGGAATGCCTGGACGCATTAAAGGCCTATGACCACGACAAGAGGACCCTTCAGGACACCGTCAAAACTCTCCGTGCCTACGAAAAGATCCATCATCCGAAAACCGACATGTCTGAGGTCTATACGGACGTTCTACGAAGCCGACCATGGAGGAAATGCCCGTGCCAAGTCTGCAAAGAGCTTGGGTATCACGTGATTTTATTTCGTGGCGCAGAACGAAATCGGCGACGCGGGTTTCATAATATTTGGACGTTCTACAACAAACATCTCAAGGGATTACCTGACGAAGAGTCCGCCGCAGCTGAAATTTTAGTCACCTCGTAAGGTATATTGCTCGACAGTACGGCCGTAAACAACTGACTCTAATTAATACGCGTAGACGTGAGAGAACCAAAGCGTGGTAAAAACACCAACAAGACGACCCCAACCTTCTAAATCACCCGGAGTGAAGACCTCTCGTCGGAAGCGCCAAACGACAACACAGTCCGCTCAGAAGAAAACGACCCGCAACCCCCTGGCGGCCAAGAAACGCAGGCCCAGAACATCCGCCAACCGCAAAAAGAATTACCTGGAATTCCACGCATTAGAGGTCACACAAGGCAAAAAACGTGTATACGAATTCGCCGTCGATGGGAAAATTGTCGAACAATTCACCGAAGTATCACGGATTCGGCGTAATGCCGACGGACACCTCCAGGGCTACCAACGTCCAGAAGCCAGCAAGCACATCCAAGAAATTAGAGACTACATCGATACACCAGACGCCATCATTCCAAATGCCCCGGTCATTGGCTTTGATAAACGTGTGACCTTCACACCAATAATGGATGTCCCCAAGATACACCCCTACGTACAAGTTGGAATCCTTAAGATCCCCCTACCGAACCAGAAGAGTAATCAACCGAAACCAGGAAAAATCGTCGACGGCCAACAGCGACTGGCAGCGATCCGGGACGCAACCCGCACAGCATTTCCTATTTCGGTGGTGGCATTTATTGCGGACGACGAACGAGAGTTTAGTACCAACTTTATCCGCGTCAACAATGTGAAACCGCTCAAAACGACGCTCGAAACTGAATTAATTACAACGATCAAGGACGCAGGCACCCTCCCAGAGCGATTGGCCAAGAAACACGCGCCAAGTCTACTGGTCGAACGTCTTGCACTCGACCCACGCTCGCCCCTCAATGGACTCATCACCCGGGAAACCAGTCCTAAAAAAATCATTACCGAACAAAGCATGATTGAGATGATCGCAAACAGTTTAAGCGACGGACTCCTATTCGATATTCAAAGTAAAGAGGCACTCACGTACGAACAAATCGAAGAACAAATGTTTTGCCTTCTGAGAGATTACTGGAGAGCGATCGAAAAGACATTCCCGGAAGCCTGGGCAATTCCCCCGAAACAATCCCGATTGATGCACGGCACCGGGATCGTCAGCATGGGATTCTTGATGGAAGAAATCGCCGCACGCGAATTAGGCGCATTACTCGAAAGCCTAGCTGACCACTTACCGGACTCAGAGGACGCCACCTCGTACAGAACTGGGATGTTTTGCAGGAATCTCGAAATCATTGCCCCAGCCTGTCAGTGGACCTCGGGGTCGTGGGACTTTGGCGACGATAACGGAGGTATCACGGCCTGGAACGAAATTGAAAATACGCCGGCTTGGAAAAAACGGCTCACAAAACACCTCAAGCGACTCTACAAGAAACAACGTGGACGCACTCGTCGCGTGAACGAGTTCAGTCACCCGCTCCCATTCGGGGTGTAATCACATTAGAATATTTGGATCACTAATCACGGGTCTTTCACGGGACACGTGCTTCCCGGCCGAACTCCCTGTTTACATCGATTGGGAACATCAGTAGCATCGCTTCCAACACGATACTTCGTGCCGTCGTTGCACGACCACGAAAGCGACCTGATGCCAGCACAGATGATTCCAGAGAGGCCGACGCCTGGGTGCCACCGGTCGGAGGCCGAACTCTTCAAAGTGCTTCACGAGCAGTTGCCCACGACCTGCCACGTCTTTCATTCAGTGCCTGTTGCTGCGCGAAAATCTGGCCGCCACAAATCATCGGACCGTACGGACCGTGAGGTTGATTTTTTGGTGGTCGATAGAAACCGCGGTGGTGCACTCGGCATTGAACTGAAATCTGGCCGCCTTCAGCGAGATGAGAATGGGTATTACAACCAGACGAAAGGCGGACGCGTAAACATCGAATCGCCCGCAAGGCAATCACAAATTGCGCTTTACCGACTCCGCGACGAAATTTTAAAAACTCACCTTTTCAAAAACAGCAGTTTGCTCCCAGAACAATTCGGATGGTGCGTGGCATTGAGTTCGCCCGCGGTTCGACCCACCATCCACCTCGGACCTGACCTGCCACGAAATCGCGTGCTCGATGCGGAGGACCTTAAGCCGAAGAACATAACAAAAAGTATTGCCCGCGCCTTCACCCACTGCATCGGTCGGCAGCCACCGATCAAGAAAGATATGCTCGAGAGATTCACAGCTTTCATCGCACCAACGCTGGACCTCGTACCCAATTTGAACGCTCGGATTCAGCGTGACCAGCAGATGTTCCATCGACTCGCCACGGAACAAAAAGGGGTTTTCAACAAACTCGAGGCGATCCCTCGACTCCACGTACAAGGCCCAGCCGGTTCAGGAAAGACATTACTGGCGATGGAACGGGCCCATCGGTTGACCGACAGCGGACAAACGGTGCTATTCCTCTGTGTCAATAAGAATCTCGCACAGTTTCTCCGGCGTGGGCTCAAAGAGGTTCTGCCTGAGCGGCGGTTCGAGATTAGGTCCATTGCGGAACTCACTAGGAAACTCCTCCAAGAAACCGGCCAACGATCTCCGCCATCTTTTTCAGGTTTTCAATACGCCTATATGCAGAATTACTGGGATGAGGAAGCTCCTGGCCAGGTTGAGACAGCGCTTTCACAATTGCCCGACTTCAGAGTCGACGCCCTTGTCGTGGACGAGGGCCAGGACGTCGGCAAACTGTGGTGGCTCTGCCTCCCACAGCTATTGAAAAAGCCGACCGACGGCAGTCTCTGGGTGTTCGGAGACCAGGCGCAAAACCTCCATGACAAAGAACCACCGGTTATTGAAGGTATTGCTCCCTACCCACTGACAAAAAACTTTCGAAATACAAAGGAGATAGCAGCGTACTCGTATCAACAGATCGAGCAACCATTAGAGCAAGACGACGACAAGACGCCACGTGGCCTTAAGGTGACAGAAAAGACCGCGAAGAATCGCCTGGAGATGATCAAGAAGGTCAAGGAAAGTCTGCACCAATTGGTCATCAAAGACGCGATTAGTCCTGACCGCATCATTGTCTTGACACCACGATCTTTGGAGTGGAGTGCGGTCAGAGAAAAAATGACATTTGGCAAGATTCTTCTGACGCCTTACAGATTAGAGACGACGGCGCCAGCGGCGCGAAAACCACGTGAAAAAAGGAATGAATGGGTTGACGTGCGAACGGAGTCAATTCACCGCTTCAAAGGGCTTGAGCAAGACGTTGTTGTACTTTGCGAGATCAGGCCAGATGATCCGTATTCCTCCGACCATCATCTGTATATGGCGACCTCGCGGGCCCGACATGTCCTACACGTCATCCGGTATCTCACCAAGGCCGGTTCTCTCAGGCCGCCAGATGCGTCAACACCCAAAGATCTCCTTTGTCATTCCACGACCCTCGACACCATTAGACGATTTGAGACGATCGCAACGGACGCTTGGCACGCCTCATCAGAGATCGCCGGTCTTCCCTCTGGCGCACGGACGGCCCTCACCGACGAATTTCGAATACGCGCCACAAGTTTATTTTGTTACGGTGCCTTCGCGAGTGAGCCAAATTCCCGGTTTTTAGGCAGGATTCGTGGCTTTTCTGACACAAAAACTAAGGTCATTGGCCTGTCATCTATCGCCAAAGAAGGGAAGCGACTCACACCCCGGATCAAAGAGACCGCTACCGAGGTCGAAAGACTCATCTCCACTCGAAAGATGACCAAAACTAAAACCGCTCGAACACGATGGACAGCATCGGCGACCAGAACACTGGTGCGTACTGCGTATGACACGATGTTTAACGTTGAGACCATGGCCGCTGCGGACAACTATTTCCTCGAACTACAGAACGCATTCCGACAGGGTCTTGGGGAATCCCTTCAAGTCGCGTTCGACCACGCACGCGAAACAGTTCTAAAAGATTACTGCCGCACACACCACGCGAACTACGATGACCTGGCCGAAAAACACCCTTCAGAATTGCCGCCTGATTTTTCGTACAGACCAGACCCCGAGGCACTCTTTCGGAACATCGAGATCCCCGAGTTTCTCACGCTGTTTGATCCCACCGCGCCAAACACGATGTTGGACGAAATACACAAAGAATCCTTAGAAGACCCAGAACCGATTCCAGAACTCCTGAGACCGTTTTGGCCTAGCGACAGAGACGGGGATATTCCTTTTTAAAGAGCATTCTGAGTCAATCGAAAATTTGAATTCACGACGGGCGCACGCGGCGTCGCTCAGCGTGTCTCCGCGACGTTGCCCCGCATGACGGGTATCCTGTCTATCCTTTTTGGACCACCGACCCGACCACGGCAATAAGTCTTCTGGCAAGTCACCACCCAAGAGCGCTCCTCTCCGACAAACCCTGACCGTCTGCTCCTCCTGCAGGGCAATGTGCCTGGCCTGCCCCGGTGTCCAACCTCGCGCATGCCAGAATAGCCATGCGGGAATCGCCCGCACCGACTCCCGACAATACGTACAGAGAAAGTACCGCTCATCAAACCCGCGCCCTGAGACGATGCCATACCCATCCTGCGTGCGAACGGGAACCGCCGGTCCGAATCCCCCCTGGTTGGCATAGACCGCCGGTCGACGCAATCCGGCATGCCAACCCAGATGCTGCGCATCGATCCCAGGTAAGTTCCATCCGGCCTCCATAGCCCGTTCGACAAATGTAACCGTCCGGCCATCATGAAAAGTCGCAGTGCGCTGGTCCAAACGAAACCAATCCACCGCCGCAATGCACCGACAACATTTCGCTTGTTCATACGGACCGTAAATCGAGGCGCCACACCGATGGCCACATTCCCGCGGCAGTGGAAAGGTCCGTTCAAGATAACTAGACATGCTCGTGCTCCTCACGCCAGCGCTCGACCTGATGTTCGAGTGCGTCGCGAGACATTAGTCCCGGTTCTGCGTGCCAACCCACGCCGACCCAAATATCGTCCGCCCACGGGTCCGGAAGCATGCCCTCCATATCAAGACCATCCGTGACCCACACACGCGTGCACGCCGGGTCCACCTGGTCGGCCACATCTGTCCACGCACCGGCGATCCGGGTTCCGCCACCACCCTGACTGAACGCCTGCCGAATGGGTTCCACATCTGACGCCAGAAAAGGACCGCGAGTGGTCGTGTCAAACACAAACGTCATGGCATCGGCGAGAATCGGCGTCACACGCAATGCCGTAATCATCTGCTCCACAACCTCGTCCGAGATGCTGCCACTGGCGTCCAGAAAAAACACCGGATGTACGCCACCAACACGGCCACGCCCGGGAAGCAACGCATAGCCATTCCGAGGTTCGCGCCGGTAGGTCCTCCCCCGAACCATTTGGCCAGACATTGGTCGTAAGTGCGCGACCACATCAACCACCCATCCTGGCTGGTCGTCGCGCCCACGCCCCACCATCCTGCCACCACTGAGTTCATCGGAATACCCTGGCGAGGTGCGAGACTTCGCTGACGTCCAGACTCTGTCCCACTCATCGGTCTGTTGACCCGCGGCCGCCTGATCCTCCCGGACGCCCGACATGACCGCATCGACAATGCGCGCCCGACGAGCTTCATTTAATCCTGACTCGTCCTCGTCGAAATCATCGGTCCCCTTCACCCATCGCCGCAAGTCGGTCTCTGAAGGACGACCGCACCCCGAGGGCGCCTCTCCTCCCGACGACCCGACTGGCCCGGTCGTTTGTCCCGACTGCGTGCGGTCGAGTAATCGGTCGTACGCGACCTCCGGTCGGCACGGCACCATGTCAAGCGCGTCAAAGGTCACCGGTGTCATCCCCGTTGTTCTCATCGCGTCGAGATCAATCGTGCCGCGATGATGAATCACCGCGTCACAGGCGAGATTCCACTCGTACCTTTGTCGGTTGCCTCGCAGTCGGTGATGCCCCAACAGTACGTGCCACGCCTCGTGCAACAGAAACTGCTCACGTAAATAATCTGCGTCGGTTCCGCGTGGGTCTCCAGGCGGATACACCGCGATCTCCATGTACGCCTGCCCAACCAGCAGCACCATTTTCTGATCGACAACGGCAACCGCGATTGTCCGCAGTGTCGGTTCATACCGCACACTGTCAACTTCCTCGCACAATCGCGTCGTGGTCCGACTCAACGGCCTCAATGTGATCGTCATGCCGCGCTCCTCGTCGTGGTCCCCTCACCATCGCCCTTTCGGGACTTCCCCTTCACGTCCGACTTACTCCTGATCGGAAAGCCCGCCTTCTTTGCGGACTGCTGCTGGGCACTCTCCAGACGCACGTAATACTCCTCACGCGTTTCCGTCGGCCAACCTTCTGTCGACAACGTCGCGTCCGGTGTCTTGTAGTACGCCGTCAGCACACGCCCAATCTCACCGGTGACGTCGTCCTGTGCCCGAGCTTGGAGCAATTCATGTAATTCATGCGCGATTTCCGGCGTCGCCGTCGCGGTGTAATAGACCAGTCCCGCCGCAAGCGCCGCCGCATCGGCCGTCGCCCCCCAATCCAGCGTGGACTCCGTCGGTAATTCGGAAAATCGCGCCTGGACTGCAACCGCGTCCGTCTCCGAAAAACTGCCTTCAATGATCCACTGGCGCACTTGCGACGACTCCCAGAACATCCGCTGCTGCAACCAGTGGGCCATCCGGTGCAAACTTCCTGGTGTCGTCCGGAGTTCCCGGGGCAACTGTCGCTGTATCTGCGGCCGGATATTCCCGATGTAATGCCGCAATGCACCGAGTCCCTCCCGGTCCCACACGTCGTAATCCTCAGCAGGTGGGTACGGGACACAGAGCAGTCTCGCGATGAGCGCTTCATGAAGCGGACGACGCGAGGGATTCATAGAACACACCACGGCTGCCGGTCTGACCGTGGTATTGCGTAAGCGGCGGTCGCTGAGCACAGACAAAAGACATGCAATCACGTCCGGGGTCGCTTTTTCGATCTCATCGAGATACAACACCCACTTGCCATCCCACTCTGCGTCCAGTAGTTCAACCGGAATCACACTCGGTTGCGTCCACGCTAATCGGTCACCGTCACGCACGGGAAGTCCCCCGAGATCCTCGGGCGAATCAACGCCGGGCATGACGGTCAACAGGCGCCACTCATGCTCGGCGGCCCAGTGCTTGATCAAACTGCTCTTGCCGCATTGTGTCTCACCAACCAGACACAGGACGCCTAGCGGCGACGGACCGACAACCACACCGGACTCGTCCACATCAGACATGGCATCCATCAGTTTCAACAGTTCTCGATCACTCTCCGTCCACGTCGTTGTCACACGATCCTGTTCACTCATCGCATTCTCCTTCTGCTTCGCCACACACGCATCACACATACGTCTATGGCCCTCATTCATGAATGCGTCTCTGTCAATTCTCAGGGACGCCTTTTCGAGCGACTACTCGCGGATGGTTCCGTCATTGCTGCGGTCGGCTGTGGCACCGTGCCGCTTCGTTGGGTTCCCTCTCAGTTGAGGGCTAAAAGCGTCAGGCTACGGTTGCCATCCAGGCGGAGCCGAGTCTCCATCTGCCTGGTTTTCTCCATCCACCTCAGTCGCAGGTCCGTAAACCCGCGCTGATCCTTTCGTGCACCAGTTACTGCTCGCGCACTCCTAGTGCACAATCTTGTCTGTGTTCTTCCGCTGCACGAATTTCTTTAATTCATCGGCGTCGGTCGGCAGATCCTCACCGGTCAGTTCACCAATTCTTTGAATGCACGACGCAACCGTTACCATCAACTCTTCAACGCAATACCGCAACTGAAGATTCGTCGGCGTCCAGTCTTCGTCATTCGGGTTGTACGGATTTGTTTCGTCATCCCTGCACCGGTACTTCATCACGACCTCCTGATTTCACAGAACCCGTCACCGCCACACCATCGCCTGTGTCGATACACCTATCCTGCGAACGAACGCGTCGCTGCCTATTCAGGGACGCCTTTTCGAGTGCTACTCGCGGATGGTTCCGCCGTCTCTGGCGGTCGGCTTTGGCACCGTGCACGCTTCGTTGGTTTCCCTCTCAGTCGAGGGCAAAAAAAGCGTCAGGCTACGGTTGCCATCCAGGCGGAGCCGAATCTCCATCTGCCTGGGTTTCTCCATCCGAACGTTAAACAATTACTCGCTCAACGCACCGACATTATAACAAATAGAGCCCTACATTTAAAGGCTAAATCTCTTGATTTGGTAATAGCCTCGCTCTCACTTTTTCGTTCGCAACGCGCACAATTAGTATCGCGGAATAGTGGCATCGACGCATTGAGACCACGCGTCAATCCCGCCCTGTACGTTATAAAGATTCCGACGGCCCTGTTGCCGAAAATATTCGGCCGCCTGCTGACTCCGAACCCCGTGATGACATAGAAAAATAATCGGCCTGTCCTTGTCGCATCCGCACAATTGATCGTGGTACTTCTGGTCGAGCAGCCGAAAGCCCTCAATCGACGCGATACCACGCTCGCCCTCGCTACGAACATCGACAAGTTCGTATGGCGCGTCACTCGCCATGAACCCTTTCAATTCCAGGACGGAGATCTGTACTATGGGCGCTGGTCGATCTGAATCGTCATCGCTGTCACTCGGCGACCGCTTCATTCCTATTTGTTCTTCCATCGTTGTTTCTCCAAACACTGCACAGAAACTCGTGATGCCAATTAGTTCTTCGCCTCGCATAATCGAAGTTGTGCCATGAAACCTGTCCGCCGAACTTCACGCCGCTGACAGCCATCAAGTACCGATGCTTCATCCGCAACAACCAATACGCGTGACCGAGCCCGCGTCACCCCGGTGTACAACAGTTCCGAGCTAACCAGGTCATGCTCACTAGGCGTGGGCGGCAGGACCAACAAGACCGCGTCAAATTCACTTCCCTGCGCACGGTGCACTGTAAGCGCCCACGCCGTGTCATGCCTCGGCATCGCCTCAATAGATACCCGCCGCATCTGCCGGCCACCCGCAACCGTGGGGAAATACACACCAGACTCGTGATTGCCAACCCCATGCAACACCACACCCACATCGCCGTTGTTCAACCCATTGTGTCGCGTATTGTCATTCACTCGCACGATCACCGGTCGGCCATGCGCACCAGAACCGGTCACAACCCCCTCTTCACGCAACCGATTATCAATCAGCGTGTTCATACCATCCGAGCCATACGGCCCCTCATTGACTGCACAGAGGACGCGAACACGCGCAAGTGCTTCGTGTGCCTGCTCCGGCGTCTTCGCGTGAATTACATCCAAAACATTCGGCCACATGGCATCAACTGCATCCGCACGAGCTCCCGAGGCGTACCGCACCACAGCACCGCCCTGTTTGGGATCGGTCATTTCCCGCACCGCCGATGCGCCATCATGATTCTTAATCGCATCAGCAAGCCGTCCGATCTCGTCCTGCTCATCAAACCGATAATTCCGATTTAGTTCCACATGGGACTCATTCAGCAAACCAGCCTCCCCGGCAACGACCAGTTCGCCAAGGACCCGACCAGCACCCACACTTTCCAGTTGCCGATGATCACCAAGAATCACCAGTTGGGTGTCCGGCGCCAGTGCCTCAAGTAATCGATCCCAAAGCATCAGGTCGAGCATCGACGCCTCATCGATCACAATAACGTCGTAAGGCAACGGGTTATCAGCATGGAATCGACATTGACCAGAATACGGATTCCAACCAAGCAGACGATGCACGGTGCGCGGCGCAGTCGCAGCAGACATCAATTTCGCTGTTGCTCGCTCGAATTTATCACCCAAGCCTGTGACAGCACCCGCAAATGCCTCACCCAACCGGACCGCAGCTCGCGCGGTCGGTGCGGCCAACGCCATCCTGACCTGCGTATCCCGACTGGCAAGCAGCACTAATAGCCTGGCAGCCACCGTCGTCTTTCCCGTCCCGGGGCCTCCGGTAACCAATACGAACTGCCGTTGCATGCCGACCGTCGCCACGTGCCGCTGCGCCGAGGCAACATCAGGAAATAAAGTATCCAGGCTCTTCGGATCGAATTCATCCTGTATTGGTGCCCTTGTTACTAGTTCGTGCAACCGTCGGGCCACACGGCCCTCGGCCATATGGAGGCGCCACGATTGCAATCGACCATCACGGAGTACCAACGGCGTCTGACGACTTCCGTCACTCACCGCCGTAGAGGAGGTCAGGAGTTCGATCTCGTCAGGTTCCAGATCAATCAAGGTGTGTCCGTCCGCCCACGCCGAAAGAAATCCATCAACAACGCGCAAGGCGTCCGCCGGAAGCCCCCATCGCCTGACTAACAACCGTGACGCCGCCGTGCTCATAAATGCCTTCCCGCGAACAATGCGTCAAGTTCAACAAGTAACGACTCAGGCGGTTGAAGTTCAAGGATCCCCTCGCTCGTTTCAGCCTGAACACCGCGCATAAATACAACGGAACCTGATCGTGCCGTCGCCGTTGTCCCAAACAAGCCTAGGTAGCGTCGTAGTGCAACCAGATACAAATGCACCTGAAGCACGTAATGTTTCGATGTCGCGCAAGCCCACATCGCCGCCTGAGAATAGTGTCGTCTGCTCGATCCAAGGTAGTTGCTCTTCCAATCGAGCACAGCCCATCGTTCGTCTATATGCACCAGTCGATCGATATACCCGGTCAGCAGACCGGCTACGGCTTGGCCCGGCAGACTTGCCAGACTCGCCGCATAGTGGAGTTCGTTCTCGGTGCGTGCATGGCGAGTAAATATCTCCGTGAGCAACGTGCCTGTAATCGGTATCGATCCAAGCGGTAAATAAAATTCCCATTCCGATAACCGATGATCATTCGCAGCGCGTGAAAGCGTCGTTTCTAATGACTGAAGTTGCGCACATTTCAGTTCCGAAAGCATCCGCTGAACCGCATTCGAACCCTTGTCCGAATACAACCGGTGCCGCCGCAGACTCCGTCTCACCAACTCGACCGGATCCTCCAAAAAATCCCAGGTTTCCAGCAGATCGTGCAAACAGTTACCCGGCCCAGCGCCACGCGGGAACTCTGCCATAGGCACCTGCGCCGCCTGATCGATTACGGTTCCCCTGCCCTCGATCGTGATCGCCTCGGTCATACCGTCGTCGCGCCGATCCTGTTCCTCATGCAAGCCACGCACCAGCCACGAATAACTACTCATTCGCCACGCATCCAGCGCCAGTGGTGGCGCGGACCGCGCGCGAAGTTCGATGTCCGCACGGGCACCCCGGTCCCACGTTCTTTCCGTCGGGACCGGAACCGGACAAAGACTGATCACCTCAGATTGTTCACGGCAGAGTTGTTCAAGAACCTTTTCGTGATCGCAAAATGCCGCACTTTCCTTTTTGGCTTCCACCATCCCCACATACCAATCCTCCAACGAGGTAGGTTCAGACTCGGCACGCAGGAGCCAGTCCAGTCCGCTCGGAGGCACGGAATTCCCCTTCTGCCCGTAGCCGATCGGCCCGGCAAGTATCGTCACGCGCCGCCTCGCCCGCGTCAGCGCCACATAGGCCAGTCGGATTTCCTCTTTCAGATCCGCACTTTGTTTTCGTAATAGATCGCGCGATACATCTTGTTGATCACTATCAACAAGCACCCACCCCTCACTTCGCCGAACCAAGAGGCGCGTGTTCTTTGGTGCGAACGCGGACCACAAGTACGGACAAAATACAAAATCAAACTCGAGCCCTTTAGCCTTATGCACGGTAACCACCTGTACCGCCGCCCCATCCTTATCCAGCCGATACACACGTTCATCCGGAGTCACTTCTGCTGTAGACATCCGCTGGCCGTCGAACCAGCGCAGCAACAACTCCGCTGACAATCCCTCCCTCGACTCCTCGATATGAAGCAACTCGAACAAGTGCCTCACGTTAGTGAGAAACCGTTCGCCGGTGGGGAGTTCTGCCAGTCGCACCAAGACGTCGGACGAATTCTCAAGCGTGGCCATCAATGCTGCGACGCCACGACGTCGCCAGAGATCTCCGAGCTGGGAAAACAATGTCAACTGTCCTTCGGCCTCCTCGTCCGAGATCATCCGCAATTGGTCCGCGTGGTAACCGAAGAACCGCGTACTCAGCGCCGCTCGACGGGCTCCGTCCTGCTGCGGCGACAATGCGGCCCGGAGAATGCGGGACAATTCCGACGCCATCTCACTTTTCATGACATCGTCATCACCACGAACGACTGCTGGCACCCCACGGGTCGCTAATGCTGTCGCGACGAGTTCCGCCTCGTCGTTCTTTCGTGTCAATACCGCCACGTCAGAGGGTTTGATCCGTGCAGTGGCACTCCCGTCCGATTGCTCGAGCAATTGCACAATGGCTGTCGCCGTACACTCGGCAGCCCGTTCCCGGCGTTGGTCCGCTTTCTTCCACCCGTCCAGTTCTTCATCGGCGACGAGCCAGGCCACCAACCGAGCCTGACCATCTGCGGGCAGAGCGAGTTCATCATCTCCACGCTCCGCACTCATGACGGGATAGGTCAACCTGGGATCACCGAAGGCATTGTCCCGACCAAAGAGCGCGTTCAACGCATCCGTCAGACTTTTTGCCGACCGATAGGTGGTTGAGAGCTGCCATCGTCGCCGATCATCAGCTGGCCGTGCCGCAAGATAGGCATCGAGATCGCCTCCACGAAATCCATACACCGCCTGCTTCGGATCCCCGACCAGAATCAAACGACCCGGCAGCGGCTCTGCTTCGAAGACCGCCCGAAAGATCTCCAATTGCCGGCTATCCGCGTCTTGGCTTTCATCAATCAGGCCGACCCGCCACCTCGCCGCAAGGCGCCGCGCCAGCGCGTTCCGATTATCCCCTGTACACAATGCGGCATGCAGCCGTTCAATCAACCCATCAAAGGTAAGAGAATTCGTCCGCTGAAGAACCGTATCCAGTAGCGTCTTCGCCGTCTCACACACCGACGCCATCCAGGACCATCGCAGACATTGGATGTGCTGCCTGACGTTCTTCGCCGCCACCACGATCGGCAGCGCCTCAATCTTTTCAGCAGCATCCTTACCAGCCTGAGGCCTCCGGTTAAACCATGAATTCGCACCTTCGATCTTCGTAATAATCTCAAACAGGGCGACAGTCGGCTCTTCTAACACCTCGCCGATTAACAATGCGTGCCATCGCTCAATACTCTCGATGCACTTCTCACCAGCTTTGTTCATTCGAACATCGGCCGCAATCCCACGAATCACCAAAAGATCATTGGCGTGCGCCTGCACCGCCGTGAGTGCATTGACGAGACCTTTCCGAGTTTCGAGGAGTGCACTGGGCGTCGGTTCAAATCGAGTACCTGGGCGATCCGTTACATGCTTCCAGACCGACAGGTCCTCTTTGACCGACCACCCCTGGTCAACCGCTGCAGCACATGCGAGCACAGCGTCCGACGCGATGACAGTCCGCCACGTATCCTCGACAGCATCCCGTCGAAATTCCTGATCCGCCGTAACAAGCTCGATCCCGCTTGATAATCCACAGAGGAACGGCTCAGCATCGATGACGCGCTTGCAAAAAGCATGGATCGTGGATACCCACAGCTGGTCGCTTTCCTCAAGTGCTAACTGCAGACGTAACACAGCGGCATCTCGTTCCGTCTCGTCGAGCGCGTTGATCCGTTCCATCAACGCCTTAATTCCAGGCTCATCCGAAGGTGGTGCCGCGTCGTCATTCAGACAGGTGACCAACATGTCCAACTGCTGTCTCGTCCGGTCTCCAAGTTCTCGCGCCGCATCCTCGGTAAACGTCACCAGCAGTAGTTCGCTAATGTTGTTGATGTCTCCGTCCACAAGAAACCGAGAGACAAGATGCGAAATTGCCCAGGTCTTTCCCGTTCCCGCACTCGCCTCGATAACAGACAGACCCACCGGAAATGTCGTCTGCGCTAGATCGAAATTACGCACGGGTCTCCCCTTGAGTTTCGTTTCGACCGGCGTACCACTTCTCGACTCGCGCAAACACATCGACAGCAAGACCTTGCCATTCATCCAGTAAAGGCTCTGAAAACTGATCCTGCCCGCGCCAGACCAACTTCGCCGAATCATCGCCGCCATCGCCTGGGATCCCGCCCCACTTCTCATTCCATTCCCGCTCAGCCTTTTCTCTAAGATCATCCCCACGGCTTGACGCCTTGAATATTGCTTCGCTCGTCGCAGGCTTGAACGGAATCAGACTGCATCCGGCTTCATGCCACAACTCCAGTAATCGGTCGAGAGAACTACGTGCCGTCACCGCATCAATTGCCGGCATACGGTCTACATGACTCGTACGATCCTGCGTCGACACCACCACGGTTCCAACATCCACCCCCACTGCAGATGCAAACGTCGCCGTGACCCATGCTTGAAGACGATATTTCGCTTTTTTGAGATCGCCCGGAACAAGGATCACATGCACACTCTGTGCTTCATTCAGGTAGATCGTGCCAACCACTGATGGGGCAGACAGTCGATAGACCAAGGAATGCGGAACCAATGATCCGCTGGTCTCCTGTCGTGCATCGTCGACCATCGCGCGCCCTAATTCCATTACCTGTCTTCCCATCGCCTCGCCCAGGCGCCCGTACGGTAACCGCCGATCAGCGGCAAGCCGTTCTTCAAGGTATTCATCACGACTGGCCCGCGTCGCCTCAATCACGTCGTGCAAGGCGTGCCATTCGTCTAAACCAGCAGGCGCCGCGATGAGATCGCGGTCCAGTGCCTGTGGGTCATCGCCACCGTACGGCAAGATCACCTGCAGCGATTGCAGCCATCGCTTCCAGGGGTTCTTCAAATCTCCTATCAACTTCTGCAACTCGAGATCATCTACCACTGATACGTCTGCGTCCGGGTTCACTGACAGGTCTACGCCGGGCCTCACTGACCGCGCAAACCGTGCTTCCGTAACGGGGCCTTTCTGCAGAGCCTTCGCCACCTCCATGTGTCGTCCATCGAATGATGGCTCCTCCTGACTAAAGTACCTGTGATGAAAGGGTTGCAGGTGATGACTAACGACCAGTTCTTGCTTGACTCGTTTCTGCACGTCGGGATCACTGGAGGCCGTTCTCGCGGCCACCCTGACAAACGCATCGACACACGCCGAAAATGGTTCCTCCCGGTCAGTACGAATATTTCGTGCGGATGCCGTGACGATAAGCCGCTCCTTCGTCGCCAGGACCGCATCAAGAAACAGCTGTCGATCGTCCCGGAGTGGATCACGATCACTTCGCCGTGGCGCCGCCGCCAGAAGGTCCCACGCTGGCGACCGCGACTTCCGTGGAAACGCCGATTCGTGCATACCCATCAGCACCAACACTCGACACGGGATCGCACGCAGTGGTTTGAAGCCGCCCATAGCCATCTCTCCACCCACTCGCGCCAACGTCCGCCCGTCCTCCTCGACTACACGTTCCAACCAATCAGCGACAGCACCAACTGACAGTGGTTCGACGCACCCGTGGTCTTCCTCGGCTTTGCGCAGTTCATCAATCAGCTCTGCTGACGCGGCCGTATCAAAACGCCTGTCGTCGGATACCACAATCGCGTCCAACGCCATATCCAGCCGCGAGGCCCATGCACCCGGACTTGCCTGCTCCTGCCACTCCTCAAGACATTCCAGGAGTTTATCGAGCCAATCAAGCACACCGCTGACTGACGCAGGGGCATCACCGAGATCGTTCGCGACAGGCAACGCGGGGTGTCCATCCGTACCGCAAGCGTCTCTGCACTCTCCAAACCAGAGGCCCGCAAGCAACCGATCCAATGACCCACGCCACGTACCTGTCAGCGCTTCTCCGGCATTCAGGGCCCGACGATGCGCCGTATCCAACCCCCACGTAATGCCGGACGCACGCAACTGGCCCTTTAGACTTTCGACATTGCCGTCGAGTGCCTCGACGCGACTCGCCAGCACCGGGAGTTCAAGTAACGCCAGCCCTTCACTCAGTGGAGCGCGCCCACCGGCAAAATACAGCATCGCTTTCAGTGCCCTCACCACCTGATCAGTCCGGTCGACGCGCTGCTCGGACAACCGGAGTGGCAACGCGGGCACGCCTTCACGAACAATCCCTTCAGCGAGCGGTCCATAGGACTCGAGATCGGGAGCCATGACCAACACTTCATGCGCCCGAAGACCAGGTAATTCAGTAAAGGCCTCCAACAAGGCGTCCCGCACGACTTCAACTTCACGGCGAACTCCGTGACACCGATGAAAACGTACCGAACGGTCGGTATCGTGGTCGAATGCGAAGTCCGTAGCCTCACCGGGTTGCCTGGCCGCCCGAATATCAGCCTGCACCTGCTGCAACAGGCCCTCGGATAATGACTCGGGGAATGGAAGCACGTCGTATTCCTGCCCGCCATCGACCAATGCGGAATCAAAACTCTGAAAACTCTCGATCGCCTGCTTCCCAAGATGCGCCAACAGCGGATGCCCCTCCCACGCCAGATCCACCTGAGTCCCAGCCCGCATCTGAGACCGTGCCGCCCGGATATCGCCGAGATATTCCGTCGACGGAAGCAGCGCTCGAAGACAGACGGTCGTGCGCCCCGCGAGCGCACGCAGCAAGGGCAACATAATCGGCGGCAGTGGACCGGTAGCAAGCACCTCCAGGCGACCCGATAGCGTGCCCTCCCCGGCGTCTAGTCGCCGCGCCAGTTCTTCGAGACGGCGGGCCGGGTCGGGATGCGTTTGTAATCCTTCAGCGACGCGTCGCCAGAGTTCCCGCTGCCATCCCTCATCGTCCTCGGCAATATCAGGTAAGTCACCCCACGGTGTGTCGGACCTCCACGCGTCGATCATCTCCGGCCGAAAATACATATATTGATTGAACCGATCAGCCACCTCCCGCGCCAATGCCATCTGCGAACGACTGTCTACACACACCGCGTCCAGTCGCGGGTAGCGTCTCTCTTTCACCAACTCAGCAAGACTGGCTAACAGGCGCCACCGCAAACCATCTGGGCGCCACGAAGCATGGAGGGGGGGCAACTCGACCAGTGCGGCGATACGTTCGATAAACGCATCGGGCAATAAAAACGACACCCCCATCGCAACACCATGACGGCGGGCGAGCGTGACTTTGGCGCGCTCGACCAAGGGCACCGACGGCATCAGCACCGGGATAAGTTCTCCGGGATTTGTAGACGGCGTGCTCAGGGTCTCGACAAGATCCTCTAACAAGAGAGTCGCGTGCGACGCGTATTTCAGTTGAAGCGACATTCCATCATTCCAAATGTCACAGTTCGTACTGGCGTGTCCTAGCCCTAATCGGCACTGACAGGGTCACACACAGTCGCACAGTTGACCGCACACTTTTGGCCCGCGCTAGGTACCACAAAACGTCTCGCGCACAATTTCATCAGGTCGTGGCGGTGTTTCATATTCCGCGTACTGAACGTCCTCACTATACGGCGATCCCAAAGCATCGATGAAGCGATGAAACGGGTCGTACTCTCCAGCATACGCACTTTTGATGACCTGTTCGACACGATGGTTGCGTGGAATTCGCACAGGGTTCACCGCACGCATCACCGACAATTGAGTCGGTGTGTCCACCGCATTCGACCACTTCTCGAACCATGCATTAAACGCCGGTTTCTCACGAAACAGCTCCCGCACCAACTCCTCATCCGCCCCGCCCGCGACGGAGGTGAGCCTCCTAAAAAACACCGTGAAGTCGACCGCCTGTGCACTCAACAATTCCAGGCACTCGTGAATGATGTCAGCAGGTGCTGCTGCCGGAAGCGCCAATTTGGCACGGAACCGTGCGATGTATTGACTCCCGAATCGCTCCGAGTACTTCGAAAGCACCTGCTCTGCTTTCTTAATTGCATCGTCCTGCGCATCGGACAACAGCGGCAGCAATGTTTCCGCAAATCGGGTCAGGTTCCACAGACCGATGTCAGATTGATTCCCCCAGGCATACCGTCCGCCGGTATCGATCGAACTAAACACACATTTCGGATGAAAGGCGTCCATGAATGCGCACGGACCATAATCAATCGTCTCACCGGAAATCGCGGTATTGTCCGTGTTCATCACCCCGTGAATAAAGCCCAATGACATCCATTGAGCGATGAGGTCTGCCTGCCGCAGCAATACCGCCTCTAGTAGGGACAGATGGGGTTCTGGTTGCTGCGCTACCGCAGGGTAATGACGAGCAATGACATGATCGGCCAGCACACGCAAGGCCTCTGTATCCTTCCGCGCGAGAAAATATTGAAATGTGCCCACACGGATATGACTGGTTGCCACACGCGTAAATACCCCTCCGAGTACCCGCCCTTCTTGCCGCATGACCCGTTCACCGGTCGCCACCGCGGCAAGGGCACGAGTCGTGGGCACGCCGAGCGCTGACATCGCTTCGCTGACAATGTATTCGCGAATGACTGGGCCGAGCGCCGACTTGCCATCACCGCCGCGCGAGAAAGGCGTCCTGCCTGACCCTTTAAGCTGCACGTCATAACGCACACCGTTAGTGTCGAGGATTTCACCGAGCAATAGTGCCCGCCCATCCCCGAGCTGCCTGGAAAATCCACCAAACTGATGACCGGCGTACGCCTGCGCCAGCGGTTCGGCCCCCTCGGGCACGCTATTCCCGGCCAGCATTGCCACACCACGCTCTGATTGCAACCAATCGATATCAATTGACAGCTTGGCCGCCAGCTGGTGATTGCACCCGATAAGGATCGGCTCCGGAACCGGCGCAGGCTTCTGTTTGGTAAAGAAACGTTCTGGAAGTCGCGCGTAACTATTATCGAAATGAATATTCATACAAATCTATTTTTAACACGCTTACCGGGCATCCGACTGCTCAACACGTTCATACTGCTGCCCTGCAGGCGTTTTCACGACCGGAAGCAATGCCGTGGCTTCATAGGACCGTACGACCTGTTCCTTCGGAGGCCTGTCATACGCGGTCGTACGCTGCCTCGCCACTCGCGCCACCGAGGTAATCACCGCCTCCATCTCCGCCGGCGGAAGTTCCTGACCGAACGAAGCCCCAGCGGCTTTCGTGATGCTTTCGTTCATCAGCGTGCCGCCCAAATCATTCGCGCCGGCATTCAAACATGCCGCTACGCCGCGCGGCCCCATCTTGACCCACGACGTCTGAATATTTGAAATCACCGGATGGAGTGCTAACCGTGCGACCGCATGCATCAACAGCGCCTCTCTAAATGTCGGGCCCCGCCGTGCACGACCCTTTAAATAAATTGGAGCTTCCATGTGCACAAAAGGCAGTGGTACGAATTCCGTAAAGCCTCCTGTTTTTAACTGCAGGTCCCGCACGCGCGTTAAATGGCGCGCCCAGTGGACCGGTCGTTCTATATGCCCGTACATAATCGTTGCCGTGGTGCGAAAGCCCACCGCGTGCGCCGCTTCCATCACCTCCAACCACTGGTCCGTGGTGATCTTGTCCGGGCACAACTCTTCTCGGACCTCATCGTCCAGAATTTCTGCCGCCGTTCCGGGTAACGTCCCCAATCCTGCCGCCTTCAGTTTCAGCAAAAATTCTCGAAGCGTAAGTCCCAATGTCTCGGCTCCCTGCCACACCTCTAGCGGGGAAAAAGCATGTACGTGAATGTCCGGCTCCGCAGTTTTCACCGCCCGGCAGATCTCAAGGTACGTCTCACCCGTGTATTCCGGGTGAATACCTCCTTGCATGCAGACCTCCGTGCCTCCACGCTCCCACGCTTCATGACTTCTTCGCCGAATTTCGCTCAGGTCAAGGTCGTACGGTGCGCCGCGAAGATTTTCACTCAACTTGCCCTTTGAGAAGGCACAGAATTGACACCGGAAATAACACACATTCGTGTAGTTAATGTTCCGGTTGACCACATAGGTCACCTCGTCACCGCTCACCTGACGACGTAAATCATTCGCCGCTCGG
>Ga0315338_1000919_pt1 | contig 47385 bp, 52 predicted proteins | sample ASW8metaG_FD_204518 | JGI IMG/M metagenome (GOLD analysis project Ga0315338, IMG submission 204518) | Ammonia-oxidizing marine archaeal communities from Monterey Bay, California, United States - ASW #8 | ecosystem: Environmental > Aquatic > Marine > Coastal | place: USA: California | collected... | reverse complement strand
GCGGCCGATCGATCTTGCCGTTGTAGTGATGGTGGAAGACCGAGCGCCCGTCATCGGTGTGGGAAAAGCCCGCCGCCATGAGGAACGGCGCCTGGGTGGCCATGCGCGGCTTGACCCGCAGTTTCTGTGCTGCCTCGGCCCGCGTGACAAGGGCCGGGTGATCCTCCAGCGCCTCCTGAACGACCCACGCCTCGCCGCTGTCGGCGTCGTAGCTCGCCGCGATGAAGGCCCACTCGCGCTCGCCCAGCGCGAGGCCGGTGCCGAGCACCTCGACGCGCCGCCCGTCGCCGACCAAAAGCGCCGCCGCGCCCGCAGCGTCGATGATCAGCGCATAGCCGGCGCGCTGCCGATTCGCCCAGCGGCCGAGCACGATCTGGCGTCCCTTGTTCGGGGTGGTTGGCCAGATTAGCGCTTGGAGCGTGAAGCTCTTGAGCCGATCGAGGGGCGCCGCCGGCGCGATCACGACACACGAGCCGGGATAGGTTCTCTGCGGCTGGGCACGATAGGTGCCGCTGACCGAGGTTCGCAGCAGCTTCTCCTTGAATCCCGGCCCGGCCGGGTTGAGATCGCCCTGGATCAGGCGAACGATGTCGGCGCGATAGCGACCGACGCCCTCCGCGCTAACGTGAAAGCGAATGGTCTGTCCCGGTGCGACGCTCATCGGGTTGGTGTAGCCGGTGATGTAGGGCGCCGACGTCACGGACGGCTTCCCGCCTTCGTCAAGGCCATCGTCCGGGCCGCGAGGCGGCGGTGGAAGACGAACCGCTCGGCGTCCAACAGGTCGTGGAAGACGTGGCGCTGGTCAAGTTTCACGGGAGCGCGCTTATCGCCGGTCAGCGTCGCCAGCACCCATTCGCGATAGGGCTTGGTGCAGACCAGCACGAGTTTGCCCTGGGCCGGCCCGCCGCGCAGCTCTTCGAGCAGATGCCTCAACGCCGGGCCGTGATGCCCGATCGGATTGGCATCAAATTCTTCAATCAGCGCCGCGAGGTCGGGATCGGCCATGAGTCGTCACCACGAGTTGCGAAGCTGGCGGAGTTTGACAAACACCTCTTTCGCTGAGGGTTCGTCGGGCAGATCGGGGAAGGCGTCGCGCAGCCGTGCGATGACCGTCGGGTTCTTAAGCCGGAAGAAGGTGTTGATTTCCTTTTCCAGTCGCAGTGTCGTGACCAGCGGTGTGTGTGGGTCCTGAGGTTTCACCTCCTCGATCAACGCGGCGGCGCGGGCGTTGTCGGGCTCGCGGTCGAGCGTGAAGGTGAGGTTGTTCTCGATGTAGTCGTGGCCGGGATAGATCCGGGTCTCGTCGGGCAGTTTGGCGAGCTGGTCGACGAAGGTGTCGTACAAAAGCTCGGGATGGCCGCCGCCGTGGCAGTTGCCAGCGCCGGCATTGAATAGCGTATCGCCGCACAACAGCGAGGGATGATCGGCATGGGCGAGCAGGCAGATATGCGAGCGGGTGTGGCCGGGCGTGTCCAGGACCTCGAGTTCGACGGTCTTGCCGATCCTGACCGAATCGCCGGCCTTGAGCCCGACGTCCATGCCGGGAATGTGATTCTTGGCGCCGGCATGGGCCAACAGCTTGGCGCCGGTGGCCGCGACCACCGCGTCGTTGCCGCCGATATGGTCCTGGTGCTCGTGGGTGTTGAGCAACTGGGTGATGGTCCAGCCCTTGTCGCGGGCGCGGTTCAGGCACAATTCCGATTCCAGCGGATCGATGGCCATCGCCTCACCGGTTTCAGTGCAGACGATCAGGTAGTTGAAGTTGCGAAAGGCGTTGTCGGTGTAAATCTGCTCGATGATCATATTACCCTCCCGGCGCTTGGCCGGCAGTCTAGCGTGGCTCGCACGGCCACGGTAGAGTCGCGGCCCAGCAAGCGTCACGGCGGCACGGCGTGGCCGCGTTAGGGAGGAAAACATGGACCTCGGTCTCAACGGAAAAGTGGCGCTTATCACCGCCTCAAGCGCCGGGCTCGGCAAAGCGATCGCCGTGGAACTCGCAGCTGAAGGCGCCAAGGTCGCCATCTGCGCGCGCGGCGTCGAGACCCTGGAGGAGACCCGCAAGGAGATCGCCGACGCCGGTGGCGATGTGCTCGCGGTGAAGGCCGACATGATCAAGGGGCCCGACATAGAGCGCTTGGTCCAGGAGACTGTGGACCGCTTCGGCCGCCTCGATATTCTTGTGAACAACGCCGGCGACGCGGTGATCGGCCGGAGCATCGCCGATCCCGACGATGCGTGGCAGAAGATTTTTGACGTGACGTTGTGGAGCGCGGTGCGCGCGACCCGCGCGGCAGTGCCGCACCTGAAAGCGGCAGGCGGCGGCAACATCGTCAATATCGCCTCGGTCTCGGGCCACAGTGGCATGGGCGGCATGGCCGATTACAACTCGGCCAAGGCGGCGATGTTGTCGTTGACCAAGACCCTGGCCCAAGACCTCGCGCCGGACAATATCCGCGTCAACGCCGTCAACCCGGCGCTGATTCGCACCCCGTTGTGGGAGCGTATGGCCGAGGCGACGTTTGTACCCAGCCTTGGCAAGGATGTGGATGAGGTGTTTGCGAACTTGTCGTCGCAGAACTTGCTGATCCACCGCTTCGGCCGGCCCGACGAGGTTTCCGGCATCGTCGCTCTGATGGCCTCTGACCGCGCGAGCTTCGTCACCGGCGCGTGCTGGAACATCGACGGGGGCTTCACCAAGTTCATCATCTGATTGGTGAGTGTGCGCGAAAAAAAACGGCGGCTCGGTGGGCCGCCGTTTTGGTCCAAACTCGGATCCGGGTGTGGCCATCCCGAGCCTTGCTCAAACGCATGCAATTCGCGCACCAGTTCAAGAACGTCGGCTTCTCAGGGCAACTGAGGCGGTGGCGGGGCCAGATTGTAAAGTTTTGTGACAATCGGCGCTGGAAGCGGATCAGGCTGACTGCGATAACTGACGGATAATAAGCGTTTCTTCGCTCTCCGAGGCGTGTCGGTATTTCTTACACCCTACGCTTGCCTTGCGGTAAGCCCGCTCGCGGATTGGGATCCACGAGCGCCAGCGTCCGGGATGACCACAAGGTGACCGGGCTAGTCGCCAGCGGTTTCGCGGAGTGCGTCCTCGAAGATGCCGAGCGCGCGATCAATCTGGGGCTCAGTGGTGGTGAAGGGAAGGACGAAGCGCAGCACGTTCCAGTGTGGCCCGCGCAGCGAGAACAAGAGGCCCTTGGGAATGGCGGCGCGCACTATCGCCCGCGCTTCCTCGCTCGCCGGCTCCTTGCTGGCACGGTCGCGCACCAGTTCTATGCCCTGCATTGTGCCCCGGCCCCGAACATCACCGATCGATGGATAGCGCTGCTGGAGATCGTTGACCCGCTCGCGCCAGTACGCGCCGATGGCGACGGCCCGGGCCGGCAGGTCTTCTTCGACGATTTCCTCGATGCTGGCTACGCCGGCGGCACAAGCGATCGGATCGGAAGAATGCGAATGGCCGAAACTCAAGCCGCCAGCGGTGGCCTTGGCGGCGATCTCGTCGCTGGTGACGACCGCGCTCAAGGCCATGCCACCGCCGAAGTGCTTCGACAGCGTCATAATGTCGGGGACGATGCCTTCCTGTTGATAGGCGAACATCGTTCCGAGCTTGGCGAGACCGGTCTGTGCCTCGTCGAGGATCAGCAGCCCGCCCCGGGCGTGCACCCCATCGCGCAGCGCGGCGAGGAAGCCGGTCGGTAACTCGATGACGCCCCCCGCGCTCACCAGCGGCTCGACGATCACGCCGGCGAGGTTGTCTGGACACTGGACATCTAGAAGCTCTAGCCCGGTCTGGAGGAGCGAGCGCCACCAGCGCTCGTCGCCGTCCTCGGCGCCCTCGGCACGGTAGGCGTAGGGTGTAGGGATGGCGTGGATGTCGGGCACCGAGGGGCCGTAGTAGCCGGGCGCGGCGGCGCAAAAGCTCATTGCCCGGGTTTGGTCGCTGTAACCGTGGAAGCCGAGATGAAAGGCGCCGATGCCGCTGCGTCCCGTGTAGCGCCGCGCCAACAGTACCGCGACCTCGTTGGAATCGGCGCCCGATTGGATAAACATCGAGCGGCTGAGCGGAGCGTCGACGATCTCGGCGATGCGGGCCGCGAGGCGAACCTGAGGCACGTTGTAGTAGACCGAGCTGGCGTGCGTAAGGGTGGTCGCGGCCTCGGTAATAGCGCGAGTTACGCGCAGGTTGTTGTGGCCCAGCGCCGAGCACATCTGGCCCGAATTGAAGTCGATGTACTCGCGGCCCTCGGTATCCCAGATCAGGCTGCCCTCGGCGCGGGCGAAGATCGGTCCCTGATCGGCCGGCACGATATCGCTGAGTAGCCCGTGGTGAACGAGATGACGCTCGGCTAGTTCGTGCAGTTCCTTGGTGTCCATGTTCCGCTCCTGAATCTCGTCGAGGAGCTTAACCGCAAACCGCCGGGGAGCAACCTTCTGCTTGCGCGGCGGCCTAGATGTCGATGCTAATGCCCCAGTCGATGTCGGCGGGCGAGCCCTCGGCGTGAAATCCGATGCTCTCGCACGCGGCAAGAGCTAGGACAAGCGCCGCCAGAATAAGAGCCGCTGCCGTTGCCTTTATGGCGCAAGCTCGAGATTGGCGAGGAGGTAGAACACCGATCGGCATGGTGAGCTAAAGGCGCGTTCGCGGATCGCGAAGCCCGCGCCGACGAGCTTGGTTTGGAGGACCATTACGCCGGTGCCGCGATAGCCGTCCTCCCATTTGTGACACCACGGATCGGCCGCCGCGCCGAAGCGAAATGTCTTGAGGCCTTTGAGCTTCTTGAAGGCGAAGCTGTGGCGCCACACGAAGCGGTTGAGGTAGAGCCGCCAGTCGATCTGCACGCCCTGATAGGGCACCGAGACCACCACATAGCGCGCCCGAGTCGCGAAAGACGCCGAGCACCCGATCGACCTCCTCTCACGCCAGGTGTTCGAGGGTCTCGCAGCAGACGATGGCATCGAAGTCGGCGATATCGGCAGCGTCCAGGGTACGCAGGTCGGCCTGGATGTGGTTGATCTCGGCGCGCTGGTGTGGCGTCAGCGCGATGTCGAGGGTGGTGACCGTGAAGCCGGCATTGGCGAGCATCGCGGATACCAGCCCCAGTCCAGGCCCGATCTCAAGCACGCGCTCCACTTCGAGGTCGGCTAGAAGATGGACCTGCAGCCATTGGTGGACGATGCGTTTTTCTGAGTAGTGGCGGAACCACTCGTGCTGTCGCTCGTGCGGATCGGCGGCGAGCCGCCCCCAACGCCCCTCGTCGAGTGGTCCGCATGACGAGGGGATGGGGCTGCGTTGAGCTTGGCTCGGCGCCAACGAGGCCGCGTCCTCAGTAGGCGAGGATGCCGGACCTTATCATCCAGCGGCCGTTCTCGATCTGCGCGATGAAGCCCTGGTCGCGCGGCAGGTGGCTGTCGGCGGAGAAGCTCACCGGCGGTCCGCCGAAGATGTCCTGATAGCCGCTGATCTGCTCGAGGCCGGCGACCAGAGATTGCGCGGTGAGGTCGGGCCCTGCATTTCGCGCGCCCGCAGCGAACAGATACACCGCGTCGTAGGTGTAGGCGGCCTCAATGCTGGCGGCGATGCCGAAGCGCTCCTCATAGCGTTTCATCCAGGCCCCGACTTCGGGCGACGCCGTATCGGCATAGGGAATCGGCGTTTGACCGATGCCGTAGAGGCCATTCATGGCCTCGCCGCCGAGCGCCGCCACGGTCTGAGCGTAGCCGGCGCCGCTAACCAGGAAGTCGACCTGCCAGCCCATTGCCCGCGCCGTCTTAACAGCGCCCACGGTCTCCCGGATGACTGTCCCGAGCGTCACCAGATCGGCGCCATCGCTGCGCAGCTTGGCGATCTGGGTCGCGAAGTCGGTCGCGCCGCGCTTGTAGGTGGTCTCCGAGACTAGCACCATGTTCATGGCGGCAAGCTGGTCGGCCACCCCGGCGCGAATGATCTCGCCGTAGCCGTCGTCTTGATAAAGGATGCCAACCTTGGTGTAGCCGTTCTGCTCGACCAGATGCTTCACGCCGGCGCGCATCAGGTCGTAGTACGGCGAGAAATAGCCGAATTTCAGCCCATCGTGGGGCTTAAAGAACAGATCGGCGGGCGACATTGGAAACAGATGTGGCAGGCCATTCTTCAGGACCAGCGGCATCGATGCGGCCGACGTCGGGGTGCCGAGCGAGGCGATCATCGCGAAAATCTTGTCGCGGTTGATGAGCTTCTGGGTAGCCAGCACCGCCTTTTTCGGATCGTAGGCCGAGTCCTCGACGACGACGCGAATCATGCGGCCATGGATGCCGCCGGCCGCGTTAATCTCGTCGGCCGCCATCTCCAGGCCGTTCTTCATTGGTACGCCGAAGAAGTTGATCGGGCCGCTCAGGTCCTGGTGGCTGCCGAGAACGATCTCGGTGTCGCTCACCCCTTGGGTGTCGGCCCCGGCGTGTGCCGCGAGGCCAAGCACCATAGCGGCGCCCACGGCCGCCATATTCAATAGTCTCATGCCATCCTCCTGGTCCGGCGCCCTATGTGGCATCCTGATACATCGACTCTATCACGTCGCGGTACTTGTCGTTCACGAACTTGCGCCTAAGTTTCATGGTCGGCGTCAACTCCTCGTCCTCGGGAGTGAGCTCGGTCTCGATCAGCGAAAACTGCTTGATCGTCTCGACCCGGGCGAGATTGCTGTTCACCTTCTCGACCTCGCCGCCGATCAGTTCGCGCACCGCCGCAGCCTGGGTCAGGCTGGCAAAGCTGGTGAAAGGCACGCCGTGGTCTTGGGCGTAACGGGCGACGTTGTCGTGGTCGATCATTACCAGGCAGGTGAGGTAGCGGCGGCGATCGCCGATCACCACGGCATCGCTGATGAAGGGGCCGAATTTAAGCTGATTCTCGATCTCCGATGGGGTGATGTTCTTGCCACCGGCGGTGACGATGATGTCCGATTTGCGGTCAGTGATGCGAAGGTTGCCAAAGTCGTCCAACTCGCCCACGTCGCCGGTATGTAGCCAGCCGTCGCGCACGGTTTCGGCCGTCTTCTCCGGCTTGCCGTAATAGCCCATGAAGACGTGCGGGCCCCGCAGCAGCACTTCGCCGTCATCTGCCAGGCGTAGGTCGGTGCCGGGCGCGGCCTGACCCACCGTGCCGATCGCGTTCGCCCCATCGCCGTGGAAGGTGGCGACCGCCGTGTTCTCGGTCTGGCCGTAGCCCTCGCGCATGTCGAGCCCGAGGGCGTGATACCAGCGGATCAGGTCGGGCGCGATCGGCGCGGCGCCCGACAACACCAGCCGTGCCCGGTCGAGGCCGAGCAGGCGGCGGATGTTCGTGAGAACGAGGGCACGCGCGAGCCACGTCGCTAGGCCCAGCGCCAGCGGCGGCAGCTGGCCGTCGAGCCGGTAGGCGGCGGCCCGGTGGCCCAGGCTAATGGCGATGCGGTAGGCCCATCTCTCCAAGGCGGTCGCCTCGGCCAGCGCCAGCACGACGCCTGAATAGAGCTTCTCCCACACGCGCGGCACCGCGAACAGGATCGTCGGCGCTACCTCGCGGAGGTTCTCGGGCACGGTCTCGGGGCTTTCAGCGAAGTTGACGATCGAGCTTGAGGCGAGCGGGCGGTAGTTGGTGAACACCCGCTCGACGATGTGGCTAAGCGGCAGGAACGAAAACAACTCGTCGTCGGGCCGCAGCGGCAGAAGCTCATTCAACATCTCGACTTCGAACAGGATGTTGCGGTGGCTGATCATGGCGCCCTTGGGTGGGCCGGTAGTGCCGGAGGTGTAGATCAGGATGGCGAGGTCCTCGGGTCCGGCGGCGGCGACCGCCTCTCGCCACAGGTTGGGGTGAGCCCGCCCATGGGCGCGGCCGAGGTCGATCAGATCATCGAGGCTCATAATGCTGGGATCGTCGAGCGCGCCCCCGTCGCCGGTATCGGGGAGGCTTTTGGTATCGAATACGACAATACGGATAAGGCTTGCCAACTCGGCCCGGACGGCGAGGCACTTATCAAGCTGCTCCTCGTCCTCGGCGAAGTAGACGCGCGCCGCGCAGTCATCGACTATGTAGCGGATTTGAGCGGGCGCGCTAGTTGCATAGATGCCGACCGAGACCGCGCCAATGCCAAGTGCGCCGAGATCGGCATAAAGCCAATCGGGCCGGTTTTCGCTACAGATGGCAATTCGATCGCCGCGCTGAACTCCAAGCGCGGCTAAACCGAGCCCAACCGCTTCGGCACGTTCGCCGTAGTCGGACCACCGGATGCCGCGCCAGATGCCGAAGCGCTTTTCGCGCAGCGCGATGGCCTCGCCGAGCGCCCGGGCCGCCTCGAACAGGGCTGGAACACTGCGCCAGCTTGCTGCTTTCGAGGCCGGCTCGGCCCGCTTCAGCGCCATTGCTTCTTCCGCTTCCAGCGTCGCTCAGCTCGTGCGCCAACCTTATCGCCCATGCCGAGGTAGAACTCACGAATATCGGCGTGGCCGAGCAGGCGCTCGGCCGGTCCCTCCATCACCACCCGACCGACCTCCATGACATAGCCGTAATCGGCTAGCGTGAGGGCCGCTTGGGCGTTCTGCTCGACCAGCAAAATGGTGACGCCCTGCTGGGCGCGGATGAGCTCGACGATGGCGAAGATGTCGCGCGTCAGCAGCGGCGAAAGCCCGAGCGAGGGCTCGTCGAGCAGCAACAGGCGCGGGCGCGCCATCAGCGCACGGCTGATTGCGACCATTTGTTGCTCGCCGCCCGAGAGCTTGCCCGCCGGCATGGCGTGGCGCTCCGCCAGCACCGGGAAATACCCGTGCACCAGGTCGAGGTCCTGCGCGATGCCTGCGCGGTCGCGGCGCAGGTAGGCGCCCATCATCAGGTTTTCGCGCACGGTGAGCTGGGGAAACAGCTCGCGGCCCTCTGGCACATGGGCGATGCCGCGCGCAGCGATTCGGTCGGGCTCGGTACCCTGAATGGGCTCGCCGGCGAAGGAGACGGTGCCCGTGGCAGGGTCCATGACGGCCGAGATGGTCTTCAGCACCGTTGTCTTGCCGGCGCCGTTAGCGCCGAGGACGGCGACAATGGCACCCTCCTCGACATCGAGGCTGACGCCACGAATGGCCGCGATCGGCCCGTAAGACGTCTCGATATTGCGCAAGCTCAACAACGCCACGGCCGCTCCCCGGTTACCGGGGCATTATAGCGACGTCGCGGGCCCGCTGCCCGGCCGCCTCAACCGCCGAGGTAGGCGCGGATCACTTCGGGGTGTTGTTGGATTTCGGCGGGATCGCCTTCGGCCAGAACACGGCCGTTGTTGAGAGCCAGCACGCGGTCCGAGACGGCGGCGACCAGGCGCATGTCGTGCTCGATGATCAGCACGGTGATGCCGAGCCCGCTCTGGATGTCCTTGATCCAGAATGCCATGTCCTGGGTCTCCTCGACATTGAGGCCCGAGGAGGGCTCGTCGAGCAGCAACAGACGCGGTTCAGCCGCGAGTGCGCGGCCCAGCTCAACCACCTTGCGCACGCCGTAGGGAAGTTCGGCGATGCGTGTGTCGCGGTGGTGCGCGAGTTCGAGGAAGTCGATAACTCGCTCGACGGCTTCGCGCATGGCGATTTCCTGGCGCTGGACCTTGGGCGTGAACAGCATCTCGGCGAGGGTTCCGGTGCGCCGGTGGGGGTGACGGGCGAGCATCAGGTTGTCGAGGACGCTCGCGGTTTCGAACAGCTCGATGTTCTGGAAAGTGCGGGCGACGCCGAGCCCGGCGATGCGATGGGGCGCGAGGCGCGTGATCTCGGCGCCAGCGAACTCGATGCGGCCGCCCTCGGGATCGTAGATGCGGCTGATCAGATTGAAGATGGTGGTCTTGCCCGCGCCGTTCGGACCGATGATGGTGAAAACCTCGCCGTCCTCGACTGTGAAGTCGACACCGTCGAGGGCACGAATGCCGCCGAAGCTGACGGCCAGCGCCGTTGCGGCCAGCAATGCCATCAGCCGCCCTCGCCCTTGAGGAAGGATTTCGTCCGCCTAAAGGTCGCCTTCTTGTAGACCGGAAAAGTCCGTCCGTAGTGGCGCAACTTTGCCCACATGCCATAAAGGCCCATCGGCTCGAACAGGATGAAGAGGATCAGCGCGAGGCCGAAGGCAGCGGCCTCAAGGCCCGGCAGTCCGGCGATCGCGGCCGGCAGTAGTTCCCGCGCGATCAGCACTAACTGTGGCAAGACAATTACGAAGATCGCGCCGAACACCGCGCCGTGCAGTGAGCCCAGGCCGCCGATGATGACGATCAACAGGAACTCGATCGACACGAAGATGGTGAACTGCTCAGGGCTGATGTAGGTGAGCTTGTGCGCATAGAGCGCCCCGGCGATGCCGGTCAGAGCCGCGCTGAGTCCGAAGGCGGTAGTCTTGACCATGGCGAGGTTGACACCCATCGCCTGGGCTGCGGTCTCCGAATCGCGCACCGCGATCATTGCCCGTCCGAGTGGCGCCCTGAGGATGTTGATGCCGGCCAGCATGGTGAGCACCAGCAGACCCAGCGCGAGGTAATAGAAACGCGGTTCGGAATCGATCGCCAGCCCGAGCAGCGAGGCGTCGTCCAAGAGCATGCCGGCGTTGCCGCCGGTCAACCCCTTCCAGCGGGTCAGCACCTCCTCGACGATGAAGGCGAAGGCGAGCGTCGCGATGGTCAAATAGATGCCGCTGAGCCTGAGTGCCGGCAATCCAACCATCACCCCGAGCAGCCCAGCAACCAGCGCTGCCGCCGGCAGCGCGATAGCGAAGTCAAGGCCCTGTTGTTCGAGAATGGCCGTGGTGTAGGCGCCAGCGGCGAGAAAAGCGGCGTGCCCCAACGAGATGAGGCCGGTGAAGCCGCTGAGCAGCATCAGACCGACCCCAGCTATGGCGTATATGCAGACGAAACTGAGCTGCGCCAACCCGTAGTCGTCGGTGAGCAGCGGCGCCGCTAACAAGATAAGGCCGAGCGCTCCGTACCACACCACATCGCCGCGATGGCGGAACAGCCGCAGGTCGTGCGCGTAGCTGGTCTTCATCTCGAAGCGCACGGTCAGACTCGCCGACGTGTGGAGACGCCGAACAAGCCGCGCGGTCGCACGATCAGCACGGCGAGTAGCACGACATAAGCAGCCACGTCCTTGAAGCCCTCAGGCAAGTAGAAGCCGGCCAGCGCCTCGACTACGCCGATGATTAGACCGCCCGCGATGGCGCCGGGAATGCTGCCAAATCCACCGAGAACCGCAGCCGGAAATGCCTTCAGCCCGATGAAGCCCATGTTGACGTGGACGAAGGCAATCGGCGCCAGGAGGATGCCGGCGAAGCCCGCGACCGCCGCACTCAGGGCCCAGATCAGCATGTAGACGCGCTTGATCGGGATGCCCATGTAGGCTGCCGCGAGCTGGTTCTGCGAAGTCGCCTGCATGGCGACGCCGAGCCGGCTGAATCGGAAGAAGGCCGCAAGCAGCGCGACCAGGAGGACCGTCGCAACGATGATCGAGAGATGCTCCTGGCTGAGCGTCAGTGTGCCCAGTCCGACGACGCGGTCGGAAAATGGCGTCACCAGCGCATGGGTCTCGAACCCCCAGCCCGGCACCATGCCAGCCACGCTGCGGGCGAGGAGCCCGATGCCGACGGTTGCCATGAAGATCGCGAAGGCGGGCTGACCAACCAGAGGCCGGATTACGATCCGATCGATCAGCGCCCCCAGGGCGGCCATCGCCGCCACGGCGGCACCGACGCCGATCCAGAACGATAGCCCGGTAAGCGTGGTAAAGGTGAAAGCGAAGAAGGCGCCCACCATCATCAGCTCGCCCTGGGCGAAGTTCACGACCTCGGTCGCTTTGTAGACGAGCACGAAGCCCAACGCGACGAGGCCATAGACGCAGCCGATGGCGACGCCGCTGATCACTTGCTGGGCGAACTCGACCATGGTGCCGGACTACAGGATCAGGCGCGCCCGCGTCAACGCGGCAAGACGTCGCGCGCGGGGCCGTAGGGGTGCTCTACGACGGCTTGCGGGCGATGAGGAACAGATTATACCCGGTGCGTTCGCGGCGAACCTCGACTGAGCCGGCGCCAAGCAGTATGGCGAGCGCCGCAAACTCGGCGTCGGTGCGGTAGTCTAGTGCCCAATTCTCGATGAACTCGAGTGCCCAGACCATGTCGATGCCGAGTACGTGGACGAGGCAGGCGAAGCCGATCTCGCCGAGCGCTTCGCCGTCATAGATGTAGTTCATGACCTCGTAGTTGCCAGGATAGCCAAGTGGCTGCTCGTAGCTGCTCCGACACCAAGTGCGGAACGGCGCTGGCTGAAATAAGGATAATCCCTAGGCGATGACAGTACCATTGCTAATGCGGCAGGAGCTTGACTTTGCATACGGCGTGGCCCAAGCCGTTTCGCCCAGGATTCGCCGGGTGATCGCCGCCAATCCGTCGCCCTTCACACTGCACGGGACTGGCACCTATCTGGTCGGTCGCCGTGATGTCTGCGTGATAGATCCCGGGCCCGATCTGCCCGAGCACATCGGAGCGCTCCAAAGTGCGCTCGCCGGCGAACGCCTCACATACATTCTCGTCACCCACACCCACCTCGACCACTCACCGGCGGCGGCCGCCTTGAAGGCGCTGACCGGGGCGACGACGTACGGCTTCGGTCCCCATGGAACAGCGCGAGGCGACGATCCACTGGTCGAGGAAGGCGCCGATTACGACTTCGTCCCCGACGTCGCTGTGCGCGACGGCGACGTGATCGCCGGCGATGGCTGGACCATTGAGGCGGTGCAAACGCCTGGCCATACCTCGAACCACCTGTGCTTTGGCCTGCGCGAGGAGCGAGCGCTGTTCAGCGGTGATCATGTCATGGGTTGGTCGACCACCGTGATTTCGCCCCCTGATGGGGCCATGGGCCCGTATCTAGCGAGCTTGGGCAAACTCCTCCACCGCGACGATCGCACGTACTGGCCAACCCACGGGCCGTCGATCACTGCGCCCAAGGCTCACGTCCGCGCCTTCATCGCCCATCGACGTGCGCGCGAGACCGAGATTCTGAATTGCGTCAAACGAGGCACCGGCACGATCCCAAAAATTGTGGCTGCGATCTACACTAATGTGCCGCGAACGCTCCATCGGGCCGCAGGGCGTTCGGTACTCGCCCATCTTATCCACCTGGTCGAGGGCGGCCATGTGGTGTGCGAGGGGCCCCTGGTCGAGAGCGCCGTGTTCGTGCCGCGATGATCGGCGCGAGTCCCTTGCAAAGCACCATGGGCGTCGCCATGTTGGGTCGATCAGTTCGCCATAAGACCCGCGCGTCGTCGGGCTGGCGTTTGCTGTTTCGTCGCGCCGACCGAGACAAAGTGCTCCGCATGGCAGTCGAGACCTGCACGCTCGGGGTGCGCAGGACGACCACCATTCGACAAAATACAAGGAACGATACACAACATGACCCAAGGAACCGTCAAATGGTTCGACTCCGTCAAGGGGTACGGCTTCATCAGCCCCGATGATGGCACCAAGGACGCTTTCGTCCACATCTCCGCCGTCGAGCGCGCTGGACTAGCCGGTCTGGTCGAGGGCCAGCGCGTCGAGTACGAGCTTCAGCGCGGCCAGAACGGCAAGACCGCCGCCGCCAACCTCTCCGTTGTTGCTTGAAACTGGCCCGATAGCGAAGGAAAGGCCCGCCAACTGGCGGGTCTTTTCAATTGCCGAGGGTGGTGCCGCGCCGTTACGCCGCCGCCGTCGGCACGACGTGGTCCTTGTAGGTCTCGCGAAGTTGGGCCTTGATGAGCTTGCCGGTGCCGGTGTGGGGAAGTTCGTCGACGAACACGAGATCGTCAGGCAACCACCATTTGGCGATCTTGCCCTCCAAGTAGTCGAGCATCGTCGCGCGGTCGAGGCTGCTGGCCTTGGCGCGCACGATCAGCAGCAGCGGTCGCTCGTCCCATTTGGGGTGAGGGATGCCGATGACGCAGGCCTCGGCGACCTCGGGGTGGCCGACAGCGATGTTCTCGATCGCGATCGAGCTAATCCATTCGCCGCCTGATTTAATGACGTCCTTGGTGCGATCGACGATCTGCATGAACCCCTGGCCATCGAGAGTCGAGACGTCGCCCGTGTTGAACCAGCCATCGCCGTCGAAAGCCTCCTCGGCGTCGCTCTTGCCCTGGTAATAGCTCCGGCACACCCACGGTCCGCGCACCTTGAGGTTGCCGAAGGCCTGACCGTCGCGGGGCAGCGCCTTGCCATCGTCATCGACGATTTTCATCTCGACGCCGTAGACGGCGCGGCCCTGCTTTTCTTGGATGCCGTAGCGCTCGGTGGCGGGCAGCTCGGCCATGCCGGGCTTGAAGGCGCCGACGGCGCCGAGCGGGCTTATCTCGGTCATGCCCCAAGCGTGGATCATGCGCACGCCATAATCCTCCTCGAAAGTTTGAATCATCGAGCGCGGCACCGCCGAGCCGCCCGAGACCACCCGCTCGAGCCGGTCGAGCGTGCCGCCGGTCTCCTTCAAGTGGGCCAGCAGCATCAGCCAGATGGTCGGCACTCCGGCCGTGAAGGTCACGGCCTCGGCCTCGATCAGTTCATGCAGGCCCGCACCGTCGAGCCGCGGACCGGGGAAGACGACCTTGGCCCCGACCAAAGCCGCGGCGTAGGGAATGCCCCAGGCGTTGACGTGAAACATCGGCACCACCGGCAGGATCGAATCGCGGCACGAAAGGCCAAGCACGTCGGTCTGGCAGGCGGTCATGCTGTGCAGTACCGTGGAGCGATGGGAGTAGACCACGCCCTTTGGGTGCCCGGTGGTGCCCGAGGTGTAGCACATGCTCGAGGCGGTTCTCTCGTCGAACTGGGGCCAGCTGTAGTCGTCGGATTCGGCAGCGATCAGGGTCTCGTAGGCCATTACGTTGGGGAGCGTAGTCTCGGGCAGGCTGGCCTCGTCAGTCATCACGACGAAACCCCTGACCGTGCTCAGCTGTACGATGAGGGCCTCGGCTAGCGGCACGAAGGTAGTGTCGAGGAACAAGTATTTGTCCTCGGCATGGTTGATGATGTAGGCGAGTTGCTTGGGGAATAGACGTGGGTTCAGCGTGTGTAGGACCGCGCCCATGCCCGACAACGCGTAGTAGAGTTCAAGATGGCGGTGGCCATTCCAGGCGAGCGTCGCCACGCGGTCGCCGTGCCCAACCCCGAGCCGTTCGAGTGCGCGCACGAGTTGTTTGGCGCGACCCTCGACCTCAGCATAGGTGGTGCGGTGAATCGGCCCCTCGACGGTGCGCGAGACGATCTCGCGCTCGCCGTGATAAAGCGCCGCGTGTTCGATGAGCGAAGAGACCAGCAAGGGGGTCTCCAACATCAGGCCTTGCATCCCATAGTCCTCCCTGAACGTGGTCCCGACACCAGCATAGCCGTGCTGGCCACCAAATGGACTCGTGCCTGGGCGGCGACTAAACTCACCCCATCTCGATTCTGGAGATCTCCATGAACTTCCTACCGAACTCGGCTGCAGCGCGCGATATCGCGCACGTCATGCACTCCTATACCAACCAGATCGCGCACCGCCGCAAGGGTCCGTTCATCGTCACCGGCGGTGAGGGCATCTATGTCCATGACGAAAACGGGAAGGCCTATATCGACGGCCTGTCCGGTTTGTGGTGCGCCTCGCTCGGCTATAGCGAGGAGGCGCTGATCGAGGCCGCGATCAAACAGATGCGCATCCTGCCGACCTACCACACCTTCCAACACAAGTCGTCGAACCCCTCGATCGACCTCGCCGAGAAGATCAAGGAAGTGCTGCCGGTGCCGATGTCGAAGGTCTTCTTCGCCAACTCCGGCTCGGAGGCCAACGACACCCTGGTCAAGCTGATCCGCTACTACAACAACGCGCTCGGTCGGCCGTTGAAGAAGAAGGTGATTTCGCGCGTCCAGGCATACCACGGCGTGACGCTGGTGGCCGCGAGCCTGACCGGGCTCGCCGTCAATCACCAGGACTTCGACCTGCCGCTCGAGGGCATCCTGCACGCTGCCTGTCCCAATTATTACCACGGCGGCCACGAGGGCGAATCGGAGGAAGACTACGCAACGCGCTTGGCCGACGAACTCGACCAGATGATCGTCGCCGAGGGTCCGGAAACGGTCGCCGCCTTCATCGCCGAGCCGGTGATGGGAGCGGGCGGAGCGCTGACCCCGCCGGCCACCTATTTCGACAAGATCCAGCCGGTCTTGAAGAAGCACGATGTATTGTTCTGCGTCGATGAAGTGATCTGTGGCTTTGGGCGCACCGGCAACATGTTTGCCTGCGAGACCTACGACCTGAAGCCCGACACCGTGACGATGGCCAAGGCCTTATCCGCCGCCTACATGCCGATCTCGGCGCTGGCCATCAACGACAAGATGTTTGAGGTGATCGCGGCCGAGAGCGACAAGGTCGGCACGTTCGCCCATGGCTTCACCTATTCGGGCCACCCGGTGGCGTCGGCGGTGGCGCTGCGCGCCATCGAGCTCTACGAGGAGCGCGACATCGTCGGCCATGTCCGCGACATCGCACCGCACTTCCAGGAACGGCTGCATGGCTTCACCGACCACCCGATGATCGGCACGGTGACTGGCGTCGGCTTGATGGGTGGGATTGAATACATCGCCGACAAGGCCGCGCGGACGCATTTCGAGCCGGCCGGCAAGGTGGCGGCCAAGGTCACCGAGTTCGCCGAGCTGCGCGGGCTGATCGCGCGGCCGATGTTCGAGCGGACCGTATCCGCGCCGCCGCTGATCATCACCCACGACGAAATTGACGAGATGTTCGACCGGTACGCCAAGGCGCTCGACGACACCTGGGTCTGGGTGCAGGCGGGCGGGTTGGAGGCGAGCGGAGACGGCGCATGACCGAGGTCCGCTGCGTTCTTGACTGCAAATGCGCGCTCGGCGAGGGCCCGGTCTGGGACGTTGCCGAGCAGGCGCTATATTTCGTCGACATCCTCGGCAAGGTCCTCAACCGCTTCGACCCCTCAAACGGGGCACGGGAGAGTTGGTCGATGCCCGAGCACATCAGCTGCTTTGGGTTGCGCCAGGGGGGCGGCGCGATCGTCGCGCTTCGTACCGGCGTTCATTTCTTCGATTTTGCGAGCGGCGCTCTGGAGGCGGTGGCAGACCCCGAGGCTAACGATGCACGCACCCGCTTCAGCGACGGCAAGGTCGACCGACGGGGCCGTTTCTGGGCCGGCACCATGCCCTACGAGCAGTTCGACCCGATCTGCAACCTCTACCGGTTCGCCACCGACGGCAGTTGGGAAAAGGTGCAGGACGGACTGATCATCGCCAACGGCATCGGCTGGAGCCCCGATGAGCGCACCATGTATCACACCGATACCCTGGCCCGGCACATCTATGCCTATGACTTCGACGCGGCGACCGGCGCGGTCGCCAACCGGCGGGTACTGGTCGAGGTGCCCGAAGCGCACGGACTGCCCGACGGGCTCACGGTCGACGCGGAGGGGTTCATCTGGAGCGCCAAGTTCAATGGTGGCCGCGTCAATCGCTACGCGCCCGATGGACGCCTTGACCGGGCCCTTGAAATGCCCGTGCAGCGGCCGACCAGCTGCATATTCGGCGGCCCCAACCTCGATACGCTTTACGTGACGTCGGGCGATTGGGCGGCGAGCCCGAGCGGCGAGTTCACGCCGACCGGCACTGATGGTGGCCTGTTTGCGGTCGAGGTCGGCGTCACGGGCCTACCCGAGACGCGCTTTGCCGGCTGAAGGGGGGCGAGCTTCCTAGGCTCGTCGTGCAGACTCGCTCCGACCCTTCAGAGGGGACCCTGGATCAAGCCCAGGGTGGCACGACGATGTGGGAGGCGGATGTCCCGGATCGGGTTCCAGGCCTCTATAATCTCGGCTGAATATTGGGCTGAGCATCCGCTCATGCGCCTGTAGCCATTCTCGCGAGTCGCGAAAGGGAGGTGCACGTAAACTTTATCAAGGCGCTGGCTTTAGCCGGGATACTGTTTCTCATGGCCCTGCCGGCCCTTGCGGCGGACGATCACCCGATGGGGTTTTTCGTGACAAGTACTGGGATCGGAAATGGCGCCGACCTTGGTGGTCATGAGGGCGCCGACGCTCATTGCACGACTCTGGCTGAGGCCGCTGAATCTAAGGAGCGCACCTGGCGGGTATATCTCAGTACTCAGGCCGAGGAAGGGCGCGCCGTGTCCGCACGCGATCGGATCGGATCCAGCCCCTGGTACAACGCCAGAAGCGAGCTGATCGCGGTCGACCTTGATCAGCTGCACATCAATCCGAACGTCGTCAAGCGAACCGCTCTGGACGAACATAGCAATCAGCTGAACGGTCGTGGCGACAAGCCCAACCAGCATGACGTCCTGACAGGGTCCAAGGACTACGGCACTACCTAATTTCCCGGGCAAGAGGGTGATTACACCTGCAGCAACTGGACCAGCTTTGGTGAGGGCAGTGCGCAGGTCGGCCACCACGATCGCCACGGCGGTGGCAACATCTCATGGGCCTCGGCGCATGCTTCGCGAGGGTGCAACTGGGAGAATCTCGTCAGCACTGGCGGCGCGGGGCTACGGTACTGTTTCGCCGCAGACTAGGTGACGTTAGACGCTGCGGCGGTCGTGCCCGTGAGGTTAGAGCCGAGCAGGAGACTGAGCGACAGCCGAGTGGGGCTCCGCCTCTACACGTGCTGACCGCCATTGATGTGGATTTCGGCACCGTTGACGTAGGCCGATTCGTCGGTGCACAGGTAGTAGATGGTGCGCGCGACCTCCTCAGGCGTGCCGAGGCGGCGGAGTGGGATTTCCGCCGCCAGCGCCTCATATTCGGGGCCGATCATTGAGGTGCGAATCTCGCCCGGCGCGATCGCGTTGACGCGCACTCCGAGCGGCCCGAAGTCGGCTGCCATCTCGCGGGTGAGCGCAGCGAGCGCGGCCTTCGAGGTGGCGTAGGCGGTGCCGGCGAAGGGATGGACGCGCCCGCTAGCGATCGAGGTGACGTTGACGACTGAGCCCGGACCGCGCCCGAGCTCCTCGATCAGGCCGCGCGCCAGCAACACCGGCGCGTAAAAGTTAACCCGAAAGACCATCTCCCAGGCCACCAGATCCGTATCGAGACTGCCCAACCGATTGCCGTCCGCATTTTTGGGTGAGATCGCGGCGTTGTTGACCAGCGCGTGAAGCGGCCCACCGGCGAGACGCGTGCGCAGGAGCTTGATCCCCGCTTCGGTGCTGACGTCGTCGGACAGGTCGATGGCGACATGGTCCTCGGGGCCGCCTTCCCACGGGCAATCCTCGGGAAAGGGCTGGCGCGAGCAGGTGATGACGCGCCAGCCGGCCGCGCTGAAACGTTTCACCGTGGCATGACCGATGCCGCGGCTCGCGCCGGTCAACACAAGAGTCTTGCGCTCATCCGTCATTAGCTGTCCCTGGAGCCCATCGGACATCATAGCGCCGATTCGGCGTTGGCCGCCGCCCCAAACTCAGTCCGCGACCTGGACCAGAAACCGAGCAGAGCGCCCTGAGCGCTGCCCGCGCTACGGTAGATCGGCACGGCGCGGCGATAGATGCCGGGTGCGGTGCGCCGATTGACCCGGACTTCCGCCTCGCAGGCCGTCCGTCGACGCTCAAGGCTCGAATGATCCATGTACTCGAACAAGATCGCGCGCTTGAGTTTATAGACGCGCTTGCCGGCCAGGAAGACCACCGAACCGTGGGTGTCAACCCGCGCCACCGTCGCGCCGCGGGTAGTGAGTTTGGCAAGGAAATCGATCACCTCGCGCTGGTTCGCGAGGATCAATGCAACTCCACGATCAGGCGAAGGTCCTGTGCCCCTCGTCGAGGCCGGCGGGGTCCTGATGGATCATCACTTCGGCCTCCGGGAAGCGGGCATAGATCTCGACCTCGACCTCATCGGCGATCTGGTGGGCGCGGTAGAGGGACATTTCGCCGTCCATCTCAAGGTGGAGCTGGATGAAGGCGCGAATCCCCGACGATCGGGTGCGCAGGTCGTGAACCGCCAGGACCTCGGCATGGGCCAGGGCGATATCCATGATCTCGCGCCGAGTCTGGCGCGGGAACTCGCGGTCCATGACGAAATCCAAGCTGCGCCGCAGGATCGTCCAGGCGCTGTAGAGGATGTAAACCGCGACGCCGATCGCAACGATTGGGTCGGCGATGTGCCACCCCAGTTCCATCGCCAGCACTAGGGCGGCGATGACGCCGAGGTTCATCAGCAAATCGCCTCGGTAATGGAGCGAATCGGCGGTGATCGCCACCGAGTCAGTGCGCTGCACGACGTAGCGCTGGAATAACACTAGGCCCAAGGTAACGGCGATGGCGAATACCATCACCGCGATCCCGGTCTCGGAGTTCTCGACCGTCGCCGGGTGAAGCAGACGGTTGGCCGACTCGAATAGCAGGAATACCGCGGAGCCGGCAATGAAGGCGGCCTGGCCCAGTCCGGCCACCGCCTCGGCCTTCCCATGGCCAAAGCGGTGCTCACGGTCAGGTGGCACCAGGGCGTAGCGGATCGCCCATAGGTTGGCCAGGGAGATCACCGCGTCAATGCAGGAATCGACCAGCGAACTGAGCATCGCCACCGAGCCGGTGTGCGACCACGCGACGCCCTTGACCGCAACCAGTCCGACAGCGACTGCCACCGCCGCGCCGGCCGCCAGCTGTTTGAGCCGGGCGGCCTTGACTGGATCGGTGACGAGGCCGTCACGATCTCGGTCCGCGCGCGTCATCAGGGGAACAGCCGCCGCGTCGACCAACCGGTCCCGGTGCGATGGTAGACGATCCGCTCGTGTAGACGGAAGGGCCGATCGCGCCAAAATTCGACCTCTCGTGGGACGATGCGAAAGCCGGACCAAAAGGCGGGCCGGGGCACACGCCCGAGACCGAACTTGGCCGCGTACTTCGCGACCTGCCGCTCAAGCGCAAAGTGGCTCTCAAGCGGCTCCGATTGCCGTGAGGCCCAGGCACCGATCCGGCTCTCGCGGGCGCGCGTCGAGAAATAGGCGTCAGCTTCCTCTACGCTCACGGGCTCGACATGCCCGACGACCCGAACCTGGCGGCGCAACGATTTCCAGTGAAAACACAACGCTACGCCGGGATTGGCCTCTATTTCGCGGCCCTTGCGGCTGCCGAGATTGGTGTAGAAAACGAACCCTGTCTGATCGAAACTCTTGAGCAGCACCATGCGCACCGAGGGTAGGCCGTTGCCGTCGGCGGTCGCGAGCGCGACTCCGTTGGGGTCGTTGGGTTCGCTCTTCTCAGCTTCGGCTAGCCACTCGCCGAATAGGCCGAAGGGATCGGTTAATTCGCTCTCAGCCATCGCTTCTATGTCCAGATTGCTACCCCCCAACTTCGGGCGGCAACCGATGCCGTCAACTCCCAGAAAATGGGCGCCAGATTTGTGGGCCTATAAATATTTGTGCTTTCCGCCCGCCATATGCACCCTATATATAGGCAAGGCTGAGCCTGGGCTCTAGCCAAAGAAGAATTGTCTGTCGAAACAGCGGGGCACGTGGAGATGAACGTCATCAAGATAGCCTTGGCCGGCATGTTGGCATTGTCTCTCGCGGCGTGCCAAGGCGCTGGCACGAAGCAAACTTTGGGCACGCTACTAGGTGGGGTCGGCGGCGCCGTCGCCGGCGCGCAGTTCGGGTCCGGCAAGGGGCAACTCGCGGCGACGGCGGCCGGCGCCTTGCTTGGTGCGTTGGTCGGGAGCGAGGTCGGAAAATCTTTGGACAACGCCGACCGCGTGGCGATGCAGCGGGCCGAGGAGCAGGCGACTTTGGTGCCGGTTGGCGAGACAGTTCGCTGGGACAATCCCGACAGCGGGAACTACGGCAGCGTCACGCCAACTCTCGAGGGGCACCACACTACGAGCGGCGAGTATTGCCGCGAGTTCCAACAAAGCGTCACAATCGGCGGCGAGACCGAGCAGGCGGTCGGCACTGCGTGCCAGAACCCGGATGGCACTTGGCGCATCATCTAGGGCTGGCGCTTTCCTGACGGCGGTGTGCGGGGCGAGGGGCTAGCCCTCGAAAGGGCCGCTGGCGCTGGTACAATCCGCGGCGCCGCTCTGTTGGGGCGGACGGTAGTGTGGAGCCGCCGATGCGACCGATATTCAACGTTGGGGCCTTCATCCGGCCGCTCGCTTGGCTCGCCGCGTTCGTGCTGGCTGCTGGCACCGCGGGGGCCGATCCCAATTTCGAGGCCGCAGTCGTCGCCTACGAGGCCGGCGACTACGTAGCGGCGCGGCAGGCTTGGCTGGCGCTTGCCAGCCGCGGCGATCCGGCGGCCGAACGCAACATCGCCCATCTCTATCGCAACGGGCTCGGCGTCCCGCAGGACTTCGACAAGGCCGCCGAATGGTACCGGCGCGCGGCTGAAAAGGGGCTAGTCCGCGCGCAGGCCAATCTTGGCAACATGTACCTGCGCGGCCAGGGTGTGCCCCAGGACCCAGTCGAGGCAACCGCGTGGTTCGAGCGCGCGGCCCGCCAAGGCCACGTCATCAGCCAATACAATCTCGGATTGTTGTACGAGACCGGGCTTGGTGTCGCCGCCAATGAGGCGCTGGCGTTGGGCTGGTATCACCTCGCCGCCAAGGCTGGGCACCGCCGGTCACTAGAACGCCTATCGGTTCTGGTAGTACGCGGCGTCATGCCGGCCGAGGTCGAGGAGCTGGTAATAAACCTTGATGACATTCAGGGCGAAGCGACCGCCGAGCCGACGGAGGCCGATGGGGCGGGTGAGCCCGACCGTGACGTCGACGTCGAGCACGCGGCGGGCGGGGCGCCGGTCGACCCGGTCGAATGGGCATCGCCGGAACTGACCTCGGTGCTGGTCCGAGAGCCCGCCGACGCTGCGCCGGAAATCGAGTGGTTCTCGGACCTCGTCCCGCTCAAGGACGCCGACGACCAATTCGCGCGGCTGTCCGCCGAAGATCGTGTCGCCAGTGGGCTCGACGCCTACCGTGCGCGCAGCTACGCCGAGGCAGGGATGGCGTGGCGGCCACTAGCCGAATCGGGCGAGTCCAACGCCCAGTTCTATCTCGGCGGGCTTTATTTCGAGGGTGCGGGTGTGCCGGTCGATGTCGGATTGGCGTTCTTCTGGTGGTGGCTCGCGGCCGAGAGCGGACACCTCAAGGCCGGCGAACTACGCGACCTCGCCGAGCGTGCACTGAGCGGAAAGGATCGCGACGCCATCCTGCGCCGCGCCGAGACGTGGCAGCCAACGCAGCCCGAGCCGCCGCGCGCGCAGCCGGCCGCTTCAACGCCGCCACTGCCGCTATCGATGACCGTCGGCCGGGTGCCGATCGGCCCGCCCCCGACCAGCGCGGGCAAGGACCAAGGAGCGCCGCTAGCCGTGGCCGAAGCATCGGCGAGCACTCGCGATGCCGGCTTGGCCGCATATCGTCGCGATGACTTCGAAATGGCGATCACGGCGTGGTTCCCGCTCGCGGTGGATGGCGATCGCATGGCCCAGTTCTATGTCGGCTGCCTCTACTTCGACGGCACTGGCGTTTCAGCGAGCCGGGTGCAAGCACATTTGTGGTGGAGCTTGGCGGCGGCCCAGGGGCTCGAGATGGCGGATCAACTGCTCATTCTACTGGCCACTGAAATGCGCCCGACCGAATTGGCGCAAGCGCACTACCTGGTCGATTCCTGGTCCGCGACCGAGTAGAAGCCGCCCGCCCGCGCGGCCGCTCAATCGGTCATGGTGAGAACCGCGGCACCGTGGACGTGACCCTCGCGTAGGTCGGCGAGCGCCTGGTTGGCGCGCTCCAGTGGATAGAGTTCGACCGTTGTCCTGACCGGTACCAGGGGAGCGAGCCTCAGGAACTCTTGGCCGTCGCGCCGCGTCAGGTTGGCAACCGACACGATCTCACGCTCGCGCCATAGGATCTCGTAGGGGAATGACGGGATGTCGCTCATGTGAATCCCGGCGCAAACCACCCGCCCGCCGGGCCGTATCGCCCTGAGGGCTGCTGGCACGAGGGCGCCCACGGGGGCGAACACGATGGCGGCGTCGAGGGGCTCGGGCGGTGTCGCATCGGAAGGGCCGGCCCAAACTGCGCCGAGTTCTCGGGCGAAGGCCTCGGCCGCCTGGTCGCCAGGTCGAGTGAAGGCGAATACCTCGCGCCCCTCGTAGCGAGCCACCTGGGCGACAATGTGGGCGGCCGCGCCGAAACCGTAGATGCCAAGCCGTCGGGGATCGCCGGCGCGCCGGAGCGAGCGGTAGCCGATTAGTCCCGCGCACATCAGCGGCGCAGCCTCGGCATCGCCGAAGCCGGCCGCGACGGGAAAACAGTAACGCGCGTCGATGAGCGCGTAGTCCGCGTAGCCGCCGTCGTTGTGATAGCCGGTGAACCGCGCGCCTTCGCACAAGTTCTCCTGGCCGGCCGCGCAATAATCGCACCGCCCGCAGGTGTGCCCGAGCCAGGGGATGCCGACCCGCGCGCCAGTCTCGAAGCCCTCCACCCCGGTGCCCAGCTCGGCGACCTCGCCGATCACTTCGTGGCCGGGCACGATCGGCAGCGTGGCCTCGGGTAGTTCGCCATCGACGACATGCAGATCGGTGCGGCAGACGCCGCAAGCTCGGACCTTGACAAGGATGCTGCCCGCCGCCGCCGTCGGCACACGGCGCTCCTCTACTTCGAGCGGCATCCGTGTCCGGTGTAGCACCAGCGCTCGCATGGCCGGCTCCCTCGTGATCGTTTGGGCACAGCTTAGTGCAAATCGTGTCGCCGGGCGGTCAGCGCGCGGCGAGGAGGCAGTCGCGGAGACTGGTCGCGAGGCGCGTCATGAGCTCGAAGTAGGCGTCCGCGCCGGGTCGTGAACCGATGCCGAGGGGATCGAGGACGCCAACCCGAGCGGCGGTATCCTCGGTGAGCGTGGCAATCAGCCGCGGCTCGAACTGGGGCTCGGTGAACACACACAGCGCGCCGCCATCGCGTAAGCGTTGGCGTATGTCGGCGACCCGCCGTGCGCTCACCGCGCGCCCGGGATCGAGCGTAACTGCCCCGATCGACGCGAGCTCATAGCGGTTTTCGAAATAGCCATAGGCGTCGTGGAAGACGACATAGGGGAGCCTCCGGACCGCCGCGAGTAGGGTCGCCAGATTGCGGTCGAGGCCTTCGATGCGGGCAATAAGGCGGGTAGCGTTGGCATCATAGCGCCGGCCATGGGGCGGATCGACGCGGGAGAGGGTTCGCGCTATAGCCCCGACCATGGCGATTGCGTTGACTGGGTCGAGCCAGACATGGGGGTCGATCCCGCTACCCATGCCGTCGCGGGGAGGAAGCAGGATCAACCCCTCGGCCTCGATGAGCGCGACGATCTCGGCCTCGCGCGGCAAGGTACGAAGTGGGCGGACCAGAAAGGCCTCCAGCGGCTCGCCGAGCCAGAACACGACCCGCGCCAATTCAAGCCGTCGCGCATCGGCGGGCCGCAAGCCTAGGGCATGGGGAGAGGCGCCGGCCGGCACAAGCAGGTACGGCTGGCCAACCCCCTCCATCACGCCTGCAACCAGCGCGTGAAGGGGTGGGATCGAGACGACCACCGATGGGGGCTCGCCGCCTGCCCGCGCCGGCGCGACCAAGAGCATGGCCGCCGCGATAGCGAGGAAGAGCATGTGCATGAATGAGGGCCGACGATTGAGTGGGTGAACGGGCTTGATCTTCTAGACATGCGATTGCACTGTTGCAACACTTAACACCATAACTACGAATGAGGTCGCGGGCATGGCGGTGGCGTTGCACAGTTTTCCCGATCCCGGCCACGATCATCGGGCTTGCTTTGACGGCGGTCTCGACGCGGCGGTTCGCATTTGCGGCGCGAACGGGCTTCGTTTGACGCGCGATCGCCGTCATGTGCTTGAAGTGCTGCTGCGCGAGCACATGGCGATCGGCGCCTACGATATTATCGAACGGATCGACTGGGGCGGGCGCAAGCGGGCGTCCTCCGTGGTCTATCGTGCACTCGACTTTCTCGCCGCGAGCGGACTCGTGCACAAGCTACACAGCCGCCACGCTTTCATCGCCTGCATCCACCCCGGCGCCGACCACGGCGCGCAGTTCCTGATCTGCACGCAATGCGAGGCGGTCGCCGAGATCGCTGACCGCGCGGTCGAGCGGGTCGTCGTCGGCGCGGCGCGGAAGGCGGGATTCCTGGTGCGCCGCCCGGTGATCGAGATTGACGGCCTGTGTCCGCATTGCGCCGACGCTCATGCCTGAGCCGGTCATCCCGTTGGTCCGGGCTACCGGCCTCGGCGTTAGGCGCGGCGGGCACTGGCTCATTCGCGGCGTCGATCTCGTAGTGGGACGGGGCGAGATCGTGACCTTGATCGGCCCCAACGGCAGCGGCAAGAGCACCGTCGCTAAGTTGATCCTTGGCGTCATCCGCGCCGACGAAGGTGGCGTCGAACGTGCCGCCGGGCTACGCATTGGCTACGTGCCGCAGCGGCTCAGCATCGATCGGACATTGCCTCTCACGGTCGAGCGTCTGCTCAGGCTGACTGAGCGCCATACGGCCGCGGACGTAGGCCACGCTCTCGCCGAGGTCGGAATTGAACGCCTCGGCGCGGCTCAGGTGCAAACCCTGTCAGGCGGCGAGTTCCAGCGCGCGCTGCTGGCGCGAGCCTTGATCCGAAGGCCGGATCTGCTGGTCCTCGACGAGCCGGTGCAGGGCGTCGATTTCGCCGGCGAGATCTCGCTCTACGGGCTCATCCGCTCGATCCGCGACCGTTTGGGCTGTGGCATCCTGCTGATCTCACACGACCTCCATCTGGTGATGCGCGAGACCGACACGGTCGTGTGCCTAAACGGCCACGTCTGCTGTTCGGGCTCGCCGCACTCGGTGGTCGTGAACCCCGAATACGTGCGTCTATTCGGGCCGCGCGGCGTAGAGGCGCTGGCGGTTTACCAGCACGACCACGATCACGCCCATCTACCTGATGGCAGCGTCGTTTCGCTCGAGGGCCACGGCCAGACCGAGGGCGTGGGCGAGATCGAGAGCGGGAGGGCGGCCGGCGATGCTTGATGACTTCTTCGTGCGGGCGCTTGTAGCCGGTGTCGGTGTGGCGCTGGTCGCCGGCCCACTGGGTTGCTTCATCGTCTGGCGGCGGATGGCCTATCTCGGCGACACCATGGCGCATTCGGCGCTGCTCGGCGTGGTGCTGGCCTTTCTGCTCGATCTCCACATCATGCTGGGGGTGTTCACGGTCGCGGGGCTCGGCGCGCTGGCGCTGATCGTGCTGCAGCGCCGCGTTAGCCTGCCGACCGATGCCCTGCTCGGCATTCTCGCCCATTCAATGCTGGCCTTAGGGCTGGTGTTAATCGCGTTCATGGCCTGGCTGAGGATCGATCTGCTGAGCTATTTGTTTGGTGACATCCTGGCCGTGAGCCGGCTCGACATTAGTTTAGTCTACGGTGGCGGCCTAGTCGTCGTGACCATCCTGGCGCTGAACTGGCGCGCGCTGCTGGCCGCTACGGTGAGCGAGGAACTGGCGGCGGCCGAGGCCCTGAAACCGGAACGGAGTCGGCTCGTGCTGATGCTTTTGATGGCGGCGGTGATCGCTATAGCCATGAAGATCGTGGGGATACTGCTGATTACCGCGCTGCTGATTATTCCGGCGGCGAGCGCCCGTCGCTATGCCGGCGGACCCGAGCAGATGGCGCTGATGGCCGCCGGGATTGGCGCCTGCGCCGTGGTCGTGGGGCTCCTGGGCTCACTCCGCTTCGACACCCCGGCTGGCCCGTCCGTGGTGGTAGGTGCGCTCGCGATCTTTCTGTTCGGCCTGCTCCTGCCCAGGCGGTCGGGGGAGGCTTTCCGATCGTGACCGAAGCCGTTACATACAGTACACATTCGTGTCCATTCTCCACCATGTTCTAAATACCAAGAGTGACGAGGCTGACCGGCTGGCATGCGAACTAGCGCGTCGTCGCCAAAATCTCCTACGACCGTCATCGTCGAGGCCCTGCGTGCCGATCTCGCACGCGAGGCATTTCGTAGGTATGGCAGGGTCGGCATCTCGCCAACCTGAACTTCGGTGATTGCGCGGTCTAGGCCCTCGCGGCGTGCTGGGCCGAGCCGCTACTTTTCAAAGCCGACGACTTCGTCGCCACCGATCTGGAGGAGTGTGTGCCGGCAGTCTGAGCGATCGCGACGCCCACCAGGCGGCATTGGCGAGGACCACTGAGGCGTCGACCTGTTGGCTGGGCACCGACCAATAGCTGGCGAGAAGCCAGTTCTTTTCGGCCGCCGTCACTGGCTGGAAACCGTGCTTTTCGTAGAAGCGGATCGCCCAGGTCGCGGCGGCCCAGGTGCCGATGAGGATCGGAGCCGTCGCCTCGGCCCGCAGGGCCTCGATCATGCGAGCGCCGATGCCGCGCCGCTGGTGGTTGGTGCGGACATAGGCGTGGCGGATCAGGGTCACGTCTTTGACCGGCTGCAGCCCCATCACCCCCACCAGCGCCCCGGCGACCTCTACCCCCGAGAACATGACACCGGCCGCGATCTCGGCGGCCAGCTCATCTTCTGACATATAGGGCTCGTGCCAGCGCTCGGCCGGGATGACGCCACGATAGGCGGCCGCGCCATCGTTGATGACGGCGAAGATCGTGGCGACGTCATCATCGCCACAGCGGCGGACCGGCAACATGGTCAAACTTGCTCGTGGCGAAAGCAGTCGATGAGGTGGTCGTTGACCATGCCTGCCGCCTGCATGAATGCATAGCAGATGGTTGGGCCGACGAAACGGAAGCCGCGCGCCTTGAGGTCCTTGCTCATGGCTTGTGACTCCTCGGTCTCGGCTGGCATATCGGCCATGCGCCGCCAACGATTCGTGATCGTACGGCCCCCGGTGAAACCCCAGATATAGCTGTCGAAATCGCCGAACTCCTCGCGGATGGTGAGGAAGGCGCGCGCGTTGGTGGTAGCAGCCTCGATCTTGGCGCGGTTGCGCACGATGCTGGCGTCGGCCATCAGGCGGGCCTGCTTGGCGGCGCGGTAGCGGGCTATTTTCTCGATGTCGAAGCCATCGAATGCGGCGCGGAAGTTTTCGCGCTTGCGCAAAATCGTGAGCCAGCTCAAGCCGGCCTGGAAGCCATCGAGGATCAGCGACTCGAAGATCCGCCGATCGTCGTGCAGGGGAACGCCCCACTCCTCGTCGTGATAGGCGAGATAGAGCGGGTCCTCGCCGGACCACTCGCAGCGCGTCAGGTCGGCCATCACAGCCGCATCCATTCCGGACGTGCGATGGTCAGGCGGGTCTGACCGGCGTGCAGCGGCTCGCCGCGTTCAGCCTGCGCTACCCGGTCGAGGCGGAGCACGGCGAGCGCCCGATCCTCGCGGCCCGACCGCAATTCGCCAGCGGGCTGGTCGGCGTCATCGGTGATCGGCGTGCCAGGCGGTGGCAGCGGTCCATCGACGGCGACCGGGACGAGGCGCTTGCGGATCTTGGCGCGGTAATGAGTACGGGCAGTGATCTCCTGGCCGATATAGCAGCCCTTGTCGTAATCGATGCCGTGCAGTTCATCAAAGCCGCATTCGATCAGCAGCGCCTTGTCAATGGCGATATCCCGGCTGCCATCGGGCAGTCCGTGGCCAAGCCGCCAGGAATCGTAGGCGCTGGGTTCGGCGGCCGACAATCCGGTCGCCGCGAGGGTGGCCAGCGTCGTCGCGGCGGGTAGCACGGCGCGCGCGCCGCCGCCCGCGAGGCGCGGATCGACATAGATGACGCCGCCCTCGAGCGGCCTTGCGCGTCCCTCATCGGCGGGCAGCGCCAGGAGCGCTAGGGCTCCCTCGCCGAACAACGCGGCGACCAGCAGGTCCGCCGAGACATCGGTGAACTGGACCTGGGCGCGGAGCCGATACATGCTGAGCCGGCGCGCAAGATCGGCCAGACGCTCCGCCTCGCAATCGAGCAAGAATCCCGCGAGATCCGGTCGAGTGAGCACGAAGAAATCGTGCAGGTATTTGCCCTGGGGCGTCAACAACGCGGCGTGGATCACGCGCTCAGGCGAGACCAGCCCGATATCGTTGGAAATAAGGTCTTGCAGAAGCGTGCCCGAATCCTCGCCGCTCACCGCCAATAGGCCGCGCGCTGGTAGGAGGCTGTATGAAGGAGCAGTCATCGCCATCACATAAGCGTCCCGCTGGCTGGTGACAAGACGCTCGGGCGGTGCCCAGGCGGCCGCCCGGTAGCCACGGCGGGGAGGCGAGCCTATAACTGCGGCGTATTTCCGCGAGCCGCGAGGGCCATGAAGGTCCTATTCGTCAGCGCCAACCGCATCGGCGATGCCGTCCTCTCGACCGGTCTGGTCGAGCATATTGCCCGGACTCATCCTGGCGTTCGCCTGACGATTGCGTGTGGGCCGGCGGCCGCCAATCTGTTTGAGGCGGCGCCACACGTTGAGCGGATCATCACCATGATCAAGGCGCGCTGGTCGGGCCACTGGCTTCACCTGTGGTGCGAGACCGTCGGGCACTTCTGGGATCTCGTGATCGACCTGCGCGCCTCGGCGCTAGCGTGGCTGGTGCCGGCGCGGTCGCGACGGGTGTTGCGCCGTTCGTCCGAACCGGTCCATCGGCTGGTCCATCTCGCCGGGGTCCTGGGACTGAGCGAGCCGGCGCTGCCACATGTGTGGATAGCTAGGCACCATCGTGAGGCTGCCGCCGCGCTGATCCCGGGCCATGGTCCAGTGCTCGCCGTTGGGCCGACGGCCAACTGGGGCGGCAAACAGTGGCGGGCCGAGCGTTTCGCTGAGACCGTGACGCGGCTGACCTCGTCGGCGGGCATTCTGCCGGACGCCAGGGTGGCGGTGCTAGGGGCCGGGCCGGAACGGCCCTCCGCGGCGGCGCTCCTCAAGGCTATTCCGGAGAACCGCCGCATCGACCTGCTCGGTCAAACCGATCTGCTCACCGCCTCCGCCTGTCTGCGGCGCTGTGCGTTGTACCTCGGCAATGACTCGGGCCTCATGCACCTTGCTGCCGCCAGCGCCGTGCCGACGCTGGGGTTGTTCGGGCCGAGCCGCGACAGCCACTATGCGCCGTGGGGTCCACTGACGGCGGTGGTGCGAACCGAATTGGCGTATGAGCAACTGGTCGGCGGGCCGGGCTACGACCACCGGCGGCAGGAGACGCTGATGGACAGCCTGAGCGTCGATAAGGTCGAACAGGCGGCGCTCGCACTTTGGCGTCGGACGCGCGTGTGAGCGGGCCGCGCTTGTCGGCCCTGGTGGTCGCGCGCGACGAGGCCGCGCAGCTGGCGGCGTGCCTCGCTTGCCTCGGCTTCGCCGACGAGATCGTAGTCGTGCTCGACCGCTGCACCGACGCGTCGCGCGCCATTGTCGAGCCATTGGGGGGCCGGGTCATCGAAGGCGAGTGGCCGATCGAAGGCGACCGCCGCAACGCCGGCATCGAGGCCTGTACCGGCGATTGGATTGTCGAGATCGACGCCGATGAGCGGCCACCGCGCGCGCTTGGTGAAGAGATCCGCGCGACGATCGCCATCGCCACGCCGGGCTACTTTCTGGTGCCGTTCGAGAACTACGTCGGCCGGCGGCTGATCCGCTATGGCTGGGGCGCCTCGTGGGGCGTCAACGCGGCGCCGCGATTGTTCAGCAAGGGGGCCAAGCGCTGGGGCCCGCAACGGGTTCACCCCCGCCTCGAGCTGCAGGGGCCGGCGCGACGGCTGACCACGCCCATTGCACACCATGTCGATCAAGACATCTCTGACATGCTGGCCCGACTCGACCGCTATTCCACGGCGCGCGCGAGAGATCTCCGTGAGGCCGGCGCGATTGGGTCGCTGCCCGACAATGTGCGTCGGTTTTTCTCGCGCTTCTTCAAGTGCTATGTGTGGCGTAAAGGGTATAGGGAAGGCGCGTGGGGGTTCCTGATTGCGCTAATGGCGGGACTCTACCCACTCGTCTCCCACCTCAAAGCGCGGTTGGAGGGCGACTAGATGCGGCTCTTGCAGGCGATGGCCGGTCGCCGGCAGGGCGGCGCGGAGCGATTTTTCGCCCGCCTCGCTGTCGCGTTCGAGTGCGCCGGGGTTGAGCAGCAGGTGCTCATTCGCGCGGGCGCCGCCTGCGCGGGGTGGCTAGAGGAGGGCGGCATCCGTCCCGTCGCGCTGCCGTTCGGTGGTGCGTTGGACACCGTGAGCGCGCGACGCTTCCGCCGCGAGGTAGAGAGCTTCCGGCCGGATGTGGTACTGACCTGGATGAATCGAGCCAGTGTTTTTTGCCCGCAGCCGGCGGGCTTCGTTCATGTCGGCCGGCTCGGCGGATACTACAACCTCAAGTACTACCACCGCTGCCAGCATCTGATCGCCAACACCCTTGATATCGTTGAATATGTTCGCGGCCATGGCTGGGTGAAGCCGGTGCATTACCTACCCAACTTCGCCCGCGCCGCGCCCGCGCGCGCCGTAGAGCGCGGCGAATTCGATACGCCTGAGGGAGTGCCGCTCCTGCTCGCCCTCGGGCGGTTGCATCGCAACAAGGGCTTCGACGTGCTGATTGAGGCGCTGGGATCGGTCCCTGGCGCCTATTTGTGGCTGGCCGGAAGCGGCTCTATTGTGGGCAATCTGCGGCGGCTCGCGGCCGCGCTCGGGGTACTGGATCGGGTGCGGTTTCTGGGCTGGCGCGACGATGTCGGGGCGCTGCACGCGGCGGCCGATGTGCTGGTCTGTCCGTCGCGCCACGAGCCGCTCGGCAACGTCGTTATCGAGGCGTGGGCGCACGGTAGCCCGGTGGTGGCGGCGGCCGCTACCGGCCCGGCGGTATTGATTGAGGACGGCGTCAGCGGCCTGTCGGTGGCGGTTGACGATGCGGCCGGGTTGGCGACCGCCCTCCGCCGCGTCATCGGCGAGACCGGATTGGCAGCGCGTCTGGCGGTGGGCGGTCGAAAGGCGTATGCGGCTGAGTTCACCGAATCGATCGTGGTCGGGCGCTACCTTTCCTTTCTCGACCAGATCAGCCGGGAGGCGGCATGAGTAGATTCGACCTGATCGTGCGCGGCGGGACCTGTGTTAGCCACGACGGTATCGGTCGCGCCGACATCGCGGTGCGCGATGGCCGTATCGTTGGTATCCGCGATTTCAGCCGGGCGACGGCGACAGAGGTTGTCGATGCCGGCGGCCTCCACGTGCTGCCGGGCGTCATCGACAGCCAAGTCCACTTCCGCGAGCCTGGCTTCGAGCACAAGGAGGATCTGGAGAGCGGGAGTCGCGCGGCGGTGTTGGGTGGAGTGACAGCGGTCTTCGAGATGCCGAACTCGCGGCCGACGACGACCACTACCGACGCGCTCGATGACAAGCTCGTTCGCGCTGTCGGCCGCATGTGGTGCGATCACGCGTTCTTTGTGGGTGCCGATCGCGCCAACCTTAGCCAACTGGCGGCGCTGGAACGCCGTCCGGGCTGCTGTGGGGTCAAGCTTTTCATGGGCTCATCGACGGGCGATCTGTTGGTCGAAAACGATGAGGACATCGCCAGGGTGCTGGCAAGCGGCACGCGCCGCGTGGCCGTGCACAGCGAGGACGAAGCACGCCTACGCGAGCGCCATGCAATCGCTGTCGCCGCCGCGGATGTCCAAGCCCATCCCAAGTGGCGCGACGCCGAAACCGCCGCTCGGGCCACGCGGCGGCTTCTGGGCCTGGCGCGGGGCGTATCGCGGCGGGTTCATGTGCTACACGTCACGACGGCGGAGGAAGTGGCGATCCTGGCCGAGGCCAAGGATATCGCCACGGTCGAAGTGACCCCCCAGCATCTGACTCTGGTCGCGCCGGAATGCTACGACCGGCTGGGCACGCTAGCCCAGATGAATCCGCCGATCCGCGACCAGGCACATCACGAGGCCCTGTGGCAGGGCGTGCGCGAGGGCGTCGTCGATGTGCTCGGCTCCGACCACGCGCCGCACGGCCGCGAGGAGAAGGCTGCCCCCTATCCCGCCAGCCCGTCGGGCATGCCGGGAGTGCAGACAATGTTGCCGTTGATGCTCGACCATGTGGCGGCGGGCCGGCTGAGCCTGGCGCGGCTGATGGATCTGCTGTGCGCGGGCCCGGCGCGGGTGTACGGCATCGCCGGGAAAGGGCGGTTGGCGGCCGGCTACGACGCCGATCTGACGCTGGTTGACCTCAGCGCGAAACGCCGGATCGAGGCGAGCTGGCTCGCCAGCAAGTGCGGCTGGAGCCCGTTCGAGGACCGCGAGGTGCGCGGCTGGCCGGTCGCGACCATCGTGCGCGGCCGGCCGGTCATGCGCGAAGGCGAGCTGCTAGGCGCGGCCCACGGTGCGCCGATCCGGTTCCAGGAGACATGCTGAGGGCCTCGTCTACCCACAGCGACAATTGATCAAGTCACTTTATTTCCATAAGTATGGAAATATTGAGTTAATGATGGCCGTCGAACGCCTTGGGGCGCTGGTCCAGGGCACCCGGCTTGCTCTCTACCGCTGCCTCGTCGCGGCCAGGCCAGCTGGTATGGTGGCTGGCCGCGTTGCCGTTGAGCTTGGTGTGCCGGGTCCGACCCTCTCGTTCCATCTCACCGAGTTGCGTCACGCTGGGCTGGTGACGGCGCGGTGCCGTGGGCGTTTCATTGCCTATGCGGCCGATTCCCCTCCTGGACTACAAATCTGGCACCGGCGAGGTGCTGGCCAGTGGTAGGGATAACCTCGTCGGTGCGCGCATTACCGGCCTGATTCAGCTTGCCGAGCCGGGTCCTACACGTTCGCCGTCAACTCGAACGACGGCGCGCGGGTTTGGGTTGGCGGCGAGCAGGTCCTCGACGACCCGATGTTCATCGTGCCGGCGGAGAGTTTCCACGCCAAGTAGTGATCGGCGCTTGCCCCGCTTGCCAGGTTGAATTGCGTGCGCCAAGTCGGCGCCGGAGCACTTGCCCCAGAGCCGCCCTGACGTGCTGTGGCCGCCGCTAAGCGGCCTTGGTGCCTTCGATCCGCTGCGAGGGGCCACTCTTAATGTCGATCCGTCGCGGCTTCATCGCTTCCGGCAGACGCCGCACCAGATCGATCTGAAGAAGCCCGTTGGCCAGGGCCGCGCCTGCCGCCTCGACATGCTCTTCGAGCTGGAACCGACGCTGGAAGGCCCGTTCGGCGATTCCCTGGTGCAGATAGGTCAGCTCGCCATCGCTATCGGCGCGCTTGCCGCTGATAGTGAGCACGCCCTCCTTCAATTCTACATCAATATCCGCCTCGGCGAAGCCGGCGACCGCGAGGGTGATCCGGTAAGTGTCCTCGCCGGTCTTCTCGATGTTGTAGGGAGGATAGTTGTTCAGGTTGTCGTCCCCGCCGGCAGCCGCGTCCAGCATTCGGGTCAAGCGGTCAAAGCCGATGGTCGAGCGGAACAGGGGGGAATAATCGATTCGGGTCATGGCGACACATTCTCCTTCAGAAGCAATGTATGTCGTTGAGCCGGCCATCCGGCCCAGCGTCCCAGGCCCTTCAGAGGCACCCGGTACAATTGATTTGGGAGCGAAACGAGCCGGTTCAAGACCTATTTGACTTGCCCGTGGCGGTGGGGCGCGAATAACGGCGGTGTCGAGGGACCGATGCGGGAAGCCTGAGGGTGAAGCTCAACTTCTCGGCGATATCCTGTCGGTCATTCCGCAAACCATCTCTCAGCTCGCTCGCGCGCGGCCGGTCGCCCGCCAATACGTTCAGCGGCTCGTCGCCGAGATGAGGCGTGCCGGCCTCGTCGCACTGGAGACCAACCCGGCTGCCCTGAGCGGCAAGGGTGAGAAGCTGGTGATTGAGCTGGCCGCGCGGGAAGCAGCCGTCGTCGCTCGCCTCGTCGAGGGATTCGATGGCGAGGAGCTGCGTACCGCACGGACGGTCGTGGTCGCGCTGCGGGATGGTCTCGCGGACAACCGCTAAGCCTTGACCCCGCCTGGTGGCAGGGCTCAAGTGCCGTCATGACCGCCCGAAGCGAAGGTTCGTTCATTCCCGACCGCCTGCGCACCGTTCTCGACCTGTCGTTGCCGATCGTCGGCGGCATGGCTTCGCAGAACGTCCTCAATCTCGTCGACATCGCCATGGTCGGAGCGCTCGGGCCGGCGGCCCTCGCGGCCGTCGGCCTGGGCAGCTTCGCCAACTTCATGGCCATGGCGCTGGTCATGGGGCTCTCGTCGGGAGTTCAGGCGATGGCGGCGCGGCGCAAGGGCGAAGGACGAGAGAGTGAGATGGCGGTCGCGCTCAATGGCGGCCTTGTGCTTGCCATCTTGATCGGCCTGCCGGCCCTCGTCGTTCTGCTGTGGTTGGCGCCCTCGTTGTACGCGCTGCTGATCGACGATCCGGCGGTGATCGCCGAAGGCGTTCCCTATTTCGAGGCCCGCCTCTGTGGCATCTTTGCCATTGGCGTGAACTTCGCGTTCCGAGGGTTTTGGAACGGCATCAGCCTGTCGCGGGTTTACCTGCGCGTGGTTCTGATCATGCACATCTCCAATGTGCCGATCAGTTATGTTCTGATCTTTGGCCTATTCGATTGGCCGGGATTGGGCACCGTCGGTGCCGGCATCGGCACGACGGTCGCGCTCTATATCGGCAGCGCCTGCTACATCTGGGTGGGCGTTCGCCGCGCCCGGCCGTTTGGTTTCCTGCGCGGCCTTCCCGACATCGACACCATGGCGACCATGCTGCGTCTGGCGCTGCCCGCCTCGCTGCAAATGTTCCTGTTCGCGACCGGAATCACGGTCCTATTCTGGATCATCGGCCAGGTAGGCACGATCGAAGTCGCGGCCGCCAACGTCATGATTAACCTGCTGCTGGTGGCCTATTTGCCGGGCAATGGCCTCGGCCTCGCTGCCGCCTCGCTGGTGGGCCAGGCCTTAGGCCGGGGCGACTCCGAGGACGCCCATCGTTGGGGCTGGGATGTCGTGAAGCTCGGCGTCGCGATGATGGGCATGCTCGGGCTGCTCGGGATTGCGTTCCCCTCGCTGTTGCTCTCGGGCTTTCTGCACGACCCGGCGGTGATAGCGGGGGCGAAGATACCACTGCAACTGGTCGGGGCGAGCATGGTGTGGGAGGCGGTCACCTTGGTGTTGATGAACGCGCTGCTGGGTGCAGGCGCGGCGCGCCAGGTGATGATCATCTCGGTCGGTACCCAGTGGTTGCTCGGTCTGCCCTTGTCATGGCTCGCCGGCCCCCATCTCGGATACGGGCTGCTCGGCATCTGGGTGTGCCAAGTCGGGTACCGGGCGTTGCAAGCCGGCATCTTCGCCGTCATGTGGAACCAACGCGGCTGGGCCAAGATCGAGGTCTGACCAGGCTCACGCCTCCCTCAGGTGCTCTCCTCGCGAGCCGCCAGTTCCAGGTGCCCGGCGCGGGTTTGCGGAAGCTTGCGCCCCAGGATACGTGAGGCGATCAAAGTGCGCAGGACCTGCGCCGTGCCGCCGCCGATCGTGAACATGCGGGCATCGCGCACCATACGCTCGATCCCGACGGCGCGGGAGTAGCCCTTGGCGCCGAACACCTGCAGGGCGTCGTTGGTAACCCGGATCGCCATCTCCGAAGCGAAGACCTTGGCGCGGGCCGCCGCCAACGGATCGGGGAAGCCCTCGCCCGTGCCGGCCGCGGCGCCGTAGAGGAGGCCGCGCGCCGCCTCGATCTGGATGCTCATGTCGGCGAGCATCCATTGCAGGCCCTGGAACTCGCAGATCGGCCGGCCGAACTGCTCGCGCACCTGGCTGTAGGCCAGGGCCTGCTCGTAGGCGCCCTCGGCGAGGCCAAGGGCGACCGTGCCGGCGCCGACGCGTTGCACGTTGTAAGCCTCCATCAAATCGGCGAAACCCTTGCGCAAGCCGCGCGGCGGCAGCAGCAACGCCGAGGGCGTGAGTTCCATGTCCTCGAAGAAGACCTCCGCCTCGGGCATGCCACGCAGACCCATGGTTGGCTCGCGCTTGCCGATGCGCAGGCCCAGCGTCTCCTCGCGTACGGCTATGAAGCCGGCGATTCCCTCCTCCTCACCCTTGTCGTCGAAAACGCGCGCGAAGATGAGATGCAGCTTTGAGACGCCGGCGCCGGTGATCCAGTGCTTGGCGCCGTTGAGGACGTAACGGTTGCCACATTTGTCGGCGCGGGTGGTCATGTCGGTCGCGGCGCTGCCGGCGCCGGGTTCGGTGATGCAGATCGCCGGCTTGTCGCCCGAGAGCACCAAACCGGCCGCCAGCCTGCGCTGGTCCTCGGTGCCGTAGGTCATGATGGCGCTGACCGCGCCCATGTTGGCCTCGACCGCTATCCGTCCGGTCACACCGCACACCTTGGCCATTTCCTCGATCACCAGCATCGCGTCGAGGGTGGAGCCACCCCCGCCGCCGTAGCGTTTAGGAATGGTCAGGCCGAAAAAACCTGCTTCGGTCATCCGTGCGACCGTGTCCCAAGGGTAGTCCTCGCTGTTGTCGACCTCGGTGGCGCGGGCCGCCACGTGACCTCGGGCGAGCGCACGCGCGCGTTCACGGAGTGCGTATTGATCATCACTGAGCATTGCCGGCTCCCGTCGTCGTCGTCGTCATTGTGGTTGGGTGCATGAGCCATTACAAGAAAACGTCCCGACCGAGGTAGCGGCCATGCGAACCGACAAGCGCGGCGTCCCGATCACCGCGAGCGAGGACGGTGCGGTGGGGCATTTCGCGGCCGCCGTGGATGCTTTCCTCGGCTTTCGCCTCGATACCGGCGCGTGCCTGAAGGCGGCGCTCGCCGTCGATCCCGATCTCGCGATGGGTCACCTGGCGCGGGGCTATTTTTTTAAGCTATTCGCCCTACCGGCATTGGAGGATCGGGCGCGCCATGCATTGGCGGCGGCTGAGGCCTCGATTGCCGAGCGCGGCGCCCACGATAACGAGCGCGACCACGCACACGCACTTGGCGCGTGGACCCAGGGCGACTGGCAGGGCGCTATCGAATGCTGGGAGCGCATCCTTCTTGATCATCCCACCGACCTACTGGCCTTGCGGGTCGCGCACTACGGTCACTTTTATCTCGGCGATCCGGTTCGCCTGCGCGATTCGACGGCGCGTGTGCTGCCCTCGTGGTCGGCGGGGACGCCGGGCTTTGGCTTCGTCCATGGCCTGCACGCCTTCGGCCTCGAGGAATGCGCCGCCTACGAACGGGCCGAAGCTTATGCGCGCGAGGCGGTCGCGCTCAATCGGGGCGATATCTGGGCCGCGCACGCCGCCACTCACGTCATGGAAATGCAGGGCCGTCCTCGCGAGGGGATCGCCTGGGTTCGTGGTTTCGAGAACGACTGGGACGAGGTCAACAACTTCGCCGGCCACGTTTGGTGGCACCGCCTATTGTTTCACGTGGAATATTACGAGCTCGACGACGCGCTCGGGGTGTACGACAACTGGGTGCGCCGTGAGCGCGGCGATCACTACCTCGACATCGCCAACGCGGTGGCCGGTTTATGGCGGATCGAGGATCGCGGGCTAGACGTAGGCGAGCGCTGGGACGAACTGGCGGCGCTGTGCGAGGAGCGTATCGACCACCATCTGCTCGTCTTCGCCGACCTGCACTACCTGGTAGCGGTCGCCCGGACGCGCCGGCCGGCGGCGGCTCACATGATTGGGGCCGCCCGGGCCGTCGCGGGCGGGTTGAGCAGCCAGGAACAGGTGATCGCGAAGGTCGGCCTCGATGTGGCCGAGGCGATTGGGGCTTTCTATGAGAGCGACTGGGGCCGTGCCGTCGATCTCCTCACCCCGGCCCGCCATGAGCTGTGGCGGATCGGCGGCAGCCACGCCCAGCGCGACTTATTCGTACAGCTTCTGATCGCGTCTGCGCTCAAGGCGGGGCGCGTCAACGAGGCGCGTGCGCTGCTGGCGGAGCGGTTGGACGAACGACCGTTCAGCGCTAAGGCATGGCGCGACTACGCTGAGGCGTTAGCGGGGCTTGGCGACGCCAATGGCGCTGAGGCAGCTGGTGGGCGCGCGGCGGAGGCGCTGACCGGGGCTTTGTAGTCTGCCGCGCGGGAGCGCCCCGACCGCAGCGAGGCTTGTCGCCGGGACGCGCGGCATGTGATCCTGGCCGTGAAATCTGGTTTGACGGGAGACCCATCATGGGCGTGGCGCGAGCGATCGAGGAGATGCGCGACGAATTGACCATCTGGCGGCGCGACATCCATGCGCATCCCGAGACGGCGTTCGCCGAGCATCGCACCTCCGACCTGATCGCCGAGAAGCTTGGCGGATTCGGGCTCGATGTTCACCGCGGCCTCGCCGGCACCGGCGTTGTCGGCAAGCTGAAAGTCGGAACGAGCGACAGAGCGATCGGTCTCCGAGCGGACATGGACGCTCTGTTTTTCCACGAGGAGAACGACTTCGCGCACCGATCGCAAAACGACGGTAAGATGCATGCATGCGGCCATGACGGCCACACCACGATGCTGCTCGGCGCCGCCAAATACCTCGCTGGGGCTAAGAATTTCGACGGCACCGTCCACTTCATTTTTTAACCCGCCGAGGAAACCGGCAATGAGGAATGCCGCGGCAATCGAATGGTGCGCGACGGCCTATTCGAAAAATTCCCGGTCGCCGCGGTGTTCGGCATGCCCAATTTCCCGGGCATTCCTCTTGGCCACTTCGCCGTGCGTGCCGGGCCGATGCTGGCCTCGATCGATACCTTCGAGCTTAAGGTGCTGAGCGAGCACAATCACTCGGCGACTCAATACACCTCGCCCGATCCGATTCTGATCGCGGGGCGCATCGTCGAGGCCTTTCAAGCCTTCAAATCGCGTGGCATCAATCCGGCCGAACCGGTGATGATGAGCATCACCCAGTTCCAGGCGGGCGATCCCGTCAACGACAAGCAGGGTGTCCACATCACGCCTGACCAGGCCTACGTCCGGGGCACGGTCTACACCCTGAACGACGCAGTGCGCGACGTATTCAAGGTGCGGCTGAAGCAAATTGCCGAGGGCACCGCGAACACCAATCGCGCGCGCTGCGAGTTCGAGTATCAGCGCGGCTATCCGGTCCTGGTCAACACCGAGACGGAGAAGAAACTAGCGGCGGCGACGGCCGCCGAGGTGGTCGGGACGGACCAGGTCGAGAGCAATATGCAGCCGATCATGGGGGCGGAGGATTTCGCCTCCATGCTCAAAGAGCGGCCCGGGTGTTACATCCTGATCGGCAATGGCGACGGCGAAGGCACGTGCCACGTCCACAACCCGAGCTACGACTTCAACGACGAGGCGATACCGTTCGGGGTCGGTTATTGAGCCAAGCTGGCGGAGCGGTTTCTCGCGCCGGCGTAATGGATATCCGCCCTAGTCCAACGTTTCGCCGTCCCAGTAGAGGCGCTTATCACCCTTACGGGTGATGTGAAAGCGGTCGCGATTGGGCGTCGGCATCGCGCTCACCTTGCCGCTGTCGGGATACTCGCAGACCTCGGGAAAGATCAGCGTGCTGTAGACCAGATAACGCAACTCCGCGTCCGAGGTATTACGAATCTGGTGCGCCGATCCGGCCGGAAACAGGATCATATCGCCCGCGCTGATCGGCGCTTCCGCGCCCTCGTAGCGCAGCGTGCCGGTCCCGGCGAGGACGTGGATCATCTCCTCGTTGGCGTGGTGTAGGTGGTAGGGAAACATGGTCTTGCCGGGCGGCACCACCGTCAACGAGCAGCCGAGCTTGGTGGAGCCGAGCGCCTGGCCAACCTTGCCCCACAGGCCGCCGCGCGCCTTGTCGGGCGTGGTCCCCGCGAAGTCGTCGTGGCCGGCGAAGTGCTCGATCAGGGGCACCTCGTTGAGGTTGACGATAGGCGGCGTCGGCATCGGCAGGCCCTTCTTCTAGCGCGGCCGGCGACGATAGCACACGGCGGCCAACCAGCACGGCGCGTTCGTATTACGCCTCGATCATGATCGAGGGCTGTCGTTGCTCGGAGCCCCGCCCATGAACGGCGTCATTGCGGCCAGTCTTGTGCTTGGGAGGGCGTCGGATCGTTGCGCCCGTATCTCCAGTGCGCGGATGCTGTGGCCGAACCGCTCGCGATGCTGGACATCGGCCCCACCAGTGTCGCCAGTATCGCCTATGTGCCCGAGCTCGCCGGTGGGCGGAGCGGGGCAAGCCTGGTAGGCGTGGTGGCGTGGGTTGACCTCGAAGCGTCCGGCGGCTCGGTAGTTATCGAGATGAACCTGCGCTGCTGCGTGTAAAGACGCCTACACCCACGGCGAGGGCCCTATTCCCGGTCTCACGGCGTACTAGGGCGTTGTCGGTCTTCCATGGGCACTGTCTCTACCTTCTCTAGGTGTGGTGGCCGCTGCGGGATTCGAACCCGCAAGCCCGCAAGGGCGAGGGATTTTAAGTCCCTTGTGTTTACCAGTTTCACCAAGCGGCCTTAACTTGCGCGGCAAGGGCCGACGCCGATCATATCACGCGCTACCTTCGCGATTGGGCGGTCGGCTCAACGGTGGTTCGGCAACGCCGGCAGATGGACCTGGATGTCGGGCCAGCGATAGCACTGCTCGACCATGGTCTCGCCGCCGATATCGGTCTTTCGCATCTCAGATGGCGTGCCGCCGAGCGCCTCGTAGAAGCCGCGCGCCGGGTTATCTTGCAAGGTCCATATAGCGAGTCCGATAAACCCCTCTGCGGCGAGACGGACCGCGCAGGCGCCCACCAAGCGGCGGCCGATTCCGCGATGCTGCCAGTCGGGCAGGAGGTAGAGCGCCATCACCTCGCCGAAGCCAGGCTGTCCGCCGCGCTCTGGCCCGCAATCGGCGAAACCGACGATGCCGTTTTGTTCGCTTTCGGCGATGAAGGTGCCGACAGCACGATCGGTGTCGTCGAGGATTCGCGCCCAGTAGGCAGCATGACGAATGTCAGACATCGAGTCGAGATAGTCGTCGGCGAGAATGCCGCGATAGGCGGCGCGCCACGCCTCGACGTGGACCCGGCCGAGGCGCGCCGCGTCCTCGAACGCGGCGGCGCGAATATCAGTGTGCGTCAGGGTCATGTTTTCGAGGCCGGCGAGTTCACGGCTTCGCGTCCTCGATCGGTTCGCCGTCGAGGTCGCGCATCAGCTCTTTCAAAGCGTCCGCGACCAGCCCGAGGCGGTCGGCGTCGGTACAGCGCATGACGATGCTCGATCCCAGCTGGCCGGCGCGGAAGAAGGGATAGCTGCCTATCTCGACGTCGGTGTTGCGCTCTTGCAACGCGGCTAGAGGCGTCGCCAGCGTTCCCTCAGGTAGATGCACGCTGATGCTGCGCGAGAGCACCACGACCCCGCCCATGAGGCTGTGCCGAATGCCGTCGAACATGGCCCGCATGATGCCCGGCACGCCGGCCATGACATAGACGTTGTCGAGGCGGAAGCCGGGCGCGGCGCTGACCGGGTTGTCGATCAGGCTCGCGCCCTCGGGTACGCGTGCCATCCTGAGCCGCGCCTCGTTCAGATCGTCGGTCGGATAGTGGGCCTCCAGGCGCCGCCGAGCCTCGGGGTGGACGACCAGGGCGACGCCGAACGCCTTGGCGATGCAGCTAGCCGTAATGTCGTCGTGGGTCGGGCCGATGCCGCCAGTGGTGAATACGTAGTCAAAAGCGGCCCGGCATTCGTTAACTGCGGCGATAATGCTTGGCTCGTCGTCGGCGATGGTCCGCGCCTCGCACAAGATCACACCGATCTCGTTCAAGGCCGGCGCGAGATAGGGGAAGTTCTGGTCCGGGGTGCGCCCCGAGAGAATCTCGTTGCCGATGATGAGGATGGCGGCGGTGCGGGTCTTGGGCTTGTTGGCCATGTTCGTGCCTTGCGCGGTTAGCGCCTCTATAGCATCGGGCAAGGGCATGCAGCCAGGGCTTGATACGGCGGGGGCGGTCGCGTTGTAGAGCACGTGAGGCGCCGCTAAGCTGGCGTGCCATGCGTTTTCCCGAACACTTGGTGCCCGGCCATCTGGTGCGCCGCTACAAGCGTTTCTTGAGCGATGTCCGTTTGGCCGACGGCGAGGTGGTGACCGCGCATTGCCCCAATCCGGGCGCGATGCTCGGGCTCAACGACCCGGACTCGGAAGTGTGGCTGTTGCCCTCGCGCGATCCGCGCCGCAAGCTCGCCTACGGGTGGGAATTGGTGCGCGCCGATGGTGGCTTGGTGGGTATCAATGCAGGGCGCGCCAATCGCATCGTCGAGGAAGCGATCGCTGAGGGCGATATCGCCGAGCTCCGCGCCTACCCGGACATGCGCCGCGAGGTAGCGTACGGTCACCGCTCGCGCGTCGATTTCGTGCTCCAGGGCGATGACAGGCCTGACTGCTACGTCGAGGTAAAGAACGTCCACCTCAAACGGGTGACGGGTTTGGCGGAGTTTCCCGATTCAGTGACCGTGCGTGGGACCAAGCATCTCGGCGAGCTCATCGAGGTCGCCGCGAATGGCGGGCGTGCTGTCATGCTCTATCTCGTGCAGCGCGAGGACTGCCAGCGCTTCGCGGTCGCGGGCGACATCGATCCCGCGTATGCCGAGGCCTTCACAAGGGCACGGGCCGAGGGCGTCGAGATGCTATGTTACACGTGCCGGGTGAGCCCCGAGGTGATCGCGATCGAGCGTGCGATCGAACTGGCACCATGAATGGCGTGGTGATGAGCTTCGACTACATTGATCAAACCGATGCACTGCTTCGCAACACCGGCGCGATCAAACTACACGGTGAGGACGGGTTCGTGGGCATGCGCCGCGTCGGCCAACTGGCCGCCGAGACGCTCGACTTCATCGAGCCGCACATTCAGCCTGGCGTCACCACGGCCCACCTCGACGATCTCTGCCACGCCTTCATCCTCGACCACGGCGCGATTCCAGCGCCGCTTTATTATCGCGGCTTTCCGAAGGCGGTCTGTACCTCGGTCAACCATGTTGTCTGCCACGGCATTCCTGGCGACAAGGTTCTGCGCGACGGCGACCTCCTCAACGTCGATGTCACGGCGATTCTTGACGGCTGGCATGGCGACACCAACCGCACGTTCTTTGTCGGCGAGGTCAGCGTCAAAGCCCGGCGCCTGGTGCAGGTCACGTACGACGCGATGATGAAAGGGATCGAGATGGTTCGCCCCGGTGCGACGCTCGGCGACGTGGGACACGCCATCCAATCCCATGCCGAGGCCGAGCGCTGCTCGGTGGTCCGCGATTTCTGTGGGCACGGACTTGGGCGTCTGTTTCACGACGCCCCCAACGTGTTGCACTACGGCAGTCCCAACGGCGGCATCCAGTTGCGCGAGGGAATGTTCTTCACGGTGGAGCCGATGGTCAATCTAGGCCGCTGGCAAGTGAAACTCCTCAAGGATGGCTGGACGGCGGTTACCAAGGACCGCTCGCTGTCAGCGCAGTTCGAGCACTCCATCGGCGTCACCGCCACTGGCCACGAGATATTCACGTGTTCGCCGGGGGACCGGCCTCATCCGCCCTTCAGCTGAGCCAAGCGCTCGGGTGGGGCGTCATGGCCGACAAACAAGCACATTAGTTGGGCCATCGTCAGCGCCTACGCGAACGGTTCCGGCGTGGCGGAACCGAAGCGCTCTCCGATTATGAAATGTTGGAGCTGACCCTGTTCTCGGCTCACCCGGCGGCGACGTGAAGCCGCTCGCCAAGGAGCTGATCGCGCGGTTCGGCGCGTTCGCCGATGTTGTTAGCACCGATCCCGAGTGCCTCGCCGAAGTCGCTGGGATGGGCGACAATGTCATCACCGCTCTTAAGGTCGTCCAGGCGGCCGCCGTGCGCCTGGTGCGGAGCTAGGTGATCGATCGCCGCGTCCTATCTTCGTGGCAGACGCTTCTGGAATATTGTCAGGCGAGTCTGGCTTACAACGGCACCGAGTGCTTCCGGGCGCTGTTCCTAAATCGTAAGAACACGCTGATCACCGACGAAGTGCAGCAGACCGGCACCGTCGATCATGCTCCCGTCTACCCGCGCAAGGTGGTCAAGCTGCTCTGGTTGCGAGCGCGCTCATCATGGCTCACAACCATCCTTTGGGCGATCCCACCCCGAGCGGCGGCAATATCGATATTACCCGTCAGGTGGCCGAGGCCGGGCACAGCCTCGGCGTCCCACTGCACGACCACATCGTCATCGGGCGGGGCCGCCATGCGAGCTTCAAGTCGCTGGGCCTGCTGTGATCTTGACGGAGCTAGGGTTCGGCGGATGCCGCAAGGGCCAGCGATTGATCGCTCCGGCCGCGCTACTCCAGCCTGATGTCGCCCTTGACCTCAACATCAAGATCTATGTTGTCGGCGGTGACCCGTGCGGTGACCGTCACGCGGCCGTCGTCGGGGAGCTTGCCGGCAGCAACGGCCTCGCGCACGGCCTGCTCGATCTCTCTTTGGGAGGTCACGCCAAGGCGCTTGAGGAACTTACGTACCTCCATGTTGAAGGTGTCTTCGTTCACTATGGTTCTCCGTCAGACATTCAGGGCGGTGAGGGGCGGCTTGTAGGGCAGCCCAAGATCGCGGGCCACGGCCTTGTGGGTAATGTGTCCGCAGCAGACGTTAAGTCCGGCGAGCAGGTGCGGATCGTCGCTGAGCGCGCTGAAATGGCCCTTATCGGCGAGCACTAGCACAAACGGCAGGGTGGCGTTGTTGAGGGCGAACGTGGAAGTGCGGGCGACGGCGCCTGGCATGTTGGTGACGCAGTAGTGGACGACACCATCGACGACAAAGGTCGGCTCAGCGTGGCTGGTCGGGCGGCTAGTCTCAAAGCACCCACCCTGGTCGATCGCCACGTCGACCAGCACCGAGCCGCGCTTCATACGTGAAACAACGTCAGCACTCACCAGCTTTGGTGCCGCGGCGCCAGTGACTAACACGGCACCGATCACCAGGTCCGCCTCCAGCACCTGGGCTTCGATGGTGTCCACCGTAGCGAGCAAGGTTTTCATGGTCGGCCCATAGAGCATGTCCAGCTGGTGCAGGCGTGAAAGCGAGATATCGAGGACGGTGACGTGGGCGCCAAGCCCGATTCCCATGCGCGCGGCCTGCGTACCGACTGTCCCGCCGCCGAGCACCACGACTTTGGCGGGAGCTACCCCGGGAACTCCGCCCAACAGGGAGCCGCAGCCGCCCTGCCCAATTTCAAGGCAGTGCGCACCGACCTGGATGCTCATGCGCCCAGCGACATCGCTCATCGGAGCCAAAAGCGGGAGGCTGCCGTGTTCGTCAGTCACCGTTTCGTAGGCGATGGCAATGCCGCCCGAGTCCTGCAGCGCGCGTGCTTGGGCGCGATCGGCGGCGAGGTGCAGGTAGGTGAACAAGACCTGTCCCTCGCGCAGCAGCCTACATTCCTCGAGCTGCGGCTCCTTGACCTTGACGATCATGTCCGCACCCGCGAAGACATCAGTAGCGCCGTCGACGACCGACGCGCCGACGGCGCGGTAGGACTCGTCCTCAAGGCCGATCGCGGCCCCG